>Ga0066376_10002070_pt1 | contig 18944 bp, 18 predicted proteins | sample Knorr_S15_td_Bot_FD_77009 | JGI IMG/M metagenome (GOLD analysis project Ga0066376, IMG submission 77009) | Marine microbial communities from Southern Atlantic Ocean transect - Knorr_S15_td_Bottom_ad_5009_LV_A | ecosystem: Environmental > Aquatic > Marine > Oceanic | place: Southern Atlantic... | reverse complement strand
GTCATCAAAACTAAGCTTTTCGTAGCGCTGCTCCGGGCTTGAAACTACCGCACCTGTGTAGGTATACAGAATACGAGATTCCCTTCCAGGATCGGTTCTTTGCAATTGACTATATGCGTGGCCTACCCAGGGTTCGGCACTTTTATTTTCTATTTCATATTTGATGTTTACCAAATAACTGTTGCGCTTGAATTCATAAGTCTTGGTAACCTTCAGACCATTGTCGGATTCCCAGACAAGTGGCACAATAAGCTTGTCTTCTCCTTCACCCAGAACATAGTTGTCGTTTGAGGTAGTAAACGTTGCTTCATGTGTCGGGGCACCGTTTTCGCTTAACAACCCCCCTTGAGCTACATAAAAAAATGGCGGTGTATTATTAAGCAGAAGCGTTGGAACATCTGGTGTCTCTAGCGCAACAGGGAATTTAAGCAATGCCAGCTTATCAACACCACCACCTTTTTTACCTATGTTTATATGGTATAAGTCTGTTTTAACTACAATGTGCTCTTCGTCCGAGATCGGTGCAGAAGAGTCATTGTCTATGTTGAAAACAGATTGTTGAGTTTCTGTTGACACGGGAGCAACAGGCACGTCAGCAGGCCGAGTCTCCCCGTTTTCCATCGCGGTTGTTGTCTCCTGCGAGACAGGCGACCCAAAGTCTTTTTCCCACTCTTGCCATAGCATCAACATCACCAGGCTTAAAGAAACGACCAAAATAAAACGTAAATTATCCATGTTAGTGTTATTGATCCGGAACCGGATCATAGCCGCCTTTATGCAGCGGGTGGCATCGACAAATACGTGAAACACCCAGGGCAGTCCCTTTCAAAGCACCATATTTAGTAATTGCTTCCAGTGTGTATTCAGAGCAGCTAGGAATATAGCGACAACTTGGCCCAAAACAGGGGCTCAAGATATACTGATAAGCCTTGATCCCGGAAATTAAAATTTTCTGCATTGTGCAATGATTTGCCAGTGGGCGTCTATTGACTCAATAATAATTTTATTGTTAATGATTGTTTGCTTTTTATGGGCAATCACAACAACATCCAAACCTTTTAAAATGCCTTTGTGGTGTCGAAAGCTTTCCCGTATCGCTCTTTTTATCTGGTTTCTGCTGACAGCCCTGTTGACGTTTTTCTTTGAAATCGCAAGCCCTAGTCTGGCCCGCTTTAGGCTGTTGTTTCTTGCGAGCACAAGAAATTTTTCGTCTGCTGAACGGCAGAAAGACTTAAAAACCTGCTGATAGTCTTCCGGGCCGTTGATCCTGTTTAATCTTGTAAAATTGCCCGTTTTTATGGACACAACATTAGCTTGACCTTAGGTTCTAGGCTGAAAGCTTCTTTCGGCCCTTTGCCCGGCGCGCCTTAATAACTCTGCGTCCTGCTTTGGTGCGCATTCTTACACGGAAACCATGTTGCCGTTTTCTCTTTATTTTGCTCGGTTGAAATGTTCTCTTCATCGGTTTGTTTCCGTCATGTCTGTAAGGTAATAGTAAAAAGCGCGGTATGGTACGTTTTTCATGCCTTCCCTGTCAATTGGACTTTAAAATAATCCTTTTTTAACTTGCGTGGCCGCAGCCTGTGGATAAGTTTTCAAATCGGGGTTAAACTTCAAGCTAGAGATCGTTGCTCAATAATTACCTATATACCGCCACAAGGGGACCACTAAAGTTGCAAAGCTCACCATGGAATTACTGTCTTGAGCGCCTGGAAGGAGAGCTATCACCGCAACAATTTAATACCTGGATACGTCCTTTACAGGTAGAAGAACAAAACTCTACTATAATACTTCTCGCCCCTAACAGGTTTGTGAAAGACTGGGTACAAGATCAATATTTTGAAAAAATTAGCCTAATCTTGTCTGAAAAAGAAAATTATAGTCACTGCTCACTGTCACTAGAGGTTGGCTGCAAAAACAAACCTGTCGAAGCTAGAGGACAACAACCAACAAAAACACCCACAGCAAACACGAAAAATAATCAACCTTTTAGCAACCTAAATCCTGAGTTTACCTTTGATTCTTTCGTCGAAGGGAAATCAAACCAACTTGCCAAGGCAGCATCAATCCAGGTTGCTGAAAACCCGGGAGAATCCTACAACCCTCTTTTTATTTACGGTGGGGTTGGTCTAGGCAAGACCCATCTAATGCACGCTGTTGGTCACGCCATCATGCAGAAAAACAACAAAAGCAATGTTGTTTATTTACATTCTGAGCGTTTTGTTGCTGATATGGTAAGGGCTCTGCAACATAACGCTATTAATGAATTTAAGCGTTACTATCGCTCAGTGGATGCCTTGTTAATTGATGATATTCAATTTTTTGCAAAGAAAGAACGCTCCCAGGAAGAATTTTTTCACACCTTTAATGCTTTATTGGAAGGCCAGCATCAAATCATTCTCACCTGTGATCGTTACCCAAAAGAAGTATCAGGCCTGGAAGAAAGACTGAAGTCTCGTTTTGGCTGGGGACTTACCGTTGCAATAGAGCCGCCAGAGCTAGAGACAAGAGTCGCTATTATAAAAAGCAAGGCTGCCTCTGTGAATAAAGATATACCAGATGAGGTCGCTTTTTTTATCGCCAAGCGTTTCCACTCTAATGTTAGAGAACTAGAAGGTGCGCTTAATCGGGTTGTTGCCAGCTCTAACCTGACAAGGAAACCCATCAACCTGGAACTTACAAAGGAAGTGTTACGAGATTTGCTTCTGCTTCAGGATAAACTTGTCACTATTGAAAACATTCAAAAAACAACAGCCGAATATTACAAGATCAGGATCACAGATCTTCTCTCGAAACGGAGAAACAGGTCAATCACAAGACCAAGACAGGTCGCAATGAAACTCTCTAAAGACTTAACAAACCATAGCCTGCCTGAGATAGGTAATGCTTTTGGGGGAAGAGATCACACAACTGTTTTACATGCCTGTCGAAAAATCACCGAATTAAGAACAACAGAGGCGAAAATAGATGAAGATTATAATAATCTGAGTAAAATCCTCACAACATAATGTGAACAAACTGTGGTTAAGAAAAATCAATAAAAGAAGCAATAATTATCCACAGAAGTCACACAAGGTAAGAACAGGAGAAATAGAGCTTATCAACAGGGATCTACATGGCTAATAACCATCTAAACAATTGATTACATTAGATAAAACTAAGTTATCCACAGAGAATATGTTTACTAATAATAGTAATAATAAGGTTTAAATACAATGAATTTTAATATAACCAGACATGAAATTTTACCCTTACTTCAAGGAGTTTGCGGGGTTATTGATAGAAGACAAGCGCTTCCTATTCTAGGTAATTTATTGATAGTTGCTGAGAAAGATAAAATCACTTTCACTGGAACCGATATGGAGGTTGAGATGGTAACGACAATAAACCATCACCCGGAAACTCCTGGAGAGATAACCGTTCCTGCAAGAAAACTATTAGATATTTGTAAGGCATTACCCGATGATTCAAAAATAGAAATAAGCTTTAACAAAGATCAGATAGTGGTTAAATCAGGCAAGAGTAAATTTACTTTATCAACCTTGCCTGCAAGCGAGTATCCATCAACAGAAGCCTTGGGAAAAAGCAGTGAGATCTCACTTCCCCAGAAAGAGTTTAAAGCCCTGTTAGAAGACACAATGTTTTCTATGGCGCAACAAGACGTTCGGTATTATTTAAATGGTCTGCTACTTGAACTGAAAAAAAACAGTCTGCTGGCTGTTGCGACGGACGGTCACAGACTTGCCTTAAAGGAAATAAAGGTGCAGACAGGCATTGGGGAGTCACTACAGATTATTATTCCCAGAAAAGGGGTGATTGAATTAATCAGGCTATTGGATAGTGATGATAAAAACATCAGCGTTGAAGTGAGTCAGAACCACATTAGAGTCAGCAAAGACAAGATTCAATTCACTAGCAAGCTAATTGATGGGAAATTTCCAGATTATCAGCGAGTCATACCAAAAGAAGGGGAACATCCCGTTAAAACTAACAGGATCACTTTAAAACAAGGCTTAATAAGAGCATCAATTCTTTCCAACGAGAAATACAAAGGCATCCGTCTGGTATTACAAACCGATGTTTTAAAGGCCTTCGCGCACAATCCAGAGCAAGAAGAAGCCGAAGAAGAAATAGAAATAAACTATAAAGGAGACGACATTGAAATAGGTTTTAATGTGACATACTTACTAGATGCACTCTCAGCCATAAAAACAGAAGAAGTTATTTTGAATATTTCAGATCCAAACAGCAGTTGTTTGATTCTGCCCGATGATGATACAGATTGTAAATATGTCGTTATGCCAATGAGACTATAGGCGGCAAAAGGCAAAAAGGGCGAGAAAAGCAAACACCGAGATGAGACTAGACTCTTTAACAATTAGACGGGTCCGCAATCTTTCCGAGGTTAAAATCACCCCAAACCCAAAAGTCAACATTATCTATGGTGAAAACGCAGCGGGAAAAACTGCGCTTCTGGAGTCAATCTATTTGCTTTCAAAGGCCAGATCCTTCAGAACAGCACACATAAAAGAAGTTATTCAACACCAACACAAAGAACTCACGGTTTCAGGCCAGATCAACACACGGGAAAACAAAACCGTGAGCACAGGGCTTAGAAAATCAAGCAAGGAAACAGAAATCAGATACAATGGGGAACGCGTAAAGGCTGTTTCCGAACAGGCAAAGAACGTCGTCGTTCAAACAGCAAATTCTGATAATACAAGGCTGTTAACAGGATCTCCAAAAGACAGGAGAAAATGGATAGATTGGGCACTGTTCCACGTGGAACATGATTATTTGCAGATCTGGCACAGCTATCACCATGCCCTCAGGCACAGGAACGCCCTGCTTAGGAGACCCGCAAAAGAAGAAGAATATTATGTTTGGGAAAACATAATGGCGAACACAGCAAAAGATCTAAAAGAGAGGTGGCAGAAATACCTCGGTTGTTTACAACAATATTATCAACAGACGGCCGATCAACATATCTGCGTAGGGGTTACGTTTACGGCTAAAAAAGACAAGTATAAAAATGAAGATTTTCTCAAGCACCTGCAGCTGGCAAGACGATCCGATATAAAGGCCGGGTTCACGCAACAGGGCCCCCACAAGGCAGACTTTGAGTTTAAACTAGACGGTAAACATGTCAGCACAATATTTTCCAGGGGACAAGTTAAGTTGTTCGTTGTTCTGCTCTCAATAGCCCAGGCCAAACTACTAAAAAACGAGAAAGAAACAAGCCCAATTTTACTAGTAGACGACTTGACTGCTGAACTAGATAAAAAAACAGTCAATATGCTACTAAAACTTCTCTACAAAGAACAAATGCAGTTATTTATCACCGTGACAGATCAGAGGGAGATCAGCAAAGCAAACACAGACACAGCGCTGTTTCACGTGGAACAAGGCAAGGTAAAAAGATGTTAGAATAAGCATCAGAAACAGCACATAAAAATAGACCAGGAACAAAGAAAACTTTATGAGTACAAACAAAGACACGTACGACTCCAGTGACATAAAAGTGCTTAAAGGCCTTGATGCTGTCCGCCGCCGCCCCGGGATGTATATTGGAGACACTGATGATGGCACGGGCTTACACCATATGGTTTTCGAGGTCGTGGACAACAGTATTGATGAGGCCCTAGCGGGCCATTGTTCAAGCATCAAGGTCACGATACATACAGACGAGTCTATTACTGTTGCCGATAACGGCAGGGGCATCCCTGTGGGGATACACGAAGAGGAAGGGAAATCAGCGGCAGAGGTCATAATGACCGTGCTTCATGCCGGGGGAAAGTTTGACGACAACTCATACAAGGTATCTGGCGGTTTGCACGGGGTGGGTATTTCTGTGGTCAATGCCCTATCAGATAAGTTAGTACTTACTATCTACAGAGAGGGCAACTGTTTTAGACAGGAGTATAGCCTGGGCAAGCCAAGCACTGAGCTGGAAAAAATCTCAGAATCCTCCGCAACTGGAACAGAAGTTCATTTTCTGGCAAGTAAAGAGGTGTTCAGCCATATTGAATATCATTATGACATCCTTGCCAAGAGACTTAGAGAGCTGTCATTTTTAAATTCTGGCGTTCGCATTGAGTTAAGCGATGAAAGAACCGGGAAACAGGACATTTTCGAATACAAAGGCGGAATCCATGCCTTTGTTAAACACCTTAACCGAAAAAAGACCCCACTACACGAGACAGTCATTGATATCGACACGATGAAAGGGGGGATCAGGGTAGAGATCGCATTACAGTGGAACGACTCTTATCAGGAAAATATTTTCTGCTTTACAAACAACATCCCGCAACAAGATGGTGGCGCACACTTATCGGGCCTGCGTTCAGCGCTGACCAGAACACTTAATAATTATATTGATAAACAAGGCGCCGCGACAAAAGCCAGGGTAGCAACCGCGGGTGACGATGTACGAGAAGGGTTGACTGCAGTTTTGTCCATTAAGGTTCCTGATCCAAAATTTTCATCCCAAACCAAAGAAAAACTGGTCTCCAGCGAAATAAAGCCAGTGGTTGAGTCAGTGGTAAATGAAAAGCTCCAGGAGTTTTTGTTAGAACAGCCTGCCGAGGCACGGGCAATATGTGACAAGATCATTGAAGCGGCACGGGCCAGAGAAGCAGCAAAAAAAGCGCGAGAATTGACCCGAAGAAAAACAGCGCTGGACATCGCAGGGCTCCCCGGAAAGTTGGCAGATTGTCAGGAAAAGGATCCGGCAAAATCAGAACTGTTTCTAGTGGAAGGCGATTCTGCGGGCGGGTCGGCGAAACAAGGCCGTGATCGTAAGAATCAGGCAATATTGCCACTAAAGGGGAAGATTTTAAATGTAGAAAAAGCCCGCTTTGACAAAATGTTGTCTTCAGTGGAGATCGGCACACTGATCACTGCACTTGGTTGCGGGATTGGCCGTGGAGAATTTGATATCGAGAAACTCAGATACCATAGAATTATAATTATGACAGATGCCGATGTGGATGGATCTCATATCCGGACCTTACTGCTGACTTTTTTTTACCGGCAAATGCCTGAGCTGATAGAAAATGGTTATGTATATATCGCTCAACCACCTCTATATAAGATCAAGAAAGGCAAAAAAGAACGTTATCTCTTGGATGCAAATCAGCGAGACGAATATATGATGGAGCTGGCTTTAGATGGCGCACGCCTCGCCCCGGGTGGCAATGCCGAGCCATTGGCCGATGGCACGCTTAAGGCCATTGCTGAAAAATATGTTGCAACCAACAGAGCGGAACAGAGATTGTCTCGGCGTTATCATCCCGAAATTATAACAGTAGTGTTGCAACTGCCGATCTTGAGTTCAGAGGATTGCCAGCAAAAAGACATGGTTGAACATTGGTTTGACGACTTGGTTAAAAGGATGCCTGAATTTGACGGACACAAACCAGAGGCAGAAGTGTTTTTGGCGGGAGACGGCAGAGAATACGGTGGAAGAATTACCTTAAGCGTACATGGGATGGAGTCGATCAATGTATTATCCCCGGATTTTTTTATGTCTCAGGATTATCAAGATCTGGTCGGCCTGAAGGGCGCGCAAGAGCTAGGGGAAGATGCGAGCATGCACAGGGGGGAGCAATCACTCTCAATACGAAGTCTATGGGACGGGTTTGAGTGGTTGTTAAAAGAGGTGAACAAGGGCTTGCATCTACAGCGCTATAAAGGACTGGGAGAAATGAACCCGGATCAGCTATGGGCAACAACCATGGATGTAAACACAAGGATGATGCTACAGGTCAGAGTTGAGGATGTCATTGCTGCGGACGATATATTTACTACCTTAATGGGCGATCAGGTCGAGCCGAGAAGAGAGTTTATTGAGAAAAATGCGCTTTCTGTAGAAAACCTTGATACCTGATACCTGCTTGATTTCCTCTGGCTGATTTACACAGGGCTAGCCAGCCCTGGCGACGGCCAGGACATCTACTCGGCGAACCCCTGCAAGGCCAATTATGCGCGCAAGTTCATTGACGGTGTTGCCAGTTGTAACAACGTCATCGACAAGTAAGACATGATTGTAGTTTATCTTTGTGGACACAGAAAAAGCGTTACGTACATTTCCCTTGCGTTTTTTTGCAGGTAAATCAGCCTGGGGCATGGTTGCGCGAACGCGCTTGCAAGAATACGTGTCAAGATTGACCCCGAGCTGTCTGGATAAAGGACGAGCAAGCTCCACCGACTGGTTATAGCCTCTGGCAATTAATCTTCTGGAGTGCAAAGGTACGGGGATGATGCAATCAGGCATAACAGTGTTATGTTTGAGAAATAACTCTCCCAACATTCCGCCCAAGTGGTTGGCGATATCAATCCCTTGATTGAATTTCATGTGTTGAATCAATCGGTTAACAGGATAGTGATATTGGAACAGCGCCCTGATGTTGTCTATGAAGATCTGTGGCTGGCTTAGGCAGCCTACGCACAATCTAGATGCGGTATTTGGTTTGGCACAAGCAGGGCAAGCATCAGTGTTATATGCCAGATCATTTAAGCAAGCACGACAGATCGTCTCATGGCCGTTACTGGGGCCGGAACATAAAAAACAACGGCTGCCTGAGAAGCAGGCAGGGCGCGCTGTTAACCTTAAGCTGACCATTCAGGTTGACAGCAAGTCCTTTGCGCATATGATTCCTCTTCCTTGTGCTGTAAAAAGTTAAATTAACAGATTAGAAGGCTACGTTTATGTCCAATAGTGTTCAAGCATTAAATAAAATTAATGATATTCGCCATGATTGGCAGACCCAAGAAGTTTTATCATTAATGAGTCAGCCACTAAATGATCTGCTTTTTCAGGCACAAACTATCCACCGGAAATATTTTGATGCCAATACCGTACAGCTCAGCACCCTGTTAAATATAAAGCAAGGCGGTTGCCCCGAGGATTGTGCCTATTGTCCGCAAAGTGTTCGTTATGAAACTGAAGTAGATGCAGAGGCGATGTTGTCATTAGACAAAGTAAAAGATGCTGCGGAAAAAGCCAAGCAGGAAGGCGCAACACGGTTTTGTATGGGTGCAGCATGGCGTAGTCCCAAAGAAAAAGATTTCAAACTAGTGTTGGATATGGTCAAGGAAGTTAAGTCTTTAGGAATGGAAACATGTGTCACCATGGGCATGTTAAATGACGATCAAACATCAAGACTGAAACAGGCTGGCCTGGATTATTACAATCATAATCTTGATTGTTCAGAGTCATTTTACGAAACCATCATTAGCACCAGAGACTACAAGGATCGTTTGCAAACATTAGCCAGCGTACGTGAAGCAGGTATTCATGTTTGTTCGGGCGGTATCATTGGTATGGGCGAAAGTAAATCGGATCGCGCAGAGATGTTGTGCACCCTTGCCAATCTGGATAAACATCCGGAGAGCGTGCCAATCAATCTTTTGGTTAAAGTCAAAGGCACACCATTGGCTGACGAAGAAGATCTGGATCCTTTTGACATGGTGCGCATGATTGCCACGGCCAGGATCATGATGCCGGCTGCAACCGTGCGTTTATCTGCCGGGCGATCGGAAATGAATGACGAGCATCAGTCGCTTTGCTATCTGGCGGGAGCCAATTCAATTTTTTATGGTGAAGAACTTTTAACCACCGGAAATCCGGCACTTGCAAAAGATCGTCAATTGTTTGATCGTTTAGGCATTACCGCATTTCAGTAAAATAAGTACTTGCCAGTAAGTAATTATTAATGAGTCCCCAGATCGATAGTTCCAGGACAGTTAGCTCTAAAAAGAATAGCTCCAGTAAAGATAATTTCAGAGATGGGCTGGAGAAAAAACTCAAGCTTCGTAAACAACAAAATCTTTTTCGTAAGCGAAATACGCTTGCTTCACGACAAGGGCCAATGATTAAAATTGATGGATATCACCTGATAAATTTTTGTAGTAATGATTATCTTGGTCTGGGCAATCATCCGGAGGTCATCTCCGCCTTTAAGACATGCGCCGAGCAGTTTGGTGTTGGCAGCGGGGCTTCATCATTGGTCTGTGGCAGAAGTGATTTACACCAACAGCTCGAGGAAAAACTCGCCGATAAAACCGGTAGAGAAGCCGCGTTGATTTTTCCAAGTGGCTACATGGCGAACTTGGCTGTGGCGACAACATTTAGTGGAAGAACAGACGGTGTATTTCTTGATCGACTGGCTCATGCTTCCCTTGTCGATGCGGCCCGATTATCAGGGGCTAAACTGCACCGATATCAACATGCCGATCACGAGGCCCTGGCCTTTGTCCTTAAGAATTCAGCTGTGAATGAGAAGTTAGTCCTTACTGACACCGTGTTCAGTATGGACGGCGATATAGCACCAATAAAAGAATTGGTCAGAGTATGTAAACAGAATAATGCGGTGCTTGCTGTTGATGACGCACATGGTTTTGCTGTGCTTGGAAAGAGCGGCGGCGGCTTGCTGGAAGAGCAAGAAATCCCGGCAGAAGATGTGCCCATCCTGGTTGCAACATTTGGTAAAGCACTGGGCACCGCAGGCGCGTTTATTGCGGCAGACAAGATAATTATTGAAACGTTGATACAGTTTGCTAGAACCTATATTTACACAACGGCACTTGCGCCTGCAATTGCTGGGGCGACGCTCGCGTCTCTTGAGGTTCTCGAAAAGGAAGCATGGCGTAGAGAAACCTTGAGCGCATTAGTAAAACATTTTTGTTCTGAAGCCGCCGCTCTGGGCTTGAGTCTTTTATTGTCGGACACGGCTATTCAACCATTGATGATCGGCGATTCAGAAAACGCAGTACGAATCAGTGATAAATTATTCGATGAAGGTTTTTTGATCTCTGCAATCAGGCCACCGACTGTGCCTGAAGGCAGCGCGAGGTTAAGAATTACATTAACCGCCGCACATACGGAAGAACAGGTAGATCGGTTGCTAGAGACGTTGGGCAAATTGTTATGACACAAAGAGAAATCAAGGAGCTGGTGTTAATACATGGTTGGGGAATTGATCATCGCATCTGGAAAAATTTTATTCCGCATGTCGAAGATCAGTGGAGAGTAACGTGTATCGACTTGCCCGGGTATGGGGCCTCTGAAAATAAAGTTGAATCACATTTCGATCAGGGAAACATCGATCAAATAGTCAACAGTATTAATTCAGAAATACCTGAAAACGCCACCATTCTTGCGTGGTCCTTGGGCGGAACAGTTGCGATGAAACTTGTGCACAGGAGAAGTGATATTAAGGCCCTTGTGTTGCTTGCAAGTAGCCCATGTTTTTTGAAGAAACAAGATTGGCAACATGGGGTTGAGCCTGCTGAGTTTAATCAGCTGCTCCGTCAGCTCAGTAAAGATAAAATAAAAACGCTGCAAACATTTGCCGGGTTGGTGGCCATGGGCGAAGCGCATCCCAGGCAAACGATAAACGAACTAAATGAATATCTTTTAAGTAATGTGCCAGAACAAGAAATACTCATGTCCGGGCTAGAGATATTAAGAGATGAAGATCTGCGACAAGCCTTTGTAAAGCAACATTGTCCGGTTGGTATCATCTTTGGTGAAAACGATATTCTGGTCAAGTGTTCGACTGGAGGGGCAATTCAAGAATTACGGCCAGATACTCACACTATAGAAATTCCTGAAACAGGGCACGCTCCATTTTTATCGCGTCCCCAGGAAACTGCAGAGGCCTTAATGACACTTACAGCCAGGCTTTACTAAACTATGGCTATTAATAAAACAAAAGTGGCCGCTAGCTTCAACAGATCTGCGCAAGATTATGCAAATCATGCAGTGTTGCAAAGAACGGTTGCTGAGCGCCTGTTGGAAAGACTAGAGCTTGTTAACATTTCGCCAAAAATGATTATTGATGTTGGCTCAGGACCGGGAGGTGCCGCGAGGCAGTTGGCAAAGATGTATAAGGGGGCTCAGGTGCTACAGCTTGATTTATCTATGGAAATGTTGCGCCAGTCCAGGTCTCAAGACTCACGATTTTTCTCGAAACAACAGTATATTTGTGGCGACGCTGAAAGCTTGCCTCTGGGAAGAGATACTGCGGAATTAGTTTTTTCAAGCCTGATGCTGCAATGGTGTAACGATCTTGATGCGGCGTTCACCCAGATGCAAAATACATTAAAAAAACAAGGCCTGTTTCTGTTTGCAACCCTGGGCCCGGACACCTTAAAAGAGTTACGATCGAGCTGGGCCGAGGTGGACGATGAGTTGCATGTGAACACGTTCATTGATATGCATGATGTAGGTGATGCCCTGCTACGCGCCGGTTTTGTTGAACCGGTAATGGATGTCGAACACATTTCCCTGACGTATGAAGATTGTTTTTCACTGATGAAAGATTTAAAAACTCTGGGCGCCAGTAATGCCGATGATAATCGATCAAGGGGACTCACCGGGAAAAACAAAATCAAAGACCTGGAATCTGCTTATGAAAAATATCGAACCGGAGGACGATTGCCTGCGACCTATGAAGTGGTTTACGGTCATGCATGGGCGCCGCTGCAAGCAACCCCGCCTGATAGTTTGGCCAATGAAGCTTATTTTCCGATCTCCTCGCTAAAGATTAGAGATTAGAAATGTCAGATTACTTTATTACCGGGACGGACACAGGCGTGGGCAAGACCTGGGTGACATTGGCATTGATGAGGGCGTTGCAGGATAAGGGCAAGGTTGTTGTTGGCATGAAGCCTGTAGCAAGTGGTTGCACGAAAATCGACGAAGACCTACACAATGATGATGCAGTAAAAATTCTTCAACAGTCTAGTAAGAGGCCCTCGCAAACGCTAGATTATAAAACTGTTAATCCTTATGCGTTTGAACAGGCAGTAGCCCCGCACATTGCCGCAGGGCTGGCTGGTGTAAAGATTGATATTGAAAAAATAGCCGATGACTTTTACTTGCTGAAAGAGGGTGCAGACTGCGTGCTTGTAGAGGGGATTGGGGGTTGGTGTGTACCCCTGGGGAGCGAGGACATGCTGGCAGACCTGGTTAAACGCCTTGATTTGCAGGTGATACTCATTATTGGTCTGCGTCTGGGCTGTATAAATCATGCCCTGTCTACGGTTAGAGCTATTCAGGCGGACGGAGTTAATTTATGTGGTTGGATGACCAGCCAGCTTGATCCGGATTATGCATTTCTTGAGGAAACCATGATGACGCTTCAGGCACGAATCAGCGCGCCACTTTTAGGTAACCTGCCCCACATGGAAAAGTTTGACCTGGAAATCCTGGCCAGTCATACCATGATGACGGAATGCCCGGGGTAATAATCGCTTGATTGACCTGCAGCCGCTTCAATTATTATTGATCATTGATTATATTGACTGGCTATCATGGCGTCTAGTTAACGCAACAGGATCAATTAAGTTGATTATGAATAGCAGATAGGCTCAATGAATGTTGCATTAGTAATTATATTTTTTTACTTATATTCAAAGACATAGCAATCAGCATATGAATTTGTTGACTAGATTGTAGCAATAACTCAGGCTTGTATTCATTAACCATTAAAAGGGCTCTGCCCCTTTTCATTATTGCTTCAAGTTCTGGTTTCAGCCAAAAGTGGACATTCATCAGATTTTTATAACCGCCTGCTTAATAATGAAAGTGGTCGGTCAGATGTGATTGATGACAGGAAATTAACGATCCAAAGCGGACGTTGTCTTCTATTCCCCTATAGAGTGCCCCGTGCAATAATAAAATCAGCTTATTTTATCCATCGATACCCTATAAGCATCTTTAAAATCAAAATATACTGGCTTATCAGAATTATACATTTCGGTTAACAATTCTAGATGGGTATGGTATTTAATCTCACCTATTGCCAGCGGTCCAATACCTACTGCACCGCTTTTGCTACCATTAATTGGTGTGCCATTATCGTACAGATTAATTCCTGCGATACCTGCGGGTGGCACTGGATTCAAATCTGCAGCGACTTTGAGTTTAGGCGCTGATAGAAGTTGATTTTCATTCAAAACCTGAATTCTAACCATTGCAGCAGCAAAGATAACATCCGCATCTTGTAGTAATTCATCAAGATGATCATAGGTATTTCCTTCAACACCTTTAACATCAGCGCTATATCGTGTATTACAAATTTCCACTACATTATTAACTATACTAATGGCCCGTCCCAGTATAGTTACCTTGTCGCCAAATTTTTCTGCTAACACTGCTGCTGAAGTTCCTACTGGACCTGTACCACCTAAAACTAATATACGTTGTCCTTTTAGTTCTTCATCATTTTTAATTTTAAGTTGATGCGCAACAGTGGCTACCATTACAGCAGCTGTCGTAAATGCACCGCCTGGATCAGTAAACACGGAAATTTCAAAGGGTGGAAGCATGGCTTCTTTCGCAGCATAAAACATAGCCATAGCAAGGTGCATATCTCTACCACCAATAAATATACCGGTTCGTTTTAAACCTTTCGACCCTCGTGATTAGATCGCATCTTGAACTATGGTTGTTACATTTTTTAATGAAATACCCGTGTAAGGTATGGCAGTCCAGCCCGCATCAAATGCCATGCTGACATCGAATGCGCTCAAATTACTATCGGGGGTTATCATGTGCAAAAGGTATTGTTTTTCCATTTTCTAGCTTCTATAAGTTTAAAGATTATTTAAACATGGTAGCATATCAGTGTCCCGTGGGAGAAATCGTGTCTGACTTTTCATATGGGGCTATGATTTGAAATGCTCTGAAACTCGAAACAAATCCATAAATGATCTAATGCGCCCTCTTTTAGGCCTGTCAGGTCATAATGTTCGCTTTGGTCGACAATACATTTTCAATGTCTCTAACCGAATGTCCGCTTACGCTGGTTAGCTGCCGTTCAAAGTTAATATCTTCCTTATTCGCCATATAATTTCTGCGAATTTCTCCTTTGTTCTGAAAGCGGACGTTCAGATGTAAATTATGACAGGCAACTAAATGGACTACAGCAGACCTTCACCAATCAATCGCAATTGGCACTTTTTATTTTGTTGTAACCAATTGAGCAACCAAGTTTAAGATATATGAGCTGGTAGTCAGTAGGGAAAGTTTTATCTGACTCCACTTATTCGATTATTTTATTGAATTAGACTGTCAGACTGTTTTACAAAAAGGCTATACTTACATTTATATAAGCAAACGGGCATATACGCAGGGGAGGGGTATACATTCTGAAACTTCTCCCCTATTACTATGGAGATGCGACATGAATAGACGACTTTATTTTGTTTTGCCTGATGTGGACACATCTTTACTCGTGGAAAGGGATCTTTTGCTGGCGAAAGTTAATGATAGTCTTATGCACTTCATGGGCAAACGTGGTACTGATCTGAAAGATCTTCCCGAAGCAACTACGCTACAGAAATCCGATATAATACATGGCATTAAAGTTGGGATGTTTTCCGGAGCATTGGGTGCTGCTGCTCTTGGAGCAATCATTTATGTTGCACGTGATTTTATCGGTATGCAAATAGTACCCGGTATCATCTTGCTATTCTTTTTAGGGGGCAGTGTATTAGGTGTCTGGATTGGGGGTTTACTAATTGGCAGTAGTACACCCAATATCACTTTACATGGATTTGAACATACCATGGATGAAGGACACATTTTATTAATGGTTGATGTTCCTGTAGAGAGAGTTGATGAGATCAGGGAGATAGTAAAATCGCATTTTCCTCAGGCAGAAGATCATGGTGAGGAAGAGATATTTCATGCTTTTCCATAATCAAGTTAAAGTAGTCAGCTTATTAAAGAATTAGTTTGTATTAATAAAATCAAGAAATATTAAAAAAATCATCAATGCTGAGGAACGTTGTATGTCAGTCATTAAATTAAAACAAACTGTGCTTGCAGTAATTGCTGTTTCATTATTTCTGGCGAGTGGTACTGCACTGGCTGATTACGCACTTAATTTGACAGAGGGCGTAACGCCAACCAGTCATAGAGTCTACGAATTACACATGGCCATTCTCTATATTGTCACAGCAATCGGCGTTGTTGTTTTCGGTGTTATGGGCTGGTCAATCTTTCATCATAGAAAATCAAAAGGCGCCGTTGCCCATCAGTTCCATCACAGTACGATGACAGAAATTATCTGGACGACTGTCCCGATTCTCATTCTAGTCGTCATTGCGGTCCCTGCCACGAAAACGCTGATTTTTATGGAGCAGACCGGTGACGCCGAAATGACGATTAAAGTAACGGGTTATCAGTGGAAATGGAAATATGATTATCTTGATGAGGGCATCAGTTTTTTCAGTGCACTACATCAAGATAGCAATGAGGCTCGTCAAATGGATTCAGGCATAGACCCGCATACGATCGAGAATTACCTCTTAGACGTTGATAAGCCTCTTGTCCTTCCGGTTGAGACAAAAATCAGGACAAGCAATTGATCTTAATCATGACAATACAAAATTATCTGATAAAGAAAAAATAATCTGGCGACATGTTCATGCAACAGGAGAATTTCTGGAGCAGTACCAAATCCTGTTAGATAACTAGGTAGAAAAGGGACAAGCAGGCTACTATGTTTACACCCCATTTAAACTGGAACAAAGTGAGCATGTGGTGTTAGTAAACCGCGGTTGGTTGTCAACAGGTAATGACCGCACAGTGAGCCCAGAAATAATAATGACAAATGGTTTGGTGAATATTAAGGGTGTTGCCAAGGAAGAACCAAAAACTGGGCTGTTGTTAAAAAACATGCCGCCGGAACAAATGAATAAAGGTGTTTATCGGGTCCAACGACTGAATATTAATGATGTGGCGGAGTTAACAAAAACAAAACTTTTGCCCTACATCGTTAGATGAGAGCCGGAGTCAAAACATGGTTATCGTAGACAATGGCAATTACCCGGTTCAGGTGTAAGTATACATAACGGTTATGCTTTTCAATGGTTTGCGTTTGCAACAGTTTTGTGGATTATAATTTGGTTTTAAATATCAAGAACAAACACAAGACGGAACAAAACGCATGAGTGAAGAAAGTAGAAATAAAAGGAATAAGATAACAATTGTTCTCGTCGTTTTAGCGTTTACCAGTCCGTTGATATTGTCATGGTTTGTTTTTTATCACACCAATTTTCTTGAAAACAGAGGCATGTCAAATCATGGTGAACTTATCGTTCCACCCAGGCCTATAGTCGATTTGTCATTGATAGACCCGATAAAGGTAGACAGAAAAGAAAGCTTACATGGCAAATGGAGCATGGTTTATGTTACCAGGTCGTGTGACAAGCTATGCGTAGATAACGTCTATCGTATGCGTCAAATCCATATAGCAATGGACAAACATTCGCTGCGGGTACAAAAGGTTTTGTTATTAACACAACAACACGCAATGGAATTATCAGACTTGCTGGTCAATTACGCAGGACAACAAGTGATCAATACAGACGTAATAGATACAAACGCACTACTTGATAAGTTTCGTTTAACGAGTTCAGATAATCCATTGGAAGCAAGGCGCATATATATAATTGATTCTCTTGGAAATCTAATGATGAGTTTTGAACCCGATGCAAATCCAAGAGACATCATGCAAGACTTAAAAAAATTATTCAGAGCATCACGCATCGGATAGTTCAGTCAGTAAACCAATTCATATAGTCGTTATGCAAATAAGCAAGTCATTATTAAATATCACGCGTATTGTATGTGCCCTGGCATTGGCCGTTATTGGTTTAGGCGCGTATGCACACGGAGGTGTTGGTATGGAAGACGATATGTGTGTGATCAACATCGGGTTTTTGAAAGCGCATTTTACCGGCTATCAACCGAAAGCTTACGGGGCACAGGAGTGGTGCGAAGACATTCCCGAAGTGGCCAGCAGCATATCTGTGATCGATTACCTGCACGATTTCCTCAAGGAAATGCAGGTCGATTTTCGTATTATCAGGGACGTCAATAATTTCGGTATTTTCGCCAACTGGGATGATATTGCCGGTCTCGAGGATATCGAACAGGATACGGTTTTTTATCTACCACCAGTGAAGCGATCGGATGGTGTGCTCACGGTTAATTACAATTTTCAGCAGGCCGGGGGCTATATCGGCATTGTGACAGCCGTTCATCCCGAAAAGGGAAAAACTTACCATGCGGTGTTTTATTTTCAGGTAGGCGGGACCGACTACGGCTATCTGCCACTCTTTATCGCGCTGCTGGTCCTTGCGCAGGTGCTCTACTGGTTCAGTAACAGAGTGCCTGTTAAATAGGCCGGCGGATTATGCTGCGTTAATCCGACCTGCGCTTTTGGGTCACCAAGACTTTCTGACAACAACATAAACATAAAATGCCACGATGCCTGTATGTTGTAACTCTGCACACACGTTGGCTGTTAATGACCTCAATCCTTATTGCGCTATTATGTTTTCCACCTCAGTGGTATCCCATGGCACTGCGCATGCAGTTGGGCCAGTGGTTTGGCGCAGATGACTATCGTGCACTGCCCGAGGGGAAGACTGTCACTGATATAACAGCAGAACCCCCCTGTCCTGAGGACCTGTTGAACTGGCGGGATGCACAAACCATTGCCGGTGTCGATATTCGCCGCTCACCCACCTGTATAGCTGACAATCCTCATGCAGTAGCGGCTTTCGTGCGTGGAACAAACAATGTCTCCCAGCAGGTTCTTATGGCTAGTGGCCTGACTCCGGATGCGGTGGAAAAAGGACGGGACCTGGATGGTGACGGCGACCCGGACGAAATCCACATCCGCCTGGAGGTCGTCGAACTCAATGGCGGTTCACCGGAAGGCAAAGTCCCAACGACCCGGTTTGCCATCGCACCAGGTATCAGGCCGGGGTTCTGGGTTTTTGCGCCCCAGATGTTTGCATTGCAACCCCAAAATTTGGAGCTTCCCAGGCCCCGTCAAATGTGCCCCTTGCCATAACCGCCGTTCCGTGTGGACAGGGTGGACCGACTAAAATCACCCTTGGAAAACGTCCATAACATC
>Ga0066376_10002069_pt1 | contig 18944 bp, 15 predicted proteins | sample Knorr_S15_td_Bot_FD_77009 | JGI IMG/M metagenome (GOLD analysis project Ga0066376, IMG submission 77009) | Marine microbial communities from Southern Atlantic Ocean transect - Knorr_S15_td_Bottom_ad_5009_LV_A | ecosystem: Environmental > Aquatic > Marine > Oceanic | place: Southern Atlantic... | reverse complement strand
GCCGTGGTGATCAGCGGCGCGGTGAGGCCGAACAGCGCGCGCTCGTCCACCCGCCGGCCCAAATCGACGCCGTTGACGATGTTGCCCCACTGGTCCGAGCCGCCCATCTGCAGGATGCAGTCGTGGCGCCGCGCCAGCTCGACGAAGTCGTAGGCCTGCAAAATCATGTAGTTGAATTCGAGGAAGGTCAGCGGCTGCTCGCGCTCCAGGCGCAGCTTGACCGAATCGAAGCTGAGCATGCGGTTGACCGAGAAATGGCGGCCGTAGTCGCGCAGGAAGTCGATATAGTCGATGCCGCTCAGCCAGTCGGCGTTGTTGACCATGATCGCGTCCGACGGCCCGTCGCCAAACGTCAAAAAGCGTTCGAACACGTCGCGGATGCCGGCCATGTTGCGGCCGATCTCGGCGTCGGTGAGAAGCTGGCGCGCGCTGTCCTTGCCCGACGGATCGCCGATCCGCGTGGTGCCGCCGCCCAGCAGCACGATCGGCTTGTGGCCGCTTTGCTGCAACCGGCGCAGCAGCATGATCTGCACCAGGCTGCCGACGTGAAGGCTGTCGGCGGTGCAGTCGAAACCGATATAGGCGGCGATCGTTGAGTCCGCCGCGCGCGCGTCGAGCGCGTCCAGATCGGTGCACTGGTGCAGATAGCCACGATCGGTGACCGCGCGAAGAAATGACGAGCGAGGCGGGGGCATGTGTACCTTCGCGCTATGCCTGTTTGCGTCCACGGTCCGCGCGCGTTAACACGGCGGCCGGCGGTTCGTCGGCGACTTACCACGGCGCGCCGGGCCGGGCAACGCGCGACGCGAGGGAGGAGACCATGCGGGATTTAAACGGCAAGGTGGCGTGGATCACGGGCGCGGGAAGCGGCATCGGCCGCGCCGCCGCGGAGGCCCTGGCCGGAGCCGGAGTCGCCGTCGTGTTGTCGGGGCGGCGCGCGGAACCACTCGACGAGACCGCCCAGGCCATCACCGCGGCGGGCGGCGCGGCGTCGGTGGAACCGCTCGACGTGCTGGACGCGGGCGCGGTGCGGGCGGTGGCGGGCCGCATTGGCGCGGTCGATATCCTGGTCAACAACGCCGGCCTCAATGTCGCCAAGCGCCATTGGGAAGATATCAGCGACGACGCCTTCGACCAGGTGGTCGGGGTCAACCTGAACGGCGCGTTCTATTGCGCCCGCGCGGTGCTGCCGGCCATGCGCGCCCAGGGCGATGGGCTGATCGTCAACATCTCGTCCTGGGCCGGGCGTTACGATTCGCCGATCACCGGGCCGGCCTACAACGCCGCCAAGCACGGCCTGCGGGCGATGAACGCGACGATCAACATGGACGAGGGCCCCAACGGTATCCGCGCCTGCGCCATCTGCCCGGCCGAAGTCGCGACGCCGATCATGGACTCGCGGCCCGAACCGCCCAGCGCCGAGGTCCGCGCGCGCATGCTGCGATCAGAAGACCTCGGCGAAACCGTGCTGTTCGTCGCGCGCATGCCCGCCCATGCCTGCGTCAACGAAATCCTGATCAGCCCGACCTGGAACCGCGCCTATCCGCGCATGATGGACGCGCCGACGGAATAGGCGCGGCCATGGACGACGAGATCGCCTATCTGGAGGCCACCGAACTGCTCGCGCGGTATCGCTCCGGCGCCCTGTCGCCGGTGGACGCGATCGGGGAAGCGTTGGCGCGGATCGAGCGATTCGAGCCGGTGCTCAACGCGTTCACCCTGGTCGATGGCGACGGCGCGCGGACCCAGGCGCGCGAGTCGGAGGCGCGCTGGCGCGACGGCGCGCCCTCGGGCCCGCTCGACGGCGTGCCGGTGACTCTCAAGGACATCGTCCTGACCAAGGGCTGGCCGACCCTGGAAGGCTCGCGCACGGTCGATCCGGAACGCGATTGGAACGAAGACTGTCCCGCCGTGACGCGGCTGCGCGAGGCCGGCGCGATCTTTCTCGGCAAGACCACGACGCCGGAATTCGGCTGGAAGGGCATGACCGACAGCCCGCTGTCGGGGATCACGCGCAACCCGTGGAACCCGGACCTGACCCCGGGCGGCTCAAGCGGCGGGGCCGGCGCGTCGCTGGCGGCGGGGATCGGCGCGCTGGCCTTGGGCACCGACGGTGGCGGCTCGATCCGCATCCCGGCCAGCTATTGCGGTCTGTACGGCATCAAGCCGAGCTTTGGGCGCGTGCCCCACTATCCCCAGGAAAGCCCCTATGCCAGCGTGGTCTGCGGCGGACCCCTTGCCCGTTCGGTGGCCGACGCGGCGCTGATGCTGAACGTGATCTCGCACCCCGACGCGCGCGACGGTTTCGCCCTGCCCGATGACGGGCGCGACTGGCGCGACGGGCTGGACGACGGCGTCGCCGGACTTCGCCTCGCCTACGCGCCCGGATTGGGTGGCGCCGAGGTCGCGCCGGAAGTGCTGTCGGTGGTGGCCGAGGCGGTGCGCGTGTTTGCCGGGCTGGGCGCCCATGTCGAGGAAGTGGGCCCGGTTTTCGACCCATTGCGGCCGCAATTCGAGGCCTATTGGCTGGCCGGGTTCGCCCACCGCCTGCGCGCGATTCCGCCCGCCAAGCGCGATCTCATGGACCCGGGCCTGCGCGCGTTGGCCGAACACGGCCTCGCGGTGAGCATCGAGGACTACTGCGCCGCCATGGCCGCGCGCGCCCGGCTGGCGGCGTGTATGAGCGCGTTGCACGAGGAATACGATCTGTTGTTGACGCCGACCATGCCGACCCCACCGCCGCCGGTCGACACGCCCTACCATTCGCCCGGCTTCGACCGCTGGCGCCACGCGGTACCGTTCACGGTGCCGTTCAATCTGACCGGTCAACCGGCGGCGAGCATTCCGTGTGGGACAGGCGCTTCGGGCATGCCGGTGGGCCTACAGATCGTCGGGCCGCTTCACGGGGACGCATTGGTGCTGCGCGCCAGCGGCGCCTTCGAGGCGGCCGTGGCGCACCCCTATCCGCATCCGGTTCTGTTCGAACGTTCGGGTAGTGTCTCAGTTTGAAAAGTGACGGGGTTGGCGGCCCATCGCGATCATGCCTCGCTACCTATATGCTTAGCGTAAACCACAGGAGGCGACATACTCAAGGGACCGAAGGGCGATAAGCGACCCGCCGACGTGATCGGCGCCGCCGTCAAGGTGATGAAGATCGCCACGGGCGAGGTCGAAAAGGATATCGAGGGGCAACTCTTCGGGGGCCGCCCTATTTCTTGCCGTCGTCGGTGGGAGGGGTTTGTGGAACGGATCGGTCAGCGGCGAGAACCGCGTCCAGCTTGCGCTCGATAATGTGGAGCGACTTGAGCGCCTCGGTCTGATTTTTCTGCTGTGCCTCCATCACCGCAATACCAGTTTTCACGTCGCCGACATCACTCTTCACGGAGCTGATATGGAGGTAGATTCCACCGAGCATACCAATAGTCGTTATGCCAATGGCGGCAACTATTCCCACAGTCAGTTTCATGCCGCCAACGGTCCCGCTCAATTTGTCCAAGGCCCTTTGCAGGTCACCTACTCTTCCGATGAGGGCCTGAAGGTCGTCGGCCACTTTGCCCCTCCCCATTTAATAATTCATGGACGAATTGCGTAAAAAAGCCGAAGATTTTAAACATATTCCACCTATCCCGTCCACTGGCTTCGCGGACAGCACGTTTTGCGGGCTGCTTTTGCAGGATCGACAGGCACTGTGGCGGTTCTTCCGGGTCCGCGCGGTCCCTACAAGAAAGCTATTTCAAACTGAGGCAGTACCAACGGTTGGCCGCGCTGGCGGCGCCACGCCCTACTGTCGCCAGTTATTGAGCGCGACCAGCGAGGCCGCGGCCAGCGGGTACAGCGTTCGCGCCAGGCGGACCGCCCTTTTGGCGTCGCCGGACTTGCACGCCGCGATAAGCCGCACGGCGTGGTCCTTCAGCCGGGGCAGCCCGAAAATATCCGACATGCTAAGCAGCGCGTGCGCCTCGAAGTCCAACGTATCCAGGTTGGCCTTGCCCGACACATGCTCGACGCGACGCGCCCGTTCGCCGGTTTCGCGGACCGCCGTATCGATCAGACGGCTGAACCCGCTGGTCGTGGTATCCTCGCGAAGCCGCTCCAGAATGGTGTCGTCCAGAATCGGCGGCAACGGCGGTTCCGCGCTAATCGTTCGCACCGGCCGCGCCGGCCGGCCGAAGGCGTGTTCCGCCGCCGGGCTACGATTTGTGACAATGACCGGAATGGCAAGCGCCACATCCGGCTGGGCGCCACACGAGAGCCCCGAGCGGAGCTCGCTGTTTGCCGATAGGCCACCGGCGCCGCGTTGAATGGTCATTCCCCACATCTCTCTCGGTCCCACAACCTCGTACTTATTCTCTATTAAGCAAAAACCCTGCCATTTTTGCGAGAAACCGGAGATTCGCCCAGGCGCGCCGTGTGCTCCCGCGACGGTTCCTTGAATATCAAGCGGTTCCCCGCGTAGCTTGTCATCGCATGTAAGCTTGGCGAAGTCGCGGCGTCGCCTCGCACGGCGCGCCCGGCGCCGCCAGTCCGGCATAATGACTTCCAAAATGAGAGTCCGGCGGGGTGGGTCTAGAGCAGATCGTGGTTGATGGGAATCGCCACAGGCGATCCCATTAACCGCGTGAATCTGCTCTATTTTATAAGTTAGACCGGATTCACAGGATCGATCGAACCCCGTAAGTGGGTTCGATCGATCCTGATCCGGTCTTGTCCTTGCCCTGCTCTTCCCACATCTGCTTTTTGCGGTAGATGGTGGACGGGCTGATTTCCAGCAGCGCGGCGGCGCGCGGCACGTTGCCGTCGGTCATCGCCAGGGCCTTGTCGATCAGCGCCTTTTCCACCTTCCACATCGGCGCCACCGCGATGTCCGACAAAGGCGGGGCCGCGTCCGCCGGCGCGTCGGCCATGGCCGGCGACGGCGTGACCGGCGACGCCGTGGCCGGCGGGGCATCCCGCGTCAGCATGGGCGGCAACATCGCGGCGGTTATCGTTTCCTCGTTGTTGAGCACGACGATGGTCCGGAGCACGTTTTGCATCTCGCGCACGTTGCCCGGCCAGTCGTAGGCCATGAAGATGGCCTCGACCTCGGCGGACATTCCGTTGAACCGCTTGCCCTCCAGCGCGGCATATTCTTCCACGAAGTGCCCGGCCAGCGTCATGATGTCCTCGGCGCGGTCGCGCAACGGCGGCAGATGGACGGGAATCACGTGCAGACGGAAATAAAGGTCCTCGCGCAGGCGGCCGTTGCGCACTTCCTCGTATGGATCCCGGTTGGTCGCGCACACGAAGCGAACATCGACCGACCGGGTTTTCGATTCGCCGACCCGGCTGAACGTGCCGGTCTGGACGAAGCGCAGCAACGTGGCCTGAAGGGCCAGCGGCATTTCGCACACCTCGTCCAGGAACAAGGTGCCACCGTCGGCCTGCGTCGCGGCGCCGTCGCGCTCGGCCACGGCGCCGGTGAACGCGCCCTTGACGTGGCCGAAGATCTCGCTTTCCACCAGATCCTTGGGTATGGCGGCGCAATTGATCGCCACGAACGGCTTGCCGTGGCGCGGAGAGGACCGGTGAATGGCCTCGGCGCACAACTCCTTGCCGGTGCCGCTGAGGCCCGTGATGAATACGGATGCGTTGCTGGGCGCGGCGCTTTCGATGATCCGGTAGACCGCCTGCATGGGCAGGGAGGCGCCGACGAAGCCGTGAAATTCGCGCCGGTCGAAATCCTGCTTGTAGGTATCGACCAGTTCGTTGAGCTCACGCCGTTCCAGGGCGTTGCGCAGCGTCACGATCAGCCGGTCGGCGTTGAACGGTTTGACGATGAAGTCGTAGGCGCCCTGGCGCATCGCCTCGACGGCGTTGCTGACCGAGCCGTGCGCGGTGACGATGACGACGGAAATCGGCATCTGTTGCGCGCGAATGTGACGCAGGATATCGAGCCCGTCCATGTCGGGCAGTTTGAGGTCAAGCACCACGCCATCGAAGCCGCCGCCGGCGAGTTGGTCCAAGGCCGCCTTGCCGGTCGCGGCGTGGAACACCTCGTAGGGCTCGGACCGCAGAAATTCGATATAGACGCGCGCCAGCGGCTCGGTGTCTTCGACAAGCAGGACGCGTTGTGTTTTCGGCACGGCTTACTGTCGCTCCCGCGATGGGTCTCGCTGTAAAAAGCTAGCTCAAATCGGCGACGTGAACAAATTAGTTTCGTGACCGACGGCAATTATCGGTTGATTTTCAGCCGCCGGGCCTACCCCCGAACCATGTCCGCGACCGCCGCCGCGATCGCCTCGGGCGAGACCCGGCACAGGTCCTCCAGCGGGCGCGAGTAGGGGATCGGGACGCGCGGCGCGCCGAGGCGACGTATCGGGGCCTTCAGGGCATCGGCCGCCTCTTCGCCGATCGTGGCCGCCACTTCGGCGCCGAACCCGCCGACCTTGACCGATTCCTGGACCACCAGCAGCCGCCCCGTCTTGCGCACGGAAGCGAACACCGCGTCGCGGTCCCACGGCCACAGGCTGCGCAGGTCGATCACTTCCGCCGCCACGCCGTCCGCCGCCAACAGCGCGGCCGCCTGTTCCGCCACGCCGACCATGCGCGACCACGCCACCACGGTGACGTCGGTGCCCTCGCGGGCCAGGCGCGCGGCGCCGATGGACACCGGTTCGCCGTCGTCTGGAACCTCCCCGGACGCGCGCCACAGGTCCTTGTGTTCCAGATAGACCACCGGGTCGTCGCAGCGGATCGCGGCCTTCAGCAGGCCCTTGTTGTCGGCCGGGGTGGCCGGCGCCACCACCACCAGCCCCGGAATGTGGACCCACCAGTTTTCCAGCGACTGGGAGTGCTGGGCGGCGGACGAGCGCCACAGGCCCATGGGCTGGCGCACCACCATCGGCACCCGCGCCTGACCGCCGAACATGTAGCGCGCCTTGGCCGCCTGGTTGACCAACTCGTCCTGGGCGCACAGCGCGAAATCGGAAAAGCGCATTTCGACCACGGGCCGCGTTCCGGCCAGCGCCGCGCCGATGGCGGCGCCCATGATGGCGGCCTCCGATATCGGTGTATCGACGATGCGCTCGGGGCCGAATTCCTCGACCAGGCCCTGGTATTGGCCGAACACGCCGCCCCGGCCCAGGTCCTCGCCCACCGCCCACACGGTGGCGTCGCGGCGCATCTCCTCGGCCAGCGCGTCGCGCCCGGCTTCAAGATAAGTTATCTCCGACATCACGGCGCCCCCCATAATGGCGCCCCAATGTCCTGGACGTCCGTGAAGGCAAGCTCCGGCGCCGGCCACGGCGCGGCGACAGAGTCGGCCACGGCATCGGTCATTTCGCGTGTGGCAGCGCCCTCGATCGTATCCAAATCCGCCGCCGCGACTCCAAGGCCCAGCAGCGCCGCGCGGCAGCGCCCGATCGGTTCGTCCTTGGCGCGCGCGGCGACCTCCTCGGCGCTGCGATAGCCGCCGGCATCCGCCGTGGTGTGGCCGGCCAGGCGATAGGTGCGGGCGTGCAGCAGGCGCGGACCCGAGCCGGCGCGCAGCTCCGCCATCAGCGCGCCGGTCACGTCGTCCACCGCGACCACGTCGTTGCCATCGACGCCGCGCGCCGCGACGCCCAGGCTTTCGGCGCGCGCCATGATGCCGGGGCCGGCGGTCAGCGCCGCCGTGCGCGTGGTCGCGGCGAAGCCGTTGTCCTCGCATACGAACAAGACCGCCAGCCGGTGCGCCGCCGCCCAGTTGAGCCCTTCCAGGAACGGCCCGCGGTTGACCGCGCCGTCGCCGAAGAAGCAGGCCACGACGCGCGCCTCGCCGCGCAGCTTGAGCGCGTGCGCCGCGCCCACGGCGATCAAAATACCGGCCGCGACCACGCCGTTGGCGCCCAGCATGCCGATGTCGAAATCGGCGATATGCATGGAGCCGCCCTTGCCCTGGCAGGTGCCGCCGGCCTTGCCGAACAACTCGCGCATCATCGCCGTCGGGTCCGCGCCCTTGGCCAGGGTATGGCCGTGGCCGCGGTGATTGCTGGTCAGCAGGTCGCTTCGTTCGAGATTCGCGCAGACGCCGGCGGCGATCGCTTCCTGGCCGATCGACTGGTGAATTCCCCCCGGCACGTGGCCGTCCTTCTGGGCCGCCTCGGCGGCTTCCTCGAAGGCGCGGATACGCAGCATCACGCGGTACAGGCCGCGCAGTCGCTCCGGGTCCATGTTGTCGCGCGGCGCGGTCATGGAGTCATAAAAATCCGTTCGCTAATCCGGCGACACGGTTATCATCATTCGCGCCGACAAACCACGGACATGCCATGCCAGAAATCCTGACCGCCAATTCCGTGACCATGCTGGACGCCCGCCATCGCGGCGTCGTGCTGCTGGGCGGCTCGCACGGCGGGGTCTATGCCGGCTATCTGGCGGCCAAGGCGGGGGCGCGGGCGGTGGTGCTGAACGACGCCGGGGTCGGCAAGGACAGAGCCGGCATCGGATCGCTCGATTATCTCGACCGGCTCGGCATGGCGGCGGCCACGGTGAGCCACATGAGCACGCGGATCGGCGACGGCGACGATTTCCTGGCGCGCGGCGTGATCAGCCATGTCAACCGGACCGCCGCGGCCCTGGGCTGCGCCGCCGGCCAGAGCTGCCGCGACTGCGCCGAGACGATGCGCGCCGCGCCCGACTGGCAAGGCGCGCCGCCGCCGTACGCCGAAGCCCGCTTCCGGCTTCGCGCCGAGCCCGGCGAGCCCGAGGTTTGGGGCCTGGATTCGGCGTCGCTGATCGAGCCCGGCGACGACCGGCGGATCATCGTCGCCGCCTCGCACGGCGCGTTGCTGGGCGGCAAGCCGGACAACGCGATCAAGGTCCAGCCCAAGGCCGCCGTATTCAACGACGCCGGCGTCGGCATCGAGGAAATCGGTATCAGCCGCCTGCCGGTGCTGGCCGACATGGGCGTGGCGGCGGCCACCGTGGCGGCGGACAGCGCGCGCATCGGCGACGCGCGCTCGGCCTGGGAGACGGGACGGCTGTCGCACGTCAACCGCCTCGCCGGGTTTCTCGGCGCCGAGCCCGGGATCACCACCCAAGACTTTGTCGAACTGGTACTGATCCATTACCGGGACACCGTCGATCATCCCGGCACACTGCATTCCTGACTCCTAAAATTTGACGGCGGAAAAATCCATGTCCGAGACCGATTCGGCCACCGCCCTGGCCAACGACCCGTCTCGCCGCATGACCGGCGGGCGGGCGCTGGCGGAAATGCTGAAGCTGCACGACGTGGCGCCGATGTTCGGCATGGGCGGCTTCCAGTTGCTGCCGTTCTACGACGCGGTGCGCGAGCTCGGCCTTTCCCACACCCTGATCAACGACGAACGGGCCGGCGTTTTCGCCGCCGATGCGTGGGCGCGGATCACCGGGCGGCCCGGCGTGTGCGACGCGACCTTGGGCCCCGGCGCCACCAACCTGGTGACCGGCCTGGTCGAGTCCCTCAACGCCGGCGTGCCGCTGGTGGTGCTGACCGGCGACACCCACCGCGACCATTCCTGGAAGAACATGACCCAGGAATCGCGCCAGGTCGAAATCCTGCGCCCGGCGGTCAAGGAATTGATCCGCGTCGAACAAGGCGCGCGAATCCCCGAACACGTGCGCCGCGCCTACGCGGTGGCGACGTCGGGCCGGCCCGGGCCGGTGATCCTCGACGTGCCCGAGGACGTCTGTCACGGCGAATACGATTTCGACACGCGCGAGCTTTACGCCGATGCCGATACGCTGAGTATCCCGGCGCGGCGTATCCGGCCCGACGCGGACGCCATCGCCCGCGCCGCCGAGCGGCTGGCCACGGCGCGCCGGCCGCTGGTGCTGGCCGGCGGCGGCGTGCATCTGTCCGGCGCCCACGGCGCGCTCCAGGCGTTCGCCGAGGCGCTCAACATCCCGGTCGCCCACACGCTCAGCGGCAAGGGCGCGATTGCCTGCGCGCACCCGCTCTCGGCCGGCCTGTTCGGACGCTATTCGCGCATCGCCAACGACCTGATCGACGCGGCCGACTGCCTGGTGGTGGTGGGCTGCAAGCTGGGCGAGATCGCCACCAAGCGCTACGTGCTGCCGCCGCGCGGGGTGCCGCTGATCCACCTCGACATCGTCGCCGAGGAGATCGGCCGCTGCGCCCGCGCCGACGTGGCGCTGTGGGGCGACGCACGCGCCGGACTCGAGGACCTCACCTCTGAGCTGTCCGGCGCCGGGTCGGCGGCGCGCGCCGCGCTGGCCGGCGAGGTAGCGGACAGGATGGCGGCGTGGCGCGCGGAGGTGGCGGGTCGCATGACCACGTCCGAGCGGCCGGTCAACATGGCGCGTCTCGTGCACGAGCTGAACCGGACCCTGCCCGACGACGCGATCCTGGTCGCCGACGGCGGCTTCGCGGCGCATTGGACCGGGCTGCTTTACGACACCAAGCGCGCCGGGCGACATTACATCGTCAACCGCGGCCTGGCCTCGATCGGCTACGGCCTGCCCGGCGCCATGGGCGCGGCCATGGCCGGGGACGCGCCGGTGGTGGCGCTGACCGGCGACGGCGGCTTCAACATGATGCTGGGCGAGTTGGAAACCGCGCGCCGCGCCGGCCTGGCGCCCACCATCGTCGTGGTCAACAACGCCGCCTCGGGCTACGTCAAGGCGTTGCAGCAAGCGCTGTTCGGCGGCCGCTTTCAGTCCTCCGACCTGTCCGAGGTCGATTATGCCCAAGTCGCCGAGGCGCTGGGGTGCCACGGCCAGCGCGTCGAGGACCCGGACGCGCTTTCGGACGCCATCGCCGCCGGCCTGGCCGAGACCGCGCGGCCCAGCGTCATCGACGTGGTGGTCACCCGCGATCCGGCCAAGATGCTACCCGGCGTCGACAGCCGCGCGGTCGAAACCAAAAAAGGCGACCGCATCGCCTGATCGCCGTGGCCCCACTAATCCATGAAAGACGGCGGTGGCCCGCGGGCTCTTGCGCGCGGGAATGGCGAAACACGGCTTGACTTACATGCGGTTGGTGGAAAAGCTGACAGCCGTTGGCGTCAGTGAAGACGTACGAAACCTACGAAACAAGGTCAGTCGCGGTAAATTCACGGCTGCATTCCTACTTCAATGTCTCTCCGCTATGGAAACACATACCGTGCATTTGGATGGCTGATAGTCGTTCTGACTGCTGGATTCGCCCTAGCTGTTGAACCAGCGATAGATCAGGACGCCGAACAAAAACCGTTGATCGAAGATCAGGGCGACGGCGATAGCCAGCCCGACACCAGCGGAGAAAATCAAACCGACGCCCCCGATAACACGCAATCCACCCGCGAACTGGCGGCCTTCTATGCTCAAATTGAGGCTCTTGTCAGCGATCTCGCAGCCGCGCTTCGAGACCCAAACGCCGAACGGGAACAACAGCGCGGCGATAAGGATTTGCGCGCCCAAAAAGACATGGCGTTTTACGCGATGCTCATGTTCTTTGCCGTCTTGGCCCAAACGGCCATCACCGCCTTCGGTGTTTGGCTGGTGCGAAGCACGCTGATAGAGGCTCGAAAGGCCACTCTGGCAGCCGTCGCCGCCACCGAGGCCGCCGAAAGCGCCGTCGAAGTCACCTCCGATACCGCCCAACGCCAATTGCGCGCTTATGTATTTGTTGTAGAAGCTCTGCGGACAAGAAGGGGAGACACAGACCCTTGGGTTATCCAAGTCCGTATAAAGAATTTCCGGCAAACTCCAGCTTATCGCGCTCAAGTTCGGGTTAAAGTCAAAATTATGGACCCTGTGGATGAAGCGACATTCGGTTTCCCTCTCCCAACTACGGGCGATTCCCAATTCGACTTTGGCCCAGGGCATGAACACACCACAAGGATCGAGATACCCGGACTCGCGGGTGATGTCTGGGATGATTTCAAAGCCGGGCGGATAGCTATTTATCTGTGGGGGCGTGTTGATTTTGTTGATGCCTTTAATGAAAATAGATGGATGCACTTCCGCCATATCCAGCAAGGCGGGTACATCTTGAATCTCTCTAATTGCACCAAAGGCAACGAGACAAGCGAAAGCGAGAATTTTTAGCAACCCGAACTCCTTCGGGCACTAGGTGCGTTTGCTACCTAATACCGTAATTTTGCGTGGCCGCGCTTCGCGCGGCGCCCCCCACCCCATCCCTCCCCCGCGAGGGGGGAGGGGGACTTGGACGGGCGGGGGCTTGGTTGCCAAGCGCGGGCAATTGCGGTAAACGCGCCGCAAATGCGCATTTTTCGGCATGTCGACAAGGTGCCGCCCGAGTCGCGCGGCGCGGTGGTCGCGCTCGGCAATTTCGACGGCGTTCATCTCGGTCATCGCGGCGTGATCGGCCGCGCGGCGGAAATCGCCCGCGACGCCGGCGCGCCGCTGGGCGTGGTCACGTTCGAGCCCCATCCGGTCCAGGTGTTGCGCCCGGATTCGGCGCCGCATCGCCTCGCGCCGTTTCGCGTCAAGGTGCGCCGGCTGGGCGAATGCGGCCTCGATTACCTGTGCGTGCTGCACTTCACCAAGACGTTCGCGCAAAAGACCCCGCGTGGGTTCGCGTCCGAAATTCTGGCCGGCGGACTGGGCGTGAGCCATGTGGTGGTGGGCCACGATTACCATTTCGGCAAGGGCCGCGCCGGCGACGCCGCGGCGCTGAGCGAACTCGGCGCCGAGATGGGCTTCGCGGTCACCGCGGTGGCGCCGGTGGGAAACGCGGGCGAAATCTATTCCTCGACGCGGGTGCGCGGCTACCTGAAAAGCGGCGAGCCGCGCCTGGCGGCGGCCATCCTGGGCCATATGTGGGAAGTCGAGGCGCGCGTGCTGCACGGCGACAAGCGCGGCCGAACGTTGGGCTATCCCACCGCGAACCTGCATTTCGACGAGCATGTCGAGCCGGCTTATGGCATTTATGCGGTGTGGGTGGGCATCGTGCGCGGCGCCGGGACCGAATGGCACGCCGCGGTGGCCAGCGCCGGCACCCGTCCCACCTTCAACGGCGACGGCCTGGTGCTGGAGGTTTATCTGTTCGATTTCGACGGCGACCTGTACGGCAAATACCTCCGCGTCGCCTTCGTCAACTGGATCCGCCCGGAAGAAAAGTTCGACGACGTGGAAGCACTGAAGCAAACCATGGCGCAGGATTGCCGCGCCGCCCGGTTCATGTTGGAAGGCTCGGAACCGCCCTCCGACGTGGGCCGAACCGCGTTCAACCAATGACGTATCGGCTCCGATCAACGAGGCACTGGTGACAACGGATTACAAAAGCACCCTGTTCCTGCCGCGCACCGGCTTTCCCATGAAGGCCGGCCTGCCCAAACGCGAGCCCGAGTGGCTGGAACGGTGGGAACGCATCGGCCTGTGGGACCGTCTGCGCGCGGACGCCAAGGGGCGCGAAAAGTTCATCCTGCACGACGGCCCGCCTTACGCCAACGGGCCGATCCATATCGGCACGGCGATGAACAAGATCGTCAAGGACCTGATCAACCGCACGCAACAGATGTCGGGCCGCGACGCCCATTACATTCCGGGCTGGGATTGCCACGGCCTGCCCATCGAATGGCAGATCGAGCAGGACTACCGCAAGAAGGGCAAGGACAAGGACGCGGTGCCGGTGGACCAGTTCCGCCGCGAATGCCGCGCCTACGCCGACCACTGGATCGGCGTGCAGATGGCGGATTTCAAGCGCCTCGCCGTGCTCGCCGCGTGGGACCGGCCCTATCTGACCATGAGCTTCGCGGCGGAAGCGCAGATCGTGCGCGAAATTGGCAAGTTCCTCATGAACGGCGGGCTGTACAAGGGCGCCAAGCCGGTGATGTGGTCGCCGGTCGAAAAGACCGCCCTGGCCGAGGCCGAGGTCGAATACAAGGACATCACGTCGCCGGCGATCTTCGTCCGCTTCCCGGTCGTCAAGGCGGGCAATCCGGCGATCGAAGGCGCGGCCATCGTGATCTGGACCACGACGCCGTGGACCATTCCGGGCAACCGCGCCGTGGCCTACGGGCCGGACATCGAATACGCCGTCTACGAGGTGCGCGCGGCGGGCGAGGGCTCGTCGGCGCGCCCCGGCGAACGGCTGGTCGTGGCGGTCGATCTGGCCGCCGCCGTGGCCGAGAAAGCCGGCGTCGGTGAGTGGACCGAGGTCGCCCGGCTGCGCGGCGCGGCCCTGGCCGGCACTCTGACCCGCCATCCGCTCTCGGGCGAGCATTACCGCATCGAGCCGCCGCTCTATCCGGCCGATTTCGTCGCCACCGACCAGGGCTCCGGCTTCGTCCATATCGCGCCCGGCCACGGCGCCGACGATTTCGAACTGGGCCGCGAACACGGCCTCGAGGTGCCCGAGACCGTGGGCGAGGATGGCTGCTTTTTCGAGCACGTGGCGCTGTTCGCCGGCCAGCATGTCTACAAGGCCAACCCGGCGGTCAAGGCGGCGCTGAGCGAAGCCGGCACGCTGCTGGCGAGCGAGAACTACGTCCATTCCTATCCCCATTCGTGGCGCTCCAAGAAGCCGGTGATCTTCCGCAACACGCCGCAATGGTTCATCGGCATGGAAACCAACGGCCTGCGCGACAAGGCGCTGGCCGCGATCGACGCCACCCGTTGGGTGCCCAAGAGCGGCTACAACCGCATCCGCGCCATGGTCGAGAACCGGCCCGACTGGTGCGTATCGCGCCAGCGCGCCTGGGGCGTGCCGATCGCCGTGTTCGTGGACAAGGCCACGGGCGAGCCGTTGCGCGACCAGGCGGTGATCGACCGCGTCGCGGCCGCCGTCGAGGCCGGCGGCGCCGACGTGTGGTTCACCGCCGATCCGGCCGATTTCCTGGGCCCCGACCGCGACCCGGCGGATTACGAACAGGTCCAGGATATTCTCGACGTGTGGTTCGATTCGGGCTCGACCCACGCCTTCGTCCTCGAAGGCGACGACACCCAGTCGTGGCCCGCCGACCTCTATCTCGAAGGCTCCGACCAGCACCGCGGCTGGTTCCATTCCTCGCTGCTGGAGGCCTGCGGCACGCGCGGGCGCGCGCCCTACAGGACCGTGCTGACGCACGGCTTCGTCATGGACGGCGAGGGCCGCAAGATGTCGAAGTCGCTGGGCAACACGATCGCACCGCAGCAGATCATCAAGGACAGCGGCGCCGATATCATCAGGCTGTGGGTCGCCATGACCGATTACACCGAGGACACGCGCATCGGCCCCGAGATTCTCAAGGGCCAGATCGACGCCTACCGCCGGCTACGCAACACCTTGCGCTATATGCTGGGCAATCTTGAGGACTTCGACGAGGCGGAGCGCCTTGACGCGCCAGCCTTGCCCGAGTTGGAGCGCTGGGTGCTGCACCGCCTCACCGAATTCGACTCTTTGCTCAAGCACACCGTCGAGAATTTCGATTTCCACGTCTTCTACAACGCGCTGCACGGCTTCTGCGCCACCGACCTGTCGGCGTTCTATTTCGACGTGCGCAAGGACTCGCTCTATTGCGACCCGCGCGACGCGACGCGCCGGCGCGCCGCGCGCACGGTACTGGACCATGTTTTCCACTGCCTGACGGCGTGGCTGGCGCCGGTGCTGGCGTTCACGGCGGAAGAAGCCTGGCTGGCGCGCTTCCCGTCCGACGACGACAGCGTGCATCTGCGCCAGTTCCCGGAGCTCCCATCCGCCTGGCGCGACGATGCGCTGGCCGAGCGCTGGCAACGCATCCGCGCGGTCCGCCGGGTGATCACCGGGGCGCTTGAGGTCGAGCGACGCGAAAAGCGCATCGGGTCCAGCCTTCAGGCGACGGTCCGCGTCTTTGTCGGCGCCGACGACGCCGCGCTTCTCGACGGGGTCGACCTGGCCGAACTGGCGATCACCTCCGACGCGGCGCTGACCACCGAGGCGGCGCCCGGCGACGCGTTCACCCTGGAGGACGAGCCCGGCGTGGCGGTGGTGGCCACGCTTGCGGGAGGAGAAAAATGCGCGCGCTGCTGGCGGGTGCTGGACGAGGTCGGCGCGGTGGCCGGAAGCCCCGACCTATGCGCGCGTTGCGTTGACGTGGTCGGGCCCAAGCGGGCCGCCGAGTAGGTTTGGAACCGGTGTTCGATCGCGCGTTGTTTCGTTTTGGGCTGATGGTGGCCGGCGCCGTGCTGGTGCTCGACCAGGTCACCAAAATGATCTTCCTGTACGTCTTCGACACCATGGGCGCGCCGCTGATTTCGGTGATCCCGGGGTTTTTCGATCTCGCGATCGTGTGGAACCGGGGCGTGAGCTTCGGCATGCTGGCCACCGACGGCGCCCTCGGACAATGGCTGCTGGGCGCGTTTGCTCTTGCCGTGACGGTGGGTCTCGTCGTTTGGCTGTGGCGCGCGACGACCCGTTGGGTGGCGCTGGCGCTGGGCCTGACCATCGGCGGCGCCATCGGTAACGTGATCGACCGGGCGCGCTACGGCGCGGTGTTCGACTTCCTCGATTTTCACGTCGGCGGCTGGCATTGGCCGGCGTTCAACATGGCCGACACGGCAATCTCCCTTGGCGTCGCCGGGCTGGTTCTGGCAACGTTGCTGGAACGCCCGCGAACGACTAAATTGGACGGATCATGAGCATGAACTCGCCGCGATGGACAGGCTGGGCGATCAAGGGCGCCGGCGTGCCGCTGTGCCTGATGGTCATGGGCTGCGACCCGCAGGCGCTGAAGGACGACCTTGGATTTGGCCGCCAGGCGCCGGACGAATACCAGGTGGTGGAGCGGGCGCCGTTGTCGGTGCCGCCCAATTTCCACTTGCGCCCGCCGCGCCCGGGCGCGCTCCGGCCCCAGGCAATCGACATCCGCGAGCAGGCCGAGCGCGTCCTGATGGGCCGGGCCAAGCCGAAGCCGGCGCGCGAGCGCTCGCCCGGCGAACTGGCGCTGCTCGGCCGCGCCGGGGCGTCGAAAGCCGAGCCCAATATTCGCCAGATCATCAGCCGCGAAATGGGCGGCCCGGCGGTCGAATCGGACGGTTTCGTCGATGACCTGATGTTCTGGGACCAACCGGAAGCGGACGCGACCCTCGTCGACCCGGTCGGCGAATCGGCGCGGTTGCGCAAAAACGCCGACGAGGGCCGGCCGGTCACGGACGGCGAAACCCCGACCCTGGGGTCGGACGAATAAGCCCGCGCGTCACATGAAACGTCTCTTGTTGAACGCCATCGCCGCGGGCGCGATGCTGGTCGGCCCGTGGGCCGGCGCGGTCGTAGCGGGCGAGACCTTCGGCGCCGAGACCTTCACCCTGGACAACGGCATGCGGGTGGTGGTGATCGCCAACCACCGCGCGCCCGTGGTGCATCATTCGGTTTGGTACAAGACCGGCGCGGCGGACGAGCCGGCGGGCAAGTCCGGCATCGCGCACATGCTGGAACATCTCATGTTCAAGGGCACCCACACGATCGGGCCCGGCCAGTTCTCCAAGATCATCGAGCGCCACGGCGGCAACGACAACGCCTTCACCAGCCACGATTACACAGGCTACTACCAGAACATCGCGCGCGACCGGCTTGAGATGGTGATGGAGATGGAGGCCGACCGCATGGTCGACCTGGTATTCACCGAGCAGGACTTCCAGACCGAACGCGACGTGGTGCTCGAGGAACGGCGCAGCCGCACCGACAACAGCCCGCGCGCGCAGTTCTCCGAACAGGTCGCCGCGGCGCAATTCCTGGCCCATCCCTACGGCGTGCCGGTGATCGGCTGGGAACACGAAATCCGCTCCAACACCTACGACGACGCCTACGCCTTTTACCGCGCCCATTACGCGCCCAACAACGCGCTTCTGGTCGTCGCCGGCGACATCACGGCGGCCGAGTTGAAGCCGCTGGCCGAGCGCATCTACGGGCCGATACCGGCGCAGTCCCTGGCCGCGCGGGAACGCCCGCAAGAGCCGCCCCAACGCGCCGCGCGCCGGATCGAAATGTCGGACTCGCAGGTCGCCAACCCGGAATGGAGCCGAAGCTATCTCGCGCCGAGCTACCGCGCCGACCCGGACGATCACGCCGTCGCGCTCGACGTGCTGGCGGAGATATTCGGCGGCGGATCGACCAGCCGGCTGTATCAGGCGCTGGTGGTCGACCAACAGATCGCCGGCAACGCCGGGGCGTATTACAGCGGCGGCTTTCTCGACACGACGCGGTTCTACGTTTACGTCCGGCCCAGCCCCGGGGTCGACATGGCGCGCGTCGAGGCGGCGGTCGAGGCCGAGATCGAAAAGCTGACCGGCGCCGGCGTCACCGAGGAGGAACTGGCCCGCGCCAAGTTCGGCATGAAGGCCGAGGCGATTTACGCGCGCGACAGCATGTCGTCGCTGGCGCGTATTTTCGGCGTCGCGCTTTCGGCCGGGGCGACGGTGGACGATGTCGAGAGCTGGACCGGCAAGGTCGAGGCGCTCACCGCCGAACAGTTGGCGGCGGCGGCCCGCGCCGTGCTGCGCCCCGAGCACTCCGTCACCGGCTGGCTGCTGCCCGACGGCGCGGACGACGAATGATGAGAGCAAAAAAACCATTGAGTGACCTCGCCAATCCCCCTCCCCCCTTGCGGGGGAGGGATGGGGTGGGGGGTGCCGCGCACAGCGCGGCCGCCAAACATCCCACGACGGCGCCGTCATCTCCGCCGTCACCTTTCGTACGCGGAACGTCTCTTCTCGGCGGCACTCCGCGCCGCGCCCCCCCACCCCAACCCTCCCCCGCGAGGGGGGAGGGGGCGAAAAAGGTCTGGATCGGCGCGCTCACGGCCGCGGTCCTGTGGCTGGCGGCTGCGCCGGCCGGGGCGGTGTCGGTGGAGCGCGTGGTCAGCGCGGGCGGCATCGAGGCCTGGCTGGTGGCCGAGGATACGATCCCGATCCTGTCGATGCGCATCGCGTTTCGCGGCGGCGCCCGGCGCGACCCAACCGGCAAGGCGGGTCTGGCCAATCTGGTCTCGGGGCTGCTTGACGAAGGCGCCGGCGAACTCGACGCT
>Ga0066376_10002068_pt1 | contig 18951 bp, 21 predicted proteins | sample Knorr_S15_td_Bot_FD_77009 | JGI IMG/M metagenome (GOLD analysis project Ga0066376, IMG submission 77009) | Marine microbial communities from Southern Atlantic Ocean transect - Knorr_S15_td_Bottom_ad_5009_LV_A | ecosystem: Environmental > Aquatic > Marine > Oceanic | place: Southern Atlantic... | reverse complement strand
TCTCCCAAAACGAACGATTCGACCTTGAAATGGGCAAGACAGAGCCGATAGACCGATCACACCCACTCAGTCAGGCTCTAATGGCCTGGGTCTGGTGGGATCCAAGTTCGGAAACAAGCCGCGCGGATCGATTCTACCCGTGGGAATACGGAGAGGAGCGGACTAGCCGTATGGTGGCTATCGCGTCCGGGTTGTTACCCGAACCGATAGATGTCACATCCCCGGATGATATTCCTCCGTCTCCACCAAGGACACAGTGATTCAGCCGCCTGCACCGCCTGCCTCGATATCCCAGCGTTCTGATATAGCCAAGAAGAGAGCCTGTAGGCCCAACAACTGATCACCTGCTGGGTCTGTTCCAAAGTGGTGCCATCTTCGTTGCTCGAAAAACAAGCAGCATCTCAATTCTTGGAAAGAACCCTGCCAGGTTCCATCTCTCTCGTAGGTCTCTAGTTTCTGGTTTGCGAGGTCACCACATTCGACTCCCAAGTTGGCCTTTGCGTACCTGTATCCATCCACAGTAAGGGCGTATCCCCAGATCGATGAAATATCACCGACATCAGCGTTTGGTTTGAGCCAGATCTGGTCCCTCTCTTCCTGCATCCAACCTCCCTGCCCTAACGAAACGCCAGGCTTTGAGCTTGTCTAGTCCCACCGGTGACAGTCCGTCCATGTAGGAAAGAAAGGAAAAAAATCCCTGAACCTTATAACGGACTCTACTGGCTAACAACGGCCGATACATTTTTCTAACCGCTCCAAAACCGGGGTTTGGCACGCTGGATCTGTAATGGAAGTATAATCAAGGGCACCAAAAGGACTTGGTTTTGGACACTCAAAAGGCACTGGCGCACCTGGAGCGGTTCTGTCACCAAGGGTCTAACCTCCTTGACCTTCGACGAGCGTCAGCAACTCCTGCGCCTTGTCATCGAACGAATCTCCGTGGAGAATGGGGTCGCACGTATAGACGCGGTGATCCCACCTGACCAGGATAATTTGCGTAACCGTTACCCTGAGCCTGTCGAAGGACCTGCTGGCTGTAGTTGGTTTGTGTCCGGCAGGTGGTTCGACGGAGCTCACCACGAACGAATCTCCGGCCACTTCGGTATGCTTGGATGCCTGCCATCGCAGGAACGACAAAAACGGGGCTGCATTACGGCAGCCCCGTTTAATATCCTTTGCGGTCCTAGCCCCGTTTAGCTGAGGTGCTTTCCGAAGAAGGAAATGACCTTTTCCCAGCCGTCGGTGGCGGCTTCCTGGTGGTAGCTGGGCCGGTCCACCGCGAAGAAGCCGTGGCCGGCGCCGGGGTACATGTGGAACTCGTAGTTCTTGTTCAGACGCTTCAGCTCCGCCTCGGTCTCGGCAACGTCGGCCGGTGACGGTCTACCGTCCTCTTCTCCGAACAACCCCAAGAGCGGACAATCTAGTCCGTCGGTGAAGTCGATGGGCCACTTGGGCATGGCGGGGCTTAGCTCGTCGTTGCCCTTGGTCACGCCGCCGCCCCAGCAGTCCACCGCGGCGTTGACGTTGTCCAGGGTGCAGGCGCCCAGGTAGGTCTGGCGGCCACCGGAGCAGAACCCGATCAAGCCAACCTTGCCATTGGCGTAGGGCAAGCTGCGGAGATAGTCCATGGCCGCGGCCACGTCGCCCATGGTGCGGGCGTCGGGCATGCCGCCGGCCTCGCGAATGCTGGTGCTGTTCTCTGTGGGAGAGCCCTTGCCCTCGCGGAAGTGCAGGTTGGGGGAGATGGTTGCGAAGCCATTATAGGCCAGCTTGCGAGCCATCTCTTTGGAGGCTGCGTCCCAGCCGGGCATGTGGTGGATCAGGACCACGCTGCCGACGGGGCCGGCGCCAAGGGGCCGTGCCAGGTAGGCGTCGATCTGGGTTCCTTCGTGTCCATTGATCAGTACGGTTTCGGCTATCAGTCCTTCGTACGGCATGAATAGTCCTCCCAATTTAACTTGTGTCTGAATATCCCCGGAACGGTGCCAATATAGAAGACGGTCCCGGCGCGCCTCCGGTGCCGGAGGGCAGGCAGTACATTACTACCGGTGGCGGGCCGAGTCAATCTGGGACGTCGCAGCCCGTTGGCAATGCAAAGTGGCTACAGCTATAATGCGCCCAACCACCCACATCGGCTATTTTATGTCGACCCCGGACGTCTATTTGAAAACGGGAGGCGGTCCCGGGATCAATCAGCTAGGAGTGTAGAACAACATGCCTCTCCCAGAACGGATGAAATTTGGAATATTCATGGGACCTTTCCACCGTGTTGGTGAAAATCCCACATTGGCCATCGACCGCGACCTGGAATTGGTCCAATGGCTAGACCAATTGGGCTTTGACGAAGCATGGATCGGCGAACACCACAGCGCCGGATGGGAGACCATCTCATCCCCAGAGTTGTTCATGGCCGTGGCCGCCGACCGCACCAAGCACATCAAGCTGGGCTCGGGCGTGATCAGCCTGCCCTACCACCATCCATTCATGGTGGCCAACCGGATGGTGCAGCTAGACCACATGAGTCACGGACGGGTGATGATGGGCGTTGGCCCCGGCGCGCTGCCCGGCGACGCGTACATGCTGGGCATCGACCCAACCAAGCAACGCCAGCGCATGGACGAAGCCTTGGGCATCATCCTCCGACTGATGACCGAGACCGAGCCCATCACCTACAAGAGCGAATGGTTCGAACTGAACGAGGCCATGCTGCAACTCCGTCCCTACACCAAGCCCACCATGCACATCTCCGTGGCTTCGGTGCAGTCTCCGGCCGGCGTTGCTTTGGCCGGCAAGTACGGCACATCGGTGCTGACCATCACCCGGCCGAGAGACCCGGGCGCCCCGGAATCGGACCCAGCCGCTCTGTGGGCCGTCGCCGAGGAGTCGGCCGCCGAGCACAACAAAGTGGTCAACCGCGACGACTGGCGTCTGGTACTCCCAGTCCACATCGCCGAGACCCGGAAGGAAGCCTTCGCGCAGGCCAGACTGGGCGCGGGCCGCTACCAGGCTGAGTATTTCGAGCACACCATGGGCCGGGACCCGGTCATCGACGGACCTCCCGAAAAGATCATCGACGCCATGGTCGACAACGGAACCTGGATCATCGGCGACCCCGACGACTGCATCGCCGGTATCCGCAGGCTGGAAGAGCGGAGCGGGGGCTTCGGTGGCTTCATGGTCCAGACCGTAGACTGGGCGCAACGAGAGCATATTCTCCACAGCTTCGAGCTACTGGCCCGGTACGTGATGCCGGTGTTCCAAGGCACGACGCTCAGCACCGCTGCCTCCAACAAATGGTCATTCGAACATCGTGATGTTTTAGCAGCGGGACGGGTCCAGGCCATCGACCGGGCCAAGACCGACTACGCTACCCGGACATAGGGTCCGGTAACGATGAAAGCGGTCTGGTACGAAGAGAACGGCGGGGCGGAGATACTCCAGTACGGCGACATGCCCGACCCCCAACCGGGGCCGGGCGAGGTTCGGGTTAAGGTGGCGACCTCAGGCGTTAACCCGTCCGACTGGAAACGCCGCCAGGGGCTGACCGCCCGGATCGGGTTTCCCAGGGTCATTCCCAATCAGGACGGGGCCGGGGTGATCGACGCCGTTGGCGATGGCGTTGACTCATCCCGCATCGGCGAGCGTGTCTGGCTCTTCGAGTCCCAATTCGGCCGGGCATTCGGCACCGGGGCGGAGTACACCGTTCAACCCAGCGGCCATGCCATCCGTCTTCCCGGCAACACCGACTTCGCCGCGGCGGCGGGGCTGGGCGTGCCAGCCATGACCGCACACCGCTGCGTGTTCTCCGATGGCCCAGTCACAGGGAAGACCGTCTTGGTCACCGGCGGCGCGGGCGCTGTCGGCCACTACGCGGTCCAACTGGCCAAGCTTGGCGGCGCGGCGGTCATCAGCACAGTGAGCTCGGATGAGAAGGCCCGGATAGCGCGGGATGCCGGGGCCGACCACACCATCAACTACCGGGAAGAGAACACATCGGAGCGCATCCTTGAACTCACCGGTGGCGACGGGGTGGACCTGGTGGTCGAAGTCGACATGGCGGCCAACTTCGCCGTCAGCCAGCAGGTGCTGAAACGTTCCGGAGTGCTGGCGGTCTATTCCGCGGGTAGCTCAGACGGTCCTGCGGTACCCCTCAGCTTCAAGTCGACCAACGTCACGGTCCGCATGGTGTTGGTCTACGACATGCCGGACTTCGCCAAAGCAGCCGCGGTGGCCGACATCACATCCTGGTTGGAGCAGGGCAATCTAGCTCCATTCGCCGGCCCTCACTTTTCCCTGGAGCAGTTGAAAGACGCACATCTGGTCGTGGAAAACGGAGCGATCGGAAAAGTCGTGGTAGACGTGAGTTCCCCTTAGAACTACCAAACTAAGATAGGCGCCGCCAACCGTTAATGGTTCGACGGGGCTCACCACGAACGGTTGGCAGCCAAGGCCCATCGACGGAGCTCAGGACGAACGCATGGCCATAAAGATCATATCCAGCACTGAGCAACAGGTGATTCTGCCATCTCCACGGGATAGCTCATGACCAGTTCTCAGAACGACCTGGACGGAACAGTAGCCGTGGTCGGCGGCGGAGTTGTCGGCTGTTTCATCGCCTACCGGCTGGTTAGCATGGGTGTGACGGTGACACTGGTCGAGCAGGCGGGACCGGGCTCAGGGGCGACGGGCAATTCGGCGGGAAACATCCAGCCCGCATCGGGCGACGACGACGCCTACAAGATAGCTCTAGGGGCCGAGAGCCTTGCCCTGTGGCGCAAGCATCTGCCCCAGATCAAAGAGGCCGGCCGAATAGACTACCGCGAGCAGGATGTCCGCTACCTCTACGCGTCCATCAACGAGGATGAAGAAAGTGAGGTCCGCCGCATCCTGAAAGGCGTTCAAGCCGCCGGGCTCCGAGCTGAATGGGTGGACGGCTCAACCGCCCGTGAGATCGAGCCCCGGCTCTCGCAGTCGATCACCGGCGGAATGCTCCACCAAGACTGCATCCAGATGGACCCCAAGCTGTTCATGGCGGCCTTCGCCAACGCCGCCGAGGCCCAGGGCGTGACGATACGGCGCCAGGTGCAGGCCGTGGGGCTCGATACTACCGGCGGGCGCGTCAGTGGCATCGAATTACAGGACGGGAGCACGCTGGAGTGTTCGTCAGCCGTGTTGGCTACCGGCGCGTGGACACTGAAAGTCATGTCTGAATGGCTGGGCTACGACCTGCCAGTGGAGCCATTTGGCCTGCAGAAATTACACCTTGGCCTGGGCACAGCCAAACCGCTCAACTGCGCGGTCCGCTGGAACGGGGTGAACATCGTCTGCCGGAGAGATGGGTTGGTGCATGCCGGAAGCAGGTTTGATCCCGCGGGGTTCGACTCCCAACCCTCCCCTGACACCGAGCGATGGCTGCTTGAGCAGGTGGCCGAGATAATCCCCGGTTTCGAGCCTGCCAGTGTCGAGAACATCGCCGCGTTCGCCGCTTCCACGCCGGCCCGCATTCCCCTGGTCGGACGGCTGCCGGGCATCAACGGAGTCTACCTGGCCGTTCCCAGCACCGATGGGTTCCTGATGGCGGCGGCCCTGGCTGAGATGACGGCGGACCTCTTGGTCAACGGCAAGACCCATCCGTTGATGGAACGCAGCCCACTGGCCCAGGCAAAACCCCGCTGATTCCCCTCCCGCACTAACCCCTCTACTCGGCTGTCCTTCAATTTCCGACGCTGATATAGACTCGGAAATTGCTATTAAGCCGATAACCCTCTAGAAATGATATATGGCATGGATCCCTCAGGGCCGCGGGCTTGAGGCGGACAGCCTGCGGCGCAAACCTGTTCCGCTGCGCAAACACTGACCTTTACACGGAAATGAGTGATAAATAGGGAGCAACTCTACGTACTGATCGCCGACGACTCTGAATTCATGCGGGTAGCCTACAAGAGGATCCTTGAATCCCAGCCCGGACTAAAAGTCGTAGCGATGGCGGCCAACGGGGAAGAAGCGACCAAGATGGCTGAAGAAACCTTTCCGGACGTGGCTATCTTGGACGTGTGGATGTCAAAGGTAGACGGCATCCAAGCGGCCCACGATATTCGAAAGCAAGACCCCGACACGGCCATCGTGGTCATCTCGTCATATGAAGACCTGGACCTTGTGGCTGACCTCATGCAGAACGGTGTGGAGCGAAAGGCCTATCTGCTCAAGCATTCGATCACCAACATCACAGACCTTGTCAGCATCGTCCAGGCCGTTCATGAAGGCCAAACGATATTGGTCTCAAGCATCGTTCAGAGGATGGCCAGTCTCTTCTGTAAGCACTCCGCGGCTCTCGGAACGGACTTGAACGAGCCCGAGCAAGACATCTTAGGTCTCATGGCAGAGGGTTACGATGATGGCCGAATCTGCGAGACCATGCACCTAGACCAAACGCAGATGGCCGAGTGTTCGGCATCGCTCTATACGAAATTAGGTATTCTAGGTGGGACAGCCCCGGAGCGGCGCTTGATTGCCATCCAGACCTTCGTGAGCCAGATACACAAAGTCCCATTGTCCGGAGCGTACGCCGTGGGTTAGCCCGTCTCGGCGGTGATAGACATGCGAAACAACACCTACAAAAAACAGTGGCGAGTCATCACGCCGGCCACACCGGCGGACAAACGAGACCCGTTCAGCGTCAGCCTGGGAAAGAATCGGCCGAGATTGCCGGGCGGCCCGCCCAAGGCGTTCCGGCGGCCGAAGTGGGGCTGAACCTTGCGGGCCAGCGCCGCCAATCGGTTGACCGGCCTTTACCCCGCTGCCCGTATTTCCACACAACAGCTAATGTTCCAGCGCCGCAACTCAGTTGACCGGCCTTTACCCCACTGATAGAATGCGCCCAACCTGATAATCAGGCTGGATTTCAGGCCCAACAGCCTCGGACTCCAGACTTGTTTAATCGGCCTAAACGCTCTATCTGCGGGGTTTATAAACACCATGGCAAGAAAGATATCCGTATCCGTTGACCACGACATCTGCGTGGGCAATGCAATGTGCATCACCATCGCCACCAAGGCCTTTGAACTGAATGACGAACGGCAAGCGGTGTCGGCCAACCCCGACGGCGACACTGAGGAACTGATCTTGGAGGCCGCCGAGAACTGCCCCGTGGCGGCCATCACGGTTACCGACGGCGACACAGGCGAGCAACTATTCCCCTAGCGGTCAAGACAAGCTGACCACGCACAAAACTGGTTCTAAGAGCCTTCCTTTGCGGCGGCGTAAGGGAGGGCTTTTCATTTGGCCGAAATTGCACGATCAAGAAACCAACACCCTCTGAGGTGAGTCATGGATATAGGCATAGCACTGCTAATGACCCAGCACGACTTCAACACCATCGACCTGGCTGTTAAAGTCGAGGAACTGGGCTTCGAATCTCTCTGGGCGCCCGAACACGGGATCATCCCCGTGGATTTCAAGGTGGACCCGCCTCTCGGCCAGCAGGGAGGGGTGCCCAGGTTCTACACCGAAGGCGGCATCAATCAGATCATCGACCCTCTGATATTCCTGGCCGGGGCCGCCACCGTCACCAAGAAGATCAAACTTGGCACCGGCATCTGCCTGGTCCCGGAACGCAACCCCATCCGCCTGGCCAAAGAGGTGGCCACCCTGGACCAGATCTCCGGCGGCCGGTTCATATTCGGCGTGGGCGCGGGTTGGCTGAGGGGCGAGTCGGAGATTCTGGGCGTTGACTTCCCCCACCGCTGGAAGCAAACCCGGGAATACGTGGAGGTGATGAAGGAACTCTGGACCACCGATGTCACCGAATACCACGGCGAATATATCGATTTTCCGCCGTTGGTCTGTTCTCCCAAGCCGGTGCAGAAGCCGCACCCGCCCATCTTCGTGGGTGGCGAGTTGGAAAGCGCCGCCCGCCGCATCGCCAGCTACGGCGATGGTTGGCTTCCAAGGGCCCGCAATACCTCCCAGTATCAAGACCCGGACAAGCTGTCCGGCGCCCGTAAACACATCGAGGATCTGCTTGCGCAGCGGGGCCGGGATGCCTCTGCTTTCAACATCACCATGTGGGACGCGCCCCCCGACCGGGAGATGAACCGGCGGTTCTCCGACGCTGGGGCCAACCGGGTGGTCCACATGCTGAACACCACCGACGAGAAGTCGGCCCATGAAGCCATCGAGCGGGTGGCCGAAGCGGTTCTGTGACAATAGAATTACCAAGTTGTAGGGGTACGATTTATTGCTCGTATATCTCTAGTTAAATTCGCCAGATACAAGACTTTATCAAATTAAAGGAGTGACACATGACAACCGAGTCCGGCCCCAATTACGACCCGTTTCAAGGGGGTGGCAGTCACCGGTCCATGGTCATCGAATGCGAAGTCGATGACCTGGGGAACATGTTGCGGCGGGCCAAAGTCCGCGGCTTCGAGATAATGTGCGACGAGCCTGAGTCCATCGGCGGCAGTAACACTGCGCCTGCTCCACTGCATTACTTCGCCGCTTCCATCCTGTTTTGAGAGATGACTCAGATTGAGAGGTACTCTCAATTGATGAAGGTGAACATCACCAAGGTCAGGGCCGAGGCCTCGGTCCACTTTGACATCACAGGCTCGGTATTGGCCGGCACCATCCTTGCCGGAGCGCCCAAAGTGGAGACCAGATACGAGATCGAATCGCCGGACGAACCCGCCAAGGTAGCGGCTATGCTGCGCAACGCCAAGAACGGCTGCTGGGTAAGGGCCGCCGTAGCTAACCCGACCCCCTTTGAAGAAACTCTGACGTTGAACGGCCAACCCTTCAGTCTGGACTAGCCCCTAACCGGTCCGCCGAGCCTGGACAATTCTTGTTGACTTAGCTCTGGATGTCGTTTATCCTGCCTCAAACCTATCTGGCCAGATACCCGATTCGGGGATTAACAGTTGGTCCAATAGCGGACTTTCCCGCGTTTGGACCGGTACCAATTCGTATTCGTAGGAACCAGGGGAGGAACTATGGCTAAACACCGATTATTCCGATTTCCGTTTCTGACCGCCGTTTTGGCTGCAACGATGCTTGTCGTGGCAGTCGCTTGCGGCTCTTCCGCGGACCCGACTGCCGAACCGGCAAGTCAACCGCCCAGCAGTGGGTCGTCGTCCGGAAGCGCTCCGGTTCCCACGGCTGTACCTACTTCGCCGCCCGCTATGGTTAAGCCGGAAGGCAAACTGACCATCGCCATCACAGACATGGGCAACGAGACCCCAAGCGTGTGGCAGGAATTCGCCTTCGGCAAGGCCTACATGCGCTTCCTTTTTGATTCGCTCACCGGCACCAACGACGCTGGCGAAGTGGATAAAACCACCGGCGCCGCCAAAGAATGGTCCATGTCTCCCGACGCCATGAAATGGACATTTATATTTAGGGATGACATCAAGTTCCATAATGGCGACCCACTTACCGCCGAAGACGCTAAATTCTCGATTGGCTTGGTTACCAGCGAGGACTCGATCACCTCGTACAAAGGCACCGTCAAAGCCGCGATAGCCAACCAAGACAGCATCACCGTGGTTTCGCCAACCGAGATGGTGATCAACACTTCCTCGCCGTCAGGGTTCTTGAACTGGTTCCTCTCGGACATTCAAGGCGTTGAGGGCTTGATTCAGCCCAAGAACTACACCGAGTCCGTGGGCAATGACGAATTCGCCAAGAATCCCGTTGGCAGCGGCCCCTATAAATGGGTGGGCCAGCGGAAGGGTGATTTCATGGAGATGGAGGCTTTGGACGACCATTGGAGGGAAGGCGCTCCCAAGTTCAAGACCATCCTCTGGCGTATCATCCCTGAAGAGAGCACCAGGATCGCAGCCCTCAAGGCCGGCGAGGTAGACGTTATCTCCGTCTCCCGTGAGCGGGCGCCGTCACTGAAAGAAGATGGGCTCAACATCTTCAGCAAGCAAGGGGCCAGCATAATGGGCCTCTACTTCCACGAACAGTGGAGGGATGACTCGGTCTGGAAAGACATCAATGTCCGAGAGGCCTTTAACCTGGCCATAAACCGCGAAGAGATCTGCGAATTCATCTTCGCCGGGCAATGCACACCGGCGTTGGTCTACCCTTGGCCGGACATCGCCCCTGGGACCGACAACTCTTTGAAGCCCTATGCCTTTGACCCGGACAGGGCAAAACAGCTGTTGGCAGCCTCAGCCTACGACGGTCAAGAAGTAGCGATCCGTTCATACCCGAGGGCCGACGTTCCCGAGGGACCACGGTTCATTGAAGCTATTGGCGCTTATCTGACCGATATCGGCGTCAACATCAAGATCATCCCTACCGAGTACGCCTCCTACCGGCAGGAGCGCCTGGCCCACACGCTGGATAACGGCAGTGGCTACTTGGCAGCCCCCAACCGGCCGTTGGCAGGTTTCGTGGGCCTGATGCGGGTGTTGAACCACTCCGATGGAACGTTCACATCCACCAAAGACCCAGAGATCGACAGACTCATTGAAGATCTGGAGGCTGGTATAGCTCCGGCCGAGGTGGAGGCAGCAAGCATAGCGCTGTACAGGTACATGTACTCGCAGTTCTCGCATCTGACCTGCTGTAACATGAACATATCCTACGCAACCAACGACAAGATCACGTCCTGGGACCTGGGCAAACGGGTCTGGGACGATGGCTTCACCAACCTGTTCCAGCGTTAAGTTGAACCAACCTCCCTGGAGAGCCAGTCTCTTCAGGGAGGTTGTTGTATTCAGGGCGCCGGGGAACCGTAGACGCTCACCCCTGGCATCAAAGGTCACGTTAGGCGATGCAGAGATACATAGTAAGACGTGTAGGAGAGGCAATACTGGCCCTCTTCGCGCTCTCAATAATAATCTTCCTGATGGTGCGCCTCACCGGCGATCCAGCGCTCCTCATGCTGCCCCCTGACGCCGGGGCCGATGCCCTAGAGGACATTCGGCATTCCATGGGCCTGGATAAACCGTTGATTGCCCAATACGGGTTGTTTATTCGGGATTATGCTACGGGTAGTTTCGGCGACTCACTCAGGAGCAAAACACCGGTATCTGACCTGATCAAAGACCGGCTTCCCAACTCCCTCAAGTTGGTTGGGGCGGCGGCCTTGATCGTGCTGCTGATAGCGATTCCATTGGGTGTTCTATCGGCGGTCTACAAAGGCACATGGATCGATACTCTAGCCACCGGGTTTGCGGTGTTGGGTCAGGCGATTCCCGTCTTTTGGCTGGGAATTCTTATGATTCAACTCTTCACCGTAAAGTTAGGTTGGTTGCCCAGTTCCGGCATGGGCGGCTTGGACCACTACGTCATGCCGGCTTTCGCCTTGGGTTTCTTCACGGTGGCGGCTATTCAAAGATTGCTGCGGTCCAGCATGCTGGAAGCGATGGACAGCGAGTACATCAAGCTGGCCAGAATCAAAGGCCTGTCTGAATTCAAAGTGGTCTGGAAACACGCACTCCGTAACTCCCTGATCAGCGTGATAACACTGGGCGGAATCTACATTGCCATCTTGATCACATTAGGAATCCTCGTAGAGGTGGTGTTTGCTTGGCCGGGAATGGGACGGTTGATGTTCCAAGGCATAGTGTTTAGGGACTTCCCGGTGGTCCAAGCGGTTGTATTGATCTCAGCCGGGATCGTCATCTTTAGTAGCCTAGTTGTTGATATAGCCTACGCATACCTGGACCCGAGAATAAGGCTTCAGTAATCATGGCCAAAGTAATAGATACTGCTGCGATTCAACCGGGAAAGGCCAATTCATGGGCAAAGATTTTTGCTGCTATAAGGGCTGCGCCATTCATTCCGTTGTCCATCATTGTGGTGTTCGTTCTTGCAGCCATTCTGGCTGACTTGGTCACGTTTCATGATGCGTACCAAGTTAGTCTACGTGATCGGCTGATTCCGCCGTTCTGGCAAGATGGAGGCTCATTGTCCCATCCCCTGGGCACCGATCCCCTCGGCCGAGACGTGCTGACCCGCATCATATACGGGGCCCGAGTTTCAATCATCATCGCAGGCGCGGCATTGGCCGTTGGCGGTGGTTTCGGAACCTTGGTTGGACTAACTGCAGGATATTACGGCGGCAAGATAGATACCATCCTGATGCGGTTTGCCGATATCACTTTGGCCTTCCCGCTGATACTCTTCGCCATCCTTCTGGTGATGGTCCTGGGCCCTAGCATGATGAACGTCATCATCGCCATAACTCTGGTGCTCTGGGCCCGCTACGCTCGTGTTATTAGAGGCGAGGTTCTGGGCTTGATGCAGCGTGACTTCATCGCCCGGGCCAGGGTTTCCGGAGCTTCTGACTGGCGGATCATGATGCGGCATCTCCTGCCCAATGTGATGCCGACCCTAATCGTTCTGCTCACGCTCCAGGTGGGCTGGGTCATAATCGTTGAGGCCTCCTTGAGCTTCCTTGGCGCCGGTATTCCACCCCCAACCCCGGCTTGGGGAGGCATGTTGGCAGAGGGACGCGAGTATGTTTCCACTGCCTGGTGGGTCACCACAGCGCCGGGCGTGGCAATAATGCTGGTTGTGCTGGCCTTCAACCTTTGCGGGGACTGGTTGCGGGAAAAACTAGACCCCAAGCAACGCAGCATCTAGCCTCCCTCAAACGCGCGGGCATCAGCCCGTTTTCCGTTCAAAAAGACAACGGCGCACTCACGAAGAGTGCGCCGTTTGATTTCGGAAGGTATAGATGCCTGTGGTTAATCGTAGAGGTGGCAGGACAGCAGATGACCGCTACCTACCTCTTTCAAAACCGGCTCGTCCACGGAGCAGCGGTCCATCGCGAACGGGCATCTGGGGTGGAAGTTGCAGCCAGACGGCGGGTTGATCGGCGAAGGGACCTCTCCCGTTAGCACTATCTCATCGCCAATGTCATCCGGGTGGGCTGGCAAGGCCGCGGAGAAGAGGGCTTTGGTGTAGGGGTGGAGCGGGTTGTTATACAGCTCTTCAGTGGGGCTGTATTCGACTATCTTACCCAGGTACATCACCGCCGTTTGCTGCGCCATGTAGCGCACGGTGGCCAGGTTATGCGCCACCAACAAGAAAGCCACGCCGGTTTCGGCTTGCAGGTCCACCAGAAGGTTCATCACCTGAGCTCTGATCGAAACGTCCAACGCGGACACGGGCTCGTCTAGGATGATCAGCTTGGGAGACGAAGCCAAGGCGCTGGCTACGGCAACCCGCTGTCTCTGGCCTCCGCTGAACTCATGGGGATAGAGTTCGGCTTGGTCAGGCGCCAGACCCACCTGCTCCATCACCTCACGGACCTTGTCGTACGCCTCTTTGGCGGTCACATCCTGGTTGACTACCAGGGCCTCGGATACGATGTCTTTGACCTTCATCCTGGGGCTCAGTGACGACCATGGGTCCTGGAAGACCGCCTGCACCTTGGAGCGGAACTCCTTCATCTCCTGCCCGTCGAACGCCTGGATGTCTTTGCCTTCCAGGAAAATCTGTCCTCCAGTCGGCTCTTCCAAACGCAGCAACAGCTTGGCCGTTGTGGTCTTACCGCACCCGGACTCACCCACGATCCCAAGGGTTTCACCTTCCCGGACCGTGAAGCTCACGCCGTCAACCGCCTTGGTGACTCCCCTGCGGTTGAAGAAGTAGGTGTGCAGGTCGTTTACTTCTAAGACAACATCTTTTTCTGGTATATAAAATCGCTCACGATGGCCTAGTTATCAGGTTCACTGCGAGTCTACCGACGGTACCCTAATATATGAATGGACTGGGAAGCAAAGCATGTCTATTCACTCCTACCCACCGGCCAAACCCTTCAGGTGCCGGGCGAACTCAAACCGGTTCTCCAGAAGGCTGATGTCCATGGCGAAGGACGGCGGCCCGATCGCCTCTACCTTGGAGACGATCACAGACAGGCCTTCCCGCTCCGAAGCCTCGGCGAAAGCTTCTTCGGCAGCCTCGATGGTGTTTGCCATGGCCACGTGTTCCGCGCCGGCCTTCTCGGCGATGCCGGCCAGGTCGGTCCCGGCGCCGGTGGCCGTGGGGAACCCGCCAACGGACAGCAGGCTCTCGTTGTCGAAGATCCAGTGGATCAGGTTGGGCGGGCGGTAGCGTGCCAAAGTGCTCAGGGAACCCAGGTTCATCAGAACTGAGCCGTCGCCGTCCAGCACCGTGACCTTCTCTTTGGGCAGAGACACTGCCAGACCCAATCCCATGGACGACGCCAGGCCCATGCCGTGCTCCAGGTAGAAGAAGTTGGGCTGGTGGCCCAGGTTATACAGTTCCACCGCCACCGCGCCCATGATGGTCACCACCACCTGGTCTTTCAGCCTGGGATATACCGCTTTCAGCACATCTTCCCGCAGCATCACTCCTCCCACATCAGGTCCCGGGTGAGCAACAGGGCCACGGGACGCAGCGAACTCTCGGCCAGGGTCTGGGCCTGCCGGACGTCGTAAGCCACGGTGGACGGGTCGGAGAGCTTCCGGTAGTCGATGCCCAGGGACCGGAGCAACGGCTCGGTGACGCGCCCGCCCTCGGTCTGCCACGGGTCGCGTTCGCCCATCTCGCCCCGGTAGCTGATGAACATCAGCAGTGGGACCCGGTATAGCTGTGCCACGGAGACTATGCCGTTGATCGACGTGAGCAGGCCGTGGTTCTGCATCAGCATGGCCGACTTACGGCCAGCAAAGTGGGCGCCGGTGGAGATGCCCACACCCTCTTCTTCTTTGTTGAGCCTGATCAAGGTCATGTCCGGGTCGTCCTCGGCCATCTGCATGACGTGGACCAACCAGGTCTCCGGCAGGGCCGACAACAGGGTTATCCCGGCGGATTTGATGGCCGAGAAAAGGACTTCGGAATTTTTTACAGAAACGGGCACTCGGAGCACCTACAAACGAGCGGGGTAAACGAGTGGGCCAATTGTATGCGCCCGTGCCTGGCGGGTCAATCAAGGTTTCTCGTACTGTTTGCCCGGTCTGCGCTCTCACCGATATACTGCACCCACCAATCACGACTCCTGCCCCTGGAGGCACGTTGCAGCCAAATATCTGGGACCCAGCCGAGACTATCTCCCGCGAGGAAATGGAGCAGCTCCAAGTCGCGCGGCTGAGAGCCTGCCTCGGCGGCATCAAACAGCGGGTGCCCTTCTACCGTGAACAGCTAGCTGGAATAGAGCCAGGCGGCATCCAATCTCTGGCCGACCTAGCCCGCCTGCCGTTCACCAACAAGCAGGACCTGCGCGACAACTACCCCTTTGGCCTATTCGCGGCGCCCATGTCCGACGTGGTGCGCATCCACGCCTCCAGCGGCACCACCGGCAAGCCTACGGTGGTTGGCTACACCGCCAACGACATCGAGACCTGGGCAGGGTTGGCGGCCCGGGCCCTCAGTTTAGCCGGCGTAACCAGGGATGACATCGTCCAGAACGCCTACGGGTACGGGCTGTTCACCGGAGGGCTGGGCCTGCATTACGGTGTCGAGAAACTGGGCGCGGCGGTGGTGCCGGTCTCGTCGGGAAACACCGCCAGGCAGGTCATGCTGCTACAGGACTTTGGCACGACCGTTCTCTGCGCCACCCCTTCCTACGCCCTGGTGCTGGCGGAAGGCGCCGCGGAGGCTGGGTACGACCTGCCTGCCGGTCCGCTGCGAGTGGGCATCTTAGGCGCCGAGCCATGGTCGGAGCAGATGCGCACCGAGATCGAGTCCCGACTGGGGATCACCGCCCTCGACATCTATGGCCTCTCCGAGGTCATGGGGCCGGCGGTGGCCATGGAATGCGCCGAGAAGACCGGGATGCACATCGCGGAAGACCACTTCATCCCCGAGATCATCGATCCCGAGACATCGGAGACGTTGCCGCTGGGCCAGCCCGGGGAGTTGGTCTTCACCTGCTTCACCAAAGAGGCGCTCCCACTGATTCGCTACCGCACGCACGACTTGGCCCGTCTGCTGCCCGGCGACTGCCCCTGCGGCCGCACCACGGTCCGCATGGAGAAGATCCTAGGGCGCAACGACGATATGCTGATCATCCGGGGCGTGAACGTATTCCCCTCCCAGATCGAGACCGTGCTCCTGGCCATGGGCCAGGTGGAGCCCCACTACCAATTGGTGGTGGAACGCGGCGATGACCATCTGGACGAACTAGAGGTCCGGGTCGAGTCGGCTAGCGAGCCCAGCCGGCACATGGAGCTCAGGGGAAGACTGGGGACCGGCCTGCGCGACGCCCTGGGCATCGGCTGCACCGTGACGATTCTCGGCCCAGGGGAGATCGCCCGCAGCGAGGGGAAGGCCGTCCGGGTAATCGACAACCGGCAAATCTAGCAGGGACCCGCCGATGGGAGGCACACCATGAATCTAGAGACCATGAAGTACGAGACGGACGGCGACCTGATCCGTCTCACCCTGGACCGGCCCGAGGCCTTGAACGCCATCAACTACCAGGGCACGCTGGAACTGCACCAAGCGGCCCAGGCCATCCACGACGACCCCCGCGCCCGAGCCGTGCTTATCAGGGGCAACGGGCGGGCCTTCTGCACGGGAATCGACCTCAAGGAACTTTCGGCTGAGGAAACGCCCCACGACTACTTCTTCCAGTGGGACCAGGCCCTGCGCCTATTGGAGCGGGCCGACAAGCTGATCATCTGCGCCATCCAGGGTTTCGCACTGGGCGGCGGCCTGCAACTCCCCTTGGCCTGCGACATACGCATCGCCACCGAGGACGCAGTGCTGGGGCTGCCGGCGGCTAAAGAGGGGTTCATACCGGGGCTGGGTACCTATAGGCTGCCGCGCTACATCGGCCTGGGCCGGGCCAAGCGCATGGCCATCTCCGGCGAGAATATCGATGGACTAGAGGCGCTGCGTATCGGATTGGTGGACTACGCCGTCAGATCTTCGGAATTTGAGCGGGAGGTTGAAACCCTGACCCAGCGTTATCTGGACCTCAGCTCGGAGGGCGCCCGGCAGACCAAGCTGATGCTGTCCGCCTACCAGGACCTGCCCCACGGTCAGTTCTTTGAGGAGTACCTGCACCGCCAGTCCATCGCCATCGCCGCTCCCGACCACGATGAAGCGATGAACGCCTACCGGGAGAAGCGGGACCCGGTGTACAAGTCGCGCTGAGGTTGCGGGGGCCTTTCAGATCAGGAGCGGGTCTCGCTAGTTCCGGCCTGCTCTGGCGGCCAAAGTGATCGCTGCTTCTAGGTCTCCGATAGAGACCGGTTTCTCGAGAACACGGTTGGTCAACGAACTCAGGAACGAACGAGTTCCGGAATTCGCCAGGTCTCCGGTGACGAAGATGACCTTTGCAGCCGTTCCAGGGTCTGAAGAAATTATCCGTTTGAATAGCTCTTGTCCGCCCATCCCGGCCATCCGCAGGTCAAGTAAGATGCAATCGTAGCTGCGCTCTTGCAACTTAGCCCACGCTTCTTCACCATCCGCTGCCTCTTCCACTGTATGACGCTGCCTTTGCAAAAGTCTGACGAGTACGTGTCTAAGGTCCGGCTCGTCGTCCACAACCAACACGCTAATGGATGAATCGGGCTCGCCCTCCAACCTGTCGTCCTCGTCTGTTTGGTCCGTAACGTCCTCCAATAGTGCTGAGGCCTGTTGGACCGCCATCCGCGGGACTTCTATGTGGAACGTTGCCGCGGACTTGCCGTCGCTCTCCGCCCACAACTTACCGCCCAACTGGGCGATGATCCCGTAAGAAACGCTCAGGCCCAAACCGGTCCCATCTCCCACCTCTTTGGTGGTAAAGAACGGGTCGAACACCTTTAACAGATTCCGCGCCGGGATTCCCGGTCCATCATCTGCGATGCTGATCCGGGTTGAATCATCTACCTCGCCGACCGTGATCGATATGTGACCGAGTCCTTTGGATTTTCTACAAGCCTGCTCTGCATTGCTCAGGATGTTCACAATGACCTGGGTCATCAATTGCTCGTCTATCAAAATCTCGGGGTTGTCCATGAGAACATTGGTCGAAGCCGTGATGTTGTTTATCCTGAAGTCGTGGATCTTGAGATCAACACAGCGATCAATGAATTCTCTGGCGTTGACAGTTGTGATCTCCGGCGAGGATTTCCTAGCGAATTGCAGTAGATTCCGTACGATGGTTGCCGCGCGTTGACTCTGTTCCGAGATGACTTTGAGGTCTTTAATCACCGTGTCGGGAAGCGCTTGGCCCATCAATGATTCGGAGTAAAGGTTGATGGCGGCCAGTGGGTTATTGATCTCATGGGCCACACCGGACGCCAGTTCTCCCACGGAAAGCAAGCGTCCCGCCTCAGTGATCCTTTCCATTTCTAATTTTCGGTCTGTGACGTCTTCGGCGATGCCACTCATTCGGTACACATGTCCGTCGCTGCCCTTTATCGGGAATCCGCGACTGTGAATCCACCGACCGAACCGTCTCGCCGGATGATTCGATACTCTATATCCAGTTCGCCGGTCTGGTCCGCGCCAACACTATCTTGCTGGATAATTAGCCGGTCTTCAGGGTGAATGTTCTTGAATATCACGCTGAAATCATCGTAGATTTCAGTGAGCGGCGCGTCCCAGACCTTTTCAGCATTCGGGCTCGCGTAGATCAACCGGTGGGGGTCTAGATCAACGAGCCAGAAGACGCCCAAGATGCTGTCCGCGATCTGTCGAAATCGGCCGTCACTTTCCGAAGGAGCAGATGGCCCGGTCCCTCTCAGTAATTATCTTGAATGTGGCGAGAGCGCCCGCCAGCAGATTCCCTATCCGGTCTGCCACGGCCATATCTTCACTGGTATATTCTTTTTCCCGCCTGGACAGGAGAATCAGCGTGCCAGTAATCTTTCTTTCGAACACCAGCGGGACGGCCATCATCGTCTTGTAGCCGAGTTCAAACATCACTTGGGCGCGAGGCAGCTGGCCGGAGACCAACCGCCGATCGTCAAAATCTATGATCTGGCCAGTTCCATGTTTGACGACCTCCGCAGTGATCGATCCCGCATATGGTCT
>Ga0066376_10002066_pt1 | contig 18958 bp, 18 predicted proteins | sample Knorr_S15_td_Bot_FD_77009 | JGI IMG/M metagenome (GOLD analysis project Ga0066376, IMG submission 77009) | Marine microbial communities from Southern Atlantic Ocean transect - Knorr_S15_td_Bottom_ad_5009_LV_A | ecosystem: Environmental > Aquatic > Marine > Oceanic | place: Southern Atlantic... | reverse complement strand
CTCGCCTCGACCTTTTGGGTCCTAGTGCGTCTGCTGATGCTGGGCGGACTCGGTAGCGCGGCGTTCCACCCGCCGGGCGCTTCCTACGCTGTGCGGGTGTCGGAGGGGAAGGGGGGCGGCGCGCGCTACTCCGTGTTCTCGTTCGGTGGCTCGCTCGGGTTCGCCGCGGGGCCGTTGATTGCGGTCGGCCTGGTTCAATGGCGAGGCATGGAGGGTCTTTGGCTGGCGATGCTCCCGGCGCTCTTGCTCGCGCCGGTCTTCTTCCTCGGGCTACCGAGCGGCCGAGCGGAGGCTAGAGCAGCCGAGACGCCACCTCGGCCCGCGGAGGTGCTCCGGCTGCTGGTCGGGCCGCTGGGCCTCATCTTCGGCATCAGCGCGACGATGGCGTTCGTGCAACGAACGTTCCTCACCATGGAGCCCATCATCGTCGCGGAGTTGGGCGGTTCCGAGGCCTTGGGCGCCGTAACGTTGACGCTGTACCTGGGCGCCGCGGCGTTTGGCACGGTCGCGGGCGGGGTGCTCGCCGACCACGTCGATCGCAGGCTCTTGCTCGCGCATCTGTGCTTCTGGTCGCTGCCGGCACATCTCGTGGCGGTTTGGGTCGGACCTCAAGGAGGATGGGGGCTCTTCGCAGTGGCCGTCGCTGGATTCTTCGGTATGGCGACACTGCCGCCGATCGTGGTCATGGCGCAGGAGATTCTTCCTCGAGGCGCAGCCGTGAGTTCGGGCATCGTGATGGGGCTGGCGTGGGCGGCCGGCTCGTTCGTCGTGCTCGGTACGGGCATCTTGGCGGACGCGATCGGGCCGCAACCGGCGACGCTACTCTCCATGCCGCTCGTGCTGCTGGCCGTGGCGCTCGCGCTACACCCGGCGTTGAAGAGCCCGCCCCCGGCATCCGGTGCTGGCGGCGCAGACTGACGATGCCATTCCATCTGGTTCCAGTTCGTGACCGCAAGCTTTTCCGGCTCGTGAAACGCGGCGAGGTCGTGCGTCTCGTCAAAGGACGGTCACTCTACGCAGCCGGGAGTATCGCCAAGAATGTATATCTCGTTCAAACCGGAGTGATTCGCCTCGTGCTACCGGGGATGGAGAAAGGAAGGAGTGAACGCACGGTCTCCGTGGCGTTACCCTGGGAGCTCTTCGGAGATGAAGCGTTCACCGCCGGCCACCGGCGGTATGCGGCGATCGCTGGATCGACGTGCACTGTGGTCACTTTGTCCACCGCGAGTGTGCTGAGCGGTCTCAAGACGGCGAAGAAGAGCCTGGACGCATATCTCGAGGGGGTGGAACGCGAGCTCCACCGGTTGCGGCACGCACAGGGTGGCTCGAGGGGGCCCACCACCGCTCAGCGCCTGGCGGAAGTCCTGCTCGATCTCAGCGCGCGCTGCGGCGAGCCGGCCGGTCGCGGAGTGCATCTTTCCGTGAAGCTCACGCACCAGGTCCTGGCCGACCTCGCAGGCGCCCACCGCGCCACCGTCACGACGCTCCTCAACGACTGGCTGTACGATGGGGTCGTCGCGATGGCGGACGGATTCCTCCAGATCAGACGTCCGCCGGACGTTTGGGTTCTGGCGGGTTATCACCTATCGGAGCCCGGTTCGGACGGCTGACCCGGGGGCCCGGGAACGCTGTCTTGGCGCACGGTGAGCCCCCTCTGCAGAACGGCCGGTGCGTTGACCCAAATGTCTGTCCCGTCTAGCTTTTGGCGCTTTTCCGAGTCGCGGAAACTGCAGAAACCGCAGTAGTTGAACCGTAGAAGGCCACACATGTCGCAGCGTCATCCCGGTGCCCGCCGGACCCACCAGGAGCACGACAACGACCCCGACGACATCTTCCTAGCGAGGGTGCTGAATTTCGGGAAGTGGGCCGGCGCGAACCAACAGTTGTTGACCGTCATGGGCGTCGTCGCGTTGATCTTGATCGCCGGGGTCGTCTACTACGGCAACTTCAAGGAGACGCAGCTCGAGCAGGCTTCGGCTCAGCTGGCCGCCGTGCACGACGCCATCGCCATCCAGGACAGCGAGGGCGCCAAGAACGAGTTGGTCACGTTCCTGCAGAACTTCGGTGGCACCGCCTACGAGGGCGAGGCGCGGCTCCTACTCGGCGACTTGTACCTGCAGTCGGACGACGCCCAGCAGGCCATGGTGGTTCTCGAGCCGCTCGGCGCGTCGCCCCGCGATCCGATCGAATTCCAGGGCGCGGCGCTTCTCGGCATCGCGTATGAGCAGGAGAATCAGTGGAGCGAGGCCGAAGCGATCTACCTGAGGATCGCGGATCGGTCAGATCTCGACTTCCAGGTGCGCGACGCGCTGCGGAGTGCTGCGCGCATCCGGGCCGAGCGGGGTGACGCCGCCGGCGCGATTGAGCTCTACGAGCGCGTGCTGAGCGAAATGGAAGAGAATGCCGCGGACCGCGGCGTGTTCGAGATGCGGATCCAGGAGCTCATGACGGCGGCGACCACCTAAGACTGGCCGCCGCCGAACGCTGGCCGGAGTCGCTCGGGCGAATCAGCCCTTCTTGCTCTTCTTGGATTTCTCGGGGGAAACCGCAGTAGCCGTCTCTGTCGCACTCCCGGCGTCGTTCGTACAAGTCACCACGAGCTCGAAAGAGCCACCCGCGATCTTCACGGGCTTCCCGGGCTTGTTGCTCTTCCCGCTCTTCTTCGACTTCTCGGACTTGGCGCTCTTGTCCGATTTGTCGGACTTGCTGCTCTTGAGGCGGAGGTCGACGATCTGAAGGTTGTCTACGGGGATGCCGTTCAGCGCTGCGGTGGTGGTGCCATCGTCGTAGGTGAACTCAACCTCGAAGTGACCCTTGTTGTGCTTCAGGCTCTTGCTCTCGATGGGTACAAGCGTAGTTGTCACGATCGGGAGAGCTGCCGAAGGCTCGACGGCTAGGCCGACCAGGCCTTGTTTCGTCAGGCCCACGTGTGTTACTACGCCAGTGCCGGGGTTTACCGTGGCGAGGAAGGTGGCAACTGCGCGTTTTCCGCTGCCACCTCTAATCGAGCCTTGGAGGGACGCGTACAGAACGAGCGCGCCGGGATCGAAGTCCATGCCCGCGACACGGCTGAGTTGGGTCCCTGCGGGGAAGCCGGCCGGCGAGAGGCTTGCGGTTGTACTCGGGGATCCGGTCGTCCGGGCGAGTGAGTAGAGTGTGCCGACGCCCCCGGACACTTCGGCGTAGTACAACACGTCGGCGTCGGAAAAGGCCAGGCCAGCGGTAGTTTCGCACGCCTTGATGGGACCCACGTCAACGGGCAACCCGGTACCCACGTTGACCGTTGCTAAGCCGACGACCCCGCCCACGCGCGACCCGTTCCTCCTCGTCATGTACAGCGTCGGGTCGTTGCGCCGAAAGGAGACGTCGAACAGCCGGGTGAAGCCTGGGGCGAGCGCCTGGACGAACGTGCCGGCGCCCGTCGTGATATCGATCGTGATCAAGTCGATCGTCCCGGACGCATCGGTGATCCCATACAGGGTGCCGTCCGGTGCGAAGTCGATTCCGATGACCCCGTCGAAGCCGGGGCCGCCGACCGGTGTGGCCTCTCCCGTGTTTGCATCGATCATATAGAGGGTCGATCCGGTCGCACCGAACAGCTGACCCCCGCTCGCGTGCGACGAAAACTGCGGGGAACCGGCCAAGGGGCCGGTGGCGGGTGCGGTGACAGAACTGTCGCCGCATGCGCTGGGAAAGAGCAGCACAGCCATGCTGGCCAGCCGCCTGAGGTGGTGGGAGAGATCGTTCATGCTGTGCCTCGAAGGAGGTGGGGGCCGCCGCGAGCGGGGATCTCGCCCCTCCGACACAAAGCGCGTCGAGGGGTGTCCAACGATGCCCCCCACGCCGATCGCGGCTCAAGCGGCAATACCAGACATCTAGCAGACAAATGCGGTGAAACGGTGTCGATCTGGGCACTTGGAGAGCCGCCTCGGCCCGTTCTGGGGCCGATGCCAATCGATGTCGACGGCCGAGCTCCGGGTCAGCGCTTTAGCGAACACCGCGGGCTCGGAGCACTCTTCAGGGGGGCAACACAAGCTTGGAATGACGCAAAACGGGACGGGACGACATGTCGGGAGACCCGGGCCCGCGGCTGAACTCCTGGAAGCAGATCGCTCGGCACCTGGGACGGGACGCCCGGACCGTGAGGCGCTGGGAGATCAAGGGGATAGGCATGCCCGTCCACCGCGTTCCCGGAGGGCGGTCGGTGTTCGCGTATACCAGGGAGCTCGATGCATGGCTCTTGGACGGCGCCATCGATGGCGCGTCGGACACTCCGACCCAGCCATCGGCGCTTCGCCGCACGCTGACCGTGGGCGCCGCTCTTGCAGGCGTTGCTCTCTTGGTGGCTGACTGGTAGCCAGGCGGCCTCCCCGGACCCGCTGGATCGCTCGGTGGTCACGGTTACCCCCGAGGGTGATCGGCTCGTGGCTAGAGCTGGCGATGGGGAAGTATTGTGTACTGTGGAGCACCCCTCTGGCCGCTTTTTCGGTCCGGTGGCGAAGAGGCCGCACACGGCCTTCAGTCCATGGCCGGAAGGCGAACACGACGACATCCTCTTTGCCGCCAACACGGTAGAAGGGGGTCCCATGGGTACACCGATGGGTGAACTCTTTTACCTGTCGGGCTCGGGAGAGGTGTTGTGGACGCGGTCGGTGGACGAATCCCTGCGCTTCGGCGAGAGAGAATACCCGGGCCCGTGGGTGTCCAGCTTCCTCTATTCTCCGCGGCCCGCAAGCGACGTCGTCATTTGGGGTGTGCATGACGGCACGTGGTGGCCGTCTCTCACGATGGTCCTGATGGAAGACGGCTCCGTCGCAGGGAAGTTCGTCGATTCCGGCTGGATCCTTTCGGCGGGCCTTTTTCCGACCCCCGATGGTGACCGGGTCCTTCTCGGAGGAATCAGCAACTCGAGGGCGGGTGCGATGCTCGCAGTGCTGCCGGGGCTGCGCTTCTTTGGGAGGCCCCCTGAGGTCGAAGGGTCTGCCTTTGTTTGCGATCTATGCCCCGATGGGCAACCGCGCATGTACGTGGTCTTTCCGCCCACGCACGTCAACGTCGCGAGTGGGCTCCCTTACAATCAGACCACGCACATCGATATGTCGATCGCAGGCGCATCTGTCACGGTCCAGGAAGGTCCGATCGGGACGGACTTCCGGTGGGTCTACGACTTCTCGCCAGACTTCGAGTTACTGCGCGCCACGCCTGGGGACAGCTATTGGCCGCTGCACCAGTTGCTCGAGATGGAGGGCAAGCTCGACCACAGCGCGGAGGATTGTCCGGAACGAGAGTCCGTCGAGGTGCTCGTATGGACGCCGGAAGGCGGATGGAACGCGACCCCAACGAAGACCGGAGCGGCTCCGGGGCGGGATGAAGTCTGAAGCTACGAGGTAGCGGATTCTCTCAACTCGGCCCACCCGGCCTCGGCTGTCCATGAGAGGATCGGGGGTGCTACCTACGAGGGACAGTCGGCAGCGTCGTGGTCGAGCTTGCCCTCCATCTCGAGCAGGTCGTGCGTGGGCCAGAACGAGTCTCCCGGCGTTACCCGCGTCAGGTCGAACTCGGGGGAGAAGTGATAGACCCACACGACGTCCGAGGAGGTCGGCCCCTCCCGGACGGTGACCCTGATTTGGCTTGCCCCGGGGTCGACTCCAACGGTCTGGTTGTAGGCTAGGCCGCTGGCGCGGTTCACGTCGGTGGGCGGGAACACGAAGTACCGTAGCGGGCCGGCATTGGAGGGGTGTGCGGAGCAACCCTCCCAGCAATCCCGAGAGAGCCATGAAAAACAGACATTCGTTGATCGTCGTCGCGGTGCTCGCCCTGCTGGCGGCCGCTGGCCGCTGCATCCTTGGGCCCGTTCGACGGTCTGCAGGTGTTCAGCGACGGGTCCGGGTCGACCGCTTCCTGCGCCGTGGCCCATGCGCTCGTGGTCCCCTCCGGCTGACCAACTCCGGCGGCGGCGGAGCTCGCATGAGGGCTCCGTCGCTCGCCTTTGCGGTTCTGGGCGGGCCCGCCAGCGCCTTGATCAGACGGGTGACCGTCGAAGCAACGTGATCGATGCGGGCGAAATGCCGCCGAGCGGCTGCATGTTCCAGGCGTGGATGCTTCGGGGCGCGGCGTTGCGCGCGCCAGAGGCTGCTGCCGCGACAATGTGGGAGCCCACGAGGAACTGCCAGAATTGCCACCTTGGATCGGGCAGTGTCGAATCCGCCATATCCAGGACCACAGAGCCGACTTCGTCGTGGTCCGCCGACCAGGAAATGGAGAAGGACTTTAGCGGCACCGTCAGCCCTTCGCCGCGCGCCTTCAAGTAGGCCTCCTTGAGTGTCCATAGCCCGTAGAAGGCGGCCGCTCGGGCAGCCGGTGGTTCGGCCTCGAGAAAGGACCACTCCGCTGGGGAGAAGTAGCGCTCGGCGATCTCGAGGAAGTTCGCCGGTCGGTCGTCGGCCTCCACGTCCACACCGAGCGCTCCGGATCGGGCGACGACGATCGTCGTCAGGTAGTCCGTGTGGGACACGTTGAAGCCTAGGTCGGTCAATTGCGCCGGCTGCTCGACGAACGGTTTGCCGTGCGCCGAGGCCCCGAAGCACCAGTCCGTCGCTTCCACGGCCGGATGGTATCGGGAAAGCAGGTCCCGCAGGCACGCACGTGCGGAGATGAACTGGTGTCGACTTTTTGGGGCCACGAACCGCTCGGCTCGCTCTCGTTCCGTGGGGGACAGCAGCGCTTCGCACCGGCCCGCGAATCCCGTGTCGGTGGCGGCCCGCGCGTGCACGAGCCACAGGTGCACGTCACCGGAGTGGAGAATTGGGAACTCAGTGGCCATTCAGCAATCTACTTCGTATAATATGTATTATGTTAGGTTGTGGCGAGACCGTGGCACCCCTGGCCCCGACTTCCCCTAGTTGGCCCGCCGCGTCTGATACGGCCGCAACGCTCGCACGCGCACGGGCGCCGTGCCTGTCCCCACCATCCCCAGTTTGAGGGCGGCCGTATAGGAGACATCGATGATGCGGCGCTCTGGGTCGTGAAACGGGCCACGGTCCGTCACCCTCAAGGTCACCGTGCGGCCGTTGGCGAGATTCGTTACCTCGACGTAGCTCGGAAGCGGAAGCGACCGGTGTGCCGCGGTCATGGCGTACATGTCATAGGTCTCGCCGCTGCTCGTGCGACGGCCGTGGAAGGCCTCACCGTACCAAGACGCGACCCCACGCTCGTCGTATCCCTCGGAGGTATCCAGGACGCGGTAGGTACGGTCGAACTGCTGGTATTGGGCCATGTTGCCGGTGCGACTCGGCGGCTCCGCCGCCGGGACCGGGTCCGGAGTGGCTTCCAGCTCGATACGATCCGGTTCGGGAGCCTCCTCATTCGATTCCGCGGACCGCGGGGCGGGTGTCGTATGCCGCTCCTCGGTGTCGTCGCCGCCGAGCGGGCCGGGCCGCTGGACCTCGGCGGGCTGTGGCCTGGCACCCGTGAACTCGGGAGACCCGACCCGCGTGCACCCACCCGCGGCCAGAACCGCCGCGATCAATCCAAGTCGCTGAGCCCTGCCCATCCCGTCACTTCCTTATAAGCTTTCTTCGCGAACTTTCTCTGTTTCTTCGGCGCCATCCGAGCTAACCTGCCACTGACAAACCGGTTATCATCCGTGACCTCACGTAAGATCTGAATTCCTTCTGGGGGGTCCGGCAGAGCATCGGTCTCGACTTGGAGCTCGATTTCCATGAGAGCCAGACCCTCGAGAGAGCCGAGAAATCGGTCGAGCTCCCACGGTCCGAGCTTCCAACGGATCTTCTCGACCACCCGCTCTTCGGCGGCTTCCATGAGCCGAACGGCCATGTCATCCGGGACGATCGCCTCCGTTTCCTCACGGCGTATGCCCGAGCCGACCTTGCACGTGAGAACGGCGCCCCGTGGCTCACCTATGCGAATGCGGACCGAGGGCTCGCCGTTGCGGATGTACCCCTGACGGTAGTGATTGCCCTCGCCCAGCGTGTACCACACGGCGTCCACGACGCGGACCAGGAAGCGACGCTCGATCTCCCAGGCCATTCCGCTTCCCCTAGCCTCTCGGCTTCCGGCCGAGCACGGCGATGCGGCGCCTCAGGAACGGGACGAAGCCCTGTAGGACGCGCTCCGCCACACTGAGCACGGGCAGATGCGATTCCGCGTAGTAGGCGCGCTCGATCTCGAAGCCCTGGTTCGTGAGCAAGTGCTTCATGCGCTCCATCGACTTGTAGTCCACGTGGCTGATATCTCTCTTGAGCAAGATATCACGGTTTTTCAACGCTTCCAGGACATGACCGCGATGTGGGGTCCACGTGCTGAAGCGTCCGCCGGGCTTCAATAGCCGAAACGCCTCCTTCGACACGCGCTCGGAGTCGTCCGGGTAGAGATGTTCGAACAGGTCTGCGGCGAGGACAACATCGAAGCTGCCGCCCTCCAGGCCGGTGTCACCTCCATCCGCACACACGAATCTGAGATTGTCGTGCGGGTCCGACTCGAGCCGTCGATTACAGATCTCGACGCTCTTCTCGCTGAAGTCCACCCCGACGACCTCAGCGACCCTGCCGGCGAGCGCGAAGCCGAACGTGCCCCAGCCACAGCCGAGGTCGACGACACGGTCGGTCGCGCCGGGATCGTGGATCGCGAACACCTTTTGAATGCGATACCGCTGAAAGCGACTGTCGACGTCGAAGAGGTGCTCGGCGTCGCCCTCGAAGTAGTCGCTGGAGTCGTAGAACTCCTTCCCGATTCTAGGCTCGGCGTTCACAGGCGTCGGAAGATCTGCTGGGACTTGAGCCACCAGACCCGCCACACAGCCTCGCGCACGATCTTTTTCGACATCTTGGAGTCGCCACTGTCCCGCTCCGTGAAGAGGATCGGAACCTCGGTGAACGTGAAGCCCTTACACCAGGCGCGGAACTTCAACTCGATCTGGAAGGCGTAGCCGTTCGAGCGAACGCGATCGAGTCTCAGCCCCAGCAGGACCTCGCGGTGCCAGCAGTTGAAGCCGCCCGTCGCGTCGCGCACGGGCATGCGGGTGATCGTGCGCGCGTACCACGAACCGAAGTAGCTGACGAGCAGGCGGCTCATTGGCCAGTTGGAGACCGTGACCCGCCCGTCGACGTAACGCGAACCAATCACGAAGTCGTACTCCGCTGCTGCGGCGATCAGTCTCGGCAGCGCGTCGGGTGGATGGGAGATATCGGCGTCCATCTCGAAGATCAACTCGTAGTCCCTCTCCAGCGCCCAGTCGAAACCCGCGAGATATGCTTTCCCCAAGCCTTTCTTGGCGGTCCGGTGGAGCACGTGAATACGAGGGTTTTCGGCAGCCATCTCATCGGCGAGCGCGCCGGTGCCGTCAGGAGAGGCGTCGTCGATGACGAGTATCTCGATGCGCTCGTCCTGCGCCAGGACCTTGGGAACCTTCCTTGGCAGGTTCTCCATCTCGTTGTACGTCGGCACCATCACGAGGAAGCGCTCTCTACTCACCGGCCGCCTCCCCTGCCCCTTCTCCTGAGATTGGAACCGCCATGTGACGCGTCCAGAATACAGCGGCGGGCACGAGTTCCACCGCGCTCGTCCAGATACGTGCGATGATGGCCAGCGCCGCTGCGGCGACGCCACCCACGTGCGGAGTCAAAAACGTGATCAAGAAAGCCTCTCGAATGCCGACACCCGCGGGGGCCGGGAGGAACAGGTAGCCGGCGACATAAGCGGCGGCGAAGGCGGACGCGACGGGCACGACCTCGGCAGACACCCCGAAGCTGATCACAAGGACCCAAAACGACAACGCGAGCAAGACCCAGTTGAGCGCGTAGAGTCCCAGCCACCGCAGGCCGTGTACGGAGTCCAGCTGTGGGGGCGCTTTGGTTCTGGCGACGCGAAACCAGAGCCCGGCACCAGCCTGAAAGCTGGTCGGGATCGCGATGAGGAGGACGACCAGCGCCAGGACCACGGATGCGACCAGTCCCCAGGTTCGCACTGATTCCGGTCCGGTGAGCAATGCGCCGAGGCCGATTGCAGTCGCCGCGAGTATGGAGAGCCCTTGTCCCAGGACGGCGGCCCCTGTCGCCGTGACAGGCCGCACGCCGCGGGCGCTCGCGAGCGCCGCCAGCCCCGCGATCTGCCACACCTTCCCAGGCAGGTAGCGGCCCAGGTTGGCGATCATGAAGAGCGGGATGGCCTGTGTCACCGGGATATGCGCGCCTCCGAGATCCCGCACCACCCGTGCCCAAAGCGCCGCGTTCATGAACATCGCGACCAGCAGCAAGAGCGCCGAGGCCGCCAGGAGGAACACGTTGGGCTGCCACTCCGCCAAGTCGAGTTGCTGGAACGCGCTCCAGTCGACTCCGACGCGGCCTAAGACGTACCAGGTCACCAGGGCCGTGAGAGCGAGTTGCCCGAATCGGATCAGCCAGGTCTTCAGTGCGCCCCCACGGTTCGGCGTCCGCGCCACAGATCGAAGCCCCCGGCCGCCACCACCGCCATGAAGAGTACGAGGCTGATCCAGATGCTGGTGCGCACCAGGGCAGATTCGTACACCATCTCGACGGTATGCTCACCCACGGGGACGGGCACAGCTCGTAGGCTGTGGTAGGCGCGCATGACAGGCTGTTCGGCTCCGTCGACGGTCGCGCGCCACGCCGCGAACCAGTTATCCGCGACAACCAGCATCGCGGGCTGCTGCGTCGTGACCGAGAGCCGGAGCCGGTTCGGGCTTCGCTCCAGCCACCTCACGGTGCCCGTGACGGGCCCACCTTGCAGCGCCAGCGGTGGGGCCTCGTTCAGGACCACCTCCGTCTCGGGGGCGAATTCGGGCGAGAGCATGTACGGGACCGCTTCTTTGTCCGATTTGACGACGGCGCTACCCACCAGGCGCGCGCGCGGCAGGCCCGGGATGGTGTAGACCGTTTCGTAAATCCGGCCATCGCTCAGCCGCGTACGCGAGAAGACAGGCCCCTGGAGAGACTGCCCGAGCTCGAGGTCCGGCCACAGCCAGTACTTCACGTTGAGTAGCCGGCGGATGTTGGAGTTGAAGAGGTTTTGAGGCACGTCCGACCCGGCCATCCCGATCAATTCGCGGTAGCGCAGAAGGTCGTTGGGGTGATGCCCCGCTGCCAGCTCGATGCCGTGTATTGCGGGGACCACGTCCTGCCCGGACCGGCGGGAGGAAAAGAGCCGGTACGGCTCGTCGCTTCCGGATTCCTGGTCCAGAATCGCCTGAATGTTGGGACCCGCCGCCGACCATTCCTCGAAGTCGAACGGCTGGATGTATAGGTCCGATATGCGGAGTTCGTCCGCCACGACGAGCAGCACGAGTCCGGCCAGGAGTGCCTTGGGGGCCAGGTAGGCGCCGCGCACGGCCCAGGTGAGGCCGGCGAGCGCCAGCGCCAACAAGAACGAGAAGAACGCGCCCCGCCCAATGAACGGCAGCAGCTGGGTCTCCATGAGCTGAAGGCGGCCCGGATCGACGTCTCCGTAGACCGTCGAGGTCCACACGGAGGTCAGGACGCCGGATGCCGCCAGAAGAGTCAGGACTCCGAGTCCCGCTGATACGCCCCAGAGCACGCGCATGACGGAGCGCCAGCCCTCGTCATCGTCTTCCCTGGCGGCCCGGAAGATGCGGTCCGCTCCCAGAGCGGCCAGTGTCGCCACCCCGAATCCGAATAAGAAGATCGCCTGTGACGGCGAGCGAAACAGGCTAATGCCGGGCACGATCTCGTAGAACAGGCGCCACAAAGGCGTATGGGTACCGAGAGCGAAGAGAAATGCCATGGTCCCCAAGCCGGTGAAGAACCACCGGAGTCCGGAACGAGCGCTGCCCGCGAACGAGACGGCCGCGAGCAGCAGCAGCACGAGACCCGCGTACTCGTGATTGTTTTTGAACGGGTTTCGGCCCCAGTACGTGTTCTGGGCCCAGCCGTCCGACCCCGGGGCGCCCCCGCCCGCGAACTCGGGGATGACCATCGCCATCGCTTCTTCCGGGTGCATGCCCCACGAGCTCGACCATTCTACGTTCGTTTGACCCTCGGCTTCGCCAGAGGTCTGCACCCGACGCGAGTCGTGCGTGACGTAATCGTATGCCGGGAAGAACTGAAAACCCGCCAACCCTGCTCCGGTGAGCGACGCAAGCAAGAAGAGCCCGAATCGCATGCCCGCTCTTCGGGTTCCGGACGCACCCACGGTCGGGACGTCACCGTCCGCGCCGTCCGCCTGGCTTTCGCGGGCGATCTGCACCGTCCGGAAAATCGCGTACAGGCCCACGCCGCCGAACAGGAAGTACGCCATCTGGAAGTGCGTGGTAGCGATAACCAGCGCGATGACGAGCGCGATCGAGCTGAAGTGCGCCCCGCGCGGTGCGACGAAGTGGCGCTCCACGGCCCAAAAGAGAAGCGGGGTCAGCGCGATGACGAACAGCCGTCCATCGTGGCCTGGCGTGACCAGGCTGACGAAGAACGGCGCCAGCATGTACCCGACGCTCGCCACCAACGCGGCCGCCCGAGATGCGTGGATTGCGCGCGCCCATCCGAACATGAAGAAGCCGGCGGCCGCAACGTGGATCACCAGCTTCCAGCCGAGGGCGCGGACCGGCTCCATGACCAAGAGAAGGAAGAGCGACGGCGGATAGAACGAGTCGCCAGCCGACAGCGCCTCCAGGAACGGCGTGCCGCCGAGGATGTTCGGCGCCCAGCGAGGGATCGCGCCGAACGCGTGCACCGATTCGGCGTAGAGCGCTCGGGCCACGTATCCCAGTCCCAGCGTATCGCTCCCGTAGAGCATCTGGTCGCTGAATACGAAGGTGCGGAAGAGCAGCAGCGTGAGCCCGACGAAGAGTACGGGCGGAAGCCACGTCGGCACGGCAGGCACGTCCGAGCGCGAGCGATCCGCGCCGGCGCCGCGGCTTCCGGCTGGCGGCGGCGCGTCAGTCGACTGCTTGGACCTGTCCTTCCGTCGCTTCTTCGCCATCGCCGCTCCGTTAGGCTGCGTGGCGACGCGCCACGAGCTCCTCGTAGATTTCGAGATGCCGGTCGGCCAGGCGGGCGTTGCTCCACCGCTCCACGACCCTCCTGCGCGCCTCGGCTCCGAGGGCGCGTAGCTGCCCGCCCCGCAGCAGCGCGATCACCTTCCAGGCGAGGGATTCCGGGTCGGCGGGCTCGAAGAGCCCTCCCACCGCGTCGCCGACGATCTCGGGCAGCCCGCCGACTCGCGAGGCTGCCACCGGCAGCTCACACGCCATGGCCTCCAGCGCCGCGATGGACGTCGCTTCCATCAGTGACGGGAAGATTGCCAGATCGCCCGACGACAGCAGCCCTGGCATGTCCACGTTGGGGCGCGCCCCCATGAACGTGACGCGGTCAGCCACGCCGAGCTCGGCGGCGAGCGCCTCGAGTTTATCCCTCTCGGGCCCATCCCCCACCAGAACCGCCTCCGCGTCGACTTCCGACGTGATACGGGGCATCGCCCGAATCAGGTACTCGACCCCGTTCTTGTGGAAGAGTCTGCGAGGCACGATGAGGCGCGCGCGGCCATCCGGGAGAGGCGGCAGCTTCGGCTCGACGCGGTGAAAGAAGCCCGTCTCGACGCCGTTGGTCAGCGCTTCGACGTTCACACCGGGGGCGATGCCCTTCCCTACCTCGGCGATCTCGACGCTGGCGGCGAGGTTGTGGTCCGCGGCCTCCAGGAAACGCCGGAAGATGGGCCGCCAGAATGGGGACTCGGCCCGCTTGAGGAAGTGGCTGGTGTGGTACGTCGTCACGATGGGCGCCTTGCTGACGCGCTGAGCGACCATGCACGGGAGGACCGATGCGATGTCCTGGGCGTGCATGACATCGGCGGAGCGAGCGAGCGCACCGAACCGAGGCATCGAAAAAAAGGCGTGGGTCGCCCAGCCCGGCGCGTTGCGCCCGGGCATCCACGTTCGCCAAACCCGGACCCCGCCCATGATTTCATGATCGGGCAGGTCGGGCTGAGATCGAGACGTGACCACGTCCACCCGGTGTCCACGCTCGGCCAGTGCCTGGCACAGATAGTAGACGTGGCTTTCGAGGCCGCCGACCTCCGGGGGGAAGTAGACGCAGTGCATCAGGATGTTCACGCGCGCCAATCCTTCATGGCACGTGGACGTCCGAGCAGGTCCGCTACGACGATGTCCGCGATGCGCGCGCCTGCGAGTCCGTCTCCATAAGGATTGGCGGGGCTGCTGTCCCCCGCGGACCGCGCGAGAGCGGCGCGGGCGCGCTCCAGAATCAAGCCGCGGTCCGTGCCGACCAGTTCAGCCACGCCCGCCTCGATGCCCTCGGGGCGCTCCGTCACTTCGCGCAATACCAGAACAGGCACGCCAAACGTGGGCGCCTCCTCTTGGATGCCGCCGGAGTCGGTGAGCACCAGATCGGCCGCCGCCAGAGCCGCGACCAGGTCGAGATAGCCCACCGGATCGATGAGATGGATGCGGTCGTGGTCCGCGAGCAATTCTTTCGCGGGTGCGAGCACGTTGGGGTTGGGGTGCACCGGGTATACGATCTCGACGTCGTCGAATTCGTCGGCGAGCTCTCGCACGGCTGCGAAGACCTCGCGGATCGGCGCCCCGAACGATTCTCGCCGATGAGCGGTCAGCAGCACCAGCCTGCGCTCGCCTTCGATCACCGCCCTCAGGACGGCGTTCTCCACCGGCCTCCCTGGGTCCGCAACGCTCAGGAGCGCATCGACCACTGTGTTGCCGGTAACGTGAACCTGCTCCGCGGGCACGCCCTCGGCCAGAAGGGCCTGTTTCGCATATTGCGTGGGGGCGAAGTAGTAGTCGGAGACCACGTCCGTGAGTCGGCGGAAGATCTCTTCCGGGAACGGTGCCCACTTGTCGTGTGTGCGAAGTCCGGCCTCGACGTGTCCGACTTTGACGCGTTCGAAGAATCCCACCAGCGCCCCCGTAAACACCGTCGCGGTGTCGCCCTGGACCAACAGCGCGTCAGGCTTGAACCCTTGAACGACCTCGCGAAGCCCTTGCAAAGCCCCCTGGAGCACGTCGTACAGGGTCTGGCCCGGCTTCATGATCCCGAGGTCGTAGTCCGGCTCGAGCGCAAACGCTTCCAGTACCTGGTCGACCAGGTGCGTGTGTTGGCCGGTGAGAGCGACACGTGTCTCCACGTGGGGGCTGTGGCCGCGCAGCGCGTCGACGACAGGCGCCATCTTGATGGCCTCGGGCCGAGTCCCCACGACCACCAGGACCCGACGGGAGACCCCGATGTCCTCGCTCAAGTCAGCGTCCCTTCTTCTTCACCGCGTCCAACTCGTCCCGGACCTGCGCGATCTGTTCGGAGACGAGCCCGAAGCCCACCAGCAGGAAGCCCAGCGTGAGCAGTAGCATCACGAGGTAGAGAAGCGGCCGGTATCCCATCGGCGGTATGTATGCATCGAAGCCCACCATCGGATGAAGGAAGCGGAGGTAGGTCGCGATGCCGCCCACGAGAAGCCCCGCCCCGGTCAACGCCATGCCGACCGACCCGAACAACAACAGCGGTTTCCGCGAGAACATCAGCAGGAAGCCGACGGAGACCAGGTCGAGTACGCCGACAACGATGCGAAACGGGCCAGTGAATTTCGACGTCCCCGCCCGTCTGGCGTGCAGCTCGATGTCGATCTCGGTCACGGTCGCGCCGCGCGCGTGCGCGAGCACCACGAAGAAGCGGTGCCAGTCATGGCGCAGCGTCAGCCCCTCGAGCACGCTGCGGTGGAACGCCTTCATGGAGTTGAGGTCGGAGACGGGCACGTCGAAGATCCAGCGCGAGAGCCGGTTGTAGACCGTCGAGACCCCCCGTTTCGAATAGTCACCGACCTTTCGTCCGGTCACTATATCGAAGCCGTCCTCGAGTCTCTCGAGAAAGCGCGGAATCTCGTCTGGAGAGTGCTGCAGGTCGGCGTCGAAGAGCACCAAGTACTTCTTATCGGTGGCGCCCGCCGCCGTGATCATCGCCTCGGTCTTACCGAGGTTGGTGTTGTGCTGGACAACCTTGAAGGCGCCCCAACCATCGGCAGCTTGGCGCGCGAGCGTTGCGGTATCGTCCGTGGATCCGTCGTCCACGAGCACGACCTCGCCGTCCAGGTCGTGGCGCTCGAACGCATCCTTGAGCTCCCGCACCAGGTCCGCGATGACAGGGGCTTCGTTGAATGCGGGGACGAGCACGGCGAAGTCGCTCTTCGTCATACCCGCTTTCGCATGCGCGCGGGGAGGACCCCGAGCTGGTCCCGGTACTTCGCCACCGTGCGACGGGCGATCTTCACCCCGTCGGCCATGAGCAGTTTCACGATCGCCTGATCGGTGAGAGGTTTGGCCGTGTTCTCGTCCGCGACCAGACTTCGGATCTTGTCCTTCACGCCGCGTGCGGAAATGTCCTCGCCGCTCGTGGTCGAGAGGCCGCTCGAGAAGAAGTACTTCAGCGGATACACGCCACGAGGCGTCTGCACGTATTTCTTGTTCGTCACCCGCGAAACCGTCGACTCGTGCATCTCGATGTAGTCGGCGACCTCGCGAAGCGTGAGCGGCTTGAGGTGCTGCACCCCTCGCTCGAAGAATGCACGCTGCCGGTCTACGATGAAGTTCATCACCTTGAGCATGGTCTGCCGTCTCTGCTCGATCGCCTGGATCATCCAGTTGGCCGAGTTCAGCCGACTGACGATGAACTCCTTGTTCTCGCCCGTGAACTTCTTCTTGTCCTGAGCGATGTCCCGGTAGCTCTGGGAAATGCGGAGCCTGGGCACGCTGGTATCATTGGCGAAGACCATGTACTCGCCATCGATGTCCTCGACGATGAGATCGGGGATGACGTACTGCTCCGGCGCCGGGGAGTACTTGAGGCCCGGCTTGGGATCGAGGTGGCTGATGGAATCGGCGGCATCCTGCACCTCGATCGGCTTAAGCCCCAGCTCCTTGGCGACGTCTGTCCAGCGATGATTCAAGAGCGCGTCGAAGTGGTCCCGTACGATCACGTACGTCAGCTCATCCTCTTCGTCCCGGAGCCGGAGCTGGATGAGGATCGACTCGCGTACGTCGCGGGCCCCGATGCCAGGTGGATCGAAGCGCTGGATGACCTCGATCATCGCTTCGGCGTCCTCGACCGCATAGGGCCTGAAGAGCGCTTCGATCTCGTCGACTTCCGCCTTGCGCGCGTCTTCGTCCGCGATGGACTCCGTGTTCGCCACGGCCGTAGGCCGCACCTCCTCCAGCCAGCTGTTGATGCCCGCCAGTGCCTCGTCGAGGTTGCACGCGAGCATTCCATCGTCATCGATGTTGCCGATGAGCTCCTCGCCCATTCGGAACTCCCGCTCCGACAGAGATATCAGACGCAATTGGTCGTTCAGATGGTCGTGTAGGTCCCGCGTGTCCACGGGCGTGCGCTCGAAGTGCTCGGTCTGCTCGTACTGGGCGCGCCGGCCGCCGACCTCGAAGCCGTCGAGCAGGATCTCTTCCCAATCGATTCCGTCGTCACCCAGGGCATCGTCGGACTGCTCGTCCTTGAGCTCGACCTCTTTTTCGACGTCCGCTTCGGCCATTTCCAGCAGAGGGTTCTCCTCGACCTCCTGCTTAAGGTACGTCTCCAGATCCAGCATGGGCATGTAGAGCAACTCCATCGCCTGATACAGGCGAGGGTTGATCCGCATTTCCAGAGTCTGCTTGGTACTCTGGTGGAGTTTCATGCTGAATCGGTTCATCGGTGACCTACGGTTCCCCTCCGAGTAGTTCGCCGGCTTCGATCCCGCTACGCTCGATCGTGTTGCGGCTCGTTCGTCTGGCTACCATGAGCGACGCGGCCGCTCGGCAAGGACATCTAGCCTCAACCCGGCCGCAATGCTCTTCCTCAAGATAGCCTTGCCATGCCTCGTCGTCGCGCCTAGGGCACAGTCGCCGCACGGCGAGTGGTCCCGGCTACGCGGTCCCGTCGATGCTCGCCCTCCCCCTCACGCGGGCACCGTCAGATCCCGGCGGCGACCCCTTCCGGCTTGGCATACCGCCCGCGCATGCGCGCGGTCAGCGTCGGTCCGAGGTAGATCTCCGCAACCGTCTCGTTCCAAACTAACTCAGAGACGGTCCCACTGACCCGGATCTGGCCTTCGTACATGATGTACGCCCGGTCCACGATCTCGAGCGTTTGCTCGACGTTGTGGTCGGAGATGATCACGCCGATGTCGCGGTCTTTCAATCCGCGAACGATCTCTTGGATGTCATTGACGGCGATGGGGTCGATGCCCGCGAAGGGCTCGTCGAGAAGCATGAACTTCGGCTGTTGCACGAGAGCGCGCGTAATCTCGAGCCTGCGGCGCTCTCCACCCGACAGCGAGTAGGCTTTGTGATTCCGGAGTTGCTCGAGGCCGAGCTCGCCCAATAGATGGTCCAGGCGCTCGCGCTCCTCGGCTTTGGAGAGTTTCAACGTCTGGAGGATCGCCAGCACGTTCTCTTCCACCGTGAGGCGCCTGAACACGGACGGCTCCTGCGCGAGGTATCCGATCCCGCGGCGGGCGCGGCGATACATGGGCGTGCTCGTGAGGTCGTCGCCATCCAGATGCACCGTGCCGGAATGAGGAGGGATCAGCCCGACCATCATGTAGAACGTGGTGGTCTTCCCCGCCCCGTTCGGCCCAAGCAGACCCACGATCTCGCCTTGACGCACGTCGAGATCGACTTCGTTCACGACCTTTCGGCGCCGATAGATCTTGGTAAGCCCCTCGCCCGAGAGGAGGCTTGCCCCTCCGTTCGGGTTCTCGGCGTCCGTCACGAGCGCCTCCGTTCATCGAGTATTGAAGAATCGAGTTGAGCGCCCGGTTTCGGGACTCCGGGGCGGCCGTTCGGGTATGGGGTGCCCGGCCCCGGAGCGGAGGTCGGCGCGCGTGCAGTGCTCGTATCGGCCACCGCCGAGCTATCGGAAACGGTCGTCGTATCCACCGCGATCGAATCGGCCTCGAGACT
>Ga0066376_10002065_pt1 | contig 18958 bp, 18 predicted proteins | sample Knorr_S15_td_Bot_FD_77009 | JGI IMG/M metagenome (GOLD analysis project Ga0066376, IMG submission 77009) | Marine microbial communities from Southern Atlantic Ocean transect - Knorr_S15_td_Bottom_ad_5009_LV_A | ecosystem: Environmental > Aquatic > Marine > Oceanic | place: Southern Atlantic... | reverse complement strand
GAAGCTGGCTTGAACGCCTGAACCTTTCATAGAGATACATACGCCTTCATAAGCCTGAACACGCTCACGTGACCCTTCACGAATTTTAACGTTAACTTTTACAGTATCTCCTGGACCAAAATCCGGAAGATTTTTACCTTCAGACAGTGTTTCCAACTGTTTGGCTTCATATTTCTGTACGCTATTCATGGTTTTTATCCTTTACAATTTTTAATTTTATCAGAGCCCGATATCAGCCAATAGCCGGCGGCCCGTTTATCTTTTTTATATTGAGCTGTGTTATACAGCGGAAATACTTGGAAAAGCAAGCCCTTTTTCTATTTTTTGACTAATAAATCAGGGCGTCTGGCCTGAGTTAATTCAATAGACTTCTTATCACGCCAGGCACGAATATTGGCATGATGACCACTTTTTAAAATTTCCGGGACACTATGGGATTTTCCGGAGGCATCAATCCATGGGTCAGGCTTTGTATAATGGGGATATTCAAGCAAGCCGTTCGAAAAACTTTCTTCACCGGCGGTATCTTCATTACCCATTACCCCGGGGAGAAGACGGATACACGCATCCATGACTATCAGCGCCGCCGGTTCGCCGCCGGAAAGCACATAATCCCCTATGCTTAATTCTTCAAATCCATAAGCATCAAGCACACGCTGATCTACGCCTTCATATCGTCCACATAAAATGGTTACGTTATCCATTGTAGCTATGTGTTGCACCTTGGATTGTGTCAAAGCCTTTCCTCTTGGGCTCATATAAAAAAGTTTTCCCGGCGTGTTTATGCTATTCAAGGCTTTTTCAATGATATCGGGGCGCATAACCATGCCCGCACCGCCACCGAAAGGGGTATCATCGACTGTTTTATGCTTGTCGGTTGCATAGTCACGGATTTGCAAAGCGTTGTAACTCCATAAACCGTTTTCCAATGCCCTCCCACTCAAGGACTGCCCCAGTGAACCGGGGAACATCTCGGGGAAAAGAGTTAATATATTAAAATTTAATGTCATGAGAATTAGGTTTAAACCAAAATAATGGTAAAAAAAAGCCCGCCTTTGCGGATGGCGGGCCTCTTTTTATTGCGTAGACGCTTAAAATTAAGCGGCCATGCGATCTGAAACTGAGTAGCCGTAATAGCTATATAGGTTTCTCTGGAATGTTGGATCAGCAAAATCAGGCCAGTTGTCTTTATCAAAGCCTTCTGCTTTTTCCAATTTTTCTTTTGGAACATTTAATATCATTTGTTCGTTTTCTTCATCCACTGTCAGCGCTTCCCAGGGAAGGGCAAACAATTTTTCTGACATATTTAAAAAGCCGTGGTGAAATGATAGAACAGCATAAGCAACAGTGCCTGTAGGCAGGTCAATCATGATGTCTTCAATATCACCCAGTTTGTCGCCAGACTCGTTATATACAGATGTATCTGTCAATGATTCTGATGATAGTACTCTTGTGTAACCAGACATTTTAATATCCTTTGTTAGGGTTAGTTATTTTCACCCTACTAACGTCATGAAGCACCTATTGTTCCGATTAAAAAATAAAGTCTGTGTGATTAATTAATTTCAATGTTCCTGCCTTTATATCGATATCCTGAACAAATTCATTCTTAAAAGGGATAAAGAATGACGCGGTTTGATCATTCGGTTTAATCTCAAGTAAGTCGCCACCGCCGAAGTTTGAGACGGCAAGAACCTTACCGATTTTATTACGCTCACCATCTAAAGCGATAAGCCCAATCAAGTCGCGGTGATAGAATTCGTCATCTTCCACATTTTCAAGTTGGCTTTCATTAATATATATCTCGGCTTTTCCCAAAGCCTCAGCAGCATTGCGATCATCCACGCCCTTTATATGCGCCAGATATTGGCCTTTCAGCGCGTTTTTAAGGGTGATCCCGATAAGGCTTCCATCCTCAAGATAGTATTGAGAATACGATTTAAAGCTTTCCGGATCATCGGCATAAAGCTTCAACTTCACTAAGCCCCTAATACCGTGAGGCATGGTGACTTTTGCAACCGCTATTTTGTTTTTTATATCATTCATAAAATCATTTTATACAAAAACCCCCTCCCGAAAGGAAGGGGGTCTCGCCTTGATACTTAAAATTAAGCGTCTTTCTTTTCTTCTTCAGCAGGTGCCTCTTCAGTAGAAGCCTCCTCGGCTGGTGTTTCCTCAGCAGAGGCTTCTTCTGCGGGAGTTTCTTCTGCAGGAGCTTCAGCTGCTGCTTTTGCCTCTTCTTCGGCTTGTTTTGCGGCTTCTTCAGCTGCTTTTGCTTTTTCTTCCTTGTCTTTCAAACGTTGCTGGGCTGCCGCTTTAGGCTTGGCTTTCTCAGGGTTGTTACGTTGTTCAGGCATTTCTGCAAGACCTGCTTTACCCAAGAAGACAGCAACACGGTGTGATGGTTGTGCGCCTTGCTCCAACCAGTACGTCACGCGCTCACTGTTCAGCTTTACACGACCCTCATCATCTTTGTTCAAAAGAGGGTTGTATGTACCCAGTTTTTCGATGAAACGTCCATCGCGTGGTTTGCGTGAATCCGCAACGACAACTGCGTAATGCGGTCTTTTTTTACGTCCCTGACGGGACAATCTGATTGCTAGTGCCATTTTCTTTCTCCTTTTTTAAATATGAAATGCGTTAGTTACAGATAATTACTTTTTCTTTTTCTTGCGATTTTTCTTGGTTCCACCGCGCGTCGGCATACCCGGTAGGCCCATGCCGTTTCCTAGTCCCGGTAGACCACCTGCGCCACCAAGTCCGGCCATGCCACCACCGGCACCGCCAGCAAATGGATTGGGGCCTAAAGAGCCACCACCCATATTCTGATCCTGAAGAGCTTGCATGGCATCTTCCTCGCTCATGCCCTCCAGTTGATCCATCATGGCTGCATCTTTGCCGCCCATAAGGGATTTCATTTGTTTCATCATACCGCCCATGCCCATTTTCTTAATGCGCTTCATCATCTTTTCCATCTGGGCATGTTGCTTAACAAGTTTGTTTAGGTCTTGGACGGAAGCCCCTGATCCGGCTGCAATTCTGCGTTTTCTTGAGGCATTAAGCAGAGCTGGCTTTGAGCGTTCTTCGTTGGTCATGGATTGTATCATGGCCTTTTGCTTTTTTAGTACTGTGCCCTCTATATCCGCATCCTCAATCTGGGCTGCAAATTTGTTAAGGCCAGGAAGCATTTTCATTAATGAGCCCATACCGCCCATTTTGTTCATCTGTTCGAACTGGGACAGCATGTCGTTAAAATCAAATTTCCCCTTTTGGAATTTGGCCGCCATTTTGGCAGCCTCTTCCTGATCGACCGTTTCTGCGGCCTTTTCAACAAGGGACACAACATCGCCCATGCCAAGAATGCGTCCGGCAATTCTGTCAGGGTGAAAGGCTTCAATCTCTGTCCATTTCTCACCGACACCAATCAGTTTTATAGGCTTGCCCGTAATGGAGCGCATCGACATGGCAGCACCGCCACGTGCATCCCCGTCCACACGGGTGAGCATAATACCAGTAATACCGATTTTTTCGTCAAAGGCCTGCGCAACATTTACCGCATCCTGCCCTGTCATGGCATCTGCGACGAGAAGGGTTTCAACCGGTTTCGCAACTTTGGATACGGTCGCGACTTCATCCATTAATGGCTGGTCAATTGCAAGGCGACCAGCAGTATCAAGGATTACTATGTCATAACCTTCTTTGCGCCCTGTATCCATTGCGCGCATGGCAATGTCATCGGGCTTTTGACCTTGCACGATAGGCAAAGTGTCAATACCGGTCTGCTCTCCAAGCTGTGCAAGTTGCTCTTGGGCTGCAGGCCGCTGAACATCAAGTGAAGCCATCAAAACTTTTTTATTATGCTTATCGTTTAGAAAACGACCGATCTTGGCAGTACTAGTTGTTTTACCAGCACCCTGAAGCCCAACCATCAAGATAGCGGCCGGAGCAGGAGCTTTTAAGACGCGAAGTTCGGTTTCATCCGCGCCAAGCAGTTCTACAATTTCATCATGAACAATTTTCACGACCTGCTGTGCAGGGTTTACGCCCTTGATAACGTCCTGGCCGACGGCTTTGTCTTTAACGTTTTCGATAAAGCTTTTTACGACGGGTAAAGCAACGTCGGCCTCAAGGAGCGCTATGCGTATTTCACGTGTGGCAGCATTAACGTCCTCCTCCTTTAGGGCGCCCTTGCCCCGAAGTCCGTCAAAAATTCCACCTAATCTGTCGCTCAATGACTGAAACATAGCCTAGTCTTTTCCATTTATCCTTCTACGTCGTTTTTTCTTAATAAAAACAACAATTTTTGCCGCAGTGAGCGTATCTTCGCCGGCTGCGGTATATCCTTGAACACTGATTAATATCAATGTGTGATTACAATTTCGAAGGGCTTTCTAACACGGGAAAACCATGCTAATCAAGGAAAATGTTTGATTTTCTAAAAATGCATGGGCTGGGTAATGATTTCGTCATAATTGATCTGAGGGAGAATATCCTTGATCTAAGTGATAATTTGGTCAGGGCCGTTTGTGATCGCAGAACAGGGATAGGCTGTGACCAGCTAATTCTTCTAAGCAATCCTTTATCTTCTGAAATTACTGTTTTTATGGGTATACGAAATGCAGATGGCAGCGAGGCCGGGGCGTGCGGAAACGCCACCAGATGCGTTGCTGACATGTTGATGAGGAAGATGCAAACGGATTTTGTCAAAATCGAAACTGAAGCTGGGGTGCTGGAATGTTGGCGCTCCGGTAATGATATAAGAGTGAAACTGGGGCCTCCTACATTCGAATGGCGCGATATTCCGCTGTCAAAGCCGTGCGATACAATGAGTTTGCCAATAGGTCTTTCCAAATATGCCCAATTAAAGGATCCCATAACCCTTTCCGTTGGCAACCCGCATGTCGTGTTCTTTTTGGAGGCTCTAGACGGATTGAACATGAACGAGGTCGGCCCGGTCATCGAGAATGACCCGTTATTTCCTGAAAGGGTGAATGTCAACTTTGCAGTGCTTGCTGGAGAAAGTAAAATTATGTTGAGAGTATGGGAAAGAGGCTCTGGAGCAACGCTTGCCTGCGGAACCGGTGCTTGCGCTACGGCGGTGGCAGCCATGAAGCGCGGCCTGATAAACGGGAAGGTAGAGGTCGAGCAAGCGGGAGGAAACCTCTTAGTAGAATGGGCCGGTGGTCCAGAAAGCCCTATTTATATGACGGGTAAAGCCACGCAGGTCTTTACTGGGACGTACAACGCTTAGGCAGCATAAGATGTTATTGACGCTGTTAAATATATGATTAGAATTTTCCTAAATATATAAAAGGGAGATTACGTTATGAATGAGAATCAACGCTTGCAACGCCCGGATTTGCCGGATCTATTGCGGGATTTTTCAATAAGCGCCAGACCTTTTTTGGTCAGCAAAACGCAACCAATGCCGGTTCGCTGGTCAAGACCGGGCGAGCTCATGCAGACAGGCGAGGTTGCGCCACGGCGCAGTATTGCCATTCTTGATCCTGATAATATTAGTGGACAGCCTCTTTACTTCATGGAGAAGGATGAGTTCGTAAGAACGTCAGAGCCTTGTTTGAACAGAGGCAACAGAACCGATGCGGAAGTTACCTTTTGGAATGTCGAGAAAAATATCAAGATGGCTTACTTGATAGATGAAAGTCATGGTGCTTTTCATTTAGCGGCTCCTAAGGCTTGGGGTAATCAAAGTCACGGTGGCTGGGATGTTGAGCATGTTTCTGAGCTACAAGATGAAAATGGCAAGGTTTACCGTGGATACATGCTTGTCGAGACATCTCATGGGCTTATCTATGACAAGTATGCAACTGAGGCTGGCCTATATAAGCTGGCCCATAGTCCTGCTTAGAAGTATTTGCCTTTTTAAATCCTAATCTGCTATATATTCGGCCATGAAGAGAACCCCGTCAGAGCCGGAACTAGTAACTTTTGGCTGTCGCCTCAACACCTATGAGAGCGAGGTTATGCGCGCCCATGCCAAAACGGCGGGTTTGGATGATGCCATAATTTTTAATACCTGCGCCGTAACTAAGGAGGCCGAGCGTCAGGCTCGCCAGGCCATTCGTAAAGCGCACCGTGAAAATCCGAATAAAAAAATTATTGTTACAGGGTGTTCTGCTCAAATTGATCCACAGACTTATTCACAAATTAAGGGTGTCTCTCAAGTGATCGGTAATGACGCCAAATTGGATGAGCAGACTTGGAGTGGTTTAGGTGGTCAAAAAGTACTTGTTAATGACATAATGAGTGTAACAGAGACAGCTTCCCATCTCGTGGAGGGATTTGAAGGGCGTGCTAGAGCCTTCATTCAGGTACAGAATGGCTGTGATCATCGCTGTACGTTCTGCATAATACCTTATGGCCGTGGTAACTCCCGGTCAGTGCCAATAGGCGCGATTGTAGAGCAGGTTCGAACTCTCGTGGAACAGGGGTACAATGAAATTGTATTCACAGGTGTGGATGTAACATCTTATGGGCCTGATTTGCCAGGCAAGCCGACTTTCGGACAGATGATCAGGCGTGTGCTGTCTATGGTGCCGGAACTGAAAAGGTTGCGCTTATCGTCACTGGATCCGGTTGAAATGGATGACGATTTATGGAGGCTGATAGCGGAAGAGCCAAGGCTTATGCCACATTTGCATCTCTCCTTACAGGCTGGTGATGACATGATTTTAAAGCGTATGAAACGCAGGCATTTGCGGCAGGATGCGATTGATATGTGTCGTCGTGCAAGAGATTACAGGCCGGATATCGCATTCGGAGCAGACATCATCGCGGGTTTCCCAACCGAAACAGATGAAATGTTTGAAAACACGAGGCGCATAATAGAGGAATGTGATCTTGTTTACTGTCACGTTTTCCCGTACTCAGAACGCGAAGGAACACCGGCTGCCAAGATGCCGCAGGTGCCCCATCATTTGAGAAAAGAGCGCGCAGCTATTCTTCGTGATGCAGGGCAAATCCAACATGCAAAGTTCTTAACATCTAATATTAACAAAAATGTTCAGGTGGTTGTAGAGAAAGACAATTTTGGTAAGTCGGAATCTTTCATGCCTGTTTCTTTCGAAGGCACTCACGAGGTTGGATCTATCCTTACTTTGAAAACGCGCAATTCAGATGGCCAGCAATTATTCGCTGTTTAAATTACGAAGTTAGCTCTGTTATTTTACTGAATACAATTTATAGTTACTCATAAGATTTATGAAAGGTTTCCAAAATGGTTTTCTGGAGAAAAAAGAAAAATCAAAAAGAGCAAGAACAGGAACAGAAGGATGATGAACTTCTTCATCGCAAGGGTGAGCCCGAGCTTGAGCCTCCTGTAGAATATGAGGCCGAGTTATCGGAAGAGCTGGAGCATGAGCTTGAGGAGACCGAGACAGAAATTCTTGATGAGATTGAAGAAAGTCCTGTTCCGAATAAAGATGTAAAACCGCAGACCGACAGGCTGGAACACAAAACAAATGACCTGGATGAAGACCATGATGCTGAAGGCGGCTGGCTGTCACGTTTAAGCGGAGGGCTCTCCAAGTCATCTTCCAAACTGACCGGAGGTTTGACTGATGTGCTAACAAGGAAAAAGCTTGATGAGGACGCACTTCAGGACTTGGAAGACGCACTTATTATGGCTGATCTGGGACCTAAGACGGCATCGAAGCTGGCGGGGGAAATAGGTAAGGAAAGATTTGGAAAAGATATTACTCCTGATGAAATAAAGCAGCTTCTTGCCAGTAAAATCGAAGGGATATTAAAACCTGTGACGCGACAGATGGAAGTTAAAAAGCCGGAGGATGGCCCTCGTGTCATATTGGTATGTGGTGTAAATGGTGTCGGTAAAACGACGACAATTGGTAAACTTGCCCATCAGTTGCATTACAAGCTTGGCAAAAAAGTTGTTCTGGCAGCGGGTGACACATTCCGCGCAGCGGCGGTCGAGCAGCTTAAAATATGGGCTGATCGCGTCGGATGTACTTTTGTAGGCAAAGAGCTTGGCGCTGATGCCGCATCAGTTGCTTATGAGGCTTATGAGGCTGCCAAAAAGCAGGATGCCGATATTTTGCTCATCGATACAGCAGGGCGCCTGCACAACAAATCAAATCTTATGGCTGAGCTGGAGAAGATAAAGCGTGTCTTGGCCAAGCAAAACGAAAATATACCACATGACTCTATTCTCGTGCTTGATGCTACGACCGGTCAAAATGCTCATGCACAGGTTGTGGCTTTCCGTGAAGCGGTTGAAATACGAGGACTTGTTATCACCAAACTTGACGGATCAGCCAAAGGTGGTGTTGTCGTATCCCTTGCTGATCAGTTCAATATACCTATATATGCAGTGGGTGTAGGGGAAACGGTTGAGGATTTGCAGCCCTTCAAGGCCCATGAATTTGCCGAAAGTCTGGTGGGCATATCTTCGTAATTGCCTGTTTTCTTTAAAAGAAAAGACCTGTATCCTGATAAGTATGAAAACAGAAAAATATAAAAGTGCCAAAGAGGCCCTTGAGGCGGTAACAAAACTCTACAACAAAAGCGTCAGCGATCTTCAAAAAGAGTTCGACAGCTTTGCTTCAGGAAAAATTCCGAAAGAAAGGGTAACGTCATGTTATCCTTTCGTCAGAATATCAACCGAATATGCAACGCGGCGTGATATACGCCTGTCTTATGGATTTGTGCCCCGTCCTGGCGTTTATGAGATTACGATTACACGCCCGGATATTTTTGATCATTATTACCTTGAGCAGTTTGAGCAGTTACTGACAAACCACGAAACACCGCTTGAGGTCGGTTATTCTAATGTGCCTATTCCTGTGCATTTTGCATTGGGGGAAGATTTCTATCTTGAAAAAGATTTAAGTGCAGAACAGATAGAGGCCTTACCCGAATTGTTCGATCAGCCGGATTTGAACATTATGGATGATGAGGTGGCAAATGGCACATTTGTCGCCAGACATGGGCAAAGTCTGCCACTTGGTCTTTTTACAGCACCGCGCACGGATTTGAGTATAATGCGGCTCAGACACTACACGGGCACCAATGCGGCACACTTCCAAAACTATGTGATCTTCACTAACTACCAGTTTTATATCGATCAGTTTATAAAGATGTCCCACGAGCTTATGGAGAAAGACGAGGACGGCGACCTGAAAGAGGATGATATCTATTCCGCCTTTGTTGAGCCGGGGAATAAAGTTACCACGAATAAAAACCTGAAGACCGGAAAAGATGAGGATGGCTTTGCTCTGGGCCGTATGCCGCAAATGCCCGCCTATCACTTGAAACGTGCTGACGGTAATGGAATCACAATGGTGAATATCGGGGTGGGGCCGTCAAATGCCAAAACGATTACAGACCATATTGCGGTTCTTCGTCCGCATGCGTGGCTGATGCTGGGGCATTGTGCAGGGCTTAGAAACTCGCAAAGTCTCGGTGATTATGTTTTGGCGCATGCTTATCTGCGCGAAGATAATGTTCTCTACAAAGACCTGCATCCCGCCATACCTATTCCAGCCTTGTCAGAGATACAACTATCTCTTGAGCAGACTGTAAGTGAGGTGACTGGTTATCAGGGGTATGATTTAAAAAAGATCATGAGAACAGGAACGGTTGCTACGATTGACGACCGTAACTGGGAATTAAGGCCTGCAGTACACCAAAACAGAAGGCTTTCGCAATCTCGTGCGATCGCACTGGATATGGAGTCCGGAACTATTGCTGCAAACGGGTTCCGTTTTCGGGTGCCTTATGGCACATTGTTGTGTGTATCTGATAAACCTTTACATGGACAGTTAAAGCTCCCGGGAATGGCCGACTCTTTTTATCGTCAACGTGTCGATCAGCATATGCAGATCGGGCTTAGAACAATGGAGCTTCTCCGTGAGATCGGTCCAGAAAAATTGCATAGCAGAAAGCTTCGCTCTTTCAACGAAGTGGCGTTTCAATAAGATTTAAGATTAATTAAACGACGAGATCGATTTGAGAGCCGCGCCCTGAGTCGATGGCTATTGGTGCTTTCTTTGCAGAAGCATTATAGGATGTATCAAAAGGAGAGTAGGGGTTGCGTGTATCCGCCTTGTCCGATTCCGCGGCGAGGTCTTTAAAAGCTTTAACATCCTTAAGACGTTTCGAGAGACCTTCATTTTGCTCACGCGCATAAACCTGCTGGTCGTTACGTTGTGTTTGACCTGCATTTTGCGTTGCGTTTTGCGGATTAAAACCTCCGAGAGGTCCTATCATAGATGTCTCCTTATACCCTTATCATATTTATTATAGGAAAAAGTCGTTAACGGATTGTTAATTGGTTATGAAAAACGGCGTTCAGGAACGCTTACAAACTAAATGTTAACATCCCTATTAACCGAATCGTAACGCTTTTATCTTAAATTTAAAATAGATTTGAATAAAATTTTATGTATTTCTTTAGGAACACACAATGGATCTAGGCGTATTAGGAAAGTCAAAAACAGTCGCACCAATGTTGGTAAAGCTTTATGACACTCACAAATTATATAAGCTTGCCGGCGATAAGTCTGGTGAAGCAAAGTCGGAGCTCGCCGGCGTAGTCAGTGATCTGTTGCGGGGAGACTTAAATGAAAGGGAAAAAGATCTTGTAGGTGACATTCTTGTAACGCTTGTCCGTCAAGCTGAGAAAGACCTTAAAATGGCCATTGCGGAACGCTTAGCTTTAATAGATGAGGCACCGTCACAGCTTATTCTTGAGCTTGCTTATGAAGAAATAGAAATTGCAAAAACCATTTTGTCAAAAAGCGAGGTGCTCGATACTTTGGACTTAATGTATATCATTAATTCTAAAGATGCGCCGTATTGGCGCATTATTGCTGCCCGTGAGAACATACCTGGGCCTATAGTAAAAGCTCTTAGTGACCTTGATGATATGCCAACACTTATTAATTTGGCCTCAAATAATTATATACAAATATCAGAGTCCTCAATGGAGGCTCTCGTTAAAAAAGCCTGCAGTAATGATGAACTTGCGCGCCCCTTGCTAGCAAGAAAAGAGCTGTCAAGAAAGCTGGCACATCACTTATATGAACATGTCGGGGAAGCATTAAAGAGCTATATTCAGGAGAATTATAGCTATGAAGCCCCGATATTGCTGCCTGAGGTCAATGATGTTTTACTTGAGTTTGCAGATGATGAGCATGAACCGGCTAATGAAGGACCGAAAGAAGAGAAGGTTTCTGAATTTTTGCCGACTGAATCGATGATCGCTTCAGCTTATAGAATGTATGAGAGAGGATTTTTGACGCCTGTTTCAATGGTTGAGGTCTTAAAAAGAAAGCAGTATCAAAGCTTTATTGCACAAATGTCAGTTTTTTCAGGGCTTTCGTCAGATCTGGTTCTGGATATCCTGCATCAGGAAAAAGGGCATGGTTTGGCAATCATCGCCCGTGCCCATGATATTGATAGAAATAGCTTCATACAGATATTCCTGCTTACTGAGAGTTTTAGGGACTGCAACCGCGTTACAGAAACATATGCTTTCAACAGGGCAATAGGCTATTACAATCGATTGACACAAGACATTGCGCAAGGTCTTCTTGCCGAGCTGGATTAAACTTTTCTAGTGCCTCAAAGCCTTAACGCCTGGCAATGTCTTTCCTTCTAGCCATTCAAGAAAGGCTCCACCAGCTGTAGAAATATAGCTAAACTGTGATGCAGCACCCGATTTTTCGAGGGCAGAGACTGTATCGCCTCCACCAGCCACAGATATGAGTTCATTTTTCTGGGACAGCTTTCCAGCATAAGAGGCCAGTTCGTTTGTCCCCTTATCAAAAGGTTCTAATTCAAAAGCGCCGAGCGGGCCATTCCAGACAAGGGTTTTTGAACTGTCTAAAACATCCTTATAAATATCAAGACTTTTAGAACCTGCATCAAGCACCATCCTGTTGGATGGTATATCATTTGATTTATAGGTCTCATGAGGGCTGTTCTGCGCAAAGTCATCAGCAGCAACAACGTCTACCGGAAGGTATAGTTTACAATTTTGTGACTTGGACTTCTCAATGATGTTTTTTGCAGTGTCCAGCATATCATTTTCACAAAGAGAAGCTCCGATTTCGTGCCCCTGAGCCTTTAAAAAAGTATTGGCCATTCCTCCGCCAAGAATGAGGTTATCAACTTTACTAATGAGGGTTTCAAGTAATTCAAGCTTGGTGGATATTTTTGCACCACCCACAACGGCTGTTACGGGGTGTGCGGGGCTTTCCAAAGCTTTGTTCAGCGCGTCAAGTTCCGCTTCCATTAGACACCCTGCATAGGCCGGCAAAAATTCAGTTACCCCGACGGTTGAAGCATGTGCCCTGTGTGCTGCTGAGAAAGCATCATTCACAAAGTAATCACCGAGCCGTGCTAACTCTTTTGAAAAAGCGGGATCGTTCTCGGTCTCGCCTTTATAAAATCTGGTGTTTTCAAGTAATAAAACTTCACCGTCTTTTAGCAGAGATTTATCTTTTTCAGTTTTTTCGCCACAGCAATCATTACTGAACGACACCTTGGAAGACCAGCGTTCTTGCAGAATAGGAGCAAGAAAAGACAGGGAATATTCGGGATCTGGCTGTCCCTTGGGACGACCAAAATGAGAGAGGATAACTATACGCGCATTCTTGGCTTTTAAGAAATTGATGCTTGGTTTTAGTCGGTCAATACGGGTGTAGTCGCTAACCTCATTATTTTGGACAGGAACATTGAGATCGGCACGCAACAAGATAAATTTACCGGAAAGATTCTCTGGCAGGTCTGATAATAAGCGGAAATCCATATGAAATAATCCTTTAGGTTAATAGTTTTGCGTGTTCGGTTGCTTTAACCAGGCGGCGGCAGACTTGAACATCCAAGGCCGAATGCCCGCCATCCGGTACAATTATATAATCGGCTTCCGGCCAGGCCTTATGAAGATTGTAGGCTGTTGATACCGGACATATAATATCGTAGCGTCCTTGTATAATGGAGCAGGGGATTTTCTTTAATGCAGATATCCTTTTTAGAATACTGTTTTCTTCGGGAATGGTTTCATTCTTGAAATAATGTGCCTCAATAAGGGATGTTGCATAGGCAATATCCTCTTCATCCCTGTGTGAGGGCGTTTGAATTTTCGGGTAGAAAGAAAGGCATGAGCTTTCATAGGTAGACCAGTTTAAGCCAGCCTCGGTACGGACTTTAGGGTTATGGCTTTTCAGTCTTCTGTAATATGCTCCGAGAAGATCATCTCGCTCGTTTTCGGGGATATAATGTGAAAAATGCTCCCAATTTTCCGGAAAGATGTTTTTAATGCCGTAAAGAAACCAGTCTATTTCGTCTTTCTGAAGAAGAAATATAGCCCGCAAAATAAAGCTGATACATCTTTTGGGATGTGCAATTCCATAGAGGAGGGCAAGCGTTGCTCCCCAGGAGCCACCAAAGATGTGCCATCTTTTGATTTTCAGATATTTCCTTAAGGCTTCAATATCGGAGACCAGATGCTCCTTTGTATTATTTTTGATCTCACCCAAAGGTGTAGAACGGCCGGAGCCGCGCTGATCGAAAAGAATTATGCGGTAATGTTCAGGGTCAAAAAAACGTCTATGGGCAGAAGTCACTCCCGCACCCGGCCCCCCATGAAGAACAAGCACAGGAACACCTTCCGGGTTTCCGCATTGTTCCCAGTAAAGTGTATGCGTCTCATCTACGCTTAAAAATCCACTGGAAAACGGAATGATGGGCGGATAAAGGTCGCCGAATCTTTGCTCTGTCTTTCTTTTTGGCATAGGTCTTAGTTAATCGGCTTCGTTCGGGTTATCAAGTATTTCTATTTGATATGTGCTGTCTATATCAACAAAAGGACCATTATAATCTCTTACATACCCCCTTAAGCGAACGATCTTATGAGCCCAATTCATAGGATTTAGTCCTTTTTTTGCAAAATCTTTACGCAAAGAGGAGGGGAGTCCGGCAGAAAAATCGGTTTTCCAGTTTTTTCCGAAATTAAGATAGATATTGTTTTTGACTAGGGAAACACTTTCTATTTTTCCTTCTGCAATGTGATAGCCCTCGCTTATATCTTCAAAGTTATTGGCGTTGATAACTTGATAGCGGGGATAAGCCCATAAGCCCTTCTTTTGATTTTGTGCATTTTTTTCCTGCCCCAGCATTAACCTAAAATCAGGTATTGTTTCGGTATCTCCTTTGAGTCTGGCTATCCCGTTTGCCAGCATTGTACCCTCAATCCAGACATCATCATTTGTAACTGCGTGAATAAGCGTATGACCCATCCTGTTTACCGGGAAATCTTTTTGTCTTTGGGGGGAAAGAAGGATCAAGTCTTTTCCGGCGATTATAGCTGCTAGTGTGGTTTTAGAGAGTTTTACCAAATCTTCTGAGACATTCGGATCTGAAAGTGCGGGGCTGTCTAAATCTTTTAACCTGTATACATCGCCTTTGCTGTCTGTAAAAGTCAGAGGGTCTATAACGGTTTTAACTTTAATACTGCGAGCAGTTTTTTTTAAATCCTGAAACTCAGGAGCTTTAATACTATCAAGATTAATTTTGTCTTCTGATGAAGGCGTCTTCAGGGCTTGTGCATTTGCCGAAATGGAGAAGAATGCTATATGAGTTACAATCGTAAAAGAAACGATCACGAACGCTTTTAAAACAAAATTGGAAGGACGAAGATTCATGGGGGCATATTGCACGAAAAGACAAGGTCTTGGCAAGCTAATCACAACTGTTGCTGTAACGGCACTGCTGGCAGGGTGTTCAACAAATCCTGCAACGGGAGAACGTCAGTTTACCGGTTTGATGTCTCCTCAGTCGGAGGCCAAAATAGGAGCCGATGCTCATCAGGAAGCTTTGCAGACATATGGAGGCCTTTACCAGAATCCGCAACTGCAAAATTATGTGTCTGAAATAGGACAGCGTTTGTCAGCTTATTCTGAGCGCAAGGATGTGCAATACAAATTTTTCCTTCTTGATTCCCCGGTGGTAAATGCTTTTGCAATACCCGGTGGTTATATATATGTCACGCGCGGCCTTCTCGCTTACACAAACAGTGAGGCTGAACTAGCGGGTGTGATGGCCCATGAAATGGGTCACATTACAGGCCGCCATTCAGCGGAAAGATACTCTACAGGTATGCTCACCCAGATAGGTGCGACAGTCGCCTCTGCTGCGATTGGAAATTCTGCTGCGGCACAGGCGCTTGGTGTAGGATCAAATCTATTCCTTAGTTCTTATTCCCGTGGTCAGGAAAGTGAAGCTGATGAGTTGGGGGTGCGCTATCTGAGCGCGGCAGGCTACGATGTTTATGGCATGTCACGCTTCCTGAATACCTTGCAACTTGAGACACAACTTCAAAGCAAAATCTCTGGACAGCAAGCAGCTCCTGATTTCTTTTCAACCCACCCGAATACAGCAAATCGTGTTCAGGCAGCGGCAAGTGAGGCGCGTAAATACCCTGAAAATGACGGTGTAGTAAACCGCGATCGCCATATGAACCTTGTGGACAATATGCTGTTCGGAGATTCTCCCTCTCAAGGTTTTGTTTCAGGTAACAAGTTTATCCACCCGCAACTCGGCTTCGCTTTTGATGTTCCTGCCGGACATAGAATAATCAACCAACCCAGTCAGGTGCTTGCTGTATCGAATAACGGGACGGCGTTGATTTTAGATATGGTTAAGCGTGGGAGCACGTCAAACCCTGCTGCCTATATTGATACCGTTTGGCTCAAGGACAGTAACGCACCAAGAGCTGAGGCAATAACTATAAACGGTATGCCTGCGGCGACGACTAAATATGCCGGTACTTTAAATGGAAAGCCTGTCAATATCCAAGTAGTTGCGATTGCCTATTCTCCGGATACATTTTACAGATTTCAGGCGGCATATCCCACTAATACGCCAGCACCAACTGTTGCAAGTCTTCGGGATTCAACCTTTTCGTTTCACCGTGTAACCGAGACAGAGAAACAGCAGGCCCGACCTTTACAAATTCATACAGTAAGGGTAGGGGGCGCAGATACAGTATCTTCTCTTTCTGCGCAAATGGGATTTGGAAATCTGAAGGAAGAAAGATTCCGCGCACTTAATGGTTTGAATGCGAATGAGCAACTTATTCAAGGGCAGATTTACAAGATAGCGCGGTAAGTTAGCTGCTTACGAACTAAAAAACCCTCTTCAAATTGCTTGAAGAGGGTTTTTTCCTTCTTGAGGGAGGGAGAAGGGAACTTGTTTTTAATTAAAATAATGCCGTTGTAGAAACCTGTTTCTTTATTGCACCTTTAAGTTTTTCCATGGCGCGTTGTTCAAGTTGGCGGACACGCTCTTTACTGATGCCCAGCTCGTTGCCTAGGGCTTCCAACGTGACAGTATCATATTGTAGATGGCGTTCTTTGATAATTGTTTGCTCGCGGTCCGTCAGGGCTTTAAGCGCTGTGTTCAACCATTCAGAACGCGTTTCGGCATCTTTCATACCCATAACCACATCCTCAGGGTCCGGGCGCTCGTCTGACAAGAAAGTTTGCCATTCTTCTTCAGTATCATGTTTAATGGTTGCATTAAGTGATTGGTCACCGCCAAACATGCGTTTTTCCATCTCTTCAACATCTGCCATACGCACATTCATCTCTTCGGCGATTTTGTGACGACCTGATTCTGTCAGACCATAATCAGTAGAAGCCCCATCTATTTTAGAGCGAAGGCGGCGCATATTGAAAAACAATGATTTATGAGCAGCTGTTGTGCCGGTTCTGACAATAGACCAGTTTCTTAACACATAGTCCCGCATAGCAGACCTGATCCACCATGACGCGTAAGTAGAAAAACGAATTTCTCTATCAGGATCAAAACGTGCAGCGGCCTGCATAAGGCCAACATTACCTTCCTGAATAAGATCACCGATGGGAAGACCATAATGTTTAAACTTGCTTGCTCCAGCGACAACAAGGCGTCCATAAGCATTGATAAGAGTGTGAAGAGCGTTTTCGTCTTTGTCATCACGCCATTTTCTGGCAAGCTCAAGTTCTTCTTCTTTGCCAAGAAGGTCTGTCGTCATTGCTGTCTTTATATATGCAAGATTTGAACGCTGGGTTTCGAAGTCGTCTGTATGTGCCATGGTTACCCTTCAAGGTTTTATTTCTTTGCAATGCAATAGTGTATAGATTTGTATACGAAACTAAAGCATTTTCGGATTTGATATCTGGTTAACATACGAGCAGAAAAAAAGTTTCCTTCTAAAAAGAAAAAATACTTCTTTTGTGTATTAACCAGGGTAAGTTAAGGTTAAGAGGAACGGCTGACGAGATAATCCGGCAGGTTTTCAAGAGTTTTCAGGATGCTTGTATCAGTTTCAATTGCGCTTAAAGCTTCTTTTGCTTCAGATGAAAAGTTTCTGGCAATTTGCAGGGCTTTGGAGCAGGTATCGTATTTTTGAATAAGGTCGTATGCGTGTTCTAAATCGCCTTTGTGAATATCTTCCTTTTCAAAGCAGCGCCGCCAAAACTCTTTTTCATCCTCGGTACCCTCTTCAAACGCCAGAATAACTGGAAGCGTAACTTTATGGTCGTGAAAATCGTCACCGGTGTTTTTACCCAGATCCTTGCTGTTTCCCTGATAGTCGAGAACGTCATCAGCTATCTGGAAAGCCATTCCGAGATTGTATCCGTAAGACCTCATGGCGGCCGCATGTTCTTGTTTATCCGCGATGACGGGGCCAATTTCACATGCGGCGGCAAAAAGCTCGGCTGTTTTGGCAGCAATGACTTTATAATAAGTCTGTGCATTCGTAGAGAGATCGCCTTGAGTTTGAAGTTGGAGGACTTCTCCTTCGGCTATAACGGCCGAAGCATTGGACAGGATGCGCAAAACATCTATAGAGCCGCTTTTAACCATTAGTTGAAATGCCCGTGAAAAAAGGAAATCGCCGACAAGCACGCTTGTATCATTTCCAAAGATCAGGTTGGCGGCTTTCTGGCCTCGGCGTTCTTCGCTGCCATCAACCACATCATCGTGGAGCAAGGTTGCTGTATGTATGAACTCTACAGCAGCAGCCAGACCATAGGAGCTTTCTATGTTTTTTGAGAAAAGAGAGGCACTGGCCAAAGTTAGAAGGGGTCTGACGCGCTTTCCGCCTGCGGCAATCAGATACCCTGCGAGTTTAGGGATAAGCGCGACATCAGACTGCATTTCACTGATTATGAGAGCGTTGACATTATCCATGTCACCAGCCAAAAGCGTAGATAATTCTGCCGCAGGTGTTTGTGCCTGCAAGGAATTTTCTTTGCCATTTATTGAGGCTGCGCTATTACTTGTCATCTCTTTTGAATTAACTTAGGCAGACCCGTTGGGCAAGTCTTTTTTGTATTAGACCGAATTTATGCAGACATTCCTTTTGAATAAGAAAATATGTGTCGAACAACCAAATGACGGATTTAAAATCGCTATTGATACGGTCCTTCTTGCGGCGGCTTGCCCGGCAAAAAAGAACCAAACTGTGCTTGATGCAGGAAGCGGTGTGGGTGGGGTTACTTTTTGTTTGTTACAACGCGAACCGGATTTGAAAGTCATCGGTATTGAGGTTGACGAAGAAAATCACAATTATGCAATTAAAAACCGTGATTCAAATGGTGTAAAAAACCAGGTGGATTTTCGTCTGGGAAATTTATTCGAGACTGAATTTGACAGTAGGTTTGACCATGTGGTTACCAATCCGCCATATCTGCAAAAAGGCACATATAATGTATCACCAAGTGAAATTAAAGATACTGCGCATGGGTTCAATAGTAAGGGCTTATCAGTTAAGCACTGGATTAAAAATCTCCACAAAAACCTTGTTTATGGAGGAACGCTTACACTTATATACCGTGCAGACAAGCTGGATGAAATATTGTCAGCTATGTATAAAAAATTCGGGGCTATAGAAATTATTCCCTTATGGCCGCGTTACGGGCGGGAG
>Ga0066376_10002062_pt1 | contig 18967 bp, 17 predicted proteins | sample Knorr_S15_td_Bot_FD_77009 | JGI IMG/M metagenome (GOLD analysis project Ga0066376, IMG submission 77009) | Marine microbial communities from Southern Atlantic Ocean transect - Knorr_S15_td_Bottom_ad_5009_LV_A | ecosystem: Environmental > Aquatic > Marine > Oceanic | place: Southern Atlantic... | reverse complement strand
TCTGCCACAGCTTCTTCCGCAGCCGCTTCTTGAGCTTGGGCGGCGACGGCTTCAGCCTCGGCGACCACGGATGGAACCGGCTCTACGGCTGCCGCTGCCGCCTTCTCTTGAGCCTGCCGTGTTCGCTCTTGTTGAATTTCTTCCCATTCCGTGTGGCCCTTGATGTCCAGACGCCAACCCGTTAGCCGGGCCGCCAACCTGGTGTTTTGGCCTTCCTTGCCGATGGCCAGTGATAGTTGGCGATCTGGAACAACAACGATTGCCGTCATGTCATTAGGAGACAATTCAACGTGTACCGGTTCCGAGGGGCTGAGAGCCTTGGATATGAAGACCTTAGGCTCTTTATCCCAGGACACCACGTCAATCTTTTCCCCTTGGAGCTCGTTAACAATGCTTTGAATGCGGTTACCGCGAATGCCTATACAAGAACCCACGGGGTCGATGCCAGCTTGAGTAGCGTTCACGGCTACTTTGCTGCGGAACCCGGCTTCTCTGGCGATGGCCTTTATCTCCACAACTCCGCTGTAGACCTCGGGCACCTCAATCTCAAACAGCCGTCTCAACATGTCTTTGTGGCTACGGGAAACGATAATCTCCGGCCCTTTGGGGCCGTTGCGCACACTTAGGACATAAATCTTGGTCCGCTGTCCTTTGCGGTACCGTTCGGTACTGACCTGCTCTTCGTACGGTAGGATCGCTTGAGCGCGGCCCAAGTCCAAGGTTATGGCACGACCGGAGTCCGTCTGTTCAATGACACCGGACACGATGTCGTTTTCGTGCTGGAAGAACTCTTGAAAAAGCAGTTCTCTCTCAGCCTCTCTCAGCCTCTGGAGGACCACCTGCTTGGCGGTCTGAGCGGCGATTCTGCTGGCGTTGTGGGGCAATGGTTCTTCAGCAGCTACTTCGTCGCCTACTTCAGCGCCCTTTTTGAATTGCTGGGCGTCGGCGACGGTAATCTCTTTTTCCCCGTCTTCGACCGTTTCCACAACGGATTTCAGGGCATAAACGCCAACTTCCCCGGTGTTGGGATTAAGTTTAACGGATATGTTCTGTCCCATTACCGGGTTGTCTTTCTTGAAAGCCGAAGCAAGGGCAACCTCAATTGCCTGAAGCACCTGCTCTCGGGGCAGGTGGCGTTCTGCGGCCAACTGAGTCAGCGCAATCAAAAAATCGCTTTTCACCGCAAACCCTCCTCAGTTAACATATTTACTGTTAAGAACCTAAAATCTCTTGGGTCCACTCAGCAAGAAAGCGGGAAACCCCGCTTTCAATTAAGGTCCAACCATGTGAACGAAGTATATCACCGGAGTGTGGCTCTTTCAAGTTTTACGGAGCCCGAAAGAGGACTATGCCAGGCTCGAAATGAGTGTCGCAGCATAGGCCGAGAGGCCAAGGTGGAGGTATTCCCTGAAGGAAGTTGACCCACTCATGGGAATACGAGAGGCGACAAGGGATATTTTCAGGGAAGAAAAAAAGTTAATAAAAGTGAGTGAGTGTGATTGAAAGTGATCTAGACAGAGGAGAGGAGATAAAGTGGAGCTTACAGCGCACTCAACGGACCAAGGTCTTGTGGAATTAGGTGCCGCTCGCCTTGGTCTACCACCAGATCTTGCCTTGAGACTCCTTGGCCAACTGATCGTAATCCTTCGTCCACAGGCTAGTGCTAAGGTATTTCCAGCCTCCGTCCGCCAGCAGGCACACAATGTCTCCCGAATCCATACGCTCCGCCTGTTTGATGGCACCGTAGACCACTGACCCAGAGGACACACCAGCGAAGATGCCTTCTTGGCGAAGCAACTCCTTTGAGGTGCGGAAAGCGTCCAAACTGCTCACTAGCATGCGCGAGTCCAAGAGATTCAAGTCCAATATGGGTGGGATAAAACCCTCTTCCAGGTCCCTTAATCCGGAGATAAAATCTTCCGGCTCCGGGGCCACAGCCACTATCTTAACGTCGGGATTGTGCTCTTTGAGCCGCCGTCCCACTCCCATCAGCGTCCCGCCGGTACCCAGTCCGGCTACAAACGTGTCTATGCCAGGCAGTGCCTCGACTATTTCCTGACCGGTGGTTTCGTAGTGAGCGTTGGGATTGCCGGGATTGCCGTACTGGTAGAGCATCAGGTAGTCGTGAGGGTTCTTTTCGACCAAGTCCTTGGCCACTTCTATCGAGCCATTAGTACCACGGGAGCCGTCGGATGGGATAATCTCCGCCCCGTAGGCCTCTAATAGCTGGCTCCGCTCTACGCTGACATTTTCCGGCATCACCACCGCTACTTTGTAGCCCTTCAATCCACCAATCATTGCCAGGGAAATTCCGGTGTTGCCGCTTGTGGGCTCAAGGATAGTGCGGTTCGTGGACAGCTCCCCGTCCTGAGCAGCCTGCTCAATCATCTTCAAGGCGATACGGTCTTTCACGCTGCCGGTGGGATTGTTCCCCTCCAGCTTGGCGAAGATTCGGACACTTGCCTTGGGACTCATGTTCTGGAGTTCCACAACGGGCGTGTTGCCGATGGTTGCCAGAATACCTTTGTAGGTTTGCTTCGTTGTTACCATGCTTTCCAAATTGCTATGTTTTCCAAGGCGTTATTCCGGGACACGCCCTGTGCTGAGCTCTTTCGTTTCAACTCTTTAGATAGAGTGGACGGCTGGTACCCCTGTTATTCGGGAGAAGAAATTCCGGCTGGCTTAGCGCGGCTCACTTAGTCCGATGCCACCGCCGCTTCTTCCGGCGCCGCTATGCCGCAGAAAATCTCGTAGTCAATCAATTCGGTGACGGTTGGATTCTCCCCGCACAGAGGGCAATTGGGATTCCTCTTTAGCTTCACTTCGCGGAAACTCATGCTAAGAGCGTCAATCAGCAGCAACCGAGAAGTCAAAGACTCGCCTATGCCCAAGATGTGCTTCAGGGTCTCCGTGGCCTGAATGCTTCCAACTAAGCCGGTAAGAGCGCCCAGTACGCCAGCTTCGGCGCAGTTGGGTACCATTCCGGGAGGGGGAGGTGAAGGGAACAAGCAGCGGTAACAGCCTTGGCCGGGAATGAATACCGTGGTCTGTCCGTCGAAAATCAGAATGCTGCCGTCGATCAACGGCTTGTTTAGCAGGTAACATGCGTCGTTCACCAAGTATCTGGTGGCGAAATTGTCCGCCCCGTTCACCACCATGTCGTACTGGCTGATGATTTCCATCGCGTTGTGGGATTCCAGCCTGACTTCGTGGAGCACAACGTTGGTGTCTGGATTATAGGCCTTGATGTTGTCAAATGCCGACTGAAGTTTGGGGCGGCCCACGTCTGCTGTGTGGTGCAGTATCTGCCGCTGTAGGTTGGAAAGGTCCACCACATCGAAATCGACCAAGCCAATGGTGCCCACGCCGGCCAAGGCTAGGTAAACTGCGGATGGAGAGCCCAATCCGCCTGCGCCCAGAATCAGAACCTTGGACTGCAGGAGGGCTCTTTGCCCCTTGCTGCCCACGTCGCCCATGATTATGTGACGGCTGTAGCGCTGTACTTGACTCGGTGTCAATGCTAAAGGTTGCTGTGCCATTGTTCCGTTCCTCCTAAATTGTCCCTTTCGCGCCGGTCACATGGCTGATTCCATTCTGGGGAGTCAGCTTGTGACTGGCTCTGATAATATCTCCTTCGGTGACTTGACTTCCGGCCACAAAAAAACCTGCGCTTACCCCCTTATTCAGGGGCCACCATTACGGGTGGGCGCAGGCCTTAGATTGGCTGCTATTGTGCCCTCCCTATGTAGGAGGACAGGTACAGTCAAAGCTAGAGCTATAATTGGTGCCTGAAACTACCATCAATTTTCGAGCCTATCTCTACCTTCTAGCCTTGTCAAGCTAGATTGATTGCTTACGTCCGAAAAGTTGCTAAGAATATTGGCCGTTATGATCAGATTACTCAGGGCTAAATTGGTCGTACCGTGACCACCGGGCCAATCCCGTAAAGCTACACCGATTGCAGGGCCAAATCGCGGTTGCGCTGCACCAGATCGGATATTTTGATGTTTCTCAGAACTTCTTCAACCGCTTCTTCGACTGACTTCCAGACTTCTTGCTGGGCGCATGAATCGGAAAAAACACAGTCGGTCGGTGTTATCAGGCAGTCTATCGGCGATAAATTCCCGTCCAGTGTCGACATAACCATATGGAGATTGATGTCTTTGGGGTCCATCGCCAGGCGATGACCTCCCTGAGGTCCTCTGCGGCTAACTACGAACCCGTATTTGTGCAGGGTACTCATCAATTGGTCCAAGTAAGCCTCGGGAATCCCTTGGCTGCTGGCGATGTCCGCAGTTTGAACCGAGTGTTCATCGTAGTGCTGGGCCAACTCCACCAGTGCTCGAACCCCGTAATCTACCCGCATTGGTATTTTCATGACGACTATCTCCTGGCCATTCCACATGTAAAGCCAGCTTGATATATGACCAAATTATAGCATCACAGGGGGATATTTCCAAGTAAGTCGATTAATAAAGTCAACAATCATCGGACAATACCTTTCTAATGCGCCTGCTACGGTCTGGCTTCCGAGACGAGATAGGTGCTTAGGCCCCGGGCGACGAGTACTCCGTTGCCATCGCTGACTTCACCTTCAACGACGATTATCCTGCGTCCGCCGCTCACGATTCTAGCGGTGGCGGTCAACTCTCCTTCTCTTGCGCCAGCGGTAAAGTTTATTTTTAGCTCTACCGTCACGGTGGATTGCCCCGGCGACAAACGGGATTTAACCGCCAAGTAGTAGGAGTAGTCCGCTAGGGTGACAATCAGTCCCCCCTGAACATTGCCGCTGTCTTGCAGGTGGTGTTCCCTGATGGGCATACGAGCGGTGCCAACGCCGTCCGCGGAGGTAACGGGATAGATGCCCAATAGAACGGCAAATGGGGACGATTGATCCGGTTCTTTACCATGGTAGTGGCCGTCTCCACCGTCTTGATTGCTCAATTAACTCCTGTCTCGTAACACCTGTCTGGTAACTCTGGCAATAACCCTCGGGCGGTTTGAGAGAAACTGCTATTTCCATCAGTTTCTACTCCCAGCGCTCCGGTGCCTATAAAATTCGGTGGCTAGGGCTGGCCCAACAAGTATACATTCGAGCGTGAAGCCTGGATATATGAATGACGAATACGCCGAGGACCCTGGTGTGGGCGTAATCCCGTCGCAACAGGGTCAAATCTTTATATGGCGACGGGTATGCGGGCCTGTCTATAATAGGGTTCGGTTTCTAGGATGGCGGAACACCTTCGTCGTTCCCGGCGGGGCCGGAGACCAGAGGTCTTAGATAGACCCCCGGATCAACGGCGATAGATTCGACAATCACAGGAGGAAATGTGCCCTCAGGCTCCATACTTCCGGGTCCAATGTTGAAGGGAATATTGCTGGCATTGGGAATAATGGTCCTTTTGATGCTGATTCCCATAGTGGATTTTGTGGGTATTCCCTTTGGGCCGTTCATCGGCGCCTACTACGGTATGGCATCGGTGAGGGCATCCACTGGCGAAGTTTTCCCGCCCGGACCTCCCTCCGGCGCTCAAATAGGCGCGTTTGCCATAAAAGGGGTAATATTTGGAGGCGTTCTGGGTTTGTTGGTATCAATGATTCTAGTGGTGGTGGGTGTAATTCTGATGCTGACCATAGACCTGAGCGGCAGGTTCATCCTGCTGTTATGGCTGGCCGTGGTGGTTTTCACCATGTATGTGGCGACCATGGCCGCCATGGGGGCCATGTACTCGCAAATCAGGGCTGCCAAGGCTCAGCCTGCTGAAGAGCCAGCGTGATGCCGGTTTTGTCCAGCCGTGGTCAGCCAGCGTTGACACCTCAATAACCCCAGAATAGACTGATTTTAAGTCACAAGTGTTCGGCTTCCTACAGGCAAACGAGGGTGAGAGATGTCCAAAGTCCAAAAGAGCAACCTGGAAGAATTAATTGCCATATTTAACAAAATGGAGTCGGTCATTGTGGCGTTTTCCGGAGGAGTGGACAGTGCTCTCACAGCTGTGGTGGCTCACCAGACCTTGGGGCCCAGTGCCCTGGCGGTCACTGCGGTTTCGCCAGCGCTGGCCCAAAGGGAATTGGCGGAAACCCACGCTTTGGCCCAACGCTTCGGGTTTGCCCACAGAGTGATAAACACCCAGGAACTGGAGCGGGAGGGCTACGTCGCCAACACTTCCCAGAGGTGCTTTTTCTGCAAAGACGAGCTCTATAGCCATCTTGATGAAATCAAAGAACGGGAAGGTTTTGCTTGGGTGGCCAATGGGACAAACACCGACGACCTGGGCGACTATAGGCCAGGGCTCAGAGCAGCATCGGACCACGACGCACGCAGCCCGTTGGTCGAGGCTGGGCTGAGTAAAAGCGACGTTAGACGTTTGGCCCAAGAACTTGAGATACCTATCTGGGACAAGCCCGCTCAACCGTGCTTGTCCTCCCGTATCCCCTACGGAATCCCGGTGACGGTACAGACTCTATCCAAGATTGAACGAGCCGAGGATTTCTTACGCGGTTTGGGTCTTAAGGAAGTGCGGGCCAGGCACCATGACCAGCTTTGCCGGGTGGAAGTAGGCGCCGGGGAAATGGAATTGGCTTTCGCTCACCGTTTGGCGATTGTAGAGAGCATTAAAAAAATAGGCTACCTGTGGGTATCCCTGGATCTGGCGGGATTACGCTCGGGCAGTCTGAACGACCAGTTGGAACTCGGGCCAAAACCCAAAGCCAGCAGCGGACGGGGAGCGTAAAACCCCGTATAGTAAAATTACTGGCATGTTAGCGATAAAGCGAACAGAAGTGGTCGTTCAATTTGCCAGTGATTCCCAGTCCCCATTCAGAGCTTAAAACAGCCCGATAAATTGCTTTAATTATGCTTTCTTCCGATCTTCGTCGACAACTGGAAGCCCTTCGAGATGGCGGCCAGAGCGTGGACGGAATTCTAGAAATACTCCGTGACCTCCCCTACCAGGACATGGGCTTTGCCAAGATTGACCATCACCGCCCTCTCCGGAAAGGCTTTCCTGAAGTCGTGCTGGGCAAAGGGAAAAGCCCGGACCAAATCTCCGAGATTGTTGCCTCGCTGAGCGGCAGGGGAAACCCGGTCCTCGTGACCAAGACCGGAGCCGACGCCTTCGAGGCCGTCCGTAATCAAACCCCCACTGCGCAGTTCAATAGCTTGGCAGGCATGATAACCGTTCCAGCCGAAAACGCTACCAGTGTAATGGAAGGAGTGACGGTCATAACCGCTGGCACGGCGGATTTAGCGGTGGCGGAAGAAGCGGCCATCACCGCAGAGTTGATGGGCAGTCAGGTTTCCCGGTTCAACGATGTTGGCGTCGCAGGCTTGCACCGCTTGTTGGACATTATTCCTGACATTCGACGAGCTCGTGTGTTGGTAGTGGTAGCGGGCATGGACGGTGCGTTGGCGTCGGTGGTGAGCGGCCTGGTGCCTGCACCTGTGGTTGCTGTTCCCACCAGCCAGGGCTACGGCTCCAGTTTTGAAGGCATGGCAGCCCTGCTGAGCATGTTGAACAGTTGCTCCCCGGGTGTAGCGGTAGTGAACATCGACAACGGTTTTGGCGCCGGATACTTGGCAGCCCAGATAAACCAGATGGCGCCTGCGCCCGATAGTAGTAACCCCGGAGAGCAATAATCCCGTTAGCTACCCAGAAGATTAGTAGCCCTGATACTCGACGCTACGGAGATTGAGCCCAATTGACTAGCAGGAAGTTATTGCTGCTTATCCTGTTGACCGTGGTGGTCTTCGTAGGGCTATTCAGCTACGGCGATTTCAGGGATTTGGGCGGGCAGCTTTCCCGTTTTCCTGTAATCTACTTGCTGGCTGCCTTGGGCTTGGCCTTTGCCAATTATGCCTTGCGCTTCTTGCGTTGGTCCTACTACTTACACTTCTTAAAGATTGAAGTCCCCTTCGTCTCGAGCGTGTTGGTTTTTCTTGCTGGTCTCGCCATGGCAATCACGCCGGGGAAGGCAGGTGAGCTAATCAAGAGCTATTTGCTGCGTGACCGAATCGGGGTGCCAATCGCGGAGTCCGCGCCGGTGGTGGTCATGGAGCGCCTGACCGATGTGATTGCCGTGGTTTTGCTGGCCTTGATGGGCTTGGCCTTGCTTCCCCTGCCGGTGTTGCTGGTTGTGGCTGTGGTGTTGGGCTTGCTCGCCGGTATAGTGGCCTTGATAGCGACCCGGAGAGGGGACCGGATATTCGACCTTCCGTTAATCCGCCGTTGGAGTGGCTCGCTACGCACATCAGCGGAAGGGATGCGGCGGCTTGCTGGCCCCCGGCCATTGGTCGTGGCGGTGATACTTGGATTGGGAGCATGGTTTTGCGAAGGGTTGGCGCTTTGGGTTGTCTTGGAGGGATTGGACGCCCACGTGTCCTTGTTGCGGGCGCTGTCGATCTACGCTGCCGCCACTTTGGTTGGAGCAGTGAGCGCCTTGCCTGGCGGACTGATTGGCACCGAAGGCAGCATGCTGGCCATGCTGCAGCAGAGCGGAGTAGCGAAAGGGGCAGCCACCGCTGGCACCTTGCTGGTTCGTTTGGTTACCCTTTGGTTCGCAGTGGCATTGGGCATGCTGGCCCTGTTTTTATTAAACAGGTTGCGGCCCAATGCCAACCTACAACAATGCGGGACAGACCAGGCCGCCCTCCACGCCAAGCCTTGAGTGGAATCTAGATGAGCACCACCGATAAACCCCACACGCCGATCGACGGTCAAGCTGTAGCCGCAGGACCAACGGCTTTGCTTAAAGCGTTGAGGCCCCAGCAGTGGATAAAGAACACTCTGGTGTTTCTACCCTTTATGTTTGCTATCGATCAGGTTTGGTCCTTGGACAACCTGGACCCGGTCCCGGAATTGATGATCAAGCTGTTGATTGTATTCGCGGGTTTCTGCGCCCTATCCGGAGCGGTGTATCTCTTCAACGATTTGTCCGATCGGAAAGCGGACAAATCTCATCCCGTCAAGAAACTCCGGCCCATCGCATCCGGAGCGGTGAGCGTTCCCGCAGCAGCGGTGGTCATGGCCGCGTTGGCCGGCGCCGGACTGGCGGCCACTTTCTTGGTGGATTTGGTTTTGGGAGGAATTGGCCTGCTATATCTGGCCATCAATGTCGCCTACTCCATGGGAGTTAAGCGCATCGTATTGGTGGACATCATGGTGGTGGCCGGAGGCTACGTTATCAGAGCCGTTGCCGGTGCAGTGGCCATAGATGTGTCTCCCTCGCCTTGGCTCTACGCCACGACGGCCGCTGCGGCCTTGTTCATCGTTGTTGGCCGGCGCTACGCTGAGGTGCGATTAGCTGGCGATGACGCCTCTGGTCAACGCTCCGTATTGGGGAAATACGCTGGCCCATTCATCAGCCAGTTACTGACAATAACGGCCACCGCAGCTTGGTTGAGTTATACTTTATACACGGTGGAGGCGGAAAATCTGCCTCAGAACAACACGATGCTTCTGACCATTCCCTTTGTGTCCTTTGGGTTGTTTCGTTACCTATATCTTTTGAATACCAGCAAGGAAGCAGAGGCGCCGGAGCAGCTGATAATGCGGGACGCCCCTTTGGTGCTCTCCATCATAGGGTGGATCGTAGCGGCGGTACTGGTGTTGATTCTCAATGCTTAAGGCACCGGGTAATGGGGCAAGACCCAAGTTCCGTAAGCGTCAGTTAACCCCCGGTTAAAAAATCTCGGAGTCTGAATCGATGCAAAGGTCCGATAATCCAAGCCAACAGGACGCTGTATCCGGCTCGGTCCACCCGACCGAGGCACTGGCTGCTCCGGCTCAACCTTCATCTAAGGGAGCTGTCGTCTCGGTGGTGGCCACTACCCCGGAGACTGTAATTGAAGACTATCAGCGGGCGATGGAGTTGGCTGGGGTAACCCAGTATCTGTCAACCACAGCCGAGACGCTGCTTAAAATCAATATTTCCTGGCAGCATTGGTATCCCGGATGCTCCACTGCGCCTTGGCAACTGGAAGGCGTGATCAAGGGTCTCAGGAACCTGGGGTATGCCAACCTGACCGGCGCCCATAACGGAACAGTGGTTGTGGACTCCTTTGAAGGGGAGTTGAACAACAAGCACAAAGTTGTCCAGGATAAGCAAGGCTTGCCCACCGTACATCTCGACACGCCGCCCAACCGTTGGGTGGAATACAAACCCAAGGCGAAAATGCTGGTGCTCGACGATATATTTCCTGAGGGAATCCAGATTCCCGAGTCCTTTTCCGGCACCAATATCGTCCACCTGCCCACCATGAAGACCCACGTATTCACCACCTTGACCGGGGCGATGAAAAACGCTTTTGGCGGCCTATTGCACCAGAAACGCCACTGGACACACTCGGTGATTCACGAAACGTTGGTAGACTTATTGGCCATCCAGCAAGAAATCCACAGCGGCATCTTCGCCGTCATGGACGGCACATTCGCAGGGGACGGCCCGGGGCCGCGAGCCATGCGCTGGCACATAAAGGACCGCATCTTGGCCAGTGCGGACCAAGTGGCCATCGACGCCGTGGCCGCAAAGATGATGGGCTTCGACCCCATGAGCATCAAGTTCATCCGAATGGCCCACGAACGGGGCTTGGGGTGCGGTGATGTATCTAACATTGATGTGGTGGGGGAGGATATAAGTCAGGTCAACTGGCAGTTCTCCGGAGTGGAAAACACCTTCGCCAGCCGCGGCCAAAAACTGATTTACTGGGGGCCCCTAAAGCCTTTGGAAAAATTGCTGCTCCGCAGCCCCTTGGTGAGTTTGTCCTTTCTAGCTTCAAACCTGTATCACAATGGTTACTGGCTCAAGACCCATGGCAGACGGAGAATCGCCGCGGCCATGGAGACCGAATGGGGTCGGCTGTTTGCCTCGTATTGATGATTCCACTTCAAATCACCTTGGTGTCAACCAGCCTCGGTACAAGAAATCTGAAATGAGAGACCATATATGGATGTAGCCATCATCGGCTTGCCTATGAGCGGCAAGACCACCGTTTTCAATGCGTTGACCAGAGGAAATGCCGATACCACAGGCGCCAGCGAGATGCACGTGGGAGTGGTAAAAGTGGCTGACCCCAGGCTGTACGTCTTGGCCGATATCTTCCATCCACGGAAGATTATCCACGCCGAGGTAAAGTACCAAGACCTTCCTGGCCCTGAGTCCCTCGCCAACTCTCAAGGGTTGAGTGGCAAGTACCTGAACGTGCTGCAAGCGGCAGACGCATTCTTGTTGGTAGTGCGCACGTTCAACGACCCGGCCGTGCCCAGCGCCCAAGAAACTATAGATGCGGGTCGGGACCTGAGCGCCATGCTAGATGAGCTTACCTTAGCCGACCTATTGGTCATGGACCGGGCAATCGAAAGGCTGCAAGAAGGCCTCAAGAAGGCCAAAACATCGGACAGGACAGGAATAACGTCTCAGATAGACATAGCGAAGAAAGCCAAACAAGGCCTGGAAGCGGGCGTACCCATGTGGCGGCAGCAGTTGACTGGTTCCGAAACTGCCTTCCTACACAATTACCAACTGCTGACCTACAAGCGGGTGATTGTAGCCTTTAACACCGATGAAGACGGGCCGGAAGTCTCGCTGGAACAACTGGAGTTGGCTGGCGAGTCTTCTTCCGGTTTAGGGTATGTCAGCCTGTGTGGCAAGCTGGAAGCGGATTTGGCGCTGATGTCCGAGGAAGAAGCCGAAGAGTTCCGGACCAGCCTGGGAATCGAGGACTCCGCAATGGACCGAGTGGTGAACGCCAGCTACGACACTTTGGGCTTGGTGTCATTTCTCACCGTTGGTGAGGATGAGGTGAGGGCTTGGAGCGTTGATGCGGGAATGCCCGCTCAGGAAGCGGCGGGAACCATCCACACCGATTTCACTAGGGGGTTCATCCGAGCCGAGGTTATCGCCTACGGAGACCTGATACGTTGTGGCAGTATTGCTCAAGGCCGGAAAGAAGGGTTGCTTCGGTCCGAAGGGAAGACCTACGGGGTTAAAGACGGCGACGTCATCAACTTCTTGATTAACGTCTAAATCCGATTAGCGGGGCAAGACTAGTCGGGAGAGCCCAAAAGCTTGGCGAAGCTCAACTCGTGGGAGTCCGGGTCGTTGATATGGAAGTAGCGCTCTCCCCATGAAGCGTCGGCGGGTTCAGTGGAAGTCTCCAGGCCGGCATCCACTAGGCGGCGGTAAAGCGCATCCACATCGTCCACATGAAATATCAAACGGCCCCACCATTGGACGTCGGCTTGGGGTGCCAGGGTAAGGTTGAGGTGGCCGGCACCGATACGGAAACTGGTGAATGACGAGTGTCCTCCTCCGTAAAGCAATTTCAAGCCAACGTGATTTTGGTAGAATTCCACGGAACGGACCATATCCCGTACCGCCAGTGTCACCGCATTTATCTGCTCTACTGTCATGGTTTGATCCTTCCCGCGCCGAACTTTATGGCCCCCGAATCTGCAGGTATACTACCATCCTTCAGCAACCGCTCCACAATTATGCGAATATGCGGGTAACATATAAATCATGGCGAAAGTAGCCTACATACAGTCCATCGGCGGCGCTAGCGGCGATATGCTGCTAGGGGCTTTGATTGATCTTGGCCTGCCCTTGGGTATATTGGTGCGGGAACTGGCAAAGCTGGACCTCTCTGGTTATGAGGTAACTGCCAGCGTTGATCACCGGCAGGAGATGCGAGGGATCAAGCTCACTGTAGAGGTGCAGGACCCGGTACGGCGCACCCCAAAAGAGCTGATGGCGGTGGTATCCAAAAGCAGCCTGTCCAACGGCGTAAAAGGCCGCGCCAAGCTTATATTGGATGCATTGTGGCGGGCCGAAAGCCGGGTGCACGGCCAATCGCCTGCGGCCCTGGAGTTAGAGGAATTGGGTACGGTGGACACCTTGGTAGACGTGGTGGGTTTCTCCATCGGCATGGACCATCTTGAAGTTGACAAAATCTACGCTGCTCCTCTGGTCTTGGGGGCGTCGGAGCCGCCCAGATGGTCCGGAGGTTATTCCAATCCCGCTCCGGCGACATTGGAGTTGGTGGCGCAAGCAGGAGCGCCTGTGGTTGGTGAGCGTTCGATATACCAAGGCGCAGGGGAGTTAACCACCCCGACAGGTGCAGCTATCATCACCTCACTAGCTGAGTTCCGCCAACCCGAAATGTCCATAGTAGGCATTGGCGTTGGCCTCGGCTCCAAGGACCCGGAAGCCTTCGCCAACGTGACCCGGGTCTGGTTGGGAGTAGTCGCCGACCCACCCGTCGCTAGGCAGCAAGGGCAGATTGTTCTGCTGGAAACCAACCTGGACGACGCCACCGGTCAAGTGTTGGGTCACGCTCAAGACCGGCTTTTCGCCATTGGAGCATTGGACGTGTGGAGTGTCCCCATCCAGATGAAAAAGAGTCGGCCGGGGGTAATCCTGTCGGTGTTGGTCCCTCAAGAGCTTGAAGCCGCCGCTGTGGAGGTTATCCTCCGGGAAACTCCGACCCTAGGAGTGAGGAGTCGCCCTATTCAGCGCTACGTGGCCGAGCGTCAAAGCATGACCATGGAAACGGGCATGGGTCCGGTCAGCGTGAAGGTCAAATACCTGGAGGGAGTGGTGGTAGGAGTGGCCCCGGAGTACGAAGACTGCCGTCAAATAGCCTTGGAAATGGGAATTCCCTTTCAAGAGATCTACCAGCGGGTGCTTATCGAGGCTAGGTCCCGGTTTATGCCTGAGATTGCTTCCGGAAAATAGATCCATTGGCCTATAGCCCATCGGCCAAGTTCTTGGATAAGACTTACGGTCTATCGGCCGCGGCGGTTGCGGCCGGGTAGTCCCGGATAAACACCCTCGGATAACACCCATCGCACGCGACGCCGCAATGCATCCATTTCATCTGGATGAATCGTCTCTTGAATCTCCCTCAGCAAACCCTCAGGTGCTTCAAATTCCGTGTACAGCGCAGAAAGCCTTTTTAGCAAATGTTTAGGTATGCGCTCGCCACAGAAATCCCAGATTACGGTCCTAATCTTGGTGTCGGAATGAAAGGTTAGTCCGTGATCAATGCTCCACAACTTGCCGGCCTCGTCCAGTAGCAGGTGGTTGGGCTTCCTGTCCGTGCTGTTGGCAACTAGGTCAAAGCAAGCAATCGTTTTGAGTTGATCGGCACTAGCTTCGGTCAGGGTATAGTAATTCTCCTTGGGGTCGTGGTCCACGAACAGTTGTACCGTCCCGGTACCGTAAGGGCCGTCGCGAATGGTGGTATAGGGAATGAAATCCCAGCCCAAGTGCTGGCTGAGGAGATAGGCGGCGTATTCCCTCTTATACAAAGTCCCTGACGGAAAATCCCATAGAGGTGACTCGCCGTCTCTGGGTTTGTAAATGCCCAAACTTGTCTGATCGCCCAACTGAACCTGAACGGTAAATGTGTAGTTCGATCCTAGAGGCGTCAAGTTGCAAGAGATAATCTCGCCCTGTTGGATTATGTCGCAGGCCGATTTATCAAGGCTCAATGGGAATTCCTTCTAAAACGGGCTGGTTGACGGGTTGCTTGAATTGGAATGGCTCACAAACCTGGGAATCCGGTCCAGCGACATGGTCCGGCCTATCCAGATTCAAAAACAGTGTGACCGTTTGATCTGGGGCAAACATGACCGTCAGGGTCGATGGGTAGACCGCAAAGGAAGCAACGGGGACGACCTGCTGAGCAGATACGCAACGATTCCTCGGACACTTTAGCCGCCTGCACCGCTGTTATCCAGAAACTTATTGACGAAGCGTCTTCAGGAGACACTTCGGAATCTTCTGTTTGGACTTCGAAAGCCATCAACCGGAACGAGTTACTCTCGTGGCCGTACTCCAAAGACATTTGACCGACCTTGAAATCTAAAGAGAGCTCTGTTCCGGACCATTCGGGGTCCACCGGGCTGCTAGGCTTGTCCCGATCTTCGGCACTCAAAGCCGACAGCGCATCCTGCAGGCCGAGGCCCAATTGGAATAACTGCTCTTTTTCCAGCCAAACGGTGGCCACGGCGGGACCGGCTTCTATCGCTAGATGGAACGTTCGGTTTCCGGGTTCTCCGAAAGTGCGGGGCTCGATGTGGGAAAGTGATCCCAAAGGATATTTGACGGTAGGGGAGTCCATGGCGTCTATTTTAGCGGCTATTCAAGGCTCATGACAAGGGAAAATCCACTGATTCGGCTCGCCTATTGGGGTATTGATGGTTACTAATCTCGGCTAACAGCCACACCCCAGCCATCCCAGCGGCTCTTTTATGGCCGTTCTTGATTGCCGTAATCGTCGATAAATTTTCAGTTTATGAATCCGTGGGGCAAGCCCATAATGCTTAATCGACAGGGGTTGTGGTCCAATTGATTGAAGCGTAGGTCCAAGAGATTTTGAAAGGCTTATCTCCGTGGTTGGCTATGCTGTGGTGTGCGCCCGGGGTTATAAATATTCCATCATGGGGTTTGACCACGTGCTCCTCACCGTTAATCACCACTAGGCCCTCGCCTTCAACCACTATCACCGATTCCTCGGCATTATGGTAGTGGGTTGGAGCGAAGGTCCCCACGGAAAATTCAGCTAATCCGCTGGAAATTTGAGTTGCCCCGGTGCCTCCATCGACCAGGCTCGTCAAGAAAACGCCCGGTCTTCGTTCCTGGTGCTCTACGCTGTCGAATGGGACAAACTTTGGCTTCCCCATGGCAAAAAAACCCCTTTTTATCCAGCTTTATCCAGCGCCGAAATCTAGGCCGGAAATCGGTCGGTCACAAAGACCAAGGGCCCAGCGGAGGTGTCCGTTCCTGCATTAAATGACTAGTTCATTTGCTTGCGTATCATAGCAGAGTTGCCCAACGGCCAAACTGGGAACAACGCAGGATATTGGGGTTATCTAGCCAATCCTCTGGAACGGTACTGGAGCGCTTCAGCTAGGTGAGCCACGGCGATTTCACCGGCTCCGGCCAGGTCGGCGATGGTTCGCGACACTTTCAGGATGCGATGGAATGCTCGGGCAGAGAGGTTCAGACGTTGGGTGGCGGCTTGGAGCAGCGCTTTGGCGGTATCGTCCAACTGGCAGAATTTCCAAACCTCTGCTGGGCCCATTTCAGAGTTACAAAGGAAGCCCAACTCTTTAAAACGATCGCTCTGGACGTCTTTTGCGAGTTCGACCCTTTTTCGAAGTAGGCTGGAGTCCTCAGCCGGTTCTTCATCCACCAACTTTTCGTACTCCACCGGCGGCACTTCCACAAAGACGTCCACTCGGTCGAGCAGCGGACCACTGATTCGCTTTTGATAGCGGGCAACGATGGCCGGAGAGCAGGTGCATTCGGTGCGAGGGTGGGTGTGAAAGCCGCAGGGACATGGGTTCATCGCGGCGACCAACATGAAGCTGGCCGGGTAGGTGACGGTTCCGCTGACCCGGCTGATGGTCACCAGCTTGTCTTCCAAGGGCTGGCGCAGTGATTCCAGGGCAGTGTGATTGAATTCGGGCAGCTCGTCCAAGAACAGAACGCCCCTGTGGCTCAAAGTTATTTCGCCGGGTTTCACGGTTCTACCGCCACCCACCAATCCCGCATTGGATATGGTGTAGTGGGGAGCCCGAAACGGCCTTCGCAACACCAACGGACTGTCGGAGGGCAGAGACCCGCTAACACTGTAAATCTTGGTGACCTCCAGAGCCTCCGCCGAGGACATCTTCGGTAGTATCGTGGGCAGGCAGCGGGCCAAGAGAGTCTTTCCGCTGCCGGGTGGGCCGTTGAAAAGCAGATTGTGAAAACCGGCGGCGGCCACCTCCAATGCTCGTTTGGCGTGTTCCTGTCCTTTTACGAAAGACAGGTTGATTCCGTCAGGCAATGGTCGTGTGTCCTCCGGGACGACGCCGCTGCCCGTCAGCGGAGCGATTGGTTCCTCGTCCCGCAGGTGGCAAATCAAAGTCGCTAGGTTCGGTACCGGGTACACCTGTATCCCCTCGACAAGGGCCGCTTCTTGGCAATCTACATCGGGCACGAAGGCCGCACGGTAACCTTGTTGCCTGGCCACAGAAACCATTGCCAGAATGCCGGTGGTGTGACGCAGGCTGCCATCCAGTGACAGTTCCCCCAGGAAGATGATTTGTTCCAACGATACTCTGACTTGTCCCGAGGAAAGCAGTATCCCAACGGCGATGGGCAGGTCGTAGGCTGGCCCCGCTTTCTTGAGGTCGGCTGGCGCCAGGTTCACCGTGATGCGGCGCATCGGGAACTCGCACCCGCTGTTTCGAAGGGCGGCGCGAACTCGCTCTCTGGCTTCCTGGACCGCAGTATCGGGCAGGCCCACAATGTTAAAGGCGGGCAATCCAGGCGAAATATCTACTTCGACTTGGACTATTAAGCCGTCCAAGCCGATTACAGCGCATGACTGGGCGGTAGCGAGCATGGATGCGACTCCTTAGCGATAGATTTAGAGGTCAATAATTGGCTGCGAATTGTTCGCTTTAGTGGAAGCGAGGCCACAGGTCAGGTGGCGCTTCGGGCACTACTATACGTATCGTTTTGGTCAGGCGCTAGGCCGAAAAGACAGTAGGTAATGCTGAGTATTTCTGTGATTGGCAAGCCCAATGTGTTGCAGGTGGGAAACCCGACTAATTTTCAAAAGGCTCTTCCCAGTTATGTAGGTGATGTTAAAGAGCGTCTCGTGGGATAATGTCGGCGACCGGTTCGCCGGTAACACTTTTCGCATTTAGTACCCGCACTCTATGGGAATCGTGAGATGCAAATCGGTAAATTATTCCCTGGATTAGCAGCCGCTCCCACGGACATTCCCCTGGGGTTGGGAGATAACTGGGGCCAATTCGCCCTGTTGGTGACGGTAAATCTCTTTGTGGGCGGCATGATTGGCATGGAGCGCTCTATCCTTCCCGGCTTGGCCGAGGCGGAGTTTGGCGTCACTTCAAAGACGGCCATAGTCTCGTTTATCGCCACCTTCGGTCTGGCCAAGGCCGTGACCAATCTGGTTGCCGGTAGTCTTGCCCGGAAGGTCACCCGCCGACGAATCCTGATAACCGGCTGGTTGTTTGCCATCCCAGTGCCTTTTATGTTGATTTGGGCTCCATCTTGGGGATGGGTCATAGCGGCCAACGTGCTTTTGGGCATAAACCAAGGACTCGCTTGGTCCATGACGGTCAACATGAAGATGGACTTGGTGGGCACAAGGTGGCGCGGACTGGCTTGAGGTTTTAACGAAGCTGCTGGCTATACCTCTCTGGCGGCCATGGCATTCATCACCGGCATCGTCGCCGAGAATTATGGTCTCAGGCCCGAGCCTTTCTACCTGGGAATCGGCATTGCTGCCATAGCACTGGCCATCAGTGTGTTGCTGGTTAGGGACACAGCCCCTCATTTGGCGCTGGAACATACCATCAGCGCGACAGCATTCCTTGAACCCTCATCTTTTAGGCGGAGTTTCGCCGATGTCACTTGGCGCAAATCCTATCTCTTCGGCATTACCCAAGCAGGTCTGGTTAAGAACCTCAACGACGGTGTCGCTTGGGGAGTGTTCCCTTTGTACTTTGCCAGCCAGGGTCTGGAACTGAACAGGATAGCAACGCTGGTAGCGGTTTATCCTTTGGTCTGGGGCTGTCTTCAGTCGGCCACTGGCTGGGCCAGCGATCTGTTGGGGCGGAAGCAGTTAATCGTTGCCGGAATGGTGTTGCAAGGCGTAGCGATATCATTGACCGGGGCATTCGATTCTTTCCCGGTGTGGATTGTTTCCATGTCTCTACTGGGATTCGGCACGGCTCTGGTGTATCCGACGCTTTTGGCCGCCATTGGTGACGCAGTTCCTGCCATTGACCGGTCCACAGCTCTGGGCGTCTACCGCTTCTGGCGGGATTCCGGATTCATAGTTGGTGCCTTAATGGCGGGTGCCTTCGCCGATTTGTTTGGCTTCGGAGTGGCGATTCAAATCGTCGCCGGTGTGACGGTGGCATCGGGTGTCGTGGCGACG
>Ga0066376_10002061_pt1 | contig 18970 bp, 13 predicted proteins | sample Knorr_S15_td_Bot_FD_77009 | JGI IMG/M metagenome (GOLD analysis project Ga0066376, IMG submission 77009) | Marine microbial communities from Southern Atlantic Ocean transect - Knorr_S15_td_Bottom_ad_5009_LV_A | ecosystem: Environmental > Aquatic > Marine > Oceanic | place: Southern Atlantic... | reverse complement strand
TCCAGTTCGGCATGAACATGCCGTTCGGCACATACACGACCCCGAGACGGCGCACCGCTTCGGCCGCTCTGACCTGCGCGCCGCCAAACGCCGGCACCATGCTGTCTAGCATCGGGAGGGCCAGCGTGACACCGAGGCCCCGGAGGAACATGCGACGCGGGAGGTGTTTCTTGGTGATAATCATGGCTCTCGCGATCTCCTCATCTGAAACGGCGTGCTTTCGACAATGCCGAGTATGAGCGACGACCAACGGTAATCGTTCGCGGCCGCACCCGCGGTGATAGCGCGAACGGCCGGTCCATCGTAGTACTCCACCCCGCGGCCGAGCGCATACGTCAGGAGCTTCTCGGTGACCGTCTCGGCGAAGCGCTCCTCCTGGCCGAGCAACAGATCCCGCAGACCGGACGGCCCTTCGAAACTGGTGCCGTCGGGCAGCGTGCTCGAGGCGTTGATCGGCGCGCCGTCCTCGTCCGTTCGCCACGCCCCGATGCCGTCGAAGTTCTCGAGCGAAAAGCCAAGCGGGTCCATCAACACGTGACAGCTCGCACAGACCGGACTGGTGCGGTGCACTTCCATCCGTTCACGCATCGACAGCGAGCGCCCGGTATCGCCGTGGTCCGCATTCGGCAACCCGGGGACGTCCGGGGGCGGCGGTGGTGGCGGCGACCCGAGCAGATTCTCGAGCACCCAGAGCCCCCGCTTGGTCGGTGAAGTCCGGTTCGGATACGAGGTCGCGGTCAGGATGCTCCCCTGCCCCAACAGACCGCTCCGAGCGCCGTCCACCGGCACCCGACGGAAGTGATTCCCATACACGTTGGGAACGCCGTAGTGACGGGCGAGCCGCTCGTTCAGGTAGGTGTAGTCGGCGCGCAGCAGATCCAGCGCACCCCGGTCGTCCCGTATCTGGCTCTCAACGAAGAGTGCGGTCTCCCGAGTCATCGCCTCGCGCAGGTTCTCGTCGAAGTCGAGGAAAGCATCCGGGTCGGGCGACACGGCGCTCATGTTGCGTAACAGGAGCCACTGCCCGAAGAAGTTTTCGATGAGCGCGTCGGACCGTGGGTCGGCCAACATGCGCGACACTTGCGCCTCCAGCGTGGTCCGGTCTCTGAGGTCGCCACGCTCAGCCACCTCGAGCAGCTCGTCGTCCGGGATGGTGCTCCACAGAAAGAACGACAGGCGCGAGGCCAGTTCCACGTCGCTGAGCGCGAACGCCGCGCCAGGCGCTACACCAGCCGGGTCGCGCTCTACCCTGAACAGGAACTCGGGGTCGATCAACACCCCACGCAGCGCGAACTGGATGCCAGTTTCGAAACCGCCCTCGTCGCGTCCCTCGCGAAACAGCGACAGCAGCGGCTCGACGTCGGTCTGGGTGACCGGTCGCCGGAACGCTCGGCGGGCGAGGCTGGAAAGAATCTCCCCGGCGCACGCCTCGGTGTCCGCCTCTGACGCCGCGGCCGCCGGATAGCACACGAAGACTCGGTCACGGCTTGGTGTCTTGTCCGGCGTGCGCGGGTTGAACGGCCCGCTGATGGTGATGCTCTCGAGGGCCATGGCGGCGTTGCGGTCGCGCGAATACGCCAGGCTGGAGACGGCGGGACGCGGTTCGAGCACCCCTTCGACCACCGCTCCTCTGTCAAGAAATGCCGCACTGATGAGTCGGGTGCCCGCGTTCACCTCGAGGCGCACTTCGAGCCCCTCGTCGGCCGTCTGTTCGTAGAAGGTTGGCCTCGACACGGCATCCCAGGGGGCACGCTCACCGTCTCCGCCCACCGTAAACTGCTGGATGCGCTCTCGGTCCAGCCGAAGCTCGATGTCGTTCGCCTCGCCGAGTCCACGAATGTGGTTCCCGTAGGCTCGCTGCAGGGCCAGCTTGATGACATACTCGCCGTCCAGCGGAAAGTGGTGTCGCACGGCCAGACCGCCTCGAGACCCGAACGGCAGCTGCTCGCTCATCCGACCGTCCTGCCACAGCGTGTAGGGGACAGTGTGTATCTCGACCGCCGGACGTATCGATGGGTCACCCAGCGCCAGTTGACTGATCTTCTCAGCCGCCACCATGTAGCGGTCGAGCAGCACCGGCGACACGGCAAGAATGTCGGCGATGTTGTCGAAGCCGTAGCCCGACTCGTCCGGGGGTAGCAACTCCCGTTCATCCACCTCCAGCGCCAGCAGGTCGCGAATCGCGTTGCGATACTCGACCCGGTTCAGCCGGTGAATCGGGGGCTGGCCTGGGTTCGGTGCGGCGGCGGCCGCCGCGTCGAGCGCGGCTTCGAGCGATGAAGCCATCGCCTCGTAGGCCGCGTCGTCTGGCCGTGGCCGCCCGGGAGGCGGCATCGCACGGGCCCGCAGCTTGCGCGCCACCTTTTCCCACGCTTCGACCTCGTGGGCGACCTGGCCTACGTGCTCAGCGTCGATGGTCTGGAGGCTCAGCCCCGCCTGTCGGGTGCGATCGTTGTGGCAGGCGACACAATACTGGTCGAGGAGGGCGCGTTGGGTGGCGTCGCTCGGCGGTGGCGTCTGGGCGTGGCTGAACTGACCCGAGACGCCGAAAAGCAGGGTGCTTCCGACCCCCGCCACGATCCATCTGGCCGTCATGGGCGTCACTCTCCCGAGGGTCGTCCCTTCCTCGCTCGAGGCGACATCGGCCTCGGCTCGCAGCCCGGGTGAACGTCGCGCTGCATTCGCTCTGCTGGACCTCAATGGTATCTGCTCGCCGGCGTGGGGTAAACCCCACCCCGGCGCCGGCCGTTCTTCAGACCGCGAGGGGTCTCGACATGTCGGCCCGACAACCTACCGCCTGAACTGAAATCCCAGCCCGAAGACCAGATGGTGCGTGCGCAGCGACGACAGGCTGTCGCCCTCGGCGACGCTGCCATCGATGGTGGTCGCGGTGAGTTTGTACTCCAGCGAGGCGTCCCAGCGGGGCGACAGGTTCCACGCCACGCCACCGAGCAGCTGGGTGGCGATCCGGCCCCATTCGTATCCCCGGAGAAACTGTCCGTCGATCAGTGATCGCGTATACGGAATCGTCACCCCGGCGCCGAACCCGCCCCGTACACGTCGGCTCTCCCGTCCGGAAACCGCGTGCTCCGGGCCAGTTGTCGGTGCGCCTCCAGATTGCCCAGCACCATGTTGACGCCGTTGCTCACCTGGTAGCCCTGCACGAACTGGCTGAACGGCGCGGTCGTGTCAACCGCCTGCCCCTCGTCCACGCCCCGCACTCGCACGAGTTGGTCTTGCGCTGCGAAAATCTTAAAGTGGAGCACCTCGACGGACACCCCAAGCCAGCGCGGCTCATGGAAGAAGAACCCAAGACGCGCGCCGACGTAAGGAATCGAGTCGCGCGTCCACTCCGTGGACAGCGACTTGTGCTCCCACGAGACCTGCTCGAACGTGAGATCGGTGCCTCGCACCGGCTGACGTATGCGCAGATCGCTGGCGCCGGTGACCCCCAGCCCACTGAACAGACGCACGTAGGGCGCCCGACGCTCGGACTGGCCGCGCGCCGGCATCGCCACCAGCACGACGGCCACCGCCACGAACACGGCGGTCCAACCAGTCGGCACTCGACGATGAGGCATGTCAGGGGTCGTGATGGAGGCTCCGCACCGTCGACTCAAAAGATCGCGATCGGATTCACCGGAGATCCGGTGCCGCCCGGCACACGAAGCGGCGCCACGACGAGCATGAATTCCCAGCGATTCAGACTCGCGGCGGTCTCGGCCGCGGCCTCGAGGTCGAGATTGTCGAGCAGGTTCATGCCGCGAGACACGATGGCGAACCGGTGAATGGGGTTGACACGGAGACCCGGCACACTGCCTGGGGCCTCGTGGACCGAATCGGCACCGAGGAGCGAGATGTCACGCTCAGCCAGCCACGGGATGACCGAGGCGTCCCACCCCGCCATCTCACGGGTCGGTCCGTGCTCGGCGCGGTGCGCCCAGCGACCGACCCGCAGGAGCAGCGCATCTCCGGCTCCCAGGGTCACTCCGGCGTACTCTTCCCACGCTTCGATATCCTCTTGATAGAGCTTGGTGCCCGGCTCCAGATACGGCACACCTTTCAAGCGGGGCATGTCGACCAGCACGCCTCGGGTCACCAGCCCGTCCTTCATGGCGAGTGTGTCGAGCTGGTTACAGCCATCCTCGGTCACCACGTCCTGGAAGTCATGCCCGTTGTAAATCTTGTCCTTGTAGAACACGTGGCACAGCCCGTCCAGATGCGAGAACGTGACGCCGTGAAAGTAGATGTCGACGCGGTCGCCCGAATTCTGGCCCTCCGCGTTGACCGTCATCTGCAGCACATACGGCTCTGCCGCGTCCGCGCCCGCCTCGGTGATCAGGTCGTGTGCCAACGACACCGTGGTCCCGGTTTGCACCAGGGCGGCCGCCTCACGGCGCTTGGCCTCCGTCATCAGGTTCGCCGCGCCCAACTGGTCGTCCGGTCCCCACCTCCCCCAGTTCGACAGTTCGTCCATCCATTGATCGAATTGCTCGATCGAGATCGGTTCTCGGGTCTCCGGCTGCGTGAACGACGACACACCGCACGCGGCCAGCAGACCGGAACAAAGCAGGATTCCAAATGCGCGAATCGTCGCCATGGTCGTCTCCTCAGTCAAATGTCGGCGTGCCCCTCGGGCTCCCCACCCTTCGCAACACGGCCGGGCAAGGCCATCATATCTGTCGTAGCCTCTTTCACCCCAGGCTGCTACGATGCTTGCAAAATGCACCTAGTGCCCCGGAACCATGATTCGCAACATCAGTCGCCAGCGGGGCATCACGCGACCGACTGAGGCAACGAATCACGGTTACAGGACACAGAACACACGAGGAGATCCCGATGCGTCATCGAATTCTCACGTCGTTGTCAGTGAGCGTCGTTATCCTGTTGTCGATCGCAGCCGGCTCCGTGGGGGCCCAAACCATCCCGCGGACGTCTTGGGGACAGCCAGATCTGCAGGGGATCTGGGATTTCCGCACCATTACCCCGCTGGAGCGTCCCCAGAGCTTGTCCGACCAGGAGTTCTTGAGCGCAGAAGAGGCGGCCAACCTGGAGCAGGAGGTGCTCGCGCGCAACGCCGATCTCGCGATCCGGTCCGCTCAACGGACCGAGGTCACCGAAAGCGTGGACCGAGGCGAGGAAGGAGCCCCCGGGTTCTACAACAATTTTTGGCTCGACCGGGGCACCCGCACCGTTGGTACTCGACGCACGTCACTGGTCGTCGATCCAGCCGACGGGCGTATTCCGGATCTCACGACGGAGGGGCAGCGGGTCGCCGACGAGCGCCGGGCGCATCGTGAGGCACACCCCGCCGATTCCTGGGTCGACCGGAGCGCCTACGATCGGTGCATCCTCGGCTTCAACGCCGGGCCGCCGATCACCTCGGGCGGCTACAACCAGAACCTCCAGCTGTTTCAAACCCAGGACCACGTCGTGCTCGTGACCGAAATGGTGCATACCGCCCGGGTAGTCCCGCTGGACGGGCGTCCCCCACTGCCGGGCGACATCCGGCAGTGGTCCGGCGATTCGCGCGGACACTGGGACGGCGACACATTGGTGGTGGAAACCACCAACTTCAGCGCTCAGCGGGGATGGCGCGGGACCAGCGCGAACATGACATTGGTCGAGCGGTTTACCCGCGCCGACGACAGCACGCTGCTCTATTCGTTCACCGTGAACGACCCCGCGACTTGGGCCACACCCTGGACGGCCGAGATTCCGATGCGTCTCAACGATCTCACTCTGTTCGAATATGCCTGCCACGAAGGCAACCATTCGATGACGGGGATCCTGGGAGGCGCCCGCGCTGACGAGCGCTAAGGTTTCCTGCCGAGGTGCCCGTCTGGACGGCGTTGCTTCGTCGGTCGCCCCCGCCCGGCCGGGCGGGGCGCCCGCCTGGCTGCTCCCTCGTCGCGCCTGGCCAGCCGAGCACCTCGACAGGAAAACCACCCCATGTCGTTTTTCGGCACCCTCCTAGACTAGGCTAGACGGCCGCTACTGCTTGTCCAGCACTCCGTTCCACCCGTCGACCTGTGGCTTCTGTGCCTCGAGCAGAGCGGACGCGTCGCCTTCGATCGTGACCGTCGTCAGCACATCGTTCTGCGCGATCGCATTCACGACATCCAGTCCCGACGACACCTGCCCAAACACCGAGTGCTTGTCGTCCAGATGAGGGGTCGGACCGTGCGTGATGAAGAATTGGCTCCCGTTGGTTCCGGGTCCGGCGTTGGCCATCGAGAGCACACCGGCCGAGTCGTGTCGTCGGATGGGGCTGAACTCATCTCCGAAGTTGTACCCGGGTCCCCCCGTGCCGGTCCCGGTGGGGTCGCCGCCCTGCACCATGAAGTTGGCGATGACCCGATGAAACTTCAGGCCGTTGTAGTAGCCACGTGTCGCCAGGTTGACGAAGTTGGCCACCGTCATCGGCGCCTCCGTCGGAAAAAGCGCGACGCGGATTTCCCCTTTCACCGTATCGAACACGGCGACGAGATCGTTCGAAGCCTGACTATCGCTGGACATGATCGTTTCTGACCTCCGTCGACGGCCGCGGAACGCGGTCGTGCCGCGTTGTGACGCGGTCTCATTCGGCGACCATTCTCACACGGCTGTCACGGCGACGGCAGCAACCAGCCGACCATCCTCGTCTCTTGGCGCCGCTGCACGTCCGCGCGGTGACGGTGCTCCGGCGGGTCTGAAGACCCGCGGCTACGAAGTGGCCAGCGTCAGCGCGATCAGCGCCGGCACCTCTCCGCCCACGGTCAGGGCAATGTATTGACGGCCGTCCAGCATGTAGGTCATCGGCGTCCCGATCGCTCCCCCCGGCAGATCGACCGACCCGCGAGCTTCGCCGGTGGCCTTGTCATATGCGACCAACCGAGGTCCGCCGCCGGTGCCACCGGCGGTCACCGTGTAGATGACCAGGGTGCTGGTCACGACCGGACCATTCCGCCCGGCGTCGCCCCCCAGCGGCGGGAGATCGAGATCGCGCAACCGCGGATGGTTGCGGATCCGATCACCGTCGCCGGTCGGGGTCATCCACACATGGTCACCGGTGTTCATGTCAATGGCGGTCATCCGCGAGTACGGTGGCTTCCAGAGCGGGAGTCCCTCCGGCATCTGTGGCTGCCGAATCTCGTTCCCCCCGGCCAGGAACTCGGCCCCGCCCTGACTGAGCAGATAACGCAGCGTCGCCGCATCTTCTGGCACCGGCTCACGAAACCGCATGACGGTGTGCACGTTGCGTGACGGCACATACAACAGGCCGGTCTCTGGATCGACAGCGGCCCCACCCCAACTCGCGCCGCCTCCGGCGCTGGGACGAAAGAGGGTGCCCCGCAACGACAGCGGCGTGTACAGCGGACCAAGGCGGAACCCGGCCACGGCTTGGACCGCCATCTGCCGGATCTCCGGGGTGAAATCGATCAGGTCGTCGATAGACGTGCCCTGATATTCAAACGGGGCCGGCCGGGTCGGAAACGGCTGCGTTTGCGCCAACAGCTCACCGGCGAGATCGGTGTCGGTCGAGACCGGTCGTTCCTCGATCGGCCAGATCGGCTCGCCGGTCACCCGGTCGAACACGTAGACAAACCCCTGCTTGGTCGCCTGCGCGACCGCCTTCACCCGACGACCGTCGATCGTCACGTCGAGCAGATTGGGCCCGGTCGGGTTGTCATAGTCCCAGACACCGTGATGCACGAACTGGTAGTGCCAGACCCGCTGACCGGTTTCGATGTCGACGCAGATGATGCTCTCGGCGAAGAGGTTGTCGCCGAGCCGGTGTCCGCCATAGAAGTCCGAGGTCGGCGTGCTGGTGGCCAGATAGACGTAGCCCAGCTCCGGGTCGGCGGTGATGTTGCCCCAAATGTTGGTGTTGCCCGAGTAGCGCCACGACTCGTTCAGCCAGGTGTCGGCGCCAAACGCATCGCCGCTCTGTGGCACGGCGTGGAAGTCCCACTCGTGTCGACCCGTGCGCATGTCGTAGACCCGCGCGAACCCGGGCGGGTTCTCTCGGGTCGACACGTAGTCATGGACTGATGATCCGACGATGACACGGTCGCCGACGACGAGCGGTGGCGACCGGGACGGCGGGGGCAAGCCGCTGGCATGCTGACGCGCGCGCGGGAGCCCGTCCTCGAGACTGACCCGTCCTCCATCTCCGAAATCGGTCGCCAGAAGACCGGTTGTGGCGTCGACCGCTGTGAGGAAACCGTCGCCCGTGCCCCAGACAATCCGCGCTTGGTCGCCACGCTCCCAGTAGGCTACCCCCCGATGGTTCCAGGGGGCGGGCAGGGGGGGGCTTCCCTCTTCGTAGACCCGCGGATTGTGGACCCAGAGGGTCTCACCGGTCCGGGCATCGATGGCTGCGGCCTGATACAGCGGGGTCGCGAGATACAGGACGCCGGCCACCATCAGCGGCGTGGCGGACAGGCGCCCGATGCTGGGCCGCGTCACCCACCGGTTGGGGTCGGCCTCGTCGAGCCGTGCGAACACTGCCGCGGCCGGCGCCAGTGACAGGCCCTGCTCGCTCTCATATGGCAGATGCGAATCGGCGGTGCGCCACCGCCAAGCCACTTCAAGCTGATCGAAATTGTCGGGTGTGATCTGGTTGAGTGGCGAATACTTCGTGCCCCAGACGTCGCCCGCGTAGGAGCGCCACTCGCCGTTGGCCGTCCCCTCCTGGGCGCCGGTCGGTGCCATGGACAGGCAGACCCACAGGCAGGTCCAGATGAAGGTCCGAACGCAGGCCCCGAGCCATGGGCCGGACACCTCCTCTCGAGTGTGCCCGCGCTCCCGCTTGCGGTCATCCACGACCGCCATTCTGTCCAAAACGCTGACAATTGCCAATGTGAGTCGCCGGGAGAGACATCGAGCCGCCGTGTCGACCGCACGCGAGGAAGGAGACCGCGGCCAGAAACGAGCACTTCGTACTCGTTCCCGGCCACCGAGAAACGGCCAACGCGCGCGACAATGCGCGCCTCGCGGCGACGGAGCGGGGCACTCGGGGTCCCCGCGCAGCCGTCGCGTGGGGCCCGGGGCGAAGCCCCGTCCAAAGTACTGAACGCCCAGCCCCGTGCCAGTACTAACATAACGCCGTCGGACGCCGCTTCCAGTCCGGCATGATCCCCTCCAGCGCCTCCACATGCGCGCCGGCCTGGGTCAGGAGGTGGTGGAGATCATTTCCGATGCTGATCAGGCTGAAGCCCTGCTCGCGGAACTCGCCCACGCGGTCGGTGCCGAACAGGAACAGGCCAAGAATGAGGTTGTTCTTCTTGGCCGCCGCCTTCAGCGCGTCCGTCGCCTCTTTCAATTCAGGCGACGTGTACATGTCGGGGAACTGATACTTCTCGAACAGGCCCATTGACATACACAGGTCATTCTGGCCGAGAAACAGCAGGTCAATGCCTGGCACCGCCGCGATCTCCTCGATGTTCTCAATGCAACTGGCCGTTTCGACCTGCATCGCGGTGATGATGTTGTCATTGGCCGCGCCGGCGTAGCCGAGCAGACCGCCCTTGTTCATACTCTTCTGCGGAAAATAGACTGAACGGGTCCCCGCCGTGGGATACCGCGTGCAGCTCACCGCCTGACGAGCTTCGTCCGCGGTGTTGATATATGGCACCAGCACGCCGTCGGCCCCGACGTCCAGCGACTGCTGGATACCGGCGCGATCCGCATACCCGGTGACGCGCACCAGCGATTTGGCCCCGCCGGCCGCGATACCCCCGATCATGGTGGACAGGGTCTCGTAGCCCATCGGACCATGTTGGGAATCAACCAGCAGCCAGTCGTAACCGGAGTGGGCCAGCTGTTCCACGACCGTGGTGCTGTGCGAGTTGATGAACAGTCCCAGTTTTGGGGTATTGTTTCGAAGAGCGGCCTTGAATTCCGCACCGGTCAGACTGTCGCTCATGTAGCTTCTCCTCTGCTGCGATGTAATGCGTGGTTCGTGATTCGCCGCCTTCGCGCGACGACAGGCTGGAGAGTATACCCGGGGACCGCCGAGGCCGCGGTCCGGCGACGCCACTAGTCTCCGACATCGAACATCTGGCTGAACTTGAGAATCAGGCTGCGGCCACCACCGGCCGGAATCGTCTCATGCAGCCCGCGGGTGTCGTTGTAGACCAGAAAGAGACCGGTGTTGGCCTGACTCAACAGACCCAAACGAAGATTCGTCGACCACAGATCGGCGCTGTCGTTGTATTGGATCAGGGCCTGCACAAAGCGGCGCGGAGTGAAATTGTAGGCGACCCGGGCACTCGTGAGATTGGCGATGAAGTGGCCGCCCGGCAGGTCCACGTCGTTGCGACTCCACTCGATGGCGGCATTGAACGCATCACCGGTCCGTATGTTGAGCGTGGGCCCCCAGGTGGCTCGATGGCCGCCGAAGAAGCCGCCGACCCGCGCGCGCAGGCCAACACTCACCGGTACGCCCCGGTTCGACTCGTAGGAGATTTGGGCCTCATGGTGGTCGTAGCTGCCGACTGGCACCATCACGCCATCGGCGATTTCGAACGCCTCGATGACCCCCTCGCCCGTGATGTTCCATGCGGTCTTGATCAGCGAACTGTCGTTGAATTCGAGGTCGTTGTCGAGGTGCAGAAACGAACTCTCCTCGAATCCGTCGAAGAGCCAGAATCGATTGAAGGTCGCGTGGGGGCGAATCTGCTGGAGCTTGAGGAAGTTCTTCGGTCGAGTGATAAAAGAGAAACCGGAATCGACGTTACGGAAGCCACGCCCCCCTCGTCGAAGGAACCCGACCTCCGGGTTGAAGTCCTCGGCCACCTCTACGTAGCCGAGCGTGAAACGCCACCGTTCGGAGTTGTAGTCCCACGCCAGGTTGTACGCGTGGTCATCCGCCTCCAACCCCGGGGTCGAGGTCTTGGCCAGGAATCCGGCGACTTGCCCGTTCTCCCCCAGCCCGACCCGACCATCCACGGCATACGTCCGGTTGTAGTTGTCCAACCCGGCCTGCGCCCCCGTCGCTTGCCGATTCACGAACAGCGCCCCGATCTGTGAACTGTTCGGCAGGTCTCGCGCGACACGAGCCACACTAAAGTTATTGGCCGGCGTGGCGCTGCCGACCGCCTCCGTCTGCATGGTGAGCAGCCCGACGGACACCGTGTCCGACACCTTACCTGACACTCGCGCGCCGCCCAGAATCGGAATCTCGCGGCCGTCGGCGCCAATGCCGATACGACGGCTGAAAAACAGCTCCGTCTGGGCCGGATTCCCGCCAGCCACCTGGCGGACGCTGCTCACCGAGAACACCCCGGCGTTCTCGAGGAAGAATGGGCGCTTCTCAGGAAAGAACAGGTTGAACCGATCCAGATTGATCTGCTGACGGTCCGCTTCAACCTGGGCGAAGTCCGTGTTGTAGGTCAGGTCAAGGGTCAGGCTGGGCGAGATCGCGTATTTCAAATCAACGCCGGTGTCGCCAAGGGCCGTCGTGCGCTCCCGGACGTCGCTATGTCCCAGTTCACCGGTTGCATAGGGAACGATCTTCACGCCGCGCTCTTCCGCCGGGGGCACTCGAACGCCGGTCACCTCCCCTGCGAGTGACAGGCGCAGAAGGTTGTATTGCCGTGGAAGGGGCGCCCAGTAGGCAATCTCGTTGCGACGCCGAATGGTCCGCTGGATATTCACGCCCCAGGTCTGGACATCGCGGGCCGGGTAGTTCAGCGTACGAAACGGGATAGCGAACTCGGCGCTCCATCCGCTATCGGAGACTGTCGTCCGCACCTCCCACACCCCGTCCCAGTTCCCGTTGAACCCGGCGCCGGACCCGCTGGATGTGGTCGTGCTTCGGCCGAGTCGGCCTTCGCCGGCGTTCACGACCTGACCGTCATACTCCTGACCGGCTGGACTGGTTCCGAAGACGAAACCGCTCCGCTGGTCGAGGAACGTGTCGAGGATGATCTGGATGCTGTCGCCATCGTCCAGCGAGGCGTCTCGACGACTGTCCGCGACGGTGATCTCGCCGGCTTCCTCGTCGTAGCAGACCACCCCGATATAGAGCGTGGTGTCGGAGAAGACGAACCGCACCTCCGTCTTCTCCGAGGACGGCTCCCCTTCATCGGGGCGGGTTTGCCAGAACTCTGCGGTGGGGTTGGCCTCCGACCAGGCCGGGTCGCCCAGGACCACCCCGTCCATGACTGGCGCCCGTTCCACCTCGACCGAGACGAGCGTGGGCGGCCGCGCCGGGTCGACGCGCGGACGTGGCTGGGAGGCGGCCGGCGACGCCGCCACCAAGACCCCGAGGGCCACGACCCAGGCCAGGCCCGCGTCCCGACCGCCGGGGGCCCTCGCGTTCAGACCGTCGATTGAACGCCGCTCAGGCGGCGCGTGCTCGCGCATCGCGAAACATTCTAGTGCCCCCGGGCTCCGTGCCTCGAGACGATCCGCATGCTGGTCGAGAAGTACACCGGGAGGACCCTCGGGATCACCTCGACGCGCATGCTCGTAGAAGCCGGGGTAGCTGAAGGGAGCGGGCAAGCCGTCGGGCTGGTGCCACACCGCCTGGTCCAAGAAGGTGAGATTCAGGTCACGCCGATCCGCGAACGTCGGAAGTACTCTGGCCAGGCATCAATGGCCTACGACATCGGCAAGAACCTCTGGGTGGTGAGCTCGGGAGCTGGGACAGACACGCTTCAGGACGCCGGTGCGTATCGGGACCAGTGGTCCGGCGTGCAACGGTTGCCGCGGTTTCGAGCCGTGACCACCCAACCGATTCGCACCTCCATGCTCGTTCCCTTGCTGTACGCGAACCAGCGTGTGTTCGGAGTGGCCTGGTTTGAAACGGTTGAGCGTCTAGACATCACCGGCAGGGCCCGGCGCGAACTCGCGCATCTGGCCCTCGCGCTCTCGATAGCGAACCGGTTGTATCGCGACACGGAATCGCGGGGCAAACGAACGGCCACGGGTCTCTCGGCGCTGGACGAGACACTGAGCCGGCCCCTCATCAAGCTCACGAAGCCGAGCATTTTTGTCGCCTCGTCGGAGCGTGGCGAAGCGGACGTCGTCAGCGCCATGCGGGCCGTGATCAAGGAACGCAGTTCCGCGACAGGTTCCGGGAGGTCTACTGGAAGGACATGAACAAGCCGGGCGCCATCAACCAGCAGCTACTGTATGAACTGGGTCGCTGCCGCTACGGCGTCTGTTACATGTCCGAAGCCACCAGTGACGCCGATACGGCCTTCCGCGACAATATCAACGTGGTGTTTGAAGCTGGCATGCTCCATGGTCGAAGCGATATCGAGTCGTCCGCGCCGGCCAGTTGGATTCCGGTGCGCGAGCGGGATTCTCCGCCGACACCGTTTGACTTCGCTGGCCAGCGCATGATCGTGACTCGGCGCTCACACGGTCACCTTGACGTCAATCGTTTCAGGAAGAGTTTCGCAAAGGTCTGTTGGGCCTGTTCGTCGACGACGAGTCTGTCTGACAGGAGGGTCGTTTCAGCCTGCTGCATCGCGGAAAGTGCGACCAGCACTACCGTCCGCGGGTGCCGCCCTGGAGCAGGGTCCGAATCTCGGCGCGCCAGAGATTGGCCCGCCCCTCTCGGAGGCTGTAGACGAGGGCCGAGCCGTCCGGGAGCCATTCGTAGCTCCCGACGGCCCCGGTCGGGTCGGTCAGACGGGTCAGATCGCCGCCCGCCGCGGAGACGACTTGGAGGGATCGGCTGTCGGTCTCGCCGGAGAGAAACGCCACTCGCGAGCCGTCGGGTGACCACCGTGGTGAGCCCTCGTCGTCCTCCTCGCTGGTCAGACGGGTGGCGGCACCGCCGGCCGCCGGCATGACGTAAATGTCGAACCCCACACCGTCGTGGCTCTGGTAGGCGAGGGCCTGGCCATCGGGCGCGTACTCCGACTGTGCCGCATACCCGCCTTCTGTAAGCTGCGTGGCCGTCCCACCCGCGGCCGGCACCCGCCAGACCTGCATCTGAGCGTCCATACCGGCCGACGAGTGAAACACGATGTCCCGACCGTCGGGACTCCAGCGTGGTCTCGACGCGCCTTGCGTGGTCAGGCGCCGAGCGTCACCACCCGCGACGGGAATGAGCCAGACCTCGGACACATCGTCTTCGCGGTTGGAGAGGAAGGCCAGCGTCGCACCATCCGGGGACCAGACCGGACTAGTATCCCGCGCCGCGTGCGTCGTCACCTGCCGCGGGTCGCCGCCCAGGGCCGGCACGATCCAGAGGTCGCTGCTCCCCGCGCGGCTGGACTCGAACGCGATCTGCGCACCGTCCGGCGACCACTGGGGCCCAGCCGTGCCGCCGGGGTTCGTCGTGAGGCGCCGCGGCGCTCCCCCACCGAGATCCACGATGTAGATGTCGCTGGTGCTGCCGCCGCCCGACACAAACGCGACCTCCCTGCCGTTCGGCGAGACGACGGGGGTCCGCGCGTTCTCGTAGTCCGACGTCACTGGCGACCGGGTTCCACCAGCCGCCGATACCGTCCAGATATCGGAACGGCGTTGGCTCGCGCTGAACACGAGGGCCGTGCCGTCGGTCGACCAGCGGAGATGCGCCTGGCCGAGGTCGTCATTCGTGATTTGAATCTCTGGACCGCCCGCGGCCGGCACCATCCAGACGTCCGACTCGTCATCGCGAATCGACCAGAAGGCCACCCACGCGCCATCGGGCGACCACCGGGGCAGACTGTCGTTGCCGCGTCCGGTTGTCAACGCCGTGGCCTCGCCACCCGTGGCCGGCATCACCCAGACATTGGGGCTCCCGGCTCGATTCGAGGTAAAGAGGATCCGGGTACCGTCCGGCGACCACTCCACGGAACTGTCTTGGCCGTCATCGGAAGTCAACTGGGTGGCGACGCCGCCGCCAGCGGGCATCACCCAGATGCTGCGGGTGTCGCCATGACTCGAGGCGAAGGCGATCTGGGTGCCGTCTGGTGACCACCGCGCGGGACCGGCCGCGCCCGTCGTGGTGAGCTGCCTCGCTCCACTCCCGTCCGCCGCCGCGGCCCAGACGTCGCTGTCGCCGTCGGTGTTGTTGAGGTAGAGCAGGGTCGTCCCGTCCGGCGACCACTGCGGGTCGTACACGATGCCGGAGTCGGACGTCAGGCGCACCGAGTCGCCCCCCCCGGCGGACACCACCCAGACGTTCGTCGGTTCGTCTCGATCGGACACATACGCGATGCGTGAGCCATCCGGCGACCACACCGGGAAGAGCAGAAAATTGTGCTCGGCGGTGAGCGATGTCGGGTCACCGCCCTCTGCCGACATCGTCCAGAGTCGTAACCCCCCGTCCCGGTCTGACACGAAGACGATGCGACTCCCGTCCGGCGAGTACCTGGCGAACTGGTCAGTGGACGCACCGCGGGTCATTTGTTTGAACACCACGGGCGCGTCGCTGCGTGGCCCAGTCCCGCCCGCCCCCGCTGGCGCCGCATCGCCGCCCGACCGTGCGACGCCCTGTTGCACCGCCGGTGCCTCCTCGGGTTCGACGAGAGGCTCGGACGCGCCACACGCACCCGCGACCAAGGGCAGCGCGGCGACCATGACTCGCGCACATCGATGTCTCATCGTGACCTCGGTCATTGGCCTGATGGCGGCCGCGCGTGCTCCTCCGTCTCGGTGCAGCGACGTGTCCGGAGACGCTCGCAGAGCCGCCAACCGGTGTCAAGCGCAGCCAGTGCCGCCACGTCCCGCAGGACGGGCACCCACGGGGGCACCAGCGTGACTCCCGACTGTCGCCCACTTGACAATACCAGCCCGAGGAGGCCATCTTGTCTGCCGGCCCGTGCGAGTCGCGGGTCTACCCGTCCAGCAAACTGAGGTAACTGATGATCAAGGACTACAGCCCTGTCCAGACGTGTGGCGCGCGCCTCGTCGTGTATGCGGCCCTGTGCGGCACACTCGTCGCACTTTCCCCACTCACCGCGTTGGCCCAGCGGGGTGCCACCGGCCCGGCCGCACACGCCGATGTCGAACCGATCAACAACCTGCCGAACCCCTATGAGACCCAGCGCGACTGGGGCACGTTGCCAGACGGCCGATCGTGGGGCTCGGTCAGTGCGGTCAACGTCGATGTGGACGGCGTGCACATCTGGGCCGGCGACCGCTGCGGCGCGAACTCCTGCGCGGAGTCGGATGTCGACCCTATCGTCAAGCTGGATCCGGATGGAAACGTGGTCCAGAGTTTCGGCGCCGGGTTGATCACCTGGCCCCACGGCATGGACGTTGACAGCGAGGGGAACGTCTGGGTCGCGGATGCGCGCTCGCCGAATGCCCGCGAGCTCGAGCGAACGCCGAACGCCCCGATGAACGGCCATCAGGTCATCAAGTTCAGCCCCGACGGCGAGGTATTGCTCCGACTGGGGACGCCCGGTGAGACCGGCAACCCGCCGACGCACTTCACGGAACCAAACGACGTGGTGGTCGGTCCGAACGGCAACATCTATGTCGGCGAGTCCCACGGCGCGCAGTTCGAGGATGAGGCCGGTCCCAACTCGATCGGCCGCATCACAAAGTGGGCGCCTGACGGCACCTTCATCAAGAGCTGGGGCTCCTGGGGCTACGAAGACGGCCAGTTCCGCGCGCCGCACTCACTGGCGTTCGACTCCCAGGGACGTCTATTCGTGGCCGACCGGGGCAACCGCCGAATTCAGATCTTTGACCAGGAGGGTGGCCATATAGCCACCTGGTATCAGTTCAGTCGAATCAGCGGGCTCTTCATCGACGACAACGACATGCTGTACGCCATCGACTCGGAGTCGGACGACAACTACAACCCGGGCTGGCGGAAGGGTCTCCGCGTGGGTAGCGCCCGCACCGGCGAGGTGCTCTATTTCGTCCCGGAACACGTGTCCGAGCGTCCCTCCGGGATGGGTGGCTACGGAACGATGGGTGAAGGGATCACGGTCGACGCGGCCGGCAACGTCATCAGCGGTGAGGTCGGCCCGGTCCAGGGGCTCACCAAGTTTGTCCCCCGTCTGCTTCCCTAGGTTTTCCGACGAGGCGGTTTTCTGACGAGTCGCCTGTGTGGCAAGGCGCGACGAGGGAGCATGCAGGCGGCATGTGACCGAGGAAGCAACGCCGTCCACGCGGGCGTCTCGTCAGAAAACCTACGGCTGACCAGGCGCGCCGCTTGGCGGCTCGTCGAACGCACTCGGCGGTTTGAACGGCGCTGGGAAAAAAACTGAATCGCTGAGCCGGAACGGCACTCGCGATGGCTGGCCCCCACGATACAGCGCGAGTGTGATTCGCATCTCCGCCGCCAGCTCTCTCATCCCGGCCTCCTCGGCCAGCCCGATCGCAATTTCCTGATAGCGGACCGCGCCATCGAAACTGCCGACCTCGGCCAGCACCATCGCCGTGGTCTCGGCGACCTGGCCATTCTGCAGTTCACGGGTCACCTGTTGTACCAACTCAGCGGCCCGGCCCGCGTCCCGCACGCTCGCGTCAGGAGAAGCGGCCAACAACCGCGTCAGCGTGTGGGGGAACGCCATCTCCGTCGGGCGCGCCAGGATGTCCTCCTCGAGCCGGATCTTGGCCTCGGCATGACGCCCGGCCCGAATCAACGCGAACGCCCGTCCCAGCCGGGCCGGAGCATTACTCGGATCGAGTGCGAGCAAGGCGTCGTAGACATCCGCCGCTTCTCCCGCGTCACCGTTCCGCAACAGCGCTCCGGCGAGATTGAGATACGCCATGTTGGCCCCGGGGTCCGCCTCGACCGCGGCGCGGAAACGGACAATCGCCGCCCGCTCCTGACCGTCGTCCACCAACAGCAGACCCAATTGGAGGTTCGCTCTGGGGTGCGTCGGGGCAATCCGCAACGTCTCCTGGTACTGATGCCGGGCCCCGTCGCGATCCCCGGTCGTCAACAGTGCGACCGCCAGCAGATTGCGGGACACTGCGTTCTCGGGGTCCGAAGTCACGAGCGTCTCGAACTCGGAGATGGCATCAGCCCAGCGTCCTTCCCGGGCCGCCATCACCCCGCGTGCTTCGATCGCCACGTTGCCCGCGACCGCCAGACTATCGAGTTCTCGGAGCAACGGGTCGAACACCCCGGGACGGTCGATCTGGCGCCCCATCCCGGTATTCAATGTCGCCTCGGCCCGCGCATCGAGCTGCGCCTGCGCTTTGGCGTCCTCTCCAAGTCCGCGGTAGGCCAGTGCCAGCGGATATCGGATGGTGGCGGCCCGCGGCGCCAACTCCAGGGCACGCTCGAGGTGCTCGACCGCGGTCTCGAACTCGCGGTCCTGCAGCGCGATCTGTCCGAGCCCGACCAGGCACGGATTGCACGACGGATCCTGCGTCAACGCTTCGCGGTAGCGCCGTGTCGCCTCGGCGACCCGACCCTGCCCCGCCAGCACGGCGCCGAGCCGGGCCAACCCGGGCACATAGCCGGGGCTCAGTTCAAGCGCGCGCTCCAGGGCGGGGATGGCCTGCTCGGATCGTGACGTCGTGTCGTACAGAACCCCGAGATAGTAATGCCAACGAAACTCGACTGGAGCCAGCGCCCGGGCGTTGAGGTACGCCACCTCGGCCCCGTCGACCAGGCCGTATGCGGCAAACAGCATTCCGAGACGCCCAAACTGGTCACCGGTCACCGTACGGGCCTCGATGGCGACTTGCAGCGCGAGATGCGCGTCACGCAGCTGTGTCTGTGCGTCCGCCTCGAAGCCGTCGATCTGCGGGAGCGTGACCGGTGGCGCCGCCTCGCTGTCGGCGACCGGCGCCACGTCGACGGCACTGGGCGGCGTCGGCGCCGGCGCCTCACCACAGGCACCCGTCAGGAGGCCGACTCCACACAGCGAGAGCAGCCCAGAGCGCACAGACCGCGACCGGGTGGACCTCACGGTGACACCGGCCCTTGACCCGGCGGTTCGACCGCCACCCCGGTCCCTTGCCGAAGCGTGGTCCACGCGTCCACCGTCACATCGGTCCATTCTTCGGCGCGCCCGTCGGCCCACACGGCCCGCACCGCCGTCACGGCCTCCGCCGCCCCGAGCCC
>Ga0066376_10002060_pt1 | contig 18972 bp, 17 predicted proteins | sample Knorr_S15_td_Bot_FD_77009 | JGI IMG/M metagenome (GOLD analysis project Ga0066376, IMG submission 77009) | Marine microbial communities from Southern Atlantic Ocean transect - Knorr_S15_td_Bottom_ad_5009_LV_A | ecosystem: Environmental > Aquatic > Marine > Oceanic | place: Southern Atlantic... | reverse complement strand
GTGCTCGAGATCACTGTCATAGCTCACGCCGACGTCGATGCTGACCCATAGGGCCTTTCGTGGCATGCTGAAGTTCTTCACGATCGAAGACGCGAGCACGGAGTTCGGGACGGCGAGCAGGTTCCCGTCCGGGAACGTATGGATCGTCGTGTTTCGGCTTTTCACGTCCGTGACCCACCCCTCCTCGCCCGGGGCGATGCGCACGTAGTCGCCCTGGCGGACCTGGCCCGACAGGATGATCTGTACGCCGGCGAACAGGTTCCCGAGCGTGTCCTGCAGAGCGAGCGCCACGGCCAGACCACCGATGCCCAACGCGGTGATGAGCGGAGTGATCGCGATGCCGAGGTTCTGCAGAATGAGGATGATGCCCAGCAAGCCCACCGTGAGGCGAGCAAGGCTCACCATTAGCGTCGACGACTGGATCGCATCAGAGCTGCCGGAGACGATCTCGACGGTGCCGCCCGCCAGGCGCATCGCCGCCACGACCACGGCCCCGATGACGGCTACGGTCAACACGGAGGTCACGCCGGCGACGATCAGGGGGTCGACGGTGCCGACCGACATCGCGAGGTAGACACCCCCAGACGCGAACCAAATGGTCACGAGCCCCCGGACGGAGCTGACGATCAGGTCGTCCCACTTGATCTTGGTTCGTTCCGCGATCGCGTGGGCGCGGCGCACGACGACACGCTCCACGACAAAGCCGAGCAGGAGTCCACCGACGGCGAACGCCGTGCGCTGGATCCAAACCTGTGCGAGGAAGTCGGTCATCGGCGAAGCAGGGTGTGGGACGTGGGGCGTGTGAGACTAGTTGTTGAGACGATTGTACGCTCGCAGGATCTCGCGCAGTCGGTCGTGGGGGATCGCCTCGGAGCGGTTGCCGTCCCGACCCACCATCGTCTCGGCCGCCACCATCGCATTGATGATCGCCTCCTCGGTCGCCTGCACGGTGGCCTCGAAGAGCGGACTGATCTGTGCGTTGCTGAGCGCGGTGATGTCCGCCGTCGGACGTGCACTCGCGGCTCCCGGGTTGGCCGTCGAGAAGGCGACGAAGATGTCACCGGACCCATTCGTGGCGACGCCGCCGGTTCTGGCTACGCCCAGTGAGGCTCGCCTGGCGATTCGCTTCAGTTGATGTGGCAGGAGAGGCGCATCAGTCGCGACAGTGATGATGATCGATCCGCGGCCGCTTCCCGCGAACGGATCTTCAAACTCCATGTCCAGGTCGTCCCCGCGCTCTCTCGCGAACTCCATGCCTACGGGGACCCCCGCAATCGTGAGGCCCCGGCCGCCCCCGAAGTTCGCCTGCACGAGCACCCCGACCGTATAGGCGCCGCCGACGAGCCCGGTACGTGATGACGTCCCGATCCCGCACTTGAAGCCGAGGCAGCGCATGCCGGTGCCGCCCCCCACGTTGCCCTCCGTGACGAGGCCGGACGAGGCTCCCTCGATCGCATCAATGAGGTGCTCCGGCCTCACGTGGAATCCATTGATGTCGTTGAGCGAGCCGTCGTATGTCTCGGCGACGACCGGAAGCGACCACGCCTGGAAGCCGCTTCCGTTCTCGTGCTGCCAACGGATGATCGCGTCGCGTACGACGCCGACGCTGTGCGTGTTCGTGATCGCGATCGGGCCCTCGAGAAAGCCCGACTCCTCGATCCAGGTCGTTCCGGTCATTTCACCGTTGCCGTTCAGCGCGAACCAACCGCCGAACACGGGATCGGCCGGGGTATCGCCTCGAGGCAGCACGACGGTAACACCCGTACGCACCGGACCCTCTCCGACACGAAGGGCCCCCTCTCCGCGAATCAGCGTGGTGTGTCCCACCCACACGCCCATCACGTCCGTGATGGCATTGTCGGGCCCCGGTGTGCCCACGAAGGGGACGCCGAGATCGCGTGCGCGCGGCTTTCCCTGCCCCATGAGTGCGGAGGCTGCCAAGAGTGTAGTCAGCAGCACGAGTGCCAAGTGGCACGAAGCTGAGACGAGTGTACGTTTCATGGTGGTCCCTGTGCTGGTGCTCATTCGAGCACGCATAGATGGTTCAGTTCTGCCAGACGGTGCGCCCTCTGATCATTACGAAGCGGATGCGGCCTAGTGCCTCGATCTCACGATCGGGTTCTCCCTCGACGGCGATGATATCTGCGGCCCAACCGACAGCAATCGTGCCTATTTCATCCGCCATTCCCAATGACTCGGCGGCCAGAGACGTCGCCGAGGTGACCGCATCCATGCCCGACTGACCACCCTGCCGGACCCGGTAGATCAGCTCTTCGACGTTCCTCCCGTGGGCGCCCGCGACCGCATCCGTGCCGAAGACGGTCTTGAGTCCGGGGACAGTGAGCGCCGTCTTGAAGGCCTCGAGGGCGCGGGGCACGGCCGCGCGCATCTGGTCAAAGCCCTCTTCGGTATAGCCGCCAATGCCGATGTATCGATCTGCATTGTCGAAGTAGTTCTGGAAGATCAAATGGATGTTGGGGTCGTAGAACGTGCCGTGCTCGGCCATCAACTCGAGCGTCTCCCGGTCGAGCAGCGCGCCATGCTCGATCGTCGAGCAGCCGGCAAGCGTCGAGCGCCTCGCGCTCTCGGGACCGTGCGCGTGAACGACGGAGCGGAGTCCGAGCGAGGCGGCTTCCCCGCACGCCGCGTCGAGTTGCTCCTGGCTCATGGTCGGTGCACCCCCGGTCCGAATGCTCTCTGACCCGAAGAGCTTGATGACCGTCGCCCCGCGCTCGGCGAGTTCCCGCACTCGGGCACGCAGCTCCGCCGGCCCGCCCATGCCAGCGGAGATCTGCCCAGCCGACGTGATCACGCGCGGCCCGGGGAGTACGCCGCGATCGAAGGCTCGGGCCAGCGGCAGGTCCTCGCCGCCGCCCAGCGACTGCACAGTGGTGATGCCCGCCACGATCATCCGATAGGCATTCTCGGCGCCGTACAGGACCCGGTCGGGCATCTCGGAGCCGCGTGCGAGCCGCCCGTCCTCGCCGAAGTGCCAGCCCAGGTGCACGTGCGTGTCGATGAGTCCAGGAAGCACGGTGAAGCCCGTGAGGTCGTGGACCGTGTCACCACGCCCCTGCCCCGCCGGGACGATCTCGGCGATCCGTCCGTCCCGGATCACGATGTCCCGGTTGGACAGAACCGCGCCGCGACCGTCGAGAATACGCGCGGCGCGCAGGACCGTCGTCCCTTCTTGGGAGGCCGCCGGTGCAGGTAGAGCCCATGACGCACCCACCACCAGAGCACATGTCGTCAGGAGCTTGAGCAAGTGGATATCAAGCCTCATGTCGCCTCTCCCGTTCTCGGATCAAGCATGCATCAGCGAAAATGCGGTATCACGTGCGGAGGCACCACATGTGGGTCCCCGACGTCGCCCCGGCCCCTCCTCCGCGCATCGGGGGTCGCCGGCATACGCTGAAGGAACAGTGAGCGTTGTCGAAGTCACGATGCGGCGATCACCCTCCCAGGGAGCCTGGACATGAAGCGTCTCCTCAAGATCGTCGGTGGATTGGTCGCCGTCTTCTTCGTCGGGGGCACCGGCACCTACATCTGGGCCTCGGTCGCGACCGCCCGGACGCTCGCCCGCACGTTTGGGGTCCACGCGGTCGAATTCCCGATCCCGTTTCCTTTGAGCGATGAGGAGCGCGCCGAGCTGGACCTTACCGAGGAAGACGCCGCCGCGATGGCAACGAACCGGGCCGTCGAGCGCGGACAACACCTCGTCGAGGCGCGCTACGGGTGCACCGAGTGCCACGGGAGCGACTTCAGCGGCGGCGTGATGGTCGACGCGTTTCCGTTGGGCCGGCTCCTTGGACCCAACCTGACGAGTGGCGAGGGGAGTCGCACGCTCAGCTACACGTCCGTCGATTGGGACCGTATGGTCCGACACGGAGTCCGGCCGGACAGTCGCTCCACGGCGATGCCCTCGGTGGACTTCGAACTCATGTCGGACCAAGAGCTGTCTGATATCGTGGCTTACATCGAGACGATGCCCCCCGTCGACAATGTGGTCCCCCCCCGTCACGCTGGGACCGTTGGGCAAGATTCTCGTGGCGACCGGAGCACTCCCACTGGCTGCGGACCTCATCGAGCGACACGACGCCGATCACCTGGAGTTCCCACCGACCGCAGAGGTATCCATCGCCTTTGGCCAACACCTCGCGGCTGTGTGTACCGGGTGCCATACCGCGGAGCTGGCCGGGGGACCGATCCCCGGAGGGGACCCCAGCTGGGGCCCAGCCGCCAACCTCACGCCCCACGCCGAGGGGCTGGGGAGTTGGAGCTACGACGATTTTGTCATCGCTATGCGGGAGGGTCGCGGCCCAGACGGAGTGGCGTTGCTGACGCCGATGGACCTCATGGTGCCGTATGCGACGGAGATGACCGAAGTCGAGATGGAGGCACTGTGGACGTATCTCCAATCGGTGCCACCGGTGGCCAGTCGATGACCAGCCTGGAGTTGGCGCGCAGGCTCAGCTAGTGGATGCAGGTCACTAGACCGCCCGCCCGATACGCAGAACCTCGTCGAGGAGGAAGTGAATGTCCTCCTCGCTGGTGCGGAAGTTCACGATGCAGGCCCGCAGCGCGTACCGCCCGTCGAGGTATGTAGGTGACATGTACGCGGCTCCCTCGCGGATGATCGTCTCGACAATGCGGCGATTCGCCTCGTCCACATCCTCTTCGCTCTCGGCATCGGGGGGGCGGTAACGAAAGCAGCTGATGCTCAGCTCGGATCCCAGATGTTCGAGGTCGGGCTCTCGCTCGATCAGAGCGTCCAACAGCTCGCGAAGCTCGATGTCTCGGCGAATCACGTCCACGATGGCATCGGCGCCGCGGGCCTTGAGGATCGACCACACCTTGAGGCTTCGGAAGCGACGCGTCATCTCCAGACCCTGATCGAAGAACGCGAAGCGTTCGATCGGATCGGTCTGGCTGATCATCGTGTACTCGCTCTCCCAGCCGAACGCGCTCTGGGCCACATGCTCGTCTCGGAGCAGGAGACAACCGACATCCACCGGGGCGAAGAGCCACTTGTGGGGATCGAGAGACAGAGAGTCAGCACGACCGAACGAGTCCCGCATCCACGCATAGCGTTCGGTCGCGGCGGCCGGAGCACCGTACGCGCCATCGATGTGAAGCCACACGTCCTCGCTTTCACACAGGTCCGCCAGGTCGTCGAGCGGGTCGATCGCACCCGTGTTCGCACCACCGGCGGAAGCGCACACGGCGGAGGGGACCAACCCAGCGGCGCGATCCCGATCCAACTGGGTCGCGAGCACGTCCGTCCGCATCCGGCGGGATGAGTCGACGTCGATCGTGCGGATTTGCTCGTGCGGCAGTCCGAGTATACGCCCTGCTTTCCGCATCGAGACATGCGCGTCCTGGCTCATGTAAATCGTCTGTCGGCTGCGTGGAATCGACTCGGCATCCGCCTTGTGTGCCGCACAGGCGAGCGCGTTGAAATTGGCCGCCGAGCCGCCACTGGTCAGGACACCCGCTCCCGAGCCCGAAAACCCCACGAACTCATCGAGCCAGCGTAGAACGACACGCTCCAGCTCGGTCGCGCCCGGGGCCGAGCGCCAGGCAGTGAGCCCCTGGTTCATGGCCGACGCCATGGCGTCGGCGAAGATCCCGATCGGGTCGGGCGAGCTCACCACGTACCCGAAGAAGCGGGGGTGCCCGTTGTGCCGGCACAGCGGCAGGACCTTGTCGACCCACGCATCCACGATCTCATCGACGGCAACGCCCTGGCGAGGCAGAGGCTCGTCCAGCAGCGCACGGACGTCACTCCCCTGCACCGGAGGAAGAATCGGGCTCTCCTGACCTCTGCGCACTGCCTCCCACATCGAGTCCAGAACCCGCTGGCCAACGCGCTGAAACTCCGCATGCGAGAGGTCGAACGAGGGACTCGGGCTCGGGGACTGCTGGTTCATTGGTTAAACCTGTCGGAGACGACCACACGCTCGGGATGAGTACACCTGACGTTGACATCGTTCAGCGCATCCGGGATCTAGCACGCTCGCCTGTCGGGGGGCGTTTACTGTACGCCCCACATTTCAGAGAAGATCAAAGACACGCGACTCCTTCGTTCAGCGCAGCAGCACTGATTCTGATTACCAGCCCGAGCCTGATTATTAGGCTCAGACGAGGGAGTTCGTTGCGCTTCGGAATCGACTGGCGACAAACGACAGACACCGAATGCCGCCGGGCCCTCTCAGTTGAGAGGGCCCGGCTTTTTTTGTCCCTGAACCAATGAACAAGTGAACCACGAAACCTGCTACCAACGGAGACGCGACCGACCTCGGCTTAGGCCAGGTCGCCAGCAGACGGAGGCGCTCGCAGACACTACAGCATCGTCCTTGGCGCAGATTCGCGACGCGATTCTGACGAGTCACGTCTACGACATTGTTCAGGAGACTCCGTTGGCCGCCGCCGACCACCTCTCCGATCAGCTAGGGAACCGCGTGCTCTTCAAGCGGGAGGACCTCCACCCGCTCTTCAGCTTCAAGATCCGTGGCGCGTACAACCGCATGGCGGAGTTCTACCGTGTGGGATGCCGGGACGGAGTCATCACCGCCAGCGCCGGTAACCACGCCCAGGGCGTGGCCTATTCAGCCAAGCACCTCGGGATCACCGCGGTCATCGTCATGCCGTGCACTACGCCTGACATCAAGGTGGATGCCGTCCGCCGTCTCGGAGCCGACGTCCTGCTCCGTGGAGACGATTTCGCTGAAACCAGCGCCCGCGCGTATGACGTGGCACTCACCAGCGGGCGCGTCTTCGTAGAGGCCTTCGACGATCCGTTCGTCATCGCGGGCCAGGGCACGATCGGCGAGGAAATCCTCCGCCAGAGCCTCGGCAGGTTGGACGCCGTCTTCGTACCGGTCGGCGGTGGTGGCCTCATTTCCGGAATCGCCGCCTTTCTCCACTCGTTGGCTCCTCACGTCACGGTCGGCGGCGTGCAGCCCTTCGAGGCGGACGCCATGTACCAATCCCTCGCGAAGGGGCATCGGGTCGCCTTGGGCCGCGTCGGACGCTTCACGGACGGCGTCGCCGTCCGTGAGGCAGGGCGCCTGACCTTTCCCATTGTTCAGCAGACGGTCGATCGGATCGTGCGTGTTTCGAACGATGAGATCTGCGGAGCCATCAAAGACGTCTTCGACGACACCCGTACGATCATGGAACCTGCTGGCGCCCTCTCCGTCGCTGGGCTCCGACGCTTCGTGGAGTCTGAGAACGTAAAGGGCGCGAATCTCGTTGCGGTGTTGAGCGGGGCCAACATGGACTTCCACAAGCTCGGTCGTGTAGCGGAGCGGATCCGCGGGGCTGCTGGCAGCGGCTGATATCGCTTGCCCAGCCACCGACACTGCTTCTATCGTCCTCTTCCCCACGATCGGGGTGCACCGCAAATCCCTTCCGGGCTTCCATTATGATGCGTAGGACCGCCTTCCGACTGCTCCCGCTCCTTGCCCTGCCACTTGCCAGCATTGGCGTTTCCGCCCAAGACATGCCAACGCTCACTCCGGACGACTACGACCAGTGGGAGAGCCTCGGACAGGCCGTGCTGTCTCAAGACGGCCTGTGGCTAGCCGTTTCGGTCAATCGCGTGAGCGATGACGCCGAGCTTCGCGTGCATCGGACGGACTCCGACTCGGTTGTGGTCGTCCCGTTTGGGGCGCGCGCCGCGTTCAGCGCTGACGGCGGATGGCTCGCCTACTCCATCGGCATGCATCCCGACGAGCGTGACGCTGCTCGCGAGCGGGACGAGGAGGTCCAGGATGAGCTGGGCTTACTCAACCTGCGCACCGGTGAGATGGAGGAAATTGAGGGCGTGCAGTCGTTCGAGTTTTCCGACGACGGCGCCTACCTGGCCATCCGGCGCTACAAGCCCGAGGACAAGGAGAGCGAAGGCGCGGATCTCATCGTGCGGACGATGGCCACGAGTGGCCTGATGAGCTTCGGGAACGTGTCATCGATGGCGTGGCAGGATGAGGGACAGCTCCTGGCGCTCACGCTCGATGCCGACGGCCAGATCGGGAACGGTGTGTCGGTCTTCGATCCGGGCTCGGGGCAGCTTCGTTCACTCGATGCCGAAGCCGCCACGTACCGTTCTCTGACATGGCGGGACGAGTCTGCGGATCTGGCGGTCTACAAGACGTTCGAGGACCCGGCCTACCTCGACACCGCGCACGTCGCGCTAGCCTGGCGGAATCTCGACGACGACACCGAAAGCTTCGAGCTCGACCCCGCAACAGACGCGTACTTCCCGCAGTCGTGGCGCATGGTCCAGTACCGCGCTCCCTCGTGGTCAGAAGATGGTGAGACGCTCTTCGTGGGAATCCAGGAGCGCCGACCAGACCCCGACTACGTCCCGGAGCCGGACGAAGACGAGGCCGAGGACGAGGAGGACGAAGCCGACGACGAGGACCAGCCCGGTGTGGAGATCTGGCACTCGTTGGACCTCGACCCGGTCCCTCAGCAGCGCGTACGGGACCGGCAGCTTCGCCAGGTGAACTTCCTGTCGGCGTGGCACATCGACCGAGGCAGCTTCATTCAGCTCGGCGACGATCTGACCGAGCTCACATCCATCGTCGATGGAGACCGATACGTGCTCGGCCGTGATGAGAGCCCGTACGACGAAGAGGCGATGTTCCGCCAGCAGTTCATGGACGTCTATTCGATAGACGTCGAGACCGGCGCCAAGACCATGATCGAGGATCGGCTGACCATGGTGATGGGCGGCAGCCCCGGCGGACAGTACGTCCTGTGGTTCGAGGGTGAGCACTATTTCAGCCACGACCTCGAGTCCGGTGAGACACGCAATATCACGGCCGACGTGCCCACCGCTTTTGTGAACCTCGACGTGACGCCCACGCGTGAGCAGATGCCGTCGTTCGGCGTCGCGGGCTATCTGGAGGACGACGAAGCGGTGCTCCTCAACGACCAGTGGGACGTATGGGAAGTGAAGCTCGACGGATCCGGAGCGCGGCGTCTGACGGCGGGCGCGGAACGGTCAGTCCGGTATCGCGTCACGGACCTCGACCCGGACGAGGACGCCTTCGACCCGGACGATCCGCTCTACTACACCACGTACGGTGAGTGGACCAAGAAGGCCGGCTTCGCCCGCGCGCGTCCGGGTGACGACATCGAGGCCCTCGTTTGGGACGACAAGTCGTTCGGCGGCTTCTCCGGTCGACTCCAGAAGGCCGAGAACGCGGACGTATACGCGTTCCGTCAGGAGCGCTTCGATGACTCACCCGACTACTTCGTCGCCGGGGCAGACCTGTCCAACCCACGTCAGGTGACGGAGACGAACCCGTTCCATGACGACTTCGCGTGGGGTCGGGGCGAGCTCATCGACTACGAGAACGAGTGGGGCCGGCCGCTCCAGGGCGCGCTCTTCTATCCGGCGAACTACGAGCCGGGCAGGCAATACCCGCTGATCGTGTACCACTACGAGCTTCTGTCACAGTCGCTCCATCAGTACCAGGTCCCCGATCCGACGAGGTATTACAACGGACAGATCTGGAGCCACGAGGGCTACTTCGTCCTCCGACCGGACATCGTGTATCGGGACCGGCGTCCGGGTCAGTCCAACGTCGAGACGCTGCGTCCCGCCGTCGCGGCAGTGGTAGCGACAGGGATGATCGACGAAGACCAGATCGGGCTGATCGGTCATTCGTGGGGCGGCTACCAGACCGCCTTCTTCGTCACGCAGGACAACTTGTTCGCAGGTGCCGTCGCTGGCGCCCCGCTCACGAACCTCATGAGCATGTACCTGTCGTTCTACTGGAACAGCGGCGGGACCGACGCGCGCATCTTCGAGATCGGCCAGGGCCGCATGCAGGTCCCTTGGTGGGAGGACCCGGCTTCCTACGAGGCCAACTCACCGCTCCACCACATCCAAAACATGGAAACACCGCTGCTGATGATGTTCGGCACGAACGACGGGGCGGTCGAATACAACCAGGGGGTCGAGTTCTACAACGCGGCGCGCAGGCTCGGGAAGAACATGGTCATGCTCTCTTACGAAGGGGAGAATCACGGGCTGGCCCGGGAGCCGAACCAACGCGACTACCAGGGGCGTATCCTGCAGTGGTTCGCCCACTATCTGAAGGGCGAGCCGGCTCCGGCGTGGATCGAGACCGGGTTGTCATACATCGAGCAGCAGGACGGGCTGAAGGCGAAGAAGCCGATCGGGTAGGCCGACGCCCACTCACCACCACACATTGCTGCGAGCTATTCATGCGAACCCTCTTGCCGTCCTTGCCCAGCCTCCTGGTCTCCATCGCGGTGGCCGCCCTCTTCTTTTTGCCGACCTCGTCGGTTGAGGCGTAGTCGGGTCACCGCTGGTCAATCCAGACATCTGGGTTGGCTCAAAAATTTGGGGGAGGGCCTGGAAGCCCCTTCTTCCCAGTGCCCGAAGAGGGCTTCGCGGGGACGGATGGTTGGGGGACTGGCGGCGAAGTCTTGCTTCGACTGACGCCGGGGCGTTTCTCAATCGCGCTCGGTCTCCAGGCTACCAAGCATCCCGAGACATTCGACGGAGACCTGACGGCCATCGGACCCTTCCTCGAGCCTCGGATCCTTCTCAGCGAGATCGGCGAGTCAGCGGCGCTTTATGTCTCAGCTCGCGCGGGTCTCATCGACTTCCGTTTCGAAGATGATGCGTTCAACGCTGGAAGCGCCTCTTGGTACCTCAACGGAGGTGGGGGGCTCCTGATCAACTTGGGTGAACAGAGCAAACCTCGATATCGGTGGTACGGCAGGCACGGACGACAGCGGGAATGCTGACGTCACGGCTCGTGTGGGGCTGTCTATCGGCCTTGGAGGGTAGCGCCCGGTCCTGGCTGGCCGGGTAACCGGGCTCGGATCGGGCTGCTCGGAGGCATGTCACCTAGGCCCAATAGCCGAAGAGAGGCCCCTAAGCCGTAACGCCGCGCCCCGCGAAGTATTTCTCCTCGAGCGCCACGAGTCGCTCACCGATCTGGCGGGCGAAGTCGCGCGAGCGGCGCATCCCTGAATTCTCCGACTCGGGGCGAAACATCTCGAAGTCGACGTAGAACGAATCGCCGCGCGCAGGTAGGGTGGACCACGTCTTCTGCCGATCTCCCCTGAGGTAGAGCGCCAGTACGTGGCAGTCGGGAACCGCGTTGACGATGCGTCCCGTCCCGTGGGCAATGGACTCGACCTGGATCCGTCCCGTACGGCTGCGCGTACCCTCCGGAAAGATGATCGCCGTATCGCCCTGGGACACCACGTGCTCGACCTTGCCCAGCACCTTCGAGAGCTCCTCTCTCGGGCCTCCGCGTACGATCGGGATGCACTTCACGACCCAGGCAGCCGCACGCGTAAACCAGACCCGCGAGAAGTTGTTGTGCTCGGGTACGTTCCACGGCATCCAGCGGTAATTCATGATCAGCCACCACGGGCTCGCCAGCGCCCACGTCACGATCGCCGAGTCGACCATCGTGAGGTGGTTCGGGCAGATCAGGAGCGGGCTGTCAGATTCCTTCACGAGCGCGCGGAATCGCCTGCGCAACTCTCGGATGTTCTGGACCCGGTAACGCATGACGACGCTGAGGATGAATACGGATGCGGGTATCCAGAAGACCGAGAGTAGCCTCCCGACTGCACGTTGGACCCCGAGGCCGCGCTCCGAGCCGTTTCGGGGCTTCGGCCCGTCCTGCAAGGAGATCTACGCCACCTTTGCCGCGACCAGATTGACCGCATCACCGACGGTGTTGACGCTGTCCGCGTCTTCGTCTTCAACCTCGATGTCGAACGCGTCCTCGAAGTCGAGGATGACGTCCACCAGACGCGCCGAGTTCACCTTCAGGTCTTCGAGAATGTTGGTCTCGTCGGTCACGTTGGCCACGGCGTCCTTGTCCTTGGCATAGGTGCCGATGATCTCGACGATCTTGTCGCGAATCTCACTCCGCTCCATGCGGCGCATCTCCGTTGGGGCTTGGCTGAAAAGCGGGGAATCACGCCCAGATATTTAGGCTACACAGCCCATTTTCGGAAGACCACGCACACGTTCACGTCCCCAAAGCCAAATCCTGCCTTGATGATCGTGCGAAGGTCGGGCATCTCCAGCGACTGCTGCGGGATCGAGGCTGCGAACGGCTCGATGTCCGGATGGACGTCCTCGGAGTTGATCGACGGATGCACGAACCCACCGTTCAGCATCAGAATCGACGCGACCGACTCCATCGCGCCCGCTGCCCCGAGTCCGTGTCCTATCATCGATTTAGTCGAAGTAATCGCCGGGAAGTCGTCCGGCCCCCTGCCCAGGGCGGCGGACCACGAAGCGACCTCGCCGGGGTCGGCCCCCGTCGCCGTCAGATGACCGTTGATGGCGTCGATCTCGCCGGGATCGATCTCTGCATCCTTTATCGCCTGACCGATGCATCGACGAACGGACTCGGGATTGGGGGCGGTCATGCTGCCGCCGTTCCGGTGTCCTCCGCAGTTGAGGGCGCCGCCGAGCACCTCGGCGTAGATGCGCGCTCCGCGCCCCTCTGCGCTCTCGAGACTCTCCAGGTGCAGGATGCCGGCTCCGCTCCCTGGGACGAATCCGGCCGCGGAGCCGCTCATCGGGCGAGACGCGCGCGCGGGCTCGTCATTGAACTTGCGCGACAGGACCCGCATGGAGTCGAAGCCCGCCCATATGTAGTGGCTCGAGCCCTCACTGCCTCCGCAAAGCATGCGGTCAGCAAGGCCGTTCTGGATGCGCTGGTAGCCCTCCACGACCGCCTCCGATCCGGTGCTGCAGGCACTCGAGTTGGACGTGACCTGGTTGCCCAGGGCCAGCAGGCCCGATACGCGCGCTGAGACACCGCTTCCCATGATCTGCTCGACGATCGTGCTGCCGAGCCGACGGACTTTCCCTGCGTCCGTCATCGGCACGAGCTTCTCGCCGGCGGTGTCCAAACCACCGATCCCTGTACCGATCACGGCCCCCGCTTCCCAGTGCACGTGGTCGTCGTCGTGTGTGGGTCGCTCGAAGCCGGCGTCGAGCCACGCGTCCAGTGCCGCGATGCACCCGAATCGGTGGTTCGAGTTCATGGCCCGGAGGTCGTCCTCGTCGAAGAGCTCCGACACGAGTTCGTCGACACCCTGGGGAACGCCGGCCACTTGGCAGCCGAACTTCTTCTCCTCCAAGAGCGGTATGTGCCGGATGCCGGACGTCCCAGCCCTGAGCGCTTCCTCGTAGGCCTCCAGCCCGACGCCGTTAGGGGCGACCACGCCAAGGCCGGTAATGACAACGCGTCGACTCACAGTTGCGGCACTCCCATGCCAGAGATCGTTCCGGAAATGACGACGGTACCATCATCCAGGGTCATCTCGGCTTCCGAGCGAATCTTGTTCCGCCGCCAGAAGACCTTTGTCGCCGTTATTGTGACCTGATCACCGGGGCTCACCAGACCCGAGAACTCCACGTTCGCATCGGTGAAGAGCGCCAAGGCGTTTCCGACAGCCTCGCGGCCCTGATCCCGGGCGATCTGATATAGGCCGAGACCGACCACACCCACCTGCGCGAGGCTCTCGAGGAGAATCACCCCAGGCGTCACCGGTCGGCCCGGGAAGTGCCCGCGGTAGAAGTCTGCGTCTGGCCTAAAGCGATAGCGCGCCACGATGTGATCGTCATCGACCTCGACGATCTCGTCCACGAACAGAAACGGATCCTTCTGCGGCAGCATCGCGAGGACTTCCTCGGGGCTGAGGATCACGCCGATCGGGTCGTCCGTCATGCGCCCTCCGGATCCATCAGACCGCCCCGCGACTTCTCCGACGGCCAGGGATAGTCCTTGTAGTCGATATCCAAGAAGGCTCCGACCTTCGCTCGATCGATCCGATAGATCTCGACGCCGTCCACCGACACCGTGGCATCGCCGATCGCTATGGAGGATCCGGATGCCGGCAGCTCTTGGTAGCGAATGATGTCCACCTCGTATCGGACCACCTTGTCGTGCGGCCGGATCTGGCCGAAGAACTCGACTTCCTTGCAGCCGAGCGCCCGGCCCGTGCCCATCGCCCCCCGCAGGGAGCAGTAGAGCCCGACGAGCTGCCATATCGCGTCGACACCGAGACAGCCGGGCTGTACGGGATCCGCCGTGAAGTGGCATCCGAAGAACCAGTCGTCGATGCGAACGTCACGTTCTCCGCAGATGCGGCCCTTTCGCCCATCGCGCACGATCTCTGTGATGCGGTCGAGCATGAGCATTGGCGGGGCCGGTAGGCGCAGCGTGAACTCCTCCGGTGCATCGGACACCAGGCGACCGTAGGACAGCGCCAAGACCTCTTCTTGGCTGAGCTCCGTGCAGCTGCAGAATTCCTCGTGCGTCACCCGGTCTCTCCGAAACGATACATGTGCCCCGACCACGTCAGACCCGACCCAACACCAACGACCGCGACGTCGTCGCCGTCCTTCCACTCATCCCAGCGCATGGACACGACGCTCGGGGCACCCGCGGCACCCGTGTTGCCGAAGTCCGCCACGTTGAAGTGGTGGCGATCATCGGCGATGTCGCAGTATCTGCAGACCGCTTGGAGCATGTTCAGATTGGCCTGATGCCCCACGAAGTGCAGCTTGCGCTCCTGGTCCTCATGCTCCTTCTGCAGCGCGCGAAGGACCCGCACAGTCTTCTTGATGGCGAACATCTGGACCGTGCGGCCTTCCTGGCTGAAATGGTCGTTGTGGCCGATCGTGACCTTGTCGAAGCCCGCCGGGCTCGAGGCAAGCGTGTTCCCGACGATGCGGGCCCGCGAGGGCACCCTCGGCGAGACGACGGCGGCAGCGGTTCCGTCTCCCCAGAGCACCGCCCCGTTCCTATCCGAGTAATCCACCGTGGTCGTCACCGTCTCCGGCGTGACCACGAGGACGAAGTCGGGCATAGCCTCCGGCCGCATCATCGACAACATGTACAGCGCGACATGAAAGCTCGTGCACGCCGAGTTCATGTCGAACGACGGCACCTCCATGCCCATCGTCGCGGCGATGGTGCAAGCATCCGCGGGCGACATGTACTCGGGATTGCAGCTGCCCGCGATGACCATGCCGATGTCACTCGCTTCCAGACCCGCCCGCTGGAGCGCCATCTCTGCCGCGAACCGACCGGTCTCCGCATTCGAGTACATGCGGGCGTCCGGTGCCTGGCTCAGGTCGCGGTTGAGCGTCTCCTTGATGTAGTCCAGCGACAGGACCGTTCTGCGACTGAGGATGCCCGTCCGCTCCTCGATCCACTCGCTGTTCGTGCCGATGTCCAGATCGGTGAGGAACTGGTTGGTGATCTCGTTCTCTGGGTTGAAGTGCCCGAGTCCGTGCAGGTAAAAGCTCATCGTGACAGCCCTGACACCGCTTCGCCCCCGTCGACGCGAATGACCTCGCCGGTCACCCAAGCCGCCTCGGGCAGAGAGAGCAGGAAGATCATGTTGGCGACATCCTCTGGAGTGGTGAGCCGGCCGAACGGGTTCCGCGTCCTCGCGTGCGCCTTCAGCTGAGCGCTGCCGGGAATCATGCGGAGCGCGGGTGTGTCGGTGACCCCAGCCTGAATGACGTTGGACCGAATGCCGAAGTGGGCCATCTCGACCGCGATCGACCGCGACACGGACTCGAGCGCGACCTTCGCCGCGGCCACAGCCGCGTAGCCCTTCCACGCGAGGGTGTTCCCCTCGCTCGTGAGGCCGAAGACGCGCGCATCGTCGCAGAACATCCCTCGGCCGTGCAGGCGCTGGGTCCAACCGAGAAGACTCGTGCCCATCGAGTGGATGGTGCGCGCCAGGTCCTCTTCTTCGATGAACGCCGTCGAGGAGTACTCGGGGGCGCCGGCGAGACCACCGAGGCCATCGGTACCCTCTTCGAACAGCTCGCTCGCCGCCTCGGCAAGCCGGGCCGGATCCACTGAGATGCGCTCAGCGAGTCGAGCCACCGACTGATTTTCGATCGACTCCTCGGGCGCAATCAGCTTGAGGTTCCCGAAGGCGATCGAGTGCAGGAGGACACGAACCGCGCCGTCACTCCCGAGCCGTTCAGCCAACTCGTCCAGAATGCCCTCACGCTTCTCGGCGTCGAGCGCATCCGCGTTGAAGGAAAGGAAGCCGACACCACGACCTCGAATCTCCTCGAACTCGGGCTCGATTCGCTTCATGGCTCCGCGCCGATCCCGGTGGACGACGCAAACGCTATAACCCTCTCGGGAGAGCTTGTGAGCCGTGGCGAGGCCGAACCCGCTCGACCCCCCGAGAATCAGGGCCCACTCGTTCATTCGCGAAGGCGTGCTGGGCATCGGCGCGATCGTCTCCCCATCTTCGGATTCGTGGACTCGGGGCGGTTCTAGACCTGAAGACGGTCGATCCCCGAGAGGCGGGCCAGACACGTTCCGCCAGAGCCGATAACGATACTGGGGACGGTTTTCGAAGACCAGACGTGATCGGAGTGCATCTAGGGGGTCGAGATGCCTGACTTGTCCGAGAGAGGGCCGAGCCCGACCTTGAGATTCGGGAGTACTGGATCGATGTCACGGATCAGAAAACGGTTCTTGGTGGTCACGGGGGCGGCGCTGGCGGGCGCGCTGCTCGTCGTCGCCGCTGTCCGGCTCCGAGATGCGTCGGAGCGATCGCTCGAGAGCGCTGCCCTGCTCGCGGCCGACTCGTACACGATGGCGCTCGATGCCATGCGGGCACTCTACACGTCGGAGGTCGTGAACCGGCTGCCTGACGATGTGCCGGCGACTCACGACTACGATCAGCGAGAGCACGAAGTCCCACTTCCGGCGACACTGACCTTTCTTCTCGCCGAACGTTTGGATGACTCGATCGAGGGACTCGAGGTGCGTCTGTACAGTGAGTATCCGTTTCCCTGGCGAGGGCAAGCGGTGATGGATGATTTCGAGCGACGAGCGTTCGAGGCCCTGCGCTCGAAGCCGGAGTCGACGTACAGCGAATTCGAGGATGCGCCGGAGGGTCGGAGGGTGCGCTTCGCTCGGGGCGACCCGATGAGACCCGAGTGCGTGACATGCCACAACACCCATGCGGATAGCCCCAAGACCGACTGGCGAGTGGGCGAGCTTCGTGGCGTGCTGTCCATCTCGTTGCCGCTGGCCTCCTTCGAGGAAAGCGCCAGAGCGGCCCGGCAGCCCTACGAGATGCTTCTGGCCCTCGCGCTCCTCGGCCTGCTCGCCGCCGTGGTGATGCTCGCGTTCCCCAGCGTGGATGGAGACGGCTACAAGCGCGTCCCTCCAAGACCCGTAACCGACGACGACTAACGCTCGGTGGTGGATCCCGGAGCATGCGCCCCGGCCTCGCGCGAGATAGAATCACCAGAACCCGAGCGAATCCATCTCTAAAGGCGGTCGAATGATACCAAGCGCCAGGCGCGCCCCGGTCCAACCATCCAGTGCCAAGACGCCGATGGCAGGAGCGGCCCTCGGGATTTCGTTCGTTCTAGCCGTGGCGGCGTTGTCGTCCAACCCGCTCGAAGCACGGAGTCAGTCGATGCATGGCGGGGCCACTGCCCCACTCACGATCGATCACTTCGTACCCGTCGTCTCCAAGGCGCCCGCGATGGAAGGCGAGCTCGCGCAGCTCTACGTACGTGAGCGCGTGCTGTCTGGGACGGCGCTCAGGTCCCGGAGCCTGGACGATCGCGTGATCATATTCGTGCACGGTGCGGGGACGCCCGCCGAAGTGGCCTTCGACGCGCCTGGCGCGAGCTGGATGGCCTTTCTGGCCGAGGCCGGATACGACGCCTTTTCGATGGACATGACCGGTTATGGCCGGTCGACTCGGCCTCCTTCGATGAACGACCCTTGCAACATGTCCGAGGGACAACAAGCCGAGTTCATTCCCACGTTGATTCCGGCCCCATGCGAGCCGAGCTACGGGTTCGCGACCACCACCATCGAGTCGGACTGGCACGATCTCGACGCCGTGGTGGACTACGTGCGCGAGCTGCGGGGCGTCGACCGGGTGCACCTGGCGGCGTGGTCGCTCGGCGGCCCCCGTGCCGGAGGATACGCGGCGAGGCACGCGGCCAAAGTCGCCTCGGTCATTCTGCTCTCGCCGGCGTATGGCCGGAACAGGCGAGCGGAGCGTCCGGAAACCCTGCCGGTGGCGGGCCCCGCGATGACGAAGCAGTCCAGGGCCGACTTCAACGCGGGCTGGGACCGGCAACTCGGGTGTTCGAATCAGTTCGAGCAGAGCGTCAGGGATGCGGTTTGGTCCGAGATGCTCGCGTCGGATCCAGTCGGGGCGACGTGGGGCACCGGCGTGCGCCGAGCGCCTCGCGTGACGACGTGGGGATGGTCACAAGACGTGGTCGCCCGCCAGCAAACCCCCATGCTCCTGATCGCCCCGGAGACCGACGGGCAGGTGCCGCCGGAGCGCGTACGGGAGCTCTACGAGGATCTGGGTTCCTCCCACAAGGTGCTCTTGAGCCTGGCGTGCTCCTCCCACAACGCGATGTGGGAGACGAACCGTACGCTCCTGTTCGGTGCTTCGCTCGAGTGGCTGCGGAGTGGAACAGTCGAGGGAATCGAGAGTGGGGAGGTCCGGTTGGGCTCGGAAGGCGCGTGATGTCCGACTCGCGTAGCGTCTTCGTTCTCGTCGTTGACGACACCCCCGAAAACCTCCTGTCGGTGTCGGTGCTGCTCCAGGCGCCCGGCAGAACCATCGTGACAGCCGTGAGCGGCGAGGAAGCACTCGAGAAGGTCGGGCTCCACGACTACGCGGTCGCGCTCCTGGACGTGCAGCTTCCCGGGCTCGACGGCTTCGCCGTCGCCGAGCGCATTCGGGCAGAGCCCGCGAGCAAGCACCTGCCGATCATCTTCGTGACGGGCATGAGAAAGACTGACGTGCCCCCAAAGGTGGTACCAGTCCCTATGTTAGACCTGCAGCCATCGGCGGTCCCTGGAGTTGAGGCATTCTAAGGAACCAAGACGATGGTTTGATCGTCTCCGGGGCGGGGGGTAG
>Ga0066376_10002059_pt1 | contig 18974 bp, 22 predicted proteins | sample Knorr_S15_td_Bot_FD_77009 | JGI IMG/M metagenome (GOLD analysis project Ga0066376, IMG submission 77009) | Marine microbial communities from Southern Atlantic Ocean transect - Knorr_S15_td_Bottom_ad_5009_LV_A | ecosystem: Environmental > Aquatic > Marine > Oceanic | place: Southern Atlantic... | reverse complement strand
TTTAAATTTGAAGCAGGAACACCCAATATTGCGGGTGCGATTGGTCTTGGCGTTGCAGTGAAGTGGATTGAAGAACTTGGGTATGACTCGATTGCTTCACATGAACGTGACCTACTTGATTATTGCACGCAGGTGCTTAGTGAAATTGATGGTGTGCGGTTGATTGGGACTGCTCCGGAAAAGTGCGGAATCATGGCGTTTACCCTCAAAGATATACACCCCCACGATGTCGGCACGATTCTAGACAGTGAGGGTATTGCGATTCGAACTGGCAATCATTGCGCTGAACCACTGATGCTTCGCTTTGGGGTATCTGCAACGTGCCGCGCTTCGTTTTCTGTCTACAACACACGTCAGGACATTGACGCACTTGCGGAGGGTATTCGTAAAGCGATTACAATGCTTGGGTGATATGGCTGATTTACGTGAACTCTATCTAGAAATGGTCACCGACCATGCCAAGCACCCTCGAAATAGGGGGAAAGTTGAGTCGTACGACTCCATCGGTACTGGAAACAACCCACTCTGTGGAGACAAGATTGTTGTCACGGTGAGTTTGGACGGCGACACAATTACCGATGTGAAGTTTGATGGTGAGGGGTGCGCTATTTCAACGGCATCAGCTGATTTGATGGCGGAAGTGCTTACTGGTAAAACAGTGCAAGACGCAAAAGACATTTTCCAGGGGTTTCATGAGTTAGTTGCGGGAGACGGCACTTCGGAGGTGCCACGAAAACTCGAAGTTTTTTCGGGGGTGCGTGAATTTCCAATCCGTGTCAAGTGTGCAACTCTGGCATGGCACACCGTAATTGCTGCCCTTGACGGGGTGGATGAGGTCACCACCGAATGAGCGAATTACAAGAACAAGTCATTGCTGCAATCAAAAAAGTGCAAGATCCTGAACTGCCGATCAACATTTACGATCTTGGATTGATTCGCAAGGTGGAGATTGATGGTGGCAAGGTACAGATTGATATGACACTGACAACACCAAACTGCCCAGTTGCGGATTTGATGCCGAGCCAAGTTTTTGACGAGGTGTCAAAAGTTGAAGACGTGGTAAGCGTTCGAGTTGAACTTGTGTGGGAGCCATCGTGGACGGTTGCTGATTTAACTGCCAGGGGCAAAGCGGCCCTTGAACTTTTAGACATCGACATCAATCACATGATTGCAAAAATCAATGAAAATACGACTGGTATTACGTTCTCAGGGACAAAATCCAAACGCAGAAATGACTCGAAGTAAGTCCGTCATATTCACGACACCATCACCTGTCACATCCTCATCGCAAACCGGGTCGCACGCCCTGATGCACGTCGAGTTCTCACCACGGTAAAGACCTCCTGCTTCCCAGCACGCAACTGACGCTGTTTGTATGCACACATCGCGAATACAACACGCCCCCGCTGGGCTGTTTGTGTCACGCACAGTCACCATCTCGCCACTTTCCCAGCCAATGGAATCACCTGCAAAAATACATGCAGTCAGTTCAGGGCGTGCATGCTTCGCCCAAATACCATCACCATCTTCAGCATCATTAAATGAAAACACACATTGGTCAAAGACAGGCGTGCCATTACGAACATACACACCGCCACCTTGTTTTGCTGTGTTGAAGTCAATCATGCATTGTCGAAACGTGGGCGAGGCGTCAAGCAAATACACTCCACCACCATGTTCGGCTTCACCGCCGCGAATCGTAAAGCCCTCGATGGTGCTGTTTGCATTGGCAGTGCATGTCACCACACTGCCCTGCTGACCACCATGAATCACTGTCTTTTCCGCACCCTGTTCACTATGAAGATAGATGGTTTTCCCCGAGAGATCAATCGTTTCTTTCCAAACACCGGAAGCCACAAGTATTTCATCGCCATCTCTTGCAGCGTCAATTGCCGCTTGGATGGTTTCACATTCATCGGGTACGTGCCATGTTTCTCCAGCAGATACGGTTGACGTTATGAACAACAATAATGCATACTTCATGGCGGGAAGCATACCCCTTGAAATTCACATTCCTTGAACAACTGCCTAATTTCTTTTCTCAAGAAAAAAGCAGTGCTATCATGCGTCAATGAGTACGCTTCGCATCGCTGCATGGTCGGGTCCGCGAAACATATCGACCGCGATGATGCGGTCGTGGGAAAATCGCCCCGATACAAAAGTGTGTGATGAACCGTTTTATGCACATTACTTGAAATCAACTGGGCTCGACCATCCAAGTCGAGACGAGGTCCTTGCCCACCACGAGAGCGATTGGGTAAAAGTAGCCAGCGAGTTGATCGGACCGTGCTCCCATCCTGTGTATTACCAAAAACAAATGTCGCACCATTTGTTACCTGAAATTTCGCGAGAATGGCTTTCAGAGGTGACGAATATTTTCCTCATTCGACACCCGCGGGAGATGATGACGAGTTTGATGAAGCAAATTCCAGAACCAGCGATCGAAGAGACAGGTTTACCCCAACAACTTGAATTATTCGAATCATTGCATGCGCAAGGCGAATCGCCAATTGTGCTTGATAGCAAAGATATTCTGCAAGAACCACGCTTCATGCTTTCAACATTGTGCGAGAAACTTGGAATTCCGTTTTATGAGGAGATGTTGTCGTGGCCCCCCGGAAAAAGGTCTACAGATGGAATTTGGGCACCCCATTGGTATGCCACTGTCGAAGCATCGACCGGTTTTGCAAAGTGGAAACAAAAAGAAGAGAAAGTTCCTGCCGAACTTGAATCGTTGTGTTTAGAATGTGAGGACATCTATGGGCAACTGGCTTCGCATAAGATGACCCCCGGATAACCCCCTGATGACCTAGGAAGGAAGAGAACATGCTCCAAACATTTGACCAACGAAACAAAGAGTTGCAGATTTACATCAATGGTGAACTCTTTCATCGTGATGAGGCAGGCATTTCTCCATTTGATTCGGTCGTGCAGGGTGGGGACGGCGTATGGGAGGGTTTGCGGTTATATGACGGTCGAATTTTTAAGTTGGAAGAACATTTGCATCGGCTCCGCAATTCGGCGAAAGCACTTGCATTTATAGATATTCCTAGCAATGAAGAATTCATAACTGCGATTACAAAAACGCTTGCTGCAAACAACATGAAAGATGGCGTACATATACGGTTGACGCTCACACGCGGTAAAAAAATAACGAGTGGGATGGATCCTCGACTCAATCAAAGTGGAAACACATTGATTGTACTCGCTGAGTTCAAGAGCCCTGTGTATGACACGAACGGATTGACACTTGCCTCTTCATCGATTCGCAGATTCACGCCAGACACGCTTGACCCAAAAATTCACCACTGCAATCTCATTCAATCGATACTGGCGAAAATTGAGGCGACTGCAGCGGGTGCTGATGATGCACTCATGCTTGACTCGCGGGGGTTTATTGCAGAAACGAACGCTACGCACCTGTTCTTCGTGAAAGATGGGTATGTCTGTACTCCGCGTGCGATTGCGTGCCCCGAAGGTATAACGCGGCAAACCGTGATTGATCTTATCCATGAACACAACATCGATCTTCGTATCAAAGATTGTTCACAGGCAGAGTTGTACAGAGCAGATGAATGTTTCTGCACAGGTACGATGGGTGAACTTGCGTGCGTGACGATGGTTGATGGTCGCACGATAGGGAATGGAACAATTGGACCAATGACGAAAAGGCTTACGAAATTATTCAAGGAATTGGTCTCGAAGTCGGGCACGAAAGTCGTGGAATGAACGTCTCATTGCAAGTCATCTCTGATTCGCCTCCCACTTCTCCAACAATACATGGAGATACGTTGATTGACAGCCATGGAAGACAAATAAAAGATTTACGGTTGTCGGTGACTGACCGCTGTAATTTTCGCTGTGTGTATTGCATGGAACCCGATGTCAAGTATTTGCCGAAGATGAGTTTGTTGACCCTTGACGAGTATGTTCGACTTGTTGAGATTGCAATGTCACTTGGGATTGAAAAGTTACGCATTACTGGTGGTGAACCGACACTCTATCCACATCTAGATTCGTTGATTGAAACAGTTGGTTCGATGGATCTTAAAGACATCGCATTGACAACGAATGGTTCGCGGTTGACAATGGAAATGTGCAAACGATGGAAAGCGTATGGATTGCATCGAATCACGGTGAGTTTAGATACCCTCAAGCCAGAACGAAAGGATGCGATTACGCGTTCCTTTACCCCGCTCGATACTGTGATTCGCGCAATCGACATGGCAAGGGATGCTGGGTTGACACCAGTCAAGGTCAATGCAGTCATCATGCGTGGGGTGAATGATGACGAATTATGTGATTTTGCAGATTTTGCAATTGACCATGGTGTCGACATGCGACTCATTGAATTTATGGCACTCGATGCAGGACGAAACTGGTCCATGGACAAGGTGGTAACTGCAAGTGAAATGCTCGAAAAAATTCGCCAGAAACACGACATTGTTCGGGAGAATGATTCTCCGTCGAGCACCTCGATGAATTATCGTTTTGAAGGTGGACGTGGAAGACTCGGCATCATTGCATCGGTGACACGTTCGTTTTGTGGTGGATGTGATCGAATACGTATCATGGCTGATGGAACAGTGCGACCGTGTTTGTTTAGTGATGACGAGTGGTCAATCCGAACTCTCTTGCGAGAAGGTGTGAGTGACGATGCCCTGCGAGGGTTTTTGCAGAATGCCGCTTGGGCAAAATCTGCTGGACACGGGATGGGTCGAGATGATTTTGTTCGTCCTGAAAAGACGATGTCGACCATCGGCGGCTAAAGTTTTGTAGCGATATACCAACCGAGCACAATCACAATGCATGCAACAATGGTCACGAGGTTGAACCATTTTTCAATGATTATCTTCGCTGCTGGACCAATCCACCAAACGATGCCTGCTTCGATGCCGTAGCGGAGTGAACGACCAATGACACACGCTGCGAGGAACATGCCGAAATGTAATTTCGCGACGCCTGCAGCGGTGGTTAATGCAAAAAACGGGACTGGTGTCAATGCCGCAATGAAGACATAGGAAGTACCACGCTGCTCAAACTCCCCCACAATGTGTTCGATAGTTTCAGCCCCAAATGCCCATTCCGTGCCACTTGCAATAAAGGACGCGATGACAAAGTACCCAACCATCGCTCCGGCAACGCTCCCAATCATTGCAATCAAGGCAAATATAGCGGATTTCTTCCGCTTTTCGAGGCACATTGGGATGAGCAATGCATCTGGCGGAACGAATGGAAGGAATGCTTCGATGAAAGCGATGATGAGCAACGCGATTGGCGCGATGGGGGTTGCGGAAAAGCCGAGCACCCAGTTGTAGAGTCGCCGATGTAATGCCCAGTTTGGTACAGGTTGTTGCTCCATCTCTCGCATCATATACGCCCCCGCCAATTACAATGTTCACATGCATCATGTTCAAGTGAAATATAAAAAGCTCCGCGAAACAGCGACCGTCCCAGAATATCAAACAGAGCACGCGGCAGGAATGGATTTGTATTCTGCAAATACCAAAGACATTACCATCGCACCGAGATGCATCGAAATGATTCCACTCGGTTTCTCGATGGCATTGCCCGATCATTTTGAAGCGCAAGTTCGACCCCGAAGTGGGCTCGCTTCAAAGTTTGGGGTGACGTTACCAAATTCACCGGGCACAATCGACGCGGATTATCGTGGAGAGGTGTGTGTGCCGTTAATTAATCATGGGGCGAAACCATTTGTGGTTGAACCAAATATGCGAATTGCACAAATGATTATTGCACCCGTTGTGCAAGCAACATTTGAAGTTGTTGATGAATTGGATGAAACGCTTCGAGGTGTTGGTGGATTTGGTTCAACCGGAAGTTAGTTTTTGTTTTTTCTTGCCACCAAAACAATTGATCTTGAGAATATGAGTGGCTTTGACTTGAGGTGGGTAGAGATTGAATTGATGTTTTCGTCATCTCCGTCTTCTCTACGACGATGTTTGGTCCCAAGAAGCCAGCCCAACCCAAAAACGGGAAGTAAAAATGGCAACAGGTGCTTTTTCTTTATCCTGTCACCATGAATTTCTACAACTTCTGCATCTAACGATTCGAGTAAATATCTCAAACGTAAATAACTCATTGGGTTAATGTGTCCACGATCAATTGCTCTCTCCTTTGAGACATGTTGCATGGCGTGTGGTGGGAATTGGAATGGGTAGCCATACAGAAAATACCACCAGCGACTGTAAAGATTCATTGTATTTGGAGTTGAGATAATGATCGTTCCACCTGGTCGAAGAACACGAACCAGTTCAGATAATAATCTGTACCCATCAAGAACATGTTCAATTCCTTCCAGACAAGTGACTGCATCAAAAGAATTGTCATCGAATGGAAATGATTCTTCCATATTCACTCGAACGAATCCTTCCCTTGCGTCGTTAATATCGCCGCCAATTGCGTTGTGACCAAGTTCATTCAAGCGGTCAACGACCAATCCATTTCCCGCAGGTACGTCGAGAACATCCAATTGAGAACCCAATCGATTCACACAATCAATCGTAATATTCATGTAGTCGGTGATTCCCTCTACATGTGTAAAGTCTGCGTATCCAAGACGTGTTTTTGACATCGTAGAAATTGCTCTCTTCATCAGAGAAGCCCAGTAATACCATCCAAGCCAATTGGTTCGCGAGTGTAAAACGGTTCAGCAGTTTCAGTACGTAACCGACCACCAAAATATTTATCTTGTGCATCAATCCAGCCAACAATGGGTCGATTTTTTTCGGGGAGAATAAATTGCGATTCGTACGCAACGATTGCTTCTCGCTTTTGTTCACCAAAGCCCGTTGTATCAATAAGAAAACTTGGCGTTGGAATGATTCGCAAGTGAGTCGCGTAATAATAAAACAACCACTTCGGGTAGATGGGCTCGCCAGCGAGGTCGAGTGTTGTTATTTTTGCGTCAAACCGAGCATCTTCAACGATTCTTGAAGTGGCGACGTGGTCGGGATGTGCGTCTTCAAAGTAAGGGGCAAATACAATCTCTGCTTGATGTTCTCGAATCACGGCTGCAACCGCGTGCCTTGCAGCGATGGAATGTTCAACAAATCGATTGGGTAGGTTAATCGTCGTTCGCTTCACACCAAGAATCTCTGCTGCTGCTGCGGACTCCTTCGCTCGTACTTCAGGTGACCCATGGGGCGTTGGCTCCCCGCTTGTCATATCAAGTAACAGCACATCGTGCCCTTGACTGACCAATTTTGCGATCGTTCCACCCATGCCAAGTTCCTGATCATCAGGATGTGGTCCGACTACGAGTATTTGCGCCATCCCAGTATTTTATAGGGTCTGGTACACCTGTACCTGACCCTCTTGACACCATAAAATACAATGATGCGGTACAAGATGTTGGTGGCATATGACGGGACGGATTTTCATGGTTGGCAGACGCAAAACAGGCCTGGAAAGCCCTCACTGCGAACTGTTCAAGAGGTGATGGAAAAGGCAGTCACGACTGTGGTTCGGGAACCTGTCAATATCATCGGTGCGTCACGCACAGATTCGGGGGTGCATTCGAAAGGGCAAGTTGCAACCTTCGCAACAACCAACGAAATACCACCAGAAAAACTCATCATGGGTATTAATTCATGGCTACCTGATGATGTGCAAGTGCGAAAAATCGAACATACCGATGATTCTTTTAACCCAATTGATGATTGCACTTCTAAGGGTTATCGCTATCAACTCGCACACGGGTGTAGCAATCCATTACGAAAACCATTATTTGACAGGCGGTACATTGCATATACCGCATTCGAATTAGACCTTGGGTTGATGAACGAGGCGGCCACTTTATTTGAGGGCGAACACGATTTTTCTGGATTTACAAAGTTAAATCATGGGAGAGAATCAACCCTGAGGAGAATTGACAGTTGCAAGGTGGAATCAGCAGGCGAGGGAGTGCTAAACATCGATATTTCGGGGGAAGGATTTCTATGGAACATGGTTCGGATTATTGCGGGAACGCTACTTGAGGTTGGGCGTGGGAAAATTGCACCCGAAGAAATTCCAGCAATTATTGAATCTGGTGAGCGAATGCGAGCGGGGAAAACGTTACCCGCCCATGGATTATTTTTAGAATGGGTTTCGTTTGATTAGTGGCCAAATAAGTTCGCCATTTCAAAATATCCCTGCTGAGAAAAATAATCCAACGCTTCCTCAACTGATTTAAAAATCTTCGTCGCTGTTTCCGTAATAAAGGGTGAAGGTGTTTTCGCGGGTTTCCACACAACATAGACTTCCTTCGTGTGTTCCCACGCATGTTGTAACTCTCGTTCAACACCGCTTGAAAGTCCCGGCACACCACTGGGCAGTTCGGGGACAAGCGACACAATCATGTCTGACTGATCAATCAATCTGAAATCTCGCATGTAGATTTGCCCGTCGATGTCGCCTGCAATGTCAAGGATTTCGCGGACTGAGACTCGCATCGGGTCGCCACCCTTTTTGCCACCGAACGCATGTGCTTCGACCTCTATCCAATCCTTGCCCTCTTTGGCCGCTTCGATTCCTCGGTCGAGTAACAGTTTTTCATCCACATCAGCAGGATCAAATGCAATGAAGTGCTCCGATAGGGCTGCTCTAAATTGGTCAATTTCTTCAAGAATGTCTGGCATATCCATAACGTGGCTCATTGGAAAACTTGGGTAGACCTTTTTGAGATTATGACGAGCGATGAGTTTGTAACAGGTCTCAGTTGTATCAACATGTCTTCCCCTACTCAATACATAAAACGAATTACTACATCCACACGCCTGTGCCATCAATTCGGTAGCAAGAATTTCTTCTTCACGCCAAACCATGCAATCCTTGAGGGTTGCATCGATGTCGTGTTCAGCGTGCAGACGATCGTGCACGACTTCGATATTGTCAACCAAGCAGATAAACAAGTTCGGTTGAAATGCTTTCAATTGATCGAAATCAAACGCGGGAAATAATCCATGTCGCCAACGAAATGTAGCATGAGTATTCATCACGACGTTCGGGTGTTCTTCGATGGGTGAAGTCGCTGAGACAATGTCTTTAATTACAGCTCGTCGCAGTGAATGCAGTCGGCTCAGAGGCAAGTCAAGAATTCTTCCGGGCCTGATATCCGGTCCCTCCTTGTACATCATTTGCCCGACATTAAAGATTTCGATATTGCCACCACGTTCACCTGCAATATTCGCAGTTTGTTCAAGATATGGCTTCTTGTCCATACCAATTTGACCGGTAATGACTGTTCTCATGCTCCTCATTATACCCAAGAACGGGGTTCAATTACACTACTTTTTCTTTTGTGCAAAACGTCGAAGCCAAGAAGCACGTGCGCGGGGTAATTTCTTTCCAGATTTTTTATGGCTTAACCACAACCTGTAGACCCAAATTACAGCAACAACCACCATCACTAGACCAAGTAGCCGAACGATTAGTTCCACGGTACTTTTGGCTTGCAAACTGTCGGCAATCCACCAACCTGTAAATAACTGCATCGGGACGGTAATCAGACAACATATTGTGGTTGCAAGTGCGAACTTCCAAAATTTCATGTGCATCATGCCTGCAACAGTAATTGTTGTCGTTCGGCTTGCTGGAATAAATCTCGCAAGTACAATCACCCAAATTCCCCTTCGGTCAAATTGGTATTTCACTTGAAGCATCCGCTTTGGGTGTACGAATCGCTTAAACCATTTCTTGTGAAGAAGATTCGTCCCGAGATTGGAACTCACCAGAAACCAAAGTAAATCGCCGGAAACCACGCCAACATACGCAGCGATGAGTGTTGGCCATAAAGGCAAAGCACTTTGTTGAATCAACATACCCGCCGGAATAATGATGATGTCTTCGCCCAAGGGAATACCAAAACCAGAGAGCAGCAGTAACCCATACACAACCCATGGTCCCCAGACTGGATCTACACCACTGATAAGTTGGTCGATCCATGCTTCCATCTGCTAAATCACCACAATTTCATCGTCGCCAATTGAACTCGGCAATTCGATTTGTTCTAAACCATCTGAAGACGCTGCTAGTAACGGACTAATTTCAACTGTTGCGGTATCTGATACCTCAACTCCATATGCGCGTAACCAGTTCTTAGCGCGTTCTTGTTGCAATTGTTGACTCGTTATTGCTGAATCATTCCCAGTCGCATTCTTAATAGGAGCAAATTCTTCTCCTCTTTCTGTTTCAACAACCAAAGAATGCTTTGCCAATGGTAATACATCAAACACGAACCGCTCATACTTATATGCATTGGGTTCTTCTGGAATAATTTGCTCTCCAGTCTGTAAATCGATGTGATTAACCCTCTTGATTGCTTTGTGCCAAGGTAAATCATCGGCAATTCGTTGCAAAAACTCTGTGGACATCATATGCATCGCAATCGATCCTGCAAAGAAACGTAAATTACCCTGTTCATCGACTTCATTTGCTTTTTGTTCTGAAAGGTCGCTGTATTCAACTATTGTTGTCTTTCCATTGACAAGACAAAAAACACCTACATGTTCGTCCGGTCCTGATTTAGAAACACATTTACTTGTCACTTCTATTGACGAATCTCCACAAAGATGGATGCCTAGAAAATCGGGATCTACGACATTTGCAAGCGGATTATCAATTTGAACATATGAAATATAGTTGATGCCTCTTGAATCCATCTCATCAAGACCGCCGCTGCTTTTCAATGCTGCAATCACTCCGCCATGTCCATCGGGGTTCATCGCTACTACACCCTTTGATGAGAGGAGTATCTTTCCATGTTCATCGACTGCAGGGAATTCACCCTGGGCGAAGATAAAAATGTCTGTTCGGTCGATTCCGAAGCAATTGTTGTCAAGTAAAAATGACCGCGTTACAGCATCATTTTCTACGCTCGTCATGATGTACCACGGAATTGAAACATTGTATTTTTTTGATGCAAAAACAATTTGTTCCGCAACAACTTGAAAAAGAGATTTTCCAGTAATTGGTGTTGCTGGAAACGTTCCCTTTGGTCCACTCCAACCCAACCGAGTTCCTTGTCCACCCGCAACGGTGAGCACACCGAGTTCCCCGTTTTTAATTTTTTCTATTCCGATATCTCTGTTTTCATCACTGAGTTTAATGACCTTCGATGGACACACTTCACCAAGTTCTTCTTTGTGCCCTTGCTCTTGAAGGTGTTTGAGTACATCGAAATCAATTGATTCCAACTGTTCTGCAAATTGTCGCTGTTGATGCTCGTCGAGTTCATCCCAGAAGTTTAAAACATGATTTTGCCCATGTTTCGCGACTCGTTTTTGCAACTCGCTGGGTACGTCGCTCAAAATGCTGGGGTTTCCGGAGATGTCCAACCCTCAGGCAAGTGCCTGACAATTTTCCCGGTCTCAAGGTAAATCACTTGTTCACAAATGTTTGTGCAATGATCTGCAACTCGTTCAAGCGAACGGGTGACTGCCAAAAGTTCAAATGCAACAAGTGGGTTCAACTCACCGTTGCTTGTTCGGTGCTGTACATCAAGTACGATTTCTTTACGAAACCTGCTTACCGTATCGTCGAAAGACAACACGCGAACCGCCAATTCAGTATCCGCCTCAGCGAGTGAAGTGGTCGTATCTCTTGCCATTCCAACAACACTGTTTGCCATCACTCTGAATGTTGGGGGTGCCATCGAAATCAATTTGTCGCTTTTCAATGCCGACTCCGCAACAATAACTGCACAGTCAGCGATTCGCTCAAATTCATTATTCACTTTGACAATCGTTAATACGCTTCGAATACTGTGCTCATCATTCGCTCCAAGCCTGAGTAATCCTATACATGCACGTTCAATTTCTACGTCAACCCGATCGATGAACTCATCTCCATCTATAACTTTCTTTGCAGTATCGGTATCCCCATCAAAACTTGATTCAACTGCTTGCAATAGTTGGTCAGATACCCTTGCACCTTGAGTATTCAAGTCTGCTTTTAATTGAGATAATTTTTTTTCAAACTCTGACATCTACTTGCTCTCTTGAGTGCGCATATCGGCTCTCGGGAAGTATACTCGCCACCCTGTGGTTCGACCTCTCTTTTGGAACAAGATTCATGACCAAACTTTGCGTTAATATCGACCATGTTGCTACCATTCGCGAAGCTCGACAAACAATCGAGCCGGATCCGATTGTGGCTGCAACCGAAGCCTGCCTCGGAGGGGCGGATGGGATTACCCTCCACGTTCGAGAAGATAGAAGACACATGCAAGATGATGACCTCTTTCGGCTCCGTGAAATAGTCGAAGTTCCCTTGAATCTTGAACTTGCAGCGACGCCTGAAATGGTCTCTCTCGCCTTGAAATCGGAACCCGATATGGCGATGATTGTTCCAGAAGGACGCAATGAAGTAACCACGGAAGGTGGACTTGATGTCGTGAGTGATGTGGAGTATCTGCGGGAAGTCGTTGAGTCACTGACGGGGGCTGGAATGCGGGTGAGTGCTTTCGTCGATGCCAAAGAGGAACAAATTGATGCGGTCCTTGCTGCTGGATTTACGGTGTGCGAAATTCATACCGGATCCTTCGCTGAGTCCTTTATTCAGAATGACTTCTCGCTTACAAACCCTAAAGTGCAGCAAGAACGTGATAGAGTGCAACTTGCGGTTCAACATGCTGTTGATATTGGATTGCAGTGCAACGCGGGGCATGGACTTACTCACCGCAATGTTGGAGGTATTGCGTCGATTCCGAACATATCGGAATTGCACATTGGTCACTCCATTGTCAGCAGAAGTGTGATTGTAGGAATGCAAAATTCAGTTAGAGAGATGAAAAAACAGATGAAGGATTCTTTACATGACTGAGTTGTATTCCATTACGGAGTTACCATATAAAATTGCTGTCCTCTGTTATCTGTACGATGAAGACGACCACTTACTACTCCTTCACCGAGCAAAAGAACCAAATTCTGGAAAGTATTCACCCATCGGTGGAAAGTTGGAGGCGACGATTGGCGAAAGCCCGCATGAATGCGCGATTCGCGAAATACAAGAAGAGTCAGGGGTTGTCGTAGAACTTCAAGATTTACGACTTTCAGGAATGCTCGCTGAAACTGCATACGAAGATAAAACGCATTGGCTGCTTTTCTTGTTTGAAGTAAAACGCCCGATTCTTCATTCTGAAATTACGGATATGGAAATTGATGAGGGCGTACTTGAGTGGGTACATGTTGATGATGTTGAAAACAAAGATATTCCGGAGACCGATCGACAAATCATTTGGAATCTCGTCAAACAACATCGTGGTGGATTCTTTGCGGTGCATATCGATTGCTCGGTTAAACCTTTTTCCTGGACAGTTCAAGAAGAGTGGACCGCAACTGATGTTTAGTGTTCATGTAACTACTTCTTTTAACGCAGTTCATGCTGTGACAATTCGGGGTGAAGATGAAACGCCTCATTCCCATAACTGGAAAGTGGAGGTTGTCATCGAGGGTGAAACGCTAGACGAAGATGGCGTACTCATTGATTTTCTTGAGGTTGAAGGACAACTTGAAACTATTATTGAGCCACTCGCTGAGTCAAATCTCAATACTATCGATACACTTGAAAGCACGAACCCTTCTGCTGAACGTATTGCTCAGTATGTTGGTGATGCCCTGTCAAAGCAGATTCGCGGGAATGTTCGGGTACAATCCGTCACCATTACCGAAGCTACACATTGTAAGGCAACCTACTCCCTATGACGAATGCTCCACTTATGCTCTCCGTTTCCGGCATTCGCGGAATTGTCGGAGAAACAATGACTCCGGAAGTAGTTGAAACATTTGCGAATGCTTTTGTTTCTTTTCTTTCAGAAAAACTGGGGCGATTGCCTGTGCTTTGTGTTGCAAGGGACAGTCGACCCAGTGGTCCATCGTTGCAAAATGCAGTTGCTAGTGCGTTCGTCAGGTGTGGTTGCACTGTCACGGACCTTGGCGTTGTCGCAACCCCTACAGCAAGTGTCATGATTCACGCTTTGGGAGCTGATGGTGGCATGATTGTGACCGCATCGCATAATCCAACACCATGGAACGGATTGAAGTGTCTGGATGAAAATGGACTCGCCCCAAGCAAGAAAGCCGCGGAAGACATTATCAGAAGATTTCATGAATGTCTCTCGCTTGAACCAAAAGAGGATGGATGTCTACAAGTCAACACTCAGGGAAATGACACACATATTGCCAAACTGTTTGGATTGATTGATCCTGGACCCATTCGGAAAAAACGCTTCCGAGTTGTTCTTGATTCCATCAACGGTGCAGGTTGTGTTTCGGGATTGAAATGTCTTGAACTTCTTGGGTGTGAGGTTCTTCATCTCAACGGTGAGCCCACTGGAGAGTTTGCGCACACTCCAGAACCAAAAGCAGAAAACCTTACCGATCTTGCTGAAAAGGTTGAGATGTTTGATGCAGACGTAGGCTTTGCTCAGGACCCTGATGCAGACCGTCTTGCAATTGTCGATGAAACTGGTTTTTATTTTGGAGAGGAATACACGTTGGTACTCGCCGCAATGCGGTGGCTTGAAGAACATCCCAATACTTCAGTAGCAACAAATTTGTCAACGAGCAGGATGATTGATGATGTTGCAAAATCTCATGGATGTTCTACATGGCGTTCGGCTGTTGGTGAAGCGAATGTCGCAAACATGATGAAAGAACATGGTTGTGTGATTGGTGGTGAGGGCAATGGTGGTGTCATTTTTCCTGAAGTCTGTTGGGTCCGTGACAGCCTTGCTGGAATCGTGTTGACATTGGATTTAATGCGACGTAAAAATAAACCACTCTCAAATATCGTTCGAAGTGTCAAATCATACGAAATGATTAAACGCTCGATTGATCTCAAGGATCTTGGTGGTATTCCAGCAATTGAAAAGGAAATTGAGCGATTAAAAATGGAGTATGCAAACGATAAACTCGACGACAGCGATGGTCTTCGAATTGATTTTGAAGAAGGTTGGGTACATGTCAGACCAAGCAACACCGAACCAATCGCACGCGTCATTGCTGAAGCGAGTGACTCCTTGACAGCGTACAAGTTGTCGAACCGCGTCAAACTCAGTTAATGACAGCGCGGGGTCATTAATACAACTGCGCGCGGGGCATAACCGAAGCGGTTAAACGAATAGTTTCACCGCTGCTGTCATCCATCGAAGTTTGGTATTGAATATCTGGAATGACAGCAAGATTTATCGTCACCCTCTGCAATGTTGTTCCATTTTCGAACTGCAATAAGAATGGGGTGATTGGTACACCTCCAACCATTTGGGTCACTCCACCCAGAACAGTCGAACTAATTCCATCAACGTCCATCTCCAAAGTATCCGTTGTGCCATCCCATGTAATTGTGATTTGTTGTCCAGATGGTGTTGTGATTTCCAAAAAATCACTCTGAACTTCATTAATTGTTGCGCTTGCTGGCATCGGTCCGAATGTTGTTCCAGTACGAACAAGAAGTGCAATTCGCTCCACTAACAGGCGAGACGTTAATCTATTCACTCCGTCTGCAGAGGATCTGGAATACGCATCAACCGATACTTGTATTGCACCAAACAATCCTGTCAATAACACCGCTGTTATCGCCAGACCGATGATCAATTCAACGACTGTAAATCCTCGACGCATTACATGCCCTCCTGATAACTCGATCCATCTGGGACAACGGTAATGGGCCATGGGACGCCGTCAGGCATCGGTGCGTCTGGATTCGCTCGCAAGGAAACTCTGCCATACCCCGAGAATGGTTTCATACCATCGTCGACGCCTTCACCATCACCATCTTCTGGACCAAAGTACCCGATTGTCGTATTAAATGCATCAGCCTCGCCTCCGTAAAATAACGGTCCTTCACCCTCAACGGGGCGATACGTGGAAAGAATTGTACCGTGTACATCTACAACACCTCGAAGGTCGAGTAAACCTGAAACGATTGTTCCCGTCAACTTGACACCAACCGCTTCGTTGTTCTGGAATGCACCAATCTCGACTGACCAACCGGGCATCAATACTGAACTTCTCGCAAGTTGTTCACGATCTGCGGGGTCAATTGAATTCAAGACCGCTTGGAGCGTTGCTCCATCTGCTTGTGCTGCGAGATCTGGGTCATTGGGATCGATGAAAAATCTCGATTCTCCAGTCACTTGAATTTTATTTCTCCAGTGGGTGAATTCTGAGGGAACATCCCCAGCAATTGAGCCAAGAAAAGTGCAATCGTGGAACCGTATATTATTAGAAACATCTCGCGTATCGAGGTAGGTCACTCCACCAGATTCTGCGACAAGACCATCAAACTGTGCTACATACGCACCACTTCCATCCGGTACGACTGCTCCTACATAATTCCAATTAGGATCAGCGACATCCTCTGTTGTTTCAACCCACGTCACGCCAACAAACATGCAATCTTCAAATACTGCATTTGTTCCTTGAGGAATGCGCACGTTATTGAAAATCATATCTTTATAGATGGGTCGTTGATACCAATCGTACCCTCCATCCGATTCCCAAGGAATGCTTTCCCATGTACTTGCAGAAGGTGGCGTATATGTACCGCCAGTATTAAGATTGGATTGAACTTGACCGCTGGTTGAATCTCCAAACAAGGTTCCCGTCATTGATTCGGTCTCAAACCAAGTTTGTGCTCCAGCGAACATTGCCGTAGTCAATTCCGAAAGTTGATTCTCAGACAACGAAAATTGTGCAGCAGATGCACCATATTCAGGAATAATTGATCCGCTGACATCACTTTGCCATTGCAACCCTGTCGCTGCTTCCCATGCCGCCACATCAACTGCGAACCCTATATTTCCGTCGACTTTTGCGTAATGGTCCCGAGCATCAATAATGCCATCATTCCAACCAAGTTCGCGGTCAATACTGTCTACGACACCATCGCCATTACGATCGCTTCTTGCATTGTCAATGAGTTTCGCGAATTGCAAATCACTTGAGAATTCCTGAATTAATCCAGGGAAACCAGCAGCTGCTGCAAGAGCAGCGTCGTACACAACACCAATGTCGCCATTGCTATCGTAACGAGAGAGGAATAAATCCATCTCGGTGACATATTGATCACCATCATAATCGATCAACGAACCCCCAAGACCGATACTTTCGGTTGGGTGATTTGGTCGAAGTCGATTGTCTCCATCGACATCGTTTGCAAGAACCAATCCACCAAACGCCGAAATGTCACCATCGAGCATCGCTGGGTCAATACCGTAAAAATCACTCCGCATGACAAGTGGTATACCAAACGTTCCATTCAATTCATCCGTTCCTATTCCGTATCTCGTACCGAGTGGTCCTTCAACTATGACATTGCGACCGAGCATTACGCGTGACATTGCAACGAGCGCATAATCAATTCTCTTATCTAAATTAAATTCCAATGATATAGTTCTAGAAATTCCATCTGCTTCTCCGACACTCGTCACCAAAATTCTCGTGTCGTTATTGAGTAGTTCATATGACAATCGAAAATAGGACTCTCCAATTCCATCGAGTGCGATTGGTTTTAGTTCCAACTTGAAGTCCGCATCAATCGTTGGCAATAGTGCGTCTTCTGCGGTGAGTTCAATCGAGTGTAAATCAATTTGTTCAAATACATCTTGAAGCGTATTTATGATTCCTACTCCGGTGGGAGCACCAACAACATAGTTTGGAGCTGGTGCAACAGTGATTTGTCCGTCCGATGGAGTCCAAGTGCCTCGCCATAATTTTTCTGCCAAATCGCTATCGATAACACCCCTGTCAATAACGTACCTGTTGACTTCGTCTAACAGTCGGACACTTCCAAATGACAACCCCGATTCAGCCGCGGACTGTGCCTTTGCAATTGCAATCATTGCCTTTGCGCTTCGAACATTCGTCCATGAAACACTTGCCATTCCAGCAGTAATCGAAGCAATCACTGTAATCATAAGCAGTGCAGGAACCGTAGCCCACCCGAATCGTTTTACTGTGTTTATCTTGGTGCAATCCATGTTAACCTCGTTATTTCTTCACCGTCAAATAAAACGGTGACATCTATACGCACGACTTCTGACGAGCCATCTGGAACAACGCTTGTTACATCAAATGGGTCCACACATTGCACTCTGATTCGTTGCTCCCAATCTTCCATCCCAACAATAATCGCTCCCGTTGCATCAATTGGTCCCGTGCCACCTGCTTCTGAAAATATTGCATCATCAAGATCATCAAGATCATCAAGATCAACCGGGATTATTTCCCCCGATTCCGATCCCCACGAAGAAGCGCCTGTAATTGGATCGTTTGCAGGAAGTAATAATGACATTTCACGAATTTCCGTCGCAAGCCTCATTCCTGTTGCAAGTTCTTCAGACGCGACCGCTTGAATGTGCCATGCTTGTTGAGAACCAACAATCGCAACGATTCCGATACCAACTACTGCAATGGCAATTGCCGATTCGACTAACCAAAAGCCCCGCCTTGTCGTTGTACGGTTTCGTTTCATCAGCTTGTTACCACCGCGCTCATTTTGAAAATCGGAAGGATAATTGCCATCGCAATAAATCCAACAATTGCGCCCATGAACACAATCATGGCTGGCTCAAGCAAACTTGTAAAAGTTCTAACTGCATCGCGCAATACTCGATCGTAATATTCAGAAATTTCCTCAAGAACATCTCCAAGTTTTCCGGATTCCTCACCCGCTGCAATCATTTGAATCACTGGTATAGGCAACAATTTCGTGCCATCCAGTACTTCATTAATTCGGCGACCTTCTTCTACACCTGTTGCCACTTCACCCCACAACTCATGATAGCTGCGGTTGCCTGCGATATTTCCCGTTACTTTAAGAGCGTTTATCATTGGAACACCTGCATTGACAAGTTCGCCGAGTGTTTGCAGGGAACGAGTAATGTATAACGCTCGAAGCATTTTACGGACGACTGGGAATTTCAACTTCAGTTTGTCAATGAAGCAACAACCTCTTTCCGTTTTTGAAAG
>Ga0066376_10002058_pt1 | contig 18975 bp, 16 predicted proteins | sample Knorr_S15_td_Bot_FD_77009 | JGI IMG/M metagenome (GOLD analysis project Ga0066376, IMG submission 77009) | Marine microbial communities from Southern Atlantic Ocean transect - Knorr_S15_td_Bottom_ad_5009_LV_A | ecosystem: Environmental > Aquatic > Marine > Oceanic | place: Southern Atlantic... | reverse complement strand
TTCTATTTGATTCCAGATGAGTTTTTCAAAGTGTGCCTAATTGATCTAATTCGCAACACCGTTACATAGCAATCTATACGGAAAGTGACTAAGGACTAGTTCGCATTAACCGAAATACCTTCTAAGCAGCGGGTCGCGGGTTCGAATCCTGCCTGGGACGCCATCTAGTCACGAATCTAATTGAGCTCAGGCTCGGAAAGCCGCCGTAACGGGCGGCTTTTTCTTTGCCAAAAAGCCATATCCGATACGCTGCCTTAAAGAGGTTGCCGGTTGGGCCTCCGGTTGCTTGTTCCACGGACCCTGGTCGGAAAAGGAGGCAAGGAATTAGGATGGTCAGAAGACGAAACACCAGGTGCGAGGATATGGATAGATCCAATATAGACCTGTCGATGCTGAATCGGGCACTAAGAGGTGCGCAACCGGCCTTTCATACCATAGACCGCTACCTCACAATCCGTGGGGAAGAGTCGGATTGGCTGTGGCTCGCCTCGGCCAGCAAGCCATTCGTGGTCAACGGGCTCAGGATGATGTTAAGGCGCCGTTTCCGCGCTGCGGGCGCGAAATTCCAAGGTGCTCGCCTTCAGGCGTGGATTCGCCATGGAGTACTTGGCTGCTGGTGGACAAGAGGGAGACTTGAAGGAACTTGGCGGCTGGAACGACTATGCGATGGTTGCAAGGTACGCCAAGGCCAACGCCGGTGAACGCGCCGTCAAAGCCCACAAGAACCTCAGCCCTAGGGACCGGCTGAATCTAAGGTAAAATATTAAGAATGTTTTGAGCGGCTCGACAAGGATATCGAGGCGAATTCCTCTCCTCCGAAGAACGCCTTTAGTGGAACCCAGAGAAAGTCTAAATCCCAATATTTCCCCACGACAATACGACGACGCAGGGTGTAATCTTGGGCTCCAAGATAGCTCGGGTTTAGTAGACCATGTCTCAGAATTGCTTTCCGAGCCGCCTCAGATTAGACAAATATATTAATCTCACCTGATCAAACGTCGAGCCGGAGTGATTTATCCCGGCAATCAATGAGCCATTACCGATGCCATCAAGCTGTGCTCGATATTTTGCCCCCCACGTCTCGAATTCAAATTCGCATTGCTAGCGTTGAGTAAGGTCTACCGAAGTTATTCGAGTGACCAAACGACCCCCTCTACTACGACCGAGAGGCCCTAGCCGAGGCGGCGGCCCAGGCGGTGCGGGGAAATGTCACCGCCGGGTTGAGAGACATTAGGCCGGTGGTGTTTTTCCTCCCATCTGAACTATCACCGGGCGAGCAAGCACCGGTCGAGGCGCGGGTTGCGTTGGCTGCTGTGTAGGAAAACGTCGGCGTTCTCGTCGCTGGAATCGTCGCCGGGCACAATTTATATTCGGTAGAGAGGCAATTCGAGTGGTTGTATCGTGTTCGAAAATTTGTCAGTTCAGGTAACCACCTAATACTAGATGAACATGGAGATTCGGAGAGCTAGGTCATGAGATTCTCTTTCGCTGACACATTCCAAAGCTCGTTGGACCGGTTAGACAAACAGGACCAGTCCATAGTTAAAGTCGCGGTGTTTGACTTGCAGCAGAATCCTATTACGCCTGGCTTCAATTTAGAGAAACTTAAGGGGCGGAATCTCTGGTCTGGGCGAGTCAATCAAGACCTCAGACTGATAATGCACCGAGACGGCGATCTCTTGATCGTTCTCTACGTCGGCCATCACGACGCGGCATACGGATGGGCCGATAATCATGAATTTAGATCCAATCAAAAGATTAATTCCATGCAGTTGGTTTCGCTGGAGCATATCACAGAGCGGGTGGTCCACCAGGAGGTAGTGCACCGAGGGCCAATGTGCTTCCAACAACACACTGACGATTATCTGCTGGCATTAGGTCTTCCTCAGGAATGGCTTCTACCAGTGAAGCAAGCTACAAAAGAGGATTTAGGAAGTCTAATTGGTACGATTCCTGACGAGGTCGTGGAACGACTTATTGACTTAGCAGAAGGGAATCTAGTGCCCGTGCCCAGGCCCCATGATGGTGACCCGTTGGATCACCCGGACTCATTAAGGCATTTCATCACGGTTGAGGCCAAGAACGATCTGGCTAGAGCGTTGGAATATCCTTGGGCCAAATGGACTGTGTTCCTTCACCCCGAACAACGAGATCTAGTGGAGTCATCATTCGCAGGGCCTGCCAAGGTCTCCGGATCCGCAGGCACCGGTAAAACCGTCGTGGCCCTGCACAGGGCGTTCAGATTAGCTACGCAGAACCCCTCGTCCAACGTGTTGCTGACCACCTACTCCAGAACCTTAGCGGCGCGGATAGAACAGATGGCGACAGTGCTCGCGGGAGGATTGGACGAGATTCCTAAGAACCTGACAATCACGAACATCCACAGGCTTGCTGTTCAAATATGGTCGGCACACAATCCCGGGAGGTCGTTCAAAGCAGCAGATAATACCGAGGTCAGCGCAGAACTAGAAGCAGCCATAGGCCTAAGGATACTTGGCCCACTCGACCTCGGATTCATCGTAGCCGAATGGAACCACATCATAGATTACTGGGGAATCACTGATTGGGAGTCCTATCGAGATTTCTCCCGGACCGGGCGCGGAACGCTGTTAGGGCGGAGACAACGAGAAGAACTATGGTCGGTATTCGGGCCCGTCCTAGGTAAAATTTCAGAATCTAGCAGTGCGATGACCTGGTCCCAGGTCACCTTCGCGGCCACACCATTCGCAACAAAAGACCAGTCAGAACGGTTCCAGCATATCGTCGTGGATGAGAGTCAGGACTTTGGGCCAGCGGAATTGTCATTGATAAGGGCTCTCGCCGAGCCAGGTCCGGATGACCTGTTTCTTTGCGGTGATGCCGGCCAAAGGATATATCGTCGGCCATTTTCATGGAATGGTCTTGGCATACCTATACAGGGACGGTCTAAACACCTCTCCTCCAACTACCGGAACACAGAGCAGATCCAAAGGTTCGCCCGAAGCATCCTGGGGAGGCCGGCTATTGGAGGCGATGAGGAAGAGGAAAGTCGGGATGGGGTCTCTTTGCTGACGGGGGCTCTGCCAATGGTCAAATTATGTAAAGATGAATCTGACGAGGTACTGCACTTGGCCGCATGGTTACAGGACATGATGCGCCTGGGGTACGCCCAATCAGAGATAGCGGTGTTCACCAGAAGGACGAGGACTCTGGCCACCATATGTGATCCTGCTCTACGTATGGTCGAGGGACTCAACAGAAGGGACCTACAAGACTCTCGGCCCTCCAGCGAGGATGGAGTCTCGTTTGGTACGATGCACCGTGCTAAGGGGTTGGAGTTCAAAGCCGTCGCGGTGGTCGGGTGTAGTGATAATCAGGTCCCAGATCAGGACATGTTGGCTAGCGCCTGCGATGAAGCGGACACACACGAGATTCTGGAGCAGGAAATCAACCTTTTGCACGTCGCGCTGACACGTCCGCGGGAGCGATTACTGGTAACCTGCACCGGCAAACCTTCCCGTTTCTTCCCAGAGGGTTTTGACGATCAAGAAAGGCATGTCGTTTAGCCGGCCGATTATATAGAGAGAACGCTACGGCTGTGCAAAGTAGCCGTACCTTGCCTCCACGTAAGCGAGCCAATCCGCCCATTGTCCATTGGTGTCGTGAGTTCGAACCCACTCTACCCATTCTTGGTGGGTAAATACAGAAAAGCCGGCCTTACCCTTGAAAAGCCCGCTCCATTCCCTTAGTGTCGCGATCCCAGTCCGATTTAAGCTCGTATCCAGGGTATCGTTCCGGTCATCCACGGCCACGCCCGAAACCACAAAGTCGTACTTTCCAGAAGCTGCTATGCCTTCCGCTAGGGCTTGTTGACGAAAAAGTTGATAACCTGAGTAAGCGGCAGGACAATGATTGAGTTCTGACAGCCGATCACTATCGACCACGGGCGCCAAGTGTTCCCAATAGCGGCGGCCCCAGACTGTTTGATGGCATTGAGATGATGGAGCACCGGCAACCGCCGTGGCCTGGAGGCAGCGGCCAGGATCTGGGTTCCCGGGCTTAGCTGTAGAGCCAGTAGTGCGCCGGGCGGAACAAGGGTAGAAAGAATGCTCCACCAGTTTATTCTCTAGAAGAATAAGACCTCGACCACCGTTGACCAGGAGACCCAAGTCTGGGGAAGTCTGGCCGGAACCCCGACTACCCCCGGTTTCCCCCAACAATGCTGATGGGTGAAGTTTTCCCTCTTCCGCGTACTCCAACTCCAACGAGTCCAGCGTTTGTACCTGATCGCTCAAATGTTCATGGAGAAATCTAGAGAGAATCGAGCGGCCTTCGGGTGAACCGCCAAAAGGGAAATATAGATTGGCGCACTGCATCCAGGAGCTCTTCAGGTTGTGTACACCGCCATGTTTCTGGACGGCATGGTCAGCCAAGTATTGCGGTAGCGAATTCTTAGTCCCGCTCCGGATGCCAGGCCAAAGTCCTTCTTCCCACAGATCTCTAGGCAATATCCAAGGGTATCGCTTGCCGTTCTGTTGGCCATGCTCTTGCGAGATAATATTGGTCTTGCGCCAGGCAGTTTGGTGGTCTGTCATCCACCGATCAAAGTTCTTCACGACACCGCACCTTCAAGCATGAGGCTCAACGAAAATCACGATTCCGGTAAAGATTCAAGTTTGTAGATCTGCGCGTCGGCACAGGCTTCTTGGAATTGCTGGGTGATTTCCGGGTGGCAGGTGAATACCAACACCTGGTTGGTATCAGCCAACTTGGCGAACCCTTCGGCGGCCGCGCGGGCCCGGCGCGGATCGCTGTTAACCAATGCATCGTCCACAATCACCGGCAGTGATGTCGTGTGCTGGCTAAACTCCCGCACCAATCCAAACCTTACAGAGAGATACATCTGTTCTCGAGTCCCACGACTCAATTGACTATGTTGTTTCTCCTCCCCCGCCTCGGTAACAGCGATGATTACCGATTCTCCTACCGGGGACCGGAGTCCTCGATACCGACCTCCAGTGACATTCTTGAAAAACTCTGAAGCTGTTTGAATCACTTGAGGCTGGCGTTCCTCCTCATGATGCTTTCTTGCCTTACGAAGCATCATGAGCGCCAATGAGTATTTCGACCACTGTGTTCCTAACTCGCGAAGTTCCTCCACGAGAGTTTCTCGCTTTGCAATCAAGTCAGACGCTTCGTCTGAGGTACCCAATGCCTCCAATTCATTTCCAGCCAGGACCGATTCTTCTCTCAGCTCATCTCGCTTCAACTCCGCTTCTTCAAGAGATTGCTGTGTCTCTTGAACACTTTCCCCTAGGGCGATGGGACTACGGTCTCCTATCTCAGCGCGGAGGCCTTCGTGATTGGCTTCTGACCCAAATACCCGTAGGATAGTCGTCTTGTGTCCTTCTAGTTTATTTTGATATTCCTGGTATTCATCTTGGACAGCACCTATCCTGCGGAATTCTTCGGTATCATCTGTGTCTGCAAGGAGGAGCAGTTCCTTCAAGTCATCTTCAGCTTTCTGCGATCGGCGCCGCTCCAGGTCCAGCCGCTCTTCCGCCTCGGTCAGTGAAACTTGTTCTGCTTCTCGCTGCCTGAATTCCCCTTGGGCTTCTTCAAGCCGGTGAGACAGTTCGTCTATCGCCGAGGTGATTGTCGTCGATCGTTCGATGTCGATGGAAACTCCGAGCTTCGTTGCCAAAGGGACGACGAGTCCAGAGATTTCCTCTATATCACGCTCTATCGCCGATACCCTTTGTTGACGGCCTCGTTGATTTGAGAGGCTAGAACGGGCAGAATCTACACGAGAGAACAGCTCCAGGACACCGTCCGCTGATATACTTTCCACCAAATCCCGCTCTCTCAACCACTTCGTCCAGGTATCTTGAGCCGCTGCACGGTCCTCTTCCGAGTTGTCGAATGCTTTGGTAACCCGCTCAAGGTCTAGCTTTCGGCGGTCTGATTCTTGCATCGCATCATGGTGTATACGTTGCAGACCTTGAATTTCGGTCCACTTGCGGGTACTTACTTCCAACTCTCGCCCTGCGATTTCTAGCGCGGCGAAATCCAGAGAATCTAGGCCTAACATGGTCTTAGCAGCAGACAACTCTTGTTCTATGGAGGCTATCTGGGAACCCGTATCACCGCGTTGAGAAGAGATTCCTCGGCTTCTTCCGGCACGTAATGCGAATATAGCCAGCACGATCCCGATGCCAAACCCCAATGCTGCAAGCACTACCGCGGCTACTCCACCGTTGCCGATGAAACCCCAGATCGCAGATCCGATACCCAGAATGGCGAACAACAATGCAGCAGCGAACAACGGTAGTTTGCCCAATCCACTCGCTCCACGAGTCCCAGAGGGCGGAAGGTTTGCTCGAAGTTGGCGGGCTTCCGAAAGCCGGACCAAACCTTGGCGTGCCGCGCTTATCGTTCCACGGCAAGTCGTCAATGCAGCCTCATCGTATTCCGATGGGCCGGCCTGCTCAATCTCCGCGGCAGCTTGTTTCGTCGCCTCATCGGCGGAGGCAGATTCCTTTTCTGCTGATTCCCTTTCACCTTGCCGAGTTGTTACAGCCTGACGAAGACGAGTGGTCAACTCTTTTTCTTGATTGACCTTATCTCTCGCAGGAAGGGAGATGTCGATCGCCTCTAGCCGGGTGCTGTCCCAACCGGGCCCCAACTCCTTGAGGAGCCTATCAACCTCGGCGGTTTGTTGATTCGCCTCGCCTATGCGTTCGGGCAGATCCTTCACGGCGGCATCCAGACGGGACTTCTCCAACGTAGCTTTTCGAATATCCGCAGCGTCTTGTAGTAAATCTTCTCCGGTCACAGGATGGGAAACGACCTCTTTCAACTTTTCAACGGTGTCCGCCGTCTGTTGGGTGGCTTCTTCAGATTTAGCTACTTGCTCTAGGACGGTCTCCAATCTGGCAACTCCATCCTGAGGGAAATTGGGAGACAAGGGCAACGCCGATAATTTAGCCTCCAAGATACCAGTCTCTACCAGGTCATCCCGGACGGTACGGAGATTGCGCTGATGGTCCAGTGCACGGTAAATCTCGGTGCGGGTCTCTTCCAGACCAGCGATATCGTCTGCTAATCGCACGATCTGGTTGGTAAGTTCTGCGTATCGGGGAGCGTCTTTATGATGGACGGCTAGACTAGCCTCCACTTCTTCGAGTTCGGACAGTACTTCGCTGATCGATTGGTTCCTGCCAAGATTGCCACCAAGTCGATATATCTTTTCCCGGTCGGCTTCGATTTTCCTTTCCACTCCGGGCAGGTCCGTAACGCCTAGTCCGGCACTGTATATGCGTCCCTGTACCTCTTCGTTATCCAACGATTTCATTTCCTGAAGCTCGTCCAAGCCAAAGGCAAAAACATTTTCGAATAACTCTTTTGAGGAATGACCTACCAACTGTTTCAGATCAGCTTCGGCGTAGGAATTACCGCTTTCATCTTTGACGCTGAGGTTTCCTCCACTGGCGCCTGCGTACCGCTCTACGGTGTAGCGAGTCCCGTTGTCGTCAACCACTACTATGTGGCCGCCATGCCTACCTCCCTTAATGGGAGAATAATGCTCGTCACGGCCTCGGCTCGAGAATCCGAACAGGATAGTCCGTATGAACGCGAGGAGGGTGGTTTTACCAGCTTCGTTCTCACCCTCGAATATAGTGATTGGGGCCTCAAATGGACCGAATGTGTGCTGTGCGAAGTGTCCGAAGCCATCGATATATAGGCTCTCAATTCTCATCTGATTCCTCGGTAACCAGAAGATCAAGACAGATAGATTCCGCTTCATCCAGCATAGTGGTCAATTCGGTTCCCTTTGGAAGATAATCCGAAAGATATTTGCGAAGCCTTCGATGTTCATAGAGTGGTTTCAATCCATCAAGCAGATCTTCGGTGTCGCCGTCGTTGTCACGCGATCGGTCGAAGAAGCGCAAAAGATCTCCGACGAAATCTTCTCTCTTGATAAGGTCATCGCGATCTATGTCTTGACGAGTGGATACGGTGACACGATCGCAATAAGCAAATGGGCTCCGCTCCGACCAGTCATCGTTCAGTCGTTTAGACAGTTCCCCGGCGTATTCTTGGTGGTTGACCAAGCCATGCAGCGGTCCGCGGCCACTGAAGTGAACCCGGTATACAAGATGGCGTCCGTCCGACCTTTCTAAGGCCAGGCCGAGTTGATGGTCGATCTCCCGCTCGAAAGCATCCATGTCCTCATAATCCGAGATATCGACGTCAATGTGTTCCCATCTCACCAGGTCCACGGCGCGAAAAGACCGCTCGACCGAACCGTTTTCCGTAATGGTCACCAGATAGACGCCTCTCGCGCCCGTCTCGTTGGCATGGCGGCCCTGGGTATTGCCGGGGTAAACCGCAAATCCTTCAGGAAGGCTGAATTCCTGGCGGGTGTGGACGTGGCCCAGTGCCCAATATCGGATCCCGACCTTCCCTAAGTCATCAACGGTACATGGAGCATATGACTCGTGCCCAGTGTCAGCACCGACATTCGCGTGCAGCAATCCGATGGCAATCCGGCCGGGTTGGACGATTCGCTCGAATTCCGGTACAACGTTCTCCCGGACTTCTCTGGTCGGATAACTATATCCGTACACGATCGGCGAATCCGGATCGTCTAGCCGCAATTCACTTGAGGTAACGGCCGGACCAAAGCGGCAGCAGTCGTCAGGAAATGAAACTTGAGAATGCCAGGCGTCCAGCGGGTCATGGTTGCCGTGGCATACAAAGCTACGGATTCCCGATGATTCCAGGCGTTTCAGCCCATCGACAAACCTTAGTTGCGCCCCTAGGCTTCGGTCGGCAGAATCGAATACATCACCTGCGACGAGCAGGGCATCTACCTGCTCGTTGATGCACAGGTCTATAACAGCGTCGAATGCATCGAAGGTGGATTTCCGAAGAACCTCGGCTATTCTGGGAGAAACCCGTTTCAATCCCTTGAACGGGCTGTCTAGGTGAAGGTCCGCGGCATGAACAAAGCGATAACTCGGCATTGATGCGCTCTCAGAGAAACTGGATTCGGTTAAACCTGGTCACTATAGGTGTGACTCTTCGGTAGGATCGGCGTCAGCGGACCGAATCCATTCTTCGGTCTCGTCGTTGTTTACACCACCGGAGAGTCCCTGAATGCTATCGGATCAGATCAAGAGACTAGAAGACAAGTTGCCGTCAGCACATCTTCTCGTCGAGCGATTGCATTATACCAAATTAGACAGATAGATGATGTTAGACATGATTGGGAATTATCCTGCAGTACTACGAGGGAATATCAACGAGAGTCGGAAAGGTGTCTAAACGCCTGCGAACTAGTAGGGATCGCACAACTTGGTATACATGCTGTTATGGGCAAATCATCGAAAATGCGCGCATGACCATAAAATAACCACCTACTAACGAAGCAGTCGCACATTTAGGGGCAGTTTTAGCTGTGGCCCGCTTTCCCATTCCCAAGCTGTCGGCTTCCAATTGCACGCACAAACGCCCACGACCAAACACCACAGTACCCATGCTAGAGGATGAACTCGCTAAGTCGGGTATTCGGTGCACTTCTCCAAGTTCGTTGAAGGAAGGCCGCCCTTTGGATACTCAAGAAGTCCCGAACGGGATAAACGTGCTGAAATAGCGGGATGATTCAAAAACCCAGTTAGCCACGCAATGCTCAGTCCCTGCATTGCTCCCATAAGACTAAGTACACCCGGTTCAGCTCAGCCAATCCCTTCAGTTCCACTTCTCGCGCTTCGCCGAACTGGATGTCTCCGGCGTTATCGGTCAACCCCTTGAGTAGCGACGACACCAGAATTTCCGCCCATGTACTTGATCCGCGATGCGGAACCCCATTCATCAGCCTAAAAGCGACATGATCGTATGGACCAGCACGCGGGCTTCATCCGCAACTTGTCGCACAGGCGCAAAGTCTTCTCCCAACATCGACTCCCCGCCACCGACTCCGTACATCACCGCTGGCACACCGGCGGCACATGGTCCACCGGCGTCGAAGGTGCCTTGCCCATAGCATGTTTCGGGGGCTCCAGAATAAATTTTCCGGTGCGCTTCAGTCAACGCCTGCACTCCAGGGTGCTGCGGGTCGACCAGTGCCGGCCACATGTGTGTTCCTCTGGAAACGATAACTTCATAAGGCGAAAGGTCACCGATCGCCTCTCGCACTTCCTCCACCGCCTGGTCCAAGTCGTCTCCGGGAAGCAGGCGGCGGTCCACTCTGATCCGGGCGGTCTCGGGGAGGGTGTGGGGTGCCAAGGGCTCGTACACAATCTGGTAGGCGATGGCATGACGCCTGCCTAGGATAGGATGGGAGCCGGGAAGTTGAAGCTTTTTCAGGCGGTTTAAGAACTCATTTGCCCCTTCGATAGCGCTGAGACCTGCTCCGGGAGCGCTGGAGTGCGACGCCTTCCCTTTTATATCTACGTTCACATCTACCCTACCACGGTTACCCAAAGAGATGCGCATCCCGGTGCCCCTCAGCAGCACGCAAAAATCCGGCTTGGGGTCCAATGTTTGAAGGATCTGCTCCGTGCACCAGTGACTGCTACGGCCTTCGTTATTTACTGCAAAGTAGAGAGTTCCCGAAAGCCGCACATTCTGCTCCGTCAACACCTTCAGCACCGCTAGCATCACGGCGTGGTGGGCTTTGACTTGGCTTACTCCCTGTCCAAAAACGCAGGGCTCGTCGTATCCAAAAGCTTCTCCGTTGGCTATCTTGCCGGAAAACGGCTCATCCATCAGGTTATGATGCTGGATCGGGGTGTAGACCATCACTAGAAGAGAGGCTGGGGATGTCCCGTCGCCATACCGGATCAATAACTGGTTTTCCGGGACGTCGGAGATTTTATCTGCGACTCCCAGAGCAACTATCTTGGGACGCAGGACATTTTGGACGTAATGGACCAACTTTGGGTCGTCGGGTTCCATAAAAGTCTCGGCGCCCAGTGGGACCTCAGTCGGCACCTTCGCTAGTTCCGTCAAAACGTCGATCAGGTAACCTTCATCTAGTTTCGAGGCGAGGTCTTGTGGTTGGTGTTGGGACGACATCTGGCTCCTCCGTGAACGTGTGCCGATTCTCCAATCGAGCCTCGAAAGTATACTACCAGACCTTTCCGATCGACTGGAGTACGCACGATGCGGGGTTGTCGCCGAACCGATATAGTTGGTGGCGCGCCCCGGCTTGTTCCATTGCACGATGCTATGCTGTCGAGAGATGAGGATTCAACCATGAACTTTGATCACTTCGAGTGCTTAAGCTTTGACTGCTACGGAACATTAATTGACTGGGAAACCGGCATAGTATCCGCTTTACGGCCGATCTTAGAAGCGCACGAAGTCTCTGCCGGCCACTATGCCTTGCTGCAGTTATTCGGAGAGGCCGAAGCAGAAATTCAGGCAGGACCATATCAATCCTATCGAGATGTCCTGAAAGAAGTTCTTTTCCACATTGGCGATGTATTAGGGTTCGAGCCGTCACATAACGAGTTGGAAAGATTTTCTGCGTCGGTGATGAACTGGCCTGCTTTTACGGATTCTTCTCAGTCTTTACGTGCGTTGGCTACCCGGTATCGCCTCATTATCCTATCCAATATCGATGACGACCTTTTCCGGTCTTCGCAGAAGCTCCTCGGGGTCGAATTCGATCACGTATTCACAGCGCAGCAAATCGGCTCGTACAAGCCGTCGCTTCAAAACTTCGAATACTTGATTCAACATGCGGGAGCCCCGCAGCATAGAATACTGCACGTTGCGCAGAGTCTATTTCACGACATCGCGCCGGCAAAGGCCTTGGGGATTTCGACAATGTGGGTCGATCGGCGTCGCGGGGCCGCGGGCTTGGGTGCGACTCCCTCATTAGAAGCCGCACCGGACGCAATTGTTCCTGATTTGCGCTCTCTCGCGGTGTTAACCGGGACTATGGCATGATAGTATCGCCGCCGCCGGAAGTTGGGAGGATGACGACTCGACCCTCGGCATCAACTTCGAGATGTACCCGGCTTTCGGCAAGGGTCTAGTGTCCACTGACTCCAAGGCGCAACCCGGCATGGACTACCGTTACCGGGAAGAAGCCACTCGCTTTGATGGCGCCATGGCTTAGCCTGCGTTCGTATCAGCCAAGGACCGGCAGTCCAACGCCCGTGAGAAATGCCGGTATAGTGAGGTTCACATGGAGATATCTAACGAAGATTTTCTGATGTTTATTGACCGCGCGCTGGATGGCATGTTGCGCATCGTGGAAGAACTGGGCGAGGAGCGCGCCAATATGCGTCCTGACTTGCCCGGCGCAAACTCGCCCTATGCCATCTTGACGCACTGCATTGGAGTGTGTGATTACTGGATCGGGACACTTTTGGGGAAGCGCGAGGTTTTTCGGGACCGGGACGCGGAGTTTAGGGCGAGCGGTACCGCTGTTGAGTTGCGCGAAAGAGTAAGTGAGCTTAAGGCAAAGCTTCTGGCAGATATTAAGCAGGTGCAAGGTGGGAAACCGTTGGCATCGGCGCCGAATTCAATGTTTAACCCACTGCGAGGTACCAACTTTGGAGACTGGACGGAAGGAAAAGCGCTGATTCACGCGTACGAGGAACTAGCGCAGCATCACGGCCAAATGGAGCTTACACGCGATGTGCTGATGAGTTGAAAGTCTGTGAGCCCAAACAGAATCTTTGGAGGGAGGAATCCATCATGGCAATCGAGTGCCACACCAAGGTTGGGGAAATCTGCTACTAGCCTTTCTTGGGAATTGGCACCCAACTCGTCACTGCCGAAAAGCTGGGCCGGGTCTGCTACGCGATGGAGCGGGGGCCTCGGTACGTGTAAGTGGCCATCAAGCGATGGGAGTCGTTCACTGGGGAGCAGGCCGTCAAGGAGACCAAGTGACAGCTGAACCTACCGAATTGACCAATAAGCCTCTACAGCCCTGGGTTCTGGTTCTGGTAATCTCCGTTAATAATGTCACCTTATCTGGGAAATCCCGGCTAGAATCTATCCTATAGAGTTGATGCCGCGGAAGCCGCGACTGAATTCCGTCACCGGAGTTCAATGAGAGGAATGGACATGGTTCGTTGGGCAGATATCCCCGTACCTCTGCAAGAAAATTTCAAGAAGAGGCAATTCACTCATTTTAATCGTATGCCTTGGGTTGAAGCGCCAAGGTTGACCGTTGCGCGGGTTGCAATCATCACCACGGCGGCGATTCACCGCGCCGATGATCGGCCATTTGCAGGCCACGAGGGTGATTACCGGATCATCCCAGGTGCTGTCGAATATGCCGACTTGGCCATGACTCACTCCAGCGTAAATTTTGATCGCACTGGTTATCAACAGGACGTAAATGTCTGTTTTCCCCTTGAACACCTGCAGTCGCTAGTCGCCTCGGAGGAGATCAACACCGTCGCGGACTGGCATTACTCATTCATGGGTTCTACCGCGCCGGAGCGGATGGAAGTGGCGGCAAAGGAGGTTGCCCAACTACTTCAAGGGGACGATGTAAATCTCGTTCTTCTCATCCCGGTTTGACCCGGTTGCACACGCGCCGTTGGCGTGTTGTCACAATATATAGAAAGGCCGCCAATTGAAGGCGGAGCAGGGATTGCAACGGTCCAGATAAGTCTAGTCCGCCCAGTTACGGAAGCGACCAAACCGCCCCGTGCATTGTGGGTGCCATTCACGTTCGGACGTCCGCTGGGTCCGCCGAATCGGCCGGACATCCAACTAGACGTTTTACGGAATACATTAGCGTTGGTTGACCAGACCACAGGTCCCGCATTGGTCGACTACGAAGGACCTGAGGGGGATGAGTCGGTGGAAGATGTGCCATGGTCTTGCCCTGTGACCTTTCCTGTTGCCAAACCGCAGGGCGAGTCCGGCGCTCTGGCGGCTCAGTTGCAGGGAGAAGCACAATTGCTCAGGCCATGGTTCGATGAGGGTCTGCGCGCACGACGCCGCACTACCGTCGGAACGAGCGGGAAGGGCGCCGAAGCCATCGACGAGATGCTCGAGGTTCTCGCCCGATTTGCGGTGGATGCCGAGATGCCAGTGCCGGAAGGATACAACCATCCGATGCCCCAATTATTGCGGTTCATCACTGATGATATTCGAGATTTTTACATTGAGGCCGCAATCTCCAAACCAGGCGCGTCGTTTCCGTCGCCTATGGACCTACACGAATGGTTCTTTCTCCAGACTATCGCGGGTGACGTTTTCTATCAGGTGCGCGACAGGTTGCTGGCCGCTGATATGCTCGTGCTCATGGCGCGGGGTTTGGATGACGAGGAGATTGATAGCCGGCTGTCGCTTCGGACCGGAATGACCGCATCGATGGCCGACGATATCCTTCGGCAGCCGGGCATCAGCCGTGATCTCCTCCGGAAAAGTGCCGAGGTTTTCCAAGCTGATCAACCCAACCGTCTCTCATGGACGATAATTCCAGTTTCCATGCGTGATCGATTTGATGAAACCATTGGAGCCAGAAGCAAAGCAGCTTGAGAGTTGGGCGGATCTAGAGGCTATGTCACCAACCATTGGCCTATTTCCTGTCCCGGAGTAGCGGCCAGCCCGTCAATATGGTTATGAGTAATATTGCAGCTGCTGGCGTCATTCCGCTGATTCTCTTCGCGCCACTGTCCCTATTGTAGGCACGAACGCGGCAGGTTGACCTCCAGCAGTAGTCCTTCTAGGCCGCCACCACCGTTCCGGTGCTCCAGATTGTCAGCCGCAGGTTGCAATCCAATAAGGATCCCTGCTCCTGCGACGAGCCTTTGGAGATTTTCGACCGATCCTGGCTCGGGCGCCTCAACCACTTCCGTCGGACCCGCAAGAACTTGGGGTTCGCCAGCATGGCGTGGAACCGCTCCAGCATCAGTCGGTTGTATCGGTCTCTCAGCCCCAGCGTTCCATCGAGAGTTCCTTCCGCCACACCTTCACCTCAACACGACTCGAAACATTCAAGCTTAGGGACTTTGCACGCGTCGTCGATCCAAAGTTCAAGAAAGAGATCTTCGTACATCCATTTTTACGCTCTCGGTGGCTTCAGCAACAGGACTGGCTTTTCGGAGCGCCTTATCCTTACGGTTCGTGGACGGATCCCTGATTCCCGATATTACATTATGGTCAACGACCGGATTCGACGCAAAAATTTACGGTCTCCTAAACGAAACAGACGGCGATGTGGTATATGCGAAGAACTTAAGCCCTGCTACCGGAGGCGAAGGGCTTTAGCGCGGCGTAGATCACGTCGTTTACCGGCGTAGGCAACCCGGTGGATCGACCCGCCCGGACCACCGCTCCGTTGAGGGCCTCCAGTTCCAGGGGACGTCCCGCCACAATATCTGCATGCATGGAGGCATGCATCTCCTCCAGTGACCCCTCGATATAATCGACGGTGTCCTGGACGATGTTTGGGTCCAGGTCGACCCCCGAAGCCCGGCCCACTGCTTCTATTTCCCTCATGCACCCCAAAATTACCCGGCGCCACTCCGGCTGGGACATCAGCTGGGCCATGGTCTGGCGGGACAGGGACATGACCCCGGCCGTCGTTGCGATAAACAGGAATTTGGTCCAAAGAGTCAGCTTGATATTATTGGACAGTTGGGCGGGGATTCCAGCCATTCGCAGGGTATCCAAAATCAGTTCACCCCTCGGCGAATCAACACCGTCCAGCTCACCGAAAACTATCTCCACGACCTCTCCGGTTTGCCTGACCACTCCAGGACTTTCGAGTCCGGCGTCAACATATGCGGCGCCGGGAAGCACTCTCCCGGCGCCCAAGAGTTGTGCGGCCGATTCATAGCTGTCGATGCCGTTTTGCAAACAGAGGACCATGGTTTCCTCGCCAACCATGGGGCGCATGGCCGGGACGGCCTCTTGGTTGTGGTAGGTCTTTACCGTGAGCAAGACCAGGTCAACTGGTCCGGCCTGTCGAGGATCGTCGGTAGCATCACATTGGACCGTAAACTCGCCATGGTCGGTAATGACTTGGAGACCCCTGCGGCGGATAGCTTCCAAATGAGCGCCCCGGGCGATTAATGTCACTTCGTTCCCGCCTAGGGATAGCATCCCGCCGAAATATCCGCCAATGCTTCCCGCCCCCATTACCGCTATGCGCATGACTACAATGACTCCTCAACTTTGTTTTTTGGTGCCGCCAATGCTCTTCAAATTACGCCTTGACTCCCGGAGATGCAACCACGCCCAGGCTTTAACTCCAGTCTTGACGGTATTTGCGATTGTCCTTATTCTCTATGAAACACCAGCATAACTTAGACTAGCCATTATGTGCCGGCTGCGCCCGTTAAACGATTCTTACCGCAAAGACGGGGAATTTACCAGTCTGATCGACAGGACTGAGGATGATAACGTCAGGAATCGACGAGCTCAAAGTATTCACTGGCAATGCCCACCCTGAACTTGCCGCAGCCGTTTGCCAATACCTGGATATCCCTATAGGCCAAGCTGAAATATTCAAGTTTTCCAACGACAACACCTTCGTCCGCATTCATGAAAACATCCGCCAGCGCGATGTATTTATAATCCAACCCACGTGCGCTCCGGTCAACGACAATTTGATGGAGCTTCTGATCATGAAGGAAGTGTTTTGCTGCGCCATCCACCCCGTGTTTTCCAGCCAAGCCACCGAGCTTATTGCGAAGAGCGACTTTACCGAGGTTGTCGTCGCCGACACGATTCCACTGCCACCAGAAAAGCACAACGAAAAAATCAATGTACTATCCGTTGCGCCTCTATTAGGTGAGGCGATTTACCGGATTCACAAAGGGCTGTCCCTGGGGGAGCTATTTCTCCTTTGAGTTATAGGGCTGTACCCTATGCCCATTTCGCATGGCCGTGACCCCTCCCACGGAATTGGTGGCAACGCTATTTCAGCGTGTACTTGGACAAACCAGCCTGGGCGTTAGACCGGACAGATCGGCCAAAATCTTCATCCCGAAGGGAAAACAAGTTTGAGTAAAATATGACGATCTATGATGCGATTGGCGATGCCTACGATCTTGTATACCCTGACACAATTGAGAGAGTCCCTTTCATCAAAAATCTCCTGAACAGACTTGGCAAAGATTCGGTTCTTGAATTGGGGATCGGAACTGGTCTCTTTGCCATACCGTTGCATGAGGCCGGCTTTAACATTGAAGGACTAGAGATCAGCCAAGTGATGATCGACGTTGTCGGCCAGAAGGCGCCTGGGCTCAAGGTCCATAAAGGAGATATGCGAGACTATACGATCAGCCGGCGATATGATGCGATTCTTGCCTTAAGTTCGGTCCTCGTCTTTGTTGCCAATGAACAAGAGATTAAACGATGCCTGCAACGTTGTTACGAACATTTGGAATCCAAGGGGATTCTCTTACTGGAGTTGCCCAATCACTCGGTTGAGATCTCCCACAGCAACAACAGCCAGGAAATACATCACAACGAAGATCAAAGCACAATTGTCGTGATCCAAAGCGCGGTTGAGGGTCAAGATTGGAACGAGACTTGGCACATTTTCAGGCACAATGAAGAAGGGTTAAGCCATAAGGAAGTGGTTTGCCAGGAATTCCTCTATTCGCCGGTAGTGCTGGCCGCGCAACTTCAAGAGACCGGCTTTGATGTTATCGAGACGTATGGCGACCTGTTGGGAAACCCGTTTGATGAATCGACCGCCTGGAGACGAGTTATCATCTGTGAAAAACGAGATTGACGGTAGTTAATCACTGTGCGAATAATCGGTTAAATAGTGTCATGCTCTTGGCGTCACGGTAAGGTGGGCTTTCGACGATCCGGCTGAATTTGCGGATAGGAGGGGGAATGGTTTCTGAAAGTGGCGCAGACGAAGCTGCGCTGTTCGAGTCATACGGGAACATACAGCACATAAATCCGGAACTAGCGAAACAAATGCTAAAGGAAGCCAAGGACATCATGGACCCCCTTGGTGTTCCATTTTTCCTCCGCCAGGGTACCTGTCTAGGCGCGGTGAGAGATCAGGCCTTCATCCCTTGGGACGATGACATCGATTTGGGCTGTGTGATCGGCCTCAACGGGCTTACCGAAGATATGATTGCGCCTGTCTTCGATGCCTTCAGAGACCGGGGCTATTTTGTACACGAAGAAAGCAATGACCGCTGGGTTGCCGCAGGGATGATGAAGTCGTCGTTACGTATAGACCTGACCTTCTTCCGAATCATCGACGACAGCATCTTCCATTTTCCAATGATATGGATGCCTGCAAGATTGTTCGCCAACCTCAAAGAGATCGAGTTCATGGGAGGTAATTACTTTGTGCCGAACCCGCCTGAGGAATACCTGTTAACAAAGTATGGTCCGGACTGGGTGACACCTAAAGTAGCCTTTGAAAAGGATGTTCTGGATCAGATCTCAAAGTCTCCGGTTGCCAAAACCGCACCAATCCCCGGGCAACTCATGACAAAGGTTCGGGTTCTCGACCAACATGATAAGTTGGTCCGAGGCGCGGAGGTTTCCGTGGTTGGACTTGGTGAGGCTTCTACGGACGACGATGGCTACGTTGAATTCGGCCTCCCCTATAAAGACTTTTACATGCTAGTCATCAAGTTCGATGACCATGAGGAAATTCTGTACCAGGAATTGCTGAGTCCTGGCGCTTCGTATATTTACACCCCCGATCCCTCGATAAATAATGGACGGCTTATGGCACTGTCTGAAGAGCCTGAGTATGGAGAGGGTTCTAACCCGGCGGGAGATAATTAAGCATAGGCGGCCGGTTGTGATCAGAGACCTGATCTCCTGCCCGTCTCGATCGCCCGCGACATTCCTGCCCAACTCAATGCCACTAAGACTGCCAGCCCGTGTTTCCGGTGGAGTTCAACCCTAGAGCCTGTCTCAAAAAGCCACGCTAGGACGAGTGATAGCGGCTAGAATAGTAAGGAACTCCCAACGAGGAGGCCGTGCATGCCGCTACGACCAGTAAATCGTGAACCAGCCTGGCTGCTT
>Ga0066376_10002057_pt1 | contig 18977 bp, 18 predicted proteins | sample Knorr_S15_td_Bot_FD_77009 | JGI IMG/M metagenome (GOLD analysis project Ga0066376, IMG submission 77009) | Marine microbial communities from Southern Atlantic Ocean transect - Knorr_S15_td_Bottom_ad_5009_LV_A | ecosystem: Environmental > Aquatic > Marine > Oceanic | place: Southern Atlantic... | reverse complement strand
TTCCTCGCGATCCGCCGGGCCGAAAAAAACCAGCCGATCCAACCGGTGCACGGCCCGGCGAATACGCCGTCGCACCCAAGCCTGGCAAAAACGCCCAGCGTTGTCCTCAATATCGCATAGCCGGTGAAAAAATCCCACCAAAGTAGCCATCCCCCGTGGTTCGGAATGATACGCGTGCCCCAGCGACAAACTGAATCCATCCGTAAAACTGATGGCGACCTCAGCTGCCTGAAGGCGGCATTTCAATTGGCGAGCTCGATGGGGCCGCAAGCCTAACCCGGTGATTCGACTATGCAGAGCTTCAACCAATTGCCGACACGAACCCCATATCCCACCATACGATGTGCCCGAAGGAATCCGTTCCACATCGTGCCCCAATTCCGTGAGATCCAAGGTCCCATAAAAGAAATCCCGCGGAGCCGTTCCCTCGGCAACCTGGGCCACCCGCTGATCTCGCCCACCCTTGTCGAAAGTGATAATTTTCATGGGGGCACTGTTCCCCTATGGATGCCCAATCAGTCTCCTTTGTTTGCGGCCCATTTAATGCTGGGAGGGAATAGGCCTGAGTTGATTTGGCTGGATTGTTTGTGCACGGTGTCGAACATCTCATCAAGCACTGTATCGGTCAGCAGCGTTGGCTGGAGGCCGAGTTCGATGAGCGCGGTGTGTTGGGCATTGTAGTAGTGGTCCTCAAGTTCCACGCGCGGATTACTCACTGAGGTGGCAACTGCTTCGACTCCTGCACGGGCGGCTGTTTCCACTACGCGTTGGGCGAGTTGATTGACTGAAAATTGCTCGGTGAATTGATTGAACACCCGAAATTCTCCTTCTGAAGCGGGGTGGTCGGCGGCCAAGGCAACACACTGGATGGTGTCCTTAATATTCAGGAATCCCCTAGTTTGACCTCCGCTGCCGTAGATGGTCAGCGATGTGCCGGCGGCCGCTTGAGCGAGAAACCGATTGAGCACGGTTCCAAATACGTGATCGTAATGGAAGGAGGTGCGCAGTTCGCGCCGCCCATTCATTAGGGGAGTCTCAATGCCATAGACCACCCCTTGGTTGAGGTCAGTTGCCCGGGTACCCCAAATGCGGCAGGCGAATTCGATATTGTGGCTGTCGTGCACCTTGGACAGGTGATAGAAGCTGCCGGGGCGTTTGGGGAATAAAACGCGATCAGCGCGCCCATTGTGGGTGAGTTCGAGCCAACCTTCTTCGATGTCAATGTTGGGAGTGCCGTATTCGCCCATTGTTCCTAGCTTAATCAGGTGAGTCTGGGGGCACGCGTGCTGCATGGCAAAAAGCAGGTTCAGGGTGCCGATGATATTGTTTTGCTGAGTGAAGACTGCCTTCTCACGGCTCTGCATGGAGTAGGGGGCGGAAGGCTGTTCGCCATAGTGAACGATGGCATCGGGTTGGAATGATTCCAGTATGGTATAAGCCTGCCGATGGTTGGTGATGTCGCCGACTTCAAGCTGGATGGTTTTTCCCGTGGCTTCATGCCAGTACTGAATCCGTTCATGTAAAGTAGGCACACCGCCCAGCGGCGTGATGCCTTCTTCTAATTCCCATTTCCGTTTGGAAAAATTGTCTACCACCAGCACTTCGTCACCTCGTTCTGAAAAATGCATGGCGGTGGGCCATCCCAAGTATCCGTCTCCTCCAATTATGAGTATTTTCATTTTCTATTTATTAATGTGTTGGCAACCAGCAGGTCGCATTCTGTATCTATATTGATTGATTCTTCCGGGGTCATTTCGATAAATCCCACCTCCGGAAGAATGAGATTGCCGGTCTCGAGAAAACGCATACAATCGAAAATGTACACTGCGCTGTTGATCCGGCACAAGTGCCCCATATCCTGCCTGCACACATGCTCTGCGCGGGGTTCCTGAATGTAGGGTATCAAAAACTCGCCTCGGGATTTTACCCGAATATTTTCCGGCTTGCGCTCCAAGGGGCACACCGAAACAACGGATTGACAATTCCCCGCCCGGTATCGCTCCAGCGCCCGGCCCACGTGTGCGGCAGTTCGAAAGGGGGAGGTGGGTTCCAGCAAAACCACGGTGCCAATCGTTGCGTCCCGGGTGTTCTGGTATTCCTGAATACAATGCCGCACCGTATCGGACACCGAGGCGGTGTCGCCCGCCAGGGCAGCCGGGCGGAGGAGAGGGGTGGGCAAGCCACACGCCTCGGCAGCGCGCTGGATGTCCGGAGCGTCGGTCGACACCAGAATATCGTCAACCCCGCCGGGAACCCGGGCCGACTCGATGGCCCGTGCCAGCAGAGATTCCCCTCCCACCGGCCGCAGGTTTTTTCCCGGCACCCCCTTGGAGCCACCCCGGGCTGGAATGATGGCCACGGTTTTCATGCGTTCAGTTTTAATCGCTTGTTGAACAGTCGCGAATCTATCCGGATGGATTTGAGGTGTTGATGGATGCGCTGCCAAGCCAACCCGTTCCCGAAGGGCTTGGCCGGTCGAGTGGCCTGAATCCGAAACGAGGAATCTTCCAGCGCCGTTTCCAGAGCAGCGCTCAAGGCGGCGGGTTCGGCTTCACAGTGGATCACGTTTTGCGAACTGGCCCTGCCTTCCTGGCGCTTGCCCACATTCACGGCGGGCAATCCAAAATAAGGGCTCTCGATCAGCCCGCAAGATGAATTGCCGATGATGACCGACGCGATGTTGAGCAGCCCCCAGAAATTTTCGGCATCAATATTTTGATGAAATGTAAACTCCGGTGAACCACGAACCGTTTCAAACGCGCTGATGACATCGTCGTGCCCCGCGTCCGAGCACGGGTACACCACCAAAGAGCGCGTGCTCCGTGCCGACACCGCCCTTAAGATGTGGGCCATGTCCGCCCTCTGATCCCTTGGCCGTATTGTCTCGGGATGGTACAAAACCACGATTGGATGCTCGGATTCCTGAATCCCCAGCCTTTCCCTCACGATGGATGACTCGGTGAAATCCCCGGAGACGATGCCATCCACATGATTGTCCCCCACCACCTGCACCCGCCAAGGCTCCTCCCCCATCGCCAGCAACCTGTCGGCACTGGTCTCGGTTGAGGGGTAGTGAACATGGGCCAGTTTACTGATGGCATGCCGCATCGGGTCATCAATATTTCCTGATACATCCCCGCCCTGCAGATGGGCAATGGGTATGCGCAGGTGCACCGCAGCCGTGGCAGCGGCCAGCACCTCGCCCCGATCCCCATAGAGCATAAGAAGATCCGGGGACAACTCATCGAGGGCGGAGGCCATACCCGTGAGGCATACCCCTAGTGCGCGCGCGCGGTCCACGGGCTGCGCTGATTGCTGCTGCATATCCACGACGGCGGCCAGTTTGAAATCTCTTTCAATTTCCGCGCGGGTATTTCCAAACTTGGGATTCACGTGTTGATCGGTGGCGATCAATGACATCCGCATTTCCGGATCTGTGTCCAACGCCCTGAGCAGCGGCTTCATGGCGCCATACCCGCCACGTTTGCCGGTAAGCACCGCCACATGTTGAATCAATCCCACAGATCCGAATTCAGGATGAGTTCATCCTTTTGTTTGCCGCTCTTAAGCCGACGCCCCAAGAGCGAGTCCAGTGTATCGGGGGGCATGCCGCCGCCAGGGCGCTTCGCTGCCAAGTCGGATGCGGCCAGTGATTCGCCCTCACTCAGGTCTCTAGCCGCCACCACGCTTTTCAGGGCCCACTCCAACGCGGGGGATTCACAATCCAATTCACGCAACTCGGACTGTCCGAGCATTAACTCGATTCTCCGAATGTCCCGAACTAGTTGAGGGAAGGTGTCGGGCCCGCAGGCCACTTTCCAATCCTGCGCGTTCGGCACGTTAAAGTCCAGCGCGATGTGCTTCTCGATGATGGCCGCCCCTCGGGCTACGGCGGCGAGGCAGGCGAGGGTGCCCTGGGTGTGATCCGAATAGCCGACGGGAAGATCAAACATTTCATTGAGCCGATCCATGACCCGAAGATTAGCTTGCGCCGGAGGCACCGGGTAGGCGGTCACGCAGTGCAACAAGGCCATGTCCACCTTGCCTTCAACGTGGACCGCCTCCACAGCGGCGCGCACGTGCGTCTCGGCATGCGTGCCGGTGGATAAAATAACCGGCTTGCCCAGCCGGGAAATCTCACGCAGGAAGGGGGTGTTGCCTCGTTCGCCGGATCCCACTTTGTAAGCGGGCACCTCCAACTCTTCAAGCCAGGGCAGCACGGATGCTTCATGGGGGGTGCAAAGGAACGTGATGCCCCGAGTGCGGCAATGGTTGCTAACCTGCTTGAAGAATTCAAGATCCACTTCCTTTGATTTCATGCGTTCAACCCAATCGGGCAGCGTTTGCGCGATCAATCGATCCGTACGGTAAGCCTGAAGTTTGAAGGCATCCGCGCCGGAATCCGCCGCAAGGTCCACCAACGCCATGGCTTTGGCGAGGCTCCCGAAATGGGCTACACCCCCCTCGGCGATGACATACACCGGTTGCCCGGAGCCGATGGTTTTGCCTTCAATCTTCATGCTCGCCTGAATCTTGGGCCAGGGCTCCGGAGGGGCTGAAAAAACCGGGGTGCCGCTTTCTCAACTCCGCAAATTCCCCTTGATCCTTCACGCTTCCGGATTCCAGCAGGATAATTTCCCCGCATTCCTGAATGGTGGAAATCCGGTGGGCCACGATGATCAAAGTGATTTCGCCTTCCAAATGGCTCAGCGTATTTTGAATCTCCACTTCGGCGATTCCATCGAGGTTGCTGGTGGCCTCGTCCAAAATTAAAAGAGTCGGCTTAAGGTATAACGCACGGGCAATGGCTAACCGCTGGCGCTGCCCGCCCGACATGGCAATGCCTTGGTAACCCACGCGCGTGTGCCAGCCCTCCGACAAGCCTTGAACGTAGGAGGTCAAGTTTGCCATCGCCAGTGCCCGCGTGAGCTGAGCTTCATCCACTTCATCCCATTCCTTTCCCAGGGCGACATTTTCCCAGATTTCGCCATCCATAATTTGAGGGGACTGGGCCACATACCCAATCTGTTGCCGCCAACTGGCAATGCTGCTTTGGTTTAAATTTTCTCCATCCGCCCGCACGGCACCTTCGCCCGGCCGGTAAAGGCATACGATGATGTCCAACAACGTGCTTTTCCCGGCACCGGAACAGCCGATGATTCCGTAGGATTTACCTCTTCGAAAGACTAATGATATGCCAGCTACTGCGGGGATTTTGGCCGTGGGATATTGGTAACTGACTGCTTCCAGCGAAAACTCCGCCCAATCCGCAGCCACGGTAATCGCCTCGGTGCCAGATTCATCGGGCGAATTGACTGGCAAGTCCTGGTGCGCCTTCACGACCCCTTCCACCCAAGGGATTACATTCCATAAGCTAGAATAGAGGCCCCAAAACCGATTGAAAGCGGGTATGATTCGAAGCGCGACCACAACAACCAATGCCAACTGCGCAACTATCTCCCCTTGTGATAAGTTGGACTGCCAAAGATATGCTGCCAACAAAAGCAGCAGCAGTTGGCCCACAACTAATGGTGAACTCGACTGAAGATTACGCCAGAAGTTCATCGTGGCTGAGGCCTGTGCGGACCGTTCAAACTGCGTTGAAAACTTCCCCGCAAATTGAGATTCCAAGCAGCCGAGCTTCAGATCCCGCACAGCAGACACCATATAATCCGAGAACCGGACGAACTCCTTAGTTGCATCGTGCGACTTTGCCGCAGAAGCCTTCAGCTTGGGGCGCACCCAATACATCACTCCATATCCAATCGTCCCCACTACTAGCAATCCCACAATCCCTCCCGACGGAGACAATATAATAAGCAAAATTACAGGCATCAATATCCCGACCACATGCTGAGATAGCAACAGAATCCGCAAGACGAAGTCCCTGCCCCATCGACTGATATCAGAATGGAAAAAGCGAACCAGCTCGGCTTTATTCTTCGAGAGATGCCATTCGTAAGGCACCTCAAGCACTCCTCTCATCAATCGCAAACCCATCCGGGCTTGGATGTCTACCCCAAATTTCTCAAAAGCATGACTGAGTTTCAGATTGGCCACAGCCACAATAACTAGCAATGTGGCCGAGCTGATGAGCGAACACAGAATTACTTGCTCAACGGTGGCAGCTGGTAAATATTCCAACAGTCGCGAAATTATGGTGTGAGTTTCAATCACTTGGGGGTTCATGATCAAGGCCACCACAATCATGATTGATGAAAGTCCTGCTAGCTCAAAGACTCCCACCAGAATAATGCCCAACACTAACAAGATTGCACGGCGGCGTTCCTGAGGCGTCAGCAACCCGAAGGCACCAGACATTAAATTCTTCGTGATCAATTAATTCGCATGGTTGAACTTCAAAAACCACCTATTCAAGCTAGGTGGCTTCAATAGCGATACTTGGTTAATTGAAAGCATCCTAATAAACTAGCCCAGAAGTTTAAATATTCCACCATTCGCCAAGCTGAGTCCATAGCCCCCGCCATCTTTCCAAACCCACAACCAACATCGTATCTTTAGTCCCCTTAAAACATAGATTACCTAACCTGATGCCGCAGCACCCACTCTCCATCTTCCTTCAACCATAAATGGGGAGATCTCGCTTGTTCGATCACTTCCCAAAACCGAGATTCCTCCAACCCAGTATAATTAAGAAATTCCTCAAAATATTTTACCGGAAATTGACCGTCATACTTCCTCACTAAAGCCACACCCTCTTCCCGTGTAATGTGACCATTCCGGATCTCTTGAGCTGCATCATAGGTGGCACGACCAATGCCAAACTTGACGAAGGTGGTATAGTAGTGAAGCCCATCTATCTTGTCATCCAAGCTGGAATATTTTGAATAAGTGCCCTCGCTTCTTTCAGGGTTGGGCTGAAACCCGCAATGCTCTGCCGCGTAATAATAATTTTCCTGCGGCCGCCACAACAGGTAGTAGCTCATGAAATGGACCTCCACCTGCTGTCGCTCAACCTCCTCTAACGAGATGGGAATGTAAGGATTTAGGTCGCCTTCACATAAGCCCTGTTCCAAAAGCTCATCAAAAGACACCCCGCCGAGCTTGATCTCACGCCGCTGACTGTCCGGCCGTGCAAAGAATTTACTGGGCATTCTCGGGTCTTCAGCCCTCAAAGGCGAGCCGCCCTCAGCCTGACTTTCGCCATACATGATCAGCTTGATCTTCTTTTCCAGTGCGATCCTGGGGGCGACGTTTTTCTGCCCAATCATGAAGGGTTGAAATGGGTGGACCAGATTGGTAAACGCGAACTGCGTTAACTGACTGTGAACTTTCGTGTTGGGTGTGACTAATATATTTTCAAACCCGGAATCAATCCAGTTTTGGAAATTACTCCAACCAATTTCAGTATACCGATGGGGGGCCCAAGTCACGGTTAGTGGATTCATGCCATACTTGTGCTTAAGCACATGCGCAACATACACGCTGTCCTTGCCTCCGCTTCCGGGGACAATGACATCATACGATCCATCGCTGGCTCGATGTTGGTCACACAACGCTTCCAGCTCCCGCGCACGGTTAGGCCAAGAAATACTGTTGTATTTCTCCTTGTGATAACGACAGGCCGAGCAGACGCCGTCCTTGAATTCAATCGTCGGCTTTCTGGTTGCCCGTCCGTGACCGTATTCAACCACCGTGGAAGGGCGCTGGTTGGAAACCACGCATTCCCGGCAAAACTCCACTTTTTCTGGCAATCCCCACCTCGTGGCGAGCACGTTTTTACTTGATTCAACCTGAGTCATAATGTCTTTAAATAATTCCTGATCACTCCCAGTCCGGCCAACCCGCTTTTTTCGGGGTGGAACTGGCAGCCTGTTGTCTTGCCTCGCCCCACAAGGCAACAAAAATCTAGGTGCTGATACTGGCTGATAGCACGCACGTCACTCAAGACGGCAGGCCTGGCCACAAATGAGTGGTTAAAATAATAGTACTCTTTATTGTTAATTATACTATATTCTCCGTCGGCACGGTCGACGCCAGTTGCCTTCTGCCACCCAATATGAGGCAGCTTGAATACATTGCTTCTCCTCTCCTGGCCCCCTAGCTTCCCAACTTGGCCCGGGATGATCGCCAGCCCTCGTGTTTTGCTAAACTCGTGGCCAAACTCAAATAGTAATTGCATGCCAAGGCAAATCCCCAGCAGCGACCGGCCTTTTTGCGCATGCTCCCGTATCACGTCGCTCAAGCCACTATTGTCAAGAACCGCCATGGCCTTAGGAAAAGAACCCACGCCAGGTAAAATCAGGCACCCCGCGCGCGCTGCCTCCTTCGCGGAACGAGCAAGCACTACATTGGCCCCCACTTGCGTAAAAGCCCTCCCTAAGCTTGCCAAGTTCCCGCACTCATAATCAATAATGGTGACGATCGGGCTTTTCATGATATTAGGCAGGTACGCTCTGCAGCCTCACTTCGAAACCGGATTTGTCAAGATAGGATTTTATAGTTTTAATATTTGATTTGTTGTAGTGCAATATCGACCCAATGGCTAAAGCGTCTGCCCGCCCCTTAGTCAGCGCTAGCGCACAGTCTTCTTCAGTGCCAGCCCCACCACTGGCAATAACCGGCACCTCCGAATTTCTGGCTACTGCAGCAATGAGTTCGGTATCAAAACCAGAGAGGGTTCCATCGCGGTCGATTGACGTTAAAAGGATTTCTCCTGCACCTAGCTCCACCCCTTTCTGCGCCCACTCCACAACATCAATCCCGGTACGCTCGCGCCCTCCTTCTACATAGCACTCCCAGCACCCCTCCTTTTGCTTCTTAGCAGCAATTGACAATACTATACATTGGGTTCCAAACGTATTTGCACCTTCTGAAATGAGATCTGGATTTGAAAGTGCAGCAGTATTTATTGCCACGCGGTCAGCACCGACGCGAAGGACTGAGCGCATGTCCTCCACAGAACGAATGCCACCGCCCGCAATCAATGGTACAAACACATCCATCGTCGTTTCCTCAATAACCCTTAACAAATTCCCACGACCATACAAACTGGCGACAGTATCCAAGTAAATCAACTCATCAATACCTTCATTGTAATATTTTATGGCGAATTCATTGGGTGGACCGATCACCCTCAATCCTTCTAAGCAAATACCCTTGATCAGGTTTTCTCCCTTGATATCTAGCCTGCCCACAACCCTAATCATCTCAGTCCGATGGATTTGAACTTGTGACCCGGTCAATCAGCAACTCTAACCGCTGACCATAGCATGGCAGTTCCATATCCACAAAATGGCTGGCATGGTGCTTCAAGCGTAACGAAAGCGAATCGTCGCTTGTCTGTTCCAGCAGTTTCTGGCAGGCAGATAAGAATCCCCCCTCTTCAAGGCAGACATTCACATCTGGCAACTTAAGAAAATCAGCAAAATGAACCTCGTCTATTCCAAAATGAACTCCATGATGCCGCTCCGGAAAAAAAGCCAATACTGGCTTACCTTTAATTAACGCCTCAACCAACATCGTTGACAAAGGTGATATGACACCATCAACGAGTGATAACAATCGATTTGAAATTTTGTAATCCACCATGAAAACGCTGTTCTCACTATCCTTAACTTCTTTACGGTAATAATCATCCATAGAAGGATCCATGGATATATTTTTCCACCTCATGGAATGAAAATCTTTTTCTCCTTCCGCTAGACCGCCACGCCATGGATGAGGCCTGTAAATCACATGAGTATCACCCAGCAAACCATCTTCAATATACGCTTCCAGCAATTTCAAGTAACGCGTCTCATAAGATCCGCTTCCCGAGCCTGCGTAGAGAACTATTTTCTTTCTAGGAGGCACAGAAAATTCACATCTTAATTTTTCTTCTTCTTCCTGGGGCGGGTCCCTATATATTTGGAATTGGGCTGCCCCAAAAACTTCGATAACTGAATTGGGAAGCCTCATGTATTCCATAGCTTGCTTCTTGCTTTGAGGCCCCCAAACCACAAGCCTAGATGGCCAGCCAGTACATACCGCTTTCGCAGAAGGGTTATCCCAGGAATTCATTAGCAGAATCAATGGCATAAACTTTTTTGACCCACAATACATCAACAGTTCATTTATATAGTATCCATTCAGAAGAGTGGGATGTATAATCGCATCGGGGCTTTCTTCATCAATGAGGCTGGACACCGATTGCTCCACACCCATAAATTTTTTATATATGTACTCAAATACCAGAAATATAAACGGCAGTCCGAGAATCTCCAATATTCGTACATTTCGCCCTCCCAAAACATCCACTAACTGCCTGCGGCGTGCTGTGAAATTTTCTGAATTTTTCTGCTGACGAAGGACTGTGGCAGCAAAAAGCATATACCAATTACCGAAACGTTTTCGCGGTATTTTCGTGAACCTTATGCTGCCCAGGCCCAGTTGATTGAGATCATAGTAAGTAGACTTTTTTTGCGAAGTGTCATCTTTGTTAAAAACGTATACTACTTGATATTTTGACTCAATCTCATCAAAAGTTTTGCTTTTTATAAAATGCCTTATGACAACATCAGAATCTACAAAAACTAATATCTTCTTCATAGCTGTCTTAATGCCTTCAAGAGGTGCTTTTTTTGCGAGCAAATTCCCTGTGTAAGGTTGCGTCAGTTATGAGTAAAATCTTCAGAATTCTTCATTATGTAAGAATGATAACCAGCCTCTTGACTGGCCCACCAGCTTCTTATGCGGGATATCTCGAGCCTTATTTGCTCTGCTTTATTTTCGATTAGATCTGGCATCGTTAAATATAAATCACTTTGAGAAAAGTCATCACCTAAACGATATCCCGCCTTCCAGGCTGGTTGACAAAAGTGCCAGCCAGAGAGGATTTCAGCTTTATATCTAGTTTGCTCCAGGTTGAGCTTCTCCCACCATCTACATCTCAAAAAATTTCTGTATTCCGTTTGATCTTTTGCATTCAGAGATATCCCAGTCTCCCCATACCAACCTGGGCCGACTGATAGCACTGGCATGCCTCGCGCTGCATATTCGAGGCCTGCAGTTCCGTACATTGTAATAAGACCATCGACACATTCCATGATATCATTTCCATTCCATCCATCATTACATACGCGAATATTGGCCGGTAAATTCTTTGGGATATAGTCTTTTAGACCATCCTTTGCTCGCAGCTTTTCCAATGGATGAGGGCGAATCAACCAATTAACAGTTTCTACCTCAGTTGCAGTGTTAATTGTATCTAAAATCCAATCAACTGGCCCAAAGTACGGCATCTTTCCGTAAAGATGCGGATAGTCAATACCGCTCATTCCAAAAACTGCAATAATCGGCTTCTTGTCCGTCCAACTGAACTCTGCTTTGACTTCTTCTCGGGTTACATGCGCGCAATGATCACCAAAGGCCTCTTTTGCACCTACATCTGTAGCCTGCCCCCCTGTCCTTCCTGTGAGATATTTTTCTCCTGCACTCGACAGGTTTTGTCGCTGCTGCACGGTTAATCCCTCGAGCTGTTGCTCACTCAAAAAATTACTTCTCATGTAAACATCATTATTCTCCTGAATCTTCCAAAAACGCAGCGAGCCATACTCACCATATAGAACAACCGCTGGTATCCCAAGCCGAATTGCCTGCCAAGCTAAACTGCCAAAACTAAAGTTTACAGAATGGCTTAAAACCAAAAGTTTTGGTTTGTAATTATTCAGAATGATTTCAGCTTTATACAGGCATGCTATCGCTTCTGTTAAGTGTTTTACAATTGCCGCACTCTGTAAGTTTACACTTGCGCTTTTCTGCCTCTTTAACAGTCCATCGAATACAATCTCAGGAGGAAATCCGAATGGTAATTCTAACTCGAAAAATTCTTCCCAACTTTTTGTATTATTTACTATTTCTTTTGCTGCCCGCTCAGCATTGTTTGTATCATAACTAAATTCGTCGTAATTAATAAATTTGTTTACCCCTATCGCATCAAAAGCCCCTTTTGATTTCTCCTTTGAGTACCTGCCAAGGAGGCCGATTTCATCACTGTGAGCTAGCCCGAGCCCTGCGCGGAACATTGTGTACCTAAGCCAGTGATTAGGGTTCCCCCACATACCATCTATCAAACAAGGGCCATCAAAAACCTTCTCACCGGAACCCCCTAATTCGTTTAAAAGAAAATGGGCCCTTCTTGTTTTAGCTTCTAGATTGTTCTTCTCAGCCCTACCGAAAGGCGAGATGTAACTCGATAGAACTGCATTTAACTTTTGGATCCTCAGTTGTATATATTCTATGTCCAATTTTAAATGTACTTACTTCTTCCTAGCGGCAATCCACATATGTGAAGACAATCCAGATGCCTTTAAAAAAGATTGCAGTAAATTTCTTTTCTCTGGTTTTTCATCCATCAGAATGTCATAAATGAATCTGTTCTCTTCAAGCTGCGCCGCACCTTTTACGATATGGTTGTGAACAATATCCACATCAATTTCTCCTGGAGTAAACAACCTTAACACTTCGAAACCACATGATTCTACTAAACTCCCAAGCGAGGCTGGTGAAAAATAGTTTAAATGCTCAGCATCAAATGTATCAGATAAAGGCCCCAATATTTGCGTCTCGAAACCCTTCCAATTCGGGCAGGTTAAGATTAACAAACCCTCATGATTTAGAACTTTCCTGCAGCTCTCCAAGAATTCTCTAGGGCTAAACAGATGCTCTATTACTTCAAAACTAGCCACCACATCAGCCCCTTTGATTTGACTAGCCACAGCCTCCACGGAAGCCTCGATGACTTTTAAGGCTTTTCTTTTGCATTCCAAAGCCAATTCAGGGGAGGGCTCAATTGCAATATATTTATCAAATTTCCCAGCCTCTTCTACAACCTCCCCAAATGTTCCATACCCGGCTCCGACTTCTACTATTGTCCCTTGATTAACTTTGTATTCTTCGCATAAATCAACTAGTTTAGCTAGCCTTGGCATAAATATATTTATTTTTCTCACCTGTTCTGACTTGGGATATATATTTTCAGCCCAATACTTATAGTTTTGAGAGTTTTGATAAAATTCGCTTAGTAGTTTTTGGGAGGGCCTTGGGCTGATGTAAAGTGTTTCGCAATTAGAACATAAATTAAATATAAATTTATATTTTTTGAAATGTTTCGACGCGTTAGAACTATCGCATGCTGGGCACATGACTTCAACGAATTGGTCGGAGCGTTGCCTTAACCACTGCACATCTTCAAGGAAAGCACGCTTCTGTCCTCCCATCAAGTTTTGCGGTCTTATCTGATCCTCATTAAAATCCATAAACTATTCAGTTCTTGCTTTCTTGAACTCTGTTATTTTTTCTTCAGAAAGGTGCACAGGGCCGTAGCTTGACCTGCCGCCCCAAATATCATCTTTCCACCACAGTCCATCTTGTATGTTCCATACTCGAGAATCCCGGAAAGTGTCGGCAATGCGCCAAAATTCTTCCTCACTCATATCTACGTAATTCAACCAGTATTGCAGATCTTCAGAGACTACATGGTCATACTTTTGAACCATTTCGATCCCTTTTTCGCGAGTCATGTATCCGTTGCGAATATCCTTGGAAGCATGGTCTGTAGCACGACCATATCCGAATTTAACGAATTTCATTAGGTCGTGGATTCCGTTTTCGTACCGGTCATCCAGATTGGAATGACGCCGATATGTTCGATCGAATGGTTTCTCGGCCTGCTTCCAGCCATACAATTTCATCATTTGCTTATAATGCTGATTGGGGTCCCATTTAAAATAATTTCCTATATATAAACCCTTAACTCCCACGCTTATTATCTCCTCATCTGTCGGGTATTTTGACCACAGCATGTCTTTTTCACTTATAGATTCATTGGGATCATTTGTGAAATCATCCCATTCATACCCGCGCAATCCGTGCTCATGTCTCACCTGCGCACTGAATTCAACAAAATCTTTTGGCTCATACATTCCTGAAATATCCCAAGCAATTTCCCCCCAGATAACCAATGGGATTTTAAATTTTACGGCCACCTGAATAGGGGCACTAAATATGCCGCAGTGGTTCTGCCAGTTCATATCCCCCATTTTTCGGAACGCCATGCGGTTCAATTTTTTCAACACTTCAACACTAGGGCCCCAGATGAGATGATCCGCATCAAAAACCTCCCTCATGCGATCCCTGTTGAAATCACCCTCCGGCAAGAAATTATTTCCGTGATAGGTCATCAACAGAGGCTTGAGCCCAAATTCATGAACAATGACATGTGCTTGGAAGTAGCTATCTTTCCCGCCGCTCACTGGAATCAGGCAGTCATAATTTGCGCCCTGAGAATTCGCCTTGACCTGTTCTAATACAGATTCAAGACGCTGGCGCCGGTCTTTCCATTCTTCATCAGTAATTTGGGTGAATTTATCGAAGGTACGACAACTACTGCAAACACTCTCCTCATCTACCCGCAGATTCACAGTGCTGAGTGGGCAAACGCAAAATTTACAATATTTCATTATATAATCGTGATAATATCGGGTGGGCGAACGTTTAGTTTTTGCTCTGATAATATTTTTTTTGCAAAAAACACACTCTGGTCAGTATGGTGAAAAATATTGGAAGCAGCAACTGCATCCACATTGGTTTTTCGAAGAACTTCTGCAAAATGAGACCATTCGCCCGCGCCGCCGCACGCGATTACGGGAATGGTCACTGCATCAGCAACAGACTGAAGTAAAGGCAGATCATATCCAGCACCAGCCCCATCACGGTCGATGGAGTTTAGCAAAATTTCGCCCGCTCCTAAGGATTCAGCTCGGCAACACCATTCAACCGCATCCATCCCTGTAGCCCGGCACCCTCCTTCGACATAAACTTTGTGCCCCTTTCCTTGTGCCTTCACATCCACTGAGATCACGATGCATTGAGATCCGAATTCCAAGGCCGCCTCAGCAATCATCTTTGGATGCTCAAATGCGCAAGTGTTGAATGCTACCTTGTCAGCCCCAACCAACAATCGCTTTTCCATATCTTCCAATGAACGGATTCTGCCTCCGACAGTCAAAGGCATGAAGGCCACTTGGGCGACGTCCTGAATAATTTCAATGAATTCTTTGCGGTTTTCATAACCTTGATCGTCGCGGCGAAGGTCATAATTATTGTCCCGAGATATATCCAGAAAGATGAGCTCATCCGAGGCCCATTGGCTAAGCCGCTTCACTGACGTGACCGGGTTCCCGATGTTATTATATTGGCTGAACCCACGACTTTGCACTAGCCAACCGTTTTTCAATAGAAGAACTGGAATAACTCTGTTTTTTTTCATTACAACCCCAAGAAATTTAACAACAGTCGCTGTCCGGCCTTTTGGCTTTTTTCTGGGTGGAATTGGACGCCGAATAAGTTGTTCCGCTGGATCATCGCCGGGAACTTAATGCCGTATTCTGTAGTCGCCATTACGCAATCTTCGGACTGGGGAGTGAAGGCGTAGCTGTGAACGAAATAAAAATCCCGCACCTCCCCCAACCCTTCCGACAGGGGGCAGGGCTTTCGGAGGGTGATGTCATTCCAGCCGATGTGAGGAAGCACTCCTCCCTGAGTGTCTAGCTCTCGCACCTCCCCGGGAATCCAGCCCAAGCCGGTGTGCTCGCCAAATTCATAACCGGTATCGGCCAGCACCTGCATGCCTACGCAGATGCCAAGGAAGGGCTTGCGGTGGGTCAATACCTCCTGCTCCAGCAGTTCCAAAGGTAGCCGTTCGCGGATTTTTTCCATGGCCGCACCAAAGGCACCCACTCCGGGCAGAATCAGGTGGGTGGCTTGAGTAATGTCATCGGGCTGATTGGAGACCACCCCTTCATACCCCAAGTGGGTGATGAGGTTAGACACCGAGCGGACGTTGCCAGAACCATAATCCAGAATGCAGACCTTGGGTTTCATGCTTTGGCGGGTTCCAACAGTTTCCACGCAACGGGGGTGCCGCGTTTCACTGCCGTGTTAACGCGGCGGCCTAGAATTTCCGAAAGGTGTTTTGGGGCCAGCCCAAAGCCGGGGCGGATGCAACGCACATTTTGTTCGTCCAAACGGTCACCGGCTTGAATATCCTGCGTGATGTACAGCGATCGGCGGAACTGAATCGACCCGGCCTCTGCTTGCCCGGCTCCGTATTGCACGCTACCCAGCGACTGCCATGCCCGGGTGGTTTCCTCCACAAGTTGACGCATTTCATTCGGCTCCATCGAAAAAGCTGAGTCTACTCCACCTTCGGCGCGGCTGAGGGTAAAGTGTTTTTCCACCACCACCGCCCCATGCGCCACGGCGGCCACGGCGGCGCCTGTGCCCATGGTGTGATCGCTCAACCCCACCTCGCAACCGAACCGTTCGCGCATATCGGGCAGGGTCAGAACATTGCTGTCCTCGGGTGATGCGGGATAACTGCTGGTGCACTTGAGCAAAACCAAATCCTGACAGCCCGCCTCACGAGCGGTTCGTACCGACAATTCCAACTCTTCCACCGAAGCCATGCCCGTGGACATAAGAACCGGTTTGCCCGTAGCCGCCACCTTGCGGATCAATGCCACGTCCGTATTCTCAAACGAGGCAATCTTGTACGCCGGCACATTCAATTCTTCGAGAAAATCCACCGCCGTGCTGTCGAAAGGAGTACTGAAACAAATCAGACCCAACTCTCTGGCGCGGTCCATTATGGGCGCGTGCCATTCCCAAGGCGTGTGGGCCTCCTCGTACAATTCATATAACGTCCGGCCATGCCAGAGGCTCTGCTCATCCTCAATCCGAAACCCCGACGCATCTATATCCAAAGTCATGGTATCCGCCGTGTAAGTTTGCAACTTGAGCGCATGCGCACCCGAAGCCGATGCCGCCTCCACGATTTCTAACGCCCGCTCTAAGGACTGATTGTGATTGCCGCTCATTTCGGAAATGACGAATGTGGGCGACATAATTCCCACTTCTTTTCCTCCAATTCGCATCGTTATCTTGTGACTGCCAATCGCTTCAATCGACGCGTTGGCGTATCCCATCCATGGGTCAGATACGGCAACCAAGGATCCTTATCCTTGCGCATATGGCTTGTCCCTCCGGATTCCTGTGGCCTGGGTTTAAGCTTGCCGCTTACGTAATCCGGCCAAACACGCATGAACAGCGCCTCCGCCGATGCTTTGAGCCGGTGGTAACTGGTTTCCAAAGTGTCCTCGGGCAGCATCTCAATCTTCTCTCTGGCTAACAAAGGGCCTGTGTCCACCTTTTCATCCACTAGATGAACTGATACTCCCTTTGGAGTATCTTCTAGAAAACTCCACAGATTTGGGTCCGCCCCACGGTTCCACGGAAGATATGAAATATGAATATTCAGAATTCGCCCCGAATATTGTCGAGTAATAACAGCCGGCAGAATATGCCGATAACCAAAACTCACTGCGTAATCCATCCAGATCCAATTGGGATTGCCCTCAGCTACCTTCTCTTCGCTTCCAATCACCACATCCCCGCGTGTCTTGAAGAAATCGGCCAATTGAATACACGCCGGACCCAATAACAAGAGATTCATTTAAATAGCCTACCCACGTCCATGTTGGGGCGGGTCATGTCACTCCGCCAACTGCTTAAGCAGGACGGAGACGTGGTCATCTTCCTTGTTAATTTTTTTCATCAAGTCACGCGCTTCTTCTGGTGCGTGGCGGAATGCCAGTCGCAACACGTCCATCCAGTTCACGTTGTTGCGCGTGCGAACACGTTCGACCTCGTCGATGATTTTCAGGTAATGTTCTGTGCGATCTTCTTTCATGGTTTTACTTTGGGGCGGATTGTTGAAGGGCGAACAGCCGCTCGGCCAGCGCCCAGTCTTCCTCGGTGTCAATGTCCTGCACACGGTTTTTCGGAATCTTGAGCGGCCACGCGTTCGGAGAAAAAATGGGCGTTCCGTCGATCCATGCCGCCGCCTTACCCCAGTAAAACTGCCCGGCGTCATGATATGCCTCCTCCAGATCCTGCGAACGCGTATTAAAATGCTCCGGCTGAAACATCTCAACCTGCCCCGTCTCCTTAATCCGAACCGCCCGCTGAATGGGGAAATCGAACGTGGTCACCGGGAACACATAATCCCCCCCTGTTTTTTTTATCAAATCGAATCCACCGCAAATATCCTCCGCCAACAGAAACGGAGCCGTGGCATAAATGCAGCAAACAAATCCAGGGTCCCCGCCATTTTGCCGCAGCCAATTCACGGCGTGGGCCATCACCGGAATTGTCGCTACATGGTCGCCCGAAAGCTCGATGGGCCTTATAAAGGGAACCTCCGCCCCGTACGCCCGGGCAACCTCAGCAATTTCCTCGTCATCGGTGGAGACTATCACCTGCCCAAAACATTTACTGGCAAGGGCCGCCTCAATGGGCCAACTCAACATCGGCCTGCCGTGGAAATCCCTGATGTTCTTCCGAAGCACCCGCTTGCTCCCCCCCCGCGCTGGAATCACCGCCACCGCGTTCGATTTATCTTCACTTTTCATGGCCCCAGCTTTCCGGTCACAGCATTGCTGAACACCTCAACCCAAGAGATTGGGAGGGAGTCACCGCTAATTGAAAGATTGATAGGGAGAGTTAGGCAACGATCGTAATAGGAGCCCCCCCCCGGCAAATGAAATGAACCAGCTACCTCGCGATAAACGGGCTGCTGATGCACGGGGCGATAATGGACCTGTGTCCCGATACCGGCTTGGTGGAGGTGGCGAATGAGTTGGGCGCGGGTTTTTGAGAGGGCGGGGAAATTGATGTGGACGACGTAAAGGTGCCAGGCGTGGCGACTGTGCGCGGGGCGGGAAATGGGGCGCACATCCGGAGCCAGCGGGGCAAGGGCTTGGTCGTAGGCGGTGGCGAGGGTTCGGCGGTGGGCTAGGAAGCGGTCAAGCTTGCTCAGTTGGCTAAGGCCGAGGGCGCAGTGGATGGCGCTGGCGCGGTAGTTGTAGCCGAGCTCTTGCATTTCGTAGTACCACGGGTTGGGGTTGCCCTCGGGA
>Ga0066376_10002054_pt1 | contig 18980 bp, 23 predicted proteins | sample Knorr_S15_td_Bot_FD_77009 | JGI IMG/M metagenome (GOLD analysis project Ga0066376, IMG submission 77009) | Marine microbial communities from Southern Atlantic Ocean transect - Knorr_S15_td_Bottom_ad_5009_LV_A | ecosystem: Environmental > Aquatic > Marine > Oceanic | place: Southern Atlantic... | reverse complement strand
GCAAGGCGTCGGCCATCAACGTGCCGCGCCCAGGCCCAAGTTCGACCAGCATGAGCTGTTCCGGGCGGCCCATCTGCTCCCATCCGGCGACGCACCACAGGCCGATAAGCTCGCCAAACATTTGGCTGACCTCGGGCGCGGTGATGAAATCACCCTCCCGCCCGAGGGGATCGCGCTTCATGTAATAACCATGCTCGGGGTGGCTCATAGCCGCTGTCATGAACGCCGCCACAGTCATCGGGCCGTGCGTGGCGATCTCGTCCCGCAAATATTGCGATAGAGGATTCATGCCGCTTTCCGCGTCAGCAGCCAGGCACCGGCGACGACCAGCGGCAAGGATAAAAGCTGGCCCATGGTCGCCCCGGCGAAGAGAAAGCCGAGATGGGCATCGGGTTCGCGGAACAGCTCGACGAACATGCGGAAGGCTCCATAGCCCACAAGAAAGGCGCCGCTCAAAGCGCCGGGCCGGTCCCTAAGGTTGGTGAATCGCCACAGGACAGCCAGGATGAGGAATAATACCAGCCCCTCGAGAAATGATTCGTAAAGCTGGCTCGGATGACGCGGCTCGGGCCCGCCGCGCGGAAACACCATGGCCCAGGCGACATCGCTCGGCCGGCCGAAGAGCTCACCATTGATGAAATTGGCGATGCGCCCGAAGAACAGCCCGATCGGCGCCGCGCAAGCCACCAGATCAGCGAGCGGCAACAGAGCGAGTCCCCGTTTTCGGCAAAATAGCGTCATCGCCAGGATGACGCCGAGGGCGCCGCCGTGAAACGACATTCCGCCCTGCCAGACATAGGCCGCTTCGACGGGATTGGCCAGGTAATAGCCCGGCTTGTAGAACAGCACATAGCCGATCCTGCCGCCGAGAATAATGCCGAGTATCAGCCAGACGATGAGATCGTCGAGAGTCGCCGCGTCGATACTGTCCTTCTGCTGCGCCGCCAAGCTGGCGATATAGCGCCAGCCAATGAGAATTCCGGCGATATAGGCCAGGGAATACCAGCGGATGGCCAGAGGACCGATGGAAATCAACACCGGATCGATCGCCGGGAAGGGAATTGCGAACATCATCGATAGGGATCGTCCTTGTTGAGGTAGTTCACAACATAATCGGCGACGCCGTCCTCAAGCGAGAGAAACGGCGCTGTGTAGCCGGCGGCGCGCAAGCGGCCCATTTTTGCTTGGGTGAAATACTGGTAATTATCTCGGATTTCCAACGGTGTATCCACATAGTCTATCGCCGCTTCGCGACCCAACGCGGCAAACAGCGCGGCGACGAGATCGGCAAAGCTTCGTGCTTTTCCCGTGCCCAGATTGAACAGCCCCGAAACCTCGGGATTGTCATAAAGCCATAGCATCACCGCAACACAGTCCACCACCGAGATGAAGTCCCGAAGCTGCCCACCGTCGACATAGTCGGGATGGTGGGATTTGAACAATGTGATGGTCTCGCCCCGGGCCGCCTTGGCGTGGTTCTTGGCGACGATGCTTTGCATGGCGCCCTTATGGTATTCGTTGGGCCCATAGACATTGAAAAATTTGAGCCCCGCCCATTGGCGCGGGCAGGGCTCGCCATCTTCGACGAAGCGCACGACCCGGCGGTCGAACAAATGCTTCGAGCGGCCGTAAAGGTTCAGCGGACGCAGCTTGGCGAGGGCCTCGGGCGTTGCTTCGTCATCGAAGCCCTGGGAGCCGTCGCCATAAGTCGCCGCTGATGAAGCGTAGATCAGCCGCGCGTTTTGGGCCGTGCACCAGCGCCATAAATTCATACTGGTATCGAAGTTCTCCGCCTTCAACAGACCGGCGTCGGTCTCCGTGGTCGAGGAAATGGCGCCCATATGGAAGATTGTCTCGACCGCTGTTTCGTTGTCGTTGAGGAAATCGGGCAGATCTTCCGGTGAGACCGTCTTGGCGATGTCATGCTTTGAGAGATTGCGCCATTTGTCGTCGTCGCCGAGTCGGTCGCAGACGACCACATCATGCTCGCCACGCTCGGCAAGCGCCGCAGCTAGGTTCGATCCGATGAATCCGGCGCCGCCGGTAATGACAATCATGGCATCCACGTCGATTGATTTGTGCTCTTATACCAGCATTCAATGGATGTGAGCCGTTTCAACCAGGGTCTAATCCCATGCAAACGCGAAACCGCCTACTCGACGACCTCGCCAAAGTGGCCAACAGCGCGGTCAATGTAGCCTCCGGCCTTAAAGGCGAGATCGACGCCCGGGTTATCCAGCAATTCGAACGGGTGCTCGATGGCATGGAGATGGTCAGCCGCGACGAATTCGAAGCGGTTAAGGCCATGGCCGCCGAAGCCCGCGCCGAAAACGAACGCCTAAGCAAGCGCCTGGCCAAGCTCGAAGCCAAAGACATCAAGCCCACGAAAGCCAAACCCACCAAGCCCACCCGAAGCAGAGCCAAAAAGCCGGCCACCAAAAAGCGCTAAACGCGACTGTTGCGTTTACTCTCTTACTCTGGCAACCTACTGTCTGTTGTGTGTAGTAGGGTGGCTCTACACAAGATGTTCTGGATTAGTATGAGTTCGTCTTAGTTAGTTTTTGGCGTCAAGGGGGACTTTAGGCATGGCTCAGACGGTCCTCGAGAGTCCTGATCTCAATTTCAATCCGCTCGACGCGGTCGAACAGATTGCCTGCGCCAACGGCTGGGCGTTCGAACGCCAAGGTGACGATGAAATCGTCACCGAAGTCTCATCGGCGGTCTGCACGTTTCGGCTCTGGTTCGCTTGGCGGCCCGATTGCGAGGCACTCCATTTCACCTGCGCCTTCGACATGAAAGTTGCTGAGCCGCGCCGCGCGACGATCTACCCCTTACTGGCATTGATCAATGAGCGCCTGTGGCTCGGTCATTTTGACATGTTCTCCGACGAGGGCATGGTGGTGTTCCGCCACGCCATGCTGTTGCGCGGCGGTCATGGGGCAACGCCCGAGCAGATGGTGGATCTGGTGCAGGCCTCCCTGGCCGAATGTGAACGCTATTATCCGGCGTTCCAGTTTGTCTTGTGGGGCGGCAAAACCGCCGAGGAAGCCATGGCTGCATCCATACTCGATACCAAGGGAGAAGCATGACCGCCACCGCCGGTCCGATCCTGCTCGTCGGCTGTGGCAAGATGGGAAGCGCCATGTTGGGCGGCTGGCTCGCCTCGGGTGTTGCGCCAGATCAAATCAAAGCTGTTGAGCCGGCCGACACCATAGCCACGGCGGCCCGCGAAAAACACGGCATCGAGATTGTCGCCGATCATGGCGCGCTCGATCCGGCCTTTGCGCCCCGTGTCGTGGTTATCGCTCTCAAGCCCCAAGTGATTGATCAGGCGATCCCGCCCTATGGGCGTTTTGCCGGGCCCGATACGGTGTTCCTCTCCATCGCTGCCGGAAAATCGATCGCCAACCTCGCTGCCGGATTCGGTGAGCAGGCGGCGATCACTCGCGCCATGCCGAATACGCCGGCCGCCATTGGCCGGGGCATCTCGGTCATCTGCTCCAATGACGCGGTGACTGCCGACCAGCGCGAAACCTGCCGCACCCTGCTTTCAGCAGTCGGCGAGGTGGTCACCATCGAGGATGAGTCCCTGCTTGATGCGGTGACCGCTGTTTCGGGCAGCGGCCCGGCTTATGTATTTCTGCTTATCGAGTGCCTGGCCGCGGCCGCCATGGACGTCGGATTGCCTAAAGACCTTGCAAACCAGCTCGCCCTGGCCACCGTATCCGGCGCCGGCGCCCTTGCCGCCCAATCGACGGAGACCGCCGAGACTCTGCGCGGCAACGTCACCAGCCCGCAAGGCACCACCCAGGCGGCGCTCGACGTGCTGATGGCCGACGACGGGCTCAAACCCCTGCTTGCCCGCGCTGTCGCAGCCGCCACTGACCGCTCACGCGAGCTTGCCGGATAAGCTTCACCGGGCCTAGATTCCTTATCGGGCACGTATTACATATATAGATTGTTTTACATATATAGATTGTTGGAAATCGCCCGATAAGGAGGCCGCCATGGTCAAGAAGGCCGATGTTCCTCGTCATATTATCAAGACCGCTCTCGCCCTCGCGGAAAGCCAGGGATGGCGTGACACCAGACTCGGCGATATCGCCGACACGGCCAAGCTGCCGCTCGGCGACCTGCTCGCGATTTATCCCTCCAAGACCGCGATCATCGCCGCCTATTCCCGCCAGATTGACTGCGATGTCACCAAAGCCATCGATCCGGAGCTGGCAGGCGAGCCACCACGGGATCGATTGTTCGATGTAATGATGCGGCGCTTCGACGTCCTCGCCCCTGATCGCGAAGCCTTGCGCTCGATAATTGGCGCGGCAGTTTGTGATCCGGTGAGCGCCGTTTGCAACGCCTTCACTTTACGCCGCTCCATGGTCATGATGCTCGAAGCTGCGAGCATCAGCGCATCGGGGCTGTCCGGTATCATCCGGGTGAAAGGGCTCGCCGCAATCTATCTATCGGTTCTCCGCGTCTGGCTTAATGACGACAGTGAAGATATGGCTCAGACCATGTCTGCCCTTGACCGCGCCTTGCGCCGCGCCGAATTTCTCCTGGGGTTATGCCGCTTGCCGGCCCGCTGGAAGCGCAATGGCGAAGCCGAACCTGAGGCCGATGTTGCCTGAAATTTGGACCTGAATGCGGGTGTTGTAGCCGTTTAGGATTTCGATCTCCAATTATTTTTGTGCATTGCAGCATTTACGTCTTGACATAGGGTTAACGGGCTCTTAGATACCCCTCATAGAGAATTTGTGCAGTGCAACATAGCCATCGCCGAGAGCATAGTATCCGGCGATCTTCAGGAGAATTCGAAATGCCCAAGACCAACGCCAACGCCAAACCGTCGTTCGATCCTGCCGCGGCTTTCCCCGCGTTTGCCATGCCTAATGTCGATGTCGACGCCATGGCCGCCTTCCAACGCCGTAATGTCGAGGCTCTGACCGAGGCCAACAAGCTTGCCACAGACGGTGTGCAGGCATTCGCCACTCGCCAGGCCGAGATCTTAAAGATTGCAGTCGACGCCTATTCCGACGCCATGCGCGGTCTGATGACTTTCAACGACCCGCAGACCAGCGTCGCCGAGCAGGCTGAGATTGCCAAAGCCAGCTTCGAGACTTCGAACAGCAACCTTCGCGAACTCACCGATATCGCCACGAAGGCCCAGACCAAGTCCCTCGAAGTGATCAACAAGCGCGTCGTCGAAGGCATCGATGAGATCCAGACGCTCGCCGCCAAGGCCTAATTCAACGGTCGTTTTGATCGTTTATATCAAGTAGAAGGGGTCGCCTGCGGGCGGCCCCTTTGCTTTTGGAAGCGCCCTTCACAACGGAGTAAAGCGGCCATGAGCGATGTCAGCGAAATTATTCCCTTCGACGATTTTCTCAAAGTCGATATTCGCGTCGGAACCGTCGTTGCCTGTGACCCGTTCCCCGAAGCCCGAAAGCCGGCCTACAAACTCAAGATCGACTTCGGGCCGGAGATCGGCACCCGGAAATCCTCGGCACAGATCACCAGTCTTTATACAGCAGAGCAAGTCGTCGGCCGTCAGGTCGCCGCTGTGGTCAATTTCGCACCACGCCAGATCGGCCCCTTCATGTCTGAAGTCCTGGTGCTCGGCTTTCCCACCGCTGACGGCGACGTCAGCATGGTCACTGTCGACCCGGCCGTACCCAATGGTGGGCGATTGTTTTAAACCGGCAGCCTGACCACTGCGCGCAAGCCACCGCCAGGCGCATCGTCCAGGAGAATTTCGCCACCATGGCCACGCGCGATGTCGTGGGCAATGGTCAGGCCCAAGCCGACCCCACCAGTCTCAATATTGCGCGAGGCATCGAGACGAAAGAACGCCTTAAAGACATCCTCGCGTTTATCACAGGGAATTCCGGGACCATCATCATCGATCCTGATGTCAACCACTGCATCGCCGCAGGCTACTGAGACGGCAACCTTATCGCCGTGGCGCACGGCATTGTCGATGAGGTTTATGAGGCACCGCTTGAGGGCGTTAGGGCGCACGGATAGAGTCACCGGGTCGAAAGTCGCGAGATCAATAGAGCCGCCCTTTCTGCGGCTGTCCGAAACAACATCTTCAAGCAGGCCTTTCAGCTGTATGTCGATGGGTTCCTCGCCTGCTTCACCGCGCGCGAAGTCGAGATAGCCATCGATCATCTTTTCCATCTCGGCCACATCGGCCGTCAGGCTGGCAATCCCGTCGTCCGCATCCTCGTCCGCGCCCTGGCCCACCATGGCCAGTTGCAGCTTCATGCGCGTCAAGGGGGTTCGCAGGTCGTGGCTGACACCGGCAAGGAATTCGGTTCGCTCGTTGCTTTGGCGCTGGATGCGGTCACGCATCCCAATGAAGGCGGCGGCTGCCTGGCGGACCTCGATGGCGCCTTCGGGTTTGAAATCGGACACCTGTTGTCCCTTGCCAAGCCGGTCGGCGGCCTCGGCGAGGCGGCGAACGGAACGTACTTGAATGCGCAAGAAATATATCGCGATGGCAAGCAGCACGATGGAACTGCCAACCGTCCACATGATGAAGATATAGGTCGTTGAACTGAACACCCGCTTGCGCGATGTCACTACGTGGAGCAGTCGATTATCGAGCTTGATGCTGATGGCGAGTTTCTTATGCAAGCTCTCGGTGTCGACACTGACTGGACGCCGCACCTGGGTTTTCAATTTGGCCTCGAGTACCGGTTGCAAGATGCTGAAGAAACTCTTGGGCGACTCAGGGAGTATATCGCCGTCTTCGATACGTATCTCAAGATCTAAGTAGCGTCGCGCGGTCCACAGAATGAAGGCCTGCTCACCCTCTTCGGGAAAGGCTTCGAGCAGGCTGATGACAGTGGCGATGTCGTTGGCCAGGTCGAGAGCCAGATAGCCGCCAACCTTATTCCAATGACGTTCGAAGAAAATATAAGCCGAGAAGAGCTGCAGCAGTACGACCGGAATAACGATGATCAGCAGGGCGCGGCCGAACAGGGTGCGTGGAACAAATTTCTTTATCCCCAACATAGCTGGATTAGGCCTGTGCGGCGCGCAGCACGTAGCCTTCGCCCCAAACGGTTTGGATGTAGCGCGGCGCTTTCGGATCGTCTTCAACCTTACGCCGCAGCCGCGCGATATGGACGTCAACCGCCCGTTCATTGCCGCCTAGTTTGCTCTCGTTGCTGAGCCCTTGGCGAGTCAGGGTGATCCCCGGATTTGCCGCGAAAACCCCCATGAGCGCCGCTTCACCCGAAGTCAGGCGGACCAGATCATCGCCCCTATGGAGTTCGGCGGTGGCCGGGTCGAACAGAAAATCACCGAAGCGCACTGCCTGAGGCGCCTCGGGTGGCGGACCGGCGCGGCGGAGAATACTGGCGATGCGCAGCAGAAGCTCGCGCGGCTCAAAGGGCTTAGCCAGATAATCGTCGGCGCCGCTCTCAAACCCGGCGACCCGGTCGGCGGCCTCGCCCATGGCGGAAAGCAACAAAATCGGCACGTCATTGTTGGCGCGCAGGGACTGGGTCAGCTCCAGGCCGCTTTCGCCGGGCATCATGACGTCAAGTACGATGAGATCGAAGGTCAGGCCCTTGAGCCGCGCCCGTGCCTGCTCGGCATCCTCAACGGTGGTGACCATATAGCCGTTCTCGACGAGAAATTTTTGCAGCAGTTCACGCAGACGCCGGTCGTCGTCAACCACCAGGATATGAGGTGGCGTCGAGACCTGGTCCAAACGGGCAGTCATCGGCTTGGCCTCTCGGGCCCGCGCCACGCGCCCGCATCGATCAGGCCGGCAAGTACCTTACGATATCCTTCAACCGCATCGGCGCCGGCCTCGCGGAAAGCACGCGCCATGAGTTCCCGCTGGGTCGCGGTGAGCTGGCTCTCGAAGGCGACGCCCTTGTCGGTAAGATGGAGCAGCCGCTGGCGGCGGTCGCGCTCCCCCCGGCGCTGCTCGATAAAGCCCTCGCGCACAAGCTGGCCAAGCACCCGCGAAAGGCTCTGCTTGGTGATCCGTAAGATTCCGAGAAGTTCGCTCACGGTTGTGCCGGGGTAGCGGCCAACGAAATAGATTGCCCGGTGATGAGCACGGCCGAATTTGTAAGTCGCCAGGATGGCGTCGGGTTCAGCCGTGAAATCACGATAGGCGTAGAACAGCAGCTCAATGCCTTGGCGCAGTTCCTCTTCACGAAGGAAAAGCGGACTGCCTTGTAAATTTATGTCAGTCATGTTGACATATATGCCGGTGACTGCTACGGAATGCAAGTTCAACCTTAACATTTAATAGAGCCTCAGTACTCGTTATGACCCTGTTTCCCTATGATGATCGCGACGGCATTATCTGGTTCAACGGCTCGCTAACGCCTTGGCGCGATGCGAAACTTCATGTGCTCAGCCATGGGCTGCACTACGCCAGCAGCGTCTTCGAGGGCGAACGCGTCTATGGCGGCAATATTTTCAAGCTCACCGAGCACACGGAGCGTTTGCACAAATCAGCGCGCATCATGGGTTTTGAGGTTCCCTACAGCATCGAGGACATCGATGACGCCTGCCGCCTTGTGGTGGCGGAGAATGGCATCGAGGACGGCTATGTGCGCCCCCTCGCCTGGCGCGGCAGCGAGATGATGGCGGTCTCCGCCCAGCAGTCGACCATCCATGTGGCCATCGCCGCCTGGCCCTGGCCGGCCTATTTCGGCGAAGAGGCGCGCACCCGCGGCATCAAGCTAGACTTCGGCGAATATCGCCGGCCCGGTCCCGATTGCGCGCCGACCGACAGTAAGGCGGCGGGGCTCTACATGATCTGCACCCTATCCAAGCACAAGGCCGAGGCGGCGGGCTATCACGACGCCCTGATGCTCGATTGGCGCGGCCGGGTGGCCGAGGCCACCGGCGCCAATTTCTTCATGGTGCAAAATGGCGTGCTGCAAACCCCGACGCCTGACTGTTTCCTCGACGGCATCACCCGGCGTACGGTGATCGAGTTGGCCAAGGCGCGGGGTATCGAGACTGTGGAGCGGGTCATCATGCCCGAGGAACTCGGCGACGCCGACGAAGCCTTCCTCACCGGTACCGCGGCGGAAGTCACCCCAATATCTGAAATCGGCCCGCACCATTACCAGGTCGGCCCCATAACCCGCACGCTGATCGAGGACTACACGAAGGTGGTTCGGGGGTAGGGCTACTTCCCCCACTTGCTTGCCGCCTCATCGTCGCTCTCGCGCGCATCAACCCATTCCGCGCCCTGGTCAGTTTCTTCCAGCTTCCAGAAGGGCGCCTTGGTTTTCAGCCAGTCGATGAGAAATTCGCAAGACGCCAGGGCCGGGCCGCGGCTTTTCGCGGCAGTGACCACCAGCACGATGCGGTCGCCGGGCTCCAGGCGTCCGTAGCGGTGAATGATCAGGCTCGCTTCCAGGGGCCAGCGGTCATAGGCCTCGGCCTCGATCTCGGCGAGCTTCTTCTCGGTCATGCCCGGATAATGTTCCAGCGTCATGGCATCGATGGCCTGCTCACCGGCCATTTCGCGCACCACGCCCATGAAGCTCGCGACACCACCGATGCGAAGATTGCCGCTTGTCAGCGCCTCGATTTCCGCGCCGATATCGAAATCTTCCGCCTGCACACGAACGGTCATCCGCCGGTCATCCGCCAGTAACTGGGGGAAAGAGGGCAACCTCGTCGCCGGACTCAAGCGCATGATCGCCGGCCACATAATCTTGGTTCACCGCCACCCGCACCTGATCGCGATTGGCCAGGGCCTCGGCGTAGCCCGGACCCCGGTCCGCCAGCCAAGCGAGCAGACCATCCACATCGACGACCGTCTCGGGCGGCTCGACCTCTTCGGATGCGATGCCGATCTTGGTCCGCAGCCAGGCAAAATAGAGCAGCTTCATGCACCGACCTCGCTGAAGGGCAGAAAATCGACCATGGTTCCCTCGCTCAATTGGGTCATCTCCTCGGGCAATTCAACCAGGCCGTGGGACTCCACCAGGGACGAGAGGATACCGGCCCCTTCGCGGGGAAACTTCACTGCCGTGAGGCCGCCGTCGCTGCCGGTCTCCAGCCGGACACGCACCCATTCCCGCCGGCCGCTTTTTTTCTTGTGATCAAACGCGGCGCGCACCGGGAACAGCAGGGGCGCCACATGGCTCGCCCCGGCAAGACGCAAGATCAACGGCCGGGCAAAGCGCAGGAAGGTGACCAAGGCGGCGGCCGGATTTCCGGGCAGGCCGACAAAAGGGACCTTACCGATCTGGCCGAGCGCCAAAGGCCGACCGGGCTTGATCGCCAGCCGCCAGAAATGCAGAGATCCCAGGGCCTCGACAGCCGATTTAACATGATCCTCATCGCCCACGGAGACACCGCCCGAGGTAAACATCAGATCATGGTCCTCGGCTGCCGCATCCAGAGCATCACGCACGGTGGCCAAATCATCGGCCAGGATGCCGAGATCGGTAACCACGCAACCAAGCCCGGCGAGCAAGGCCGCCAGGGCGTAACGGTTGGCGTCGTAGATAGCGCCTGGCACAAGCGGCGATCCGGGATCGCACAGCTCATCGCCGGTCGAAAACAGCGCCACCCGGAGCCGCCCATGGACGGCGAGATCTCGCCGTCCGGCCGAAGCCGAGAGGCCGATGTCCTGGGGCCGGAGGCGTCTGCCTCGGCTAAGAATAACGCTGCCCGTCGCAATATCCTCCCCCGCCGAGCGCCGGTTGGAACCGCGCTTGATGGCCGGCAGGATAATCACGAAATCGCCGTCCACGCGGCAATCCTCCTGCATCATCACCGTATCCGGGCCATCCGGCATGGGCGCGCCGGTGAAAATACGCAGCGCCTCGCCGCGCTGAGCGCCGCGTCCCAGGGGATGACCGGCGGCAATACGCCCGGTGACCGGCAAGCGGGTCTCGCCCGTCCCATCGAGATCGTCGAAAAACACCGCATACCCATCGACCGCAGAGTTATCGTGCGGCGGCACGTTATGATCGGAAATCACATCTTCAGCCAGGATGCGGCCCACAGCCTGATCCAACGCCACACGCTCGACATCCATCACCGGGGTCACCAAGGCGTCGATCATGGCCAGCGCTTTATCGACGGACATCATCTCACCGCCGGCGGCGAAGCAATCGTCTGTAAGCTGTGGCATAGCTCAGGCGAGCCCCATGTGAGCGACGATAAAATCGGCAACGGCGGGCAGGTCGCTACGATCGATCACCGGCTGTTGATGACCATCGAGAGGCCCGTCGCTGACTATCGCCACGATGGCCGGATCGTCCCTGCCGAGGGGCGGCGCATCGGCATCGACGCTATGCACTTCGATAAGCGGATAGTCATCACCGGTCATGCCTTCGCTGATCACCAGGTCGACTATGGTCATCTGCGCCAAGGCCCCATGCTTCTCTACCCCGCCACCATGTATCAAGGCCCAGCGTTGGGCCGAAGTTACCATGACCTCTTCCGCGCCGGCGTCACGGTGGCGAAAGCTGTCTTTTCCCGGCTGATCTATGGCCGCCTGGTCGTCCACGCCCATCATGGTCGATACCGTCAAGCCGCGTCGCGTAAGCTCTCCCACCAGATCCACCACGAAGCTGCTTTTATCACTGCCCGGCTTCCCGGCAATGCCGATCATCCTGCCTGTCATGGGTCCGGCGGTTCCTGGAGATGCTTCCATACGGCGCGCAGGTAATCATAGCCGGTCACCAGAGTTAGTGTGGCGGCAACCCAAATCAAAATTTCACCGATCAACATCGTGGTGACGGCGGGATGAAAGAACGACGGCCCGACCTCACCGACCAGAAGAAAGCCGAGAGCGAACATCTGGATGAAGGTTTTCCATTTGGCCAGGCGGCTGACCGGCATGCTCACCCTGATCTCGGCAAGGAACTCACGCAGGCCCGAAACCAGCAGCTCGCGGCAAAGGATAACCAAGGCGGCGAGCACCGGGGCACGATCAAACGCCACCAGCATGAGAACCACCGAGGCGACAAGCAGCTTGTCGGCGATCGGATCGAGCATCCGTCCAAGAATCGAATGCTGATCAAGAGAGCGGGCGAAATAGCCGTCGAAAAAATCGGTGATCGCGGCCACGGTGAAGAGGCCGAGGGCGACCCAACCCGACATCGGGCTGTCCCAATAAAACAGCAGCACCAGCAGCGGAATAACGGCGATGCGCGAGAGCGTCAGAAGATTGGGAATGCTGGTAATCATGATTGCGCTTCATATACCATGGGTCATCACATTTCTCATGGCCAGAAATTAATTAGGCCTAAGACCCAGCGCGGAAAAAATCATAGATGCGCAAGGCGACGGCGGTCGAGATGCCTTCGACCCGTTCGAGATCGGCGAGACCGGCCTCGGAAACACCGCGCGCCGAGCCAAAGTGATGCAGCAATGCCCGCTTGCGCTTGGCGCCGATGCCGGCAATTTCGTCGAGTGGCGAGGACCCCGCGGTCTTGCTGCGCTTAGCACGATGAGCGCCGATGGCAAAACGATGCGCCTCGTCGCGCAGGCGCTGAAGAAAATACAGAACAGGATCATCCGGCTCCAAGTTCAGCGGACGCTTGCCGGGTAAAAACAACCGCTCACGCCCGGCGTTACGGTCGGGTCCCTTGGCGATAGCGACAACGGCGACATCGCTGACACCAAGCTCATCGAACACCTGTTGAGCAACCCCCAAATGCCCCTTGCCGCCATCGATGATAAGCAAGTCCGGCCAGCTTTCATCGTCGCTCTTAGGCCCTTCCTTGAGCAGCCGGGTCAGGCGGCGGGTCAGTACTTCGCGCATCATGGCGTAATCATCGCCCGGCTCGGCGCCGCCCTTGATGGTGAACTTGCGGTAAGCATTGCGCGTAAAACCTGCCGGTCCGGCAACGATCATTCCGCCGACCGCATGGGTTCCCGATACATGGCTGTTGTCATAGACCTCGATGCGGCGAGGCGCGGCGTCGAGCCCCAACCGATTGGCCAGGCCTTCGAGCAGGCGGCGCTGGGCGGCGCTTTCCGAGAGCTTGCGGGCGAGCGCCAGGCGGGCGTTCGCCAGAGCATGATCAGTCAGTTTGCGACGCTCTCCTCGTAGCGGTCGGATCAGCTGCACCCGATAACCGGCGTGATGGCTCAGAGCCTCTTCGAGCAGGCTCCTGCCGGGGATCGCGTGGCTGACCAGCACCAGCTTGGGAATCTGTTTGTTCTGATAGAACTGGCCGATAAAGGCGCCGAGAATTTCACCCACATCCGCAGCCCCCGAATGAACCGGGAAATAAGCTCGATTGCCGAAATTTTGACCGGCGCGGAAGAAGAACAGCTCGACGCAGGTCTGCCCGCCCCCCTGATGAGCGGCAATCACATCTGCCTCGTCGACGGCGGTGACATTGATTTCCTGCCTGGCCTGAATCTGCGTAAGAGCGCGCACCCGATCACGGAATATGGCGGCGGTCTCAAATTCAAGAGCGTCTGAAGCCGCCTCCATGCGTGAAACCAGGCGCTCCTGCACCTGACGGCTGCGGCCCGACAGAAAGTCGCTAATTTCATCGACCATGGCGCGATAGTCGCTCGCCTCGATACGGCCCACGCAGGGCGCCGTGCAGCGCTTGATCTGATATTGCAGGCAGGGGCGCGTACGGCTGGCGAATATGCTGTCCGAACAGGACCGCATGGGAAATGCCCGGGCGAGCGCGTTGACCGTCTGGTTGACCGCGCCGGCCGAGGCGAAGGGGCCGAAATATTCACCCTTGCGCTTGCGCGCCCCGCGGTGCTTGGAAATGCGTGGCCATTTGTCGTCGCCGGTAATCAGAATATAGGGGAAGGATTTGTCGTCGCGCAACAGAATGTTATAGCGCGGCCTGAGTTTTTTGATCAGGTTGGCTTCAAGCAGCAGGGCCTCGACTTCCGTATGGGTCGAGACAACCTCGAGAGATGCGGTCTGGGCGACCATACGCAGGATGCGGGTCGATTGCCCGGCGATCTTGCTGTAGCTGGCAACCCGCTTTTTGAGATTCTTGGCCTTGCCGACGTAAAGCACATCGCCCTTGGCGGAGACCATGCGGTAGACGCCGGGGCTCGATGGCAGGGAAGGCAAGGCCGCCAGAATCACCTCACGGCCCTGCGCGAGAGGACGTTCTATTGAGACGGGTTGACGCGTGCTTGCGGGCATGTTGCCATCGTGGGTATTGCGCGCGGATTAATCAAGGAACGGGATCATGAAAATCGACGGCGGCTGTCACTGCAGCGCCATCACTTACCGGGCCGAGATCGATCCGGAAAATGTTCTGATCTGTCATTGCAGCGATTGCCAGACCCTGTCCGGGTCGGCCTATCGCACGGTCGCCTTCGCCAAGGACGGCTCATTCGAACTGCTGAGCGGCACCTTGAAGACCTATATCAAGATCGCCGATAGTGGCAATCAGCGCGCGCAGACTTTCTGTCCGGAATGCGGCTCGCCGATTTATTCCGGCTCCCCCGGCGATAACCCGAAAAACGTCGGCATCCGAGTCGGCTCCTGTCGCCAGCGCGACGAACTCCGCCCGAAAAAGCAATATTGGTGCGGCTCGGCGCAGGATTGGAGCGACAATATCAGCGCCTTGCCAAAATTCCAGGTGCCTTAATAGCGAAAGGAAGTGACATGATCCGGCTCGTAAACTACGTATTTGTCGCCCTGTTGGCACTCGCCGGCGGTAACGCGGCGCTCGCGCAAAGCGACATAAAGTGGGAAATCACCCAGATTTCCGGCGACCTCTATCGCTTCCAAAATAAATTTCATTATTCGGTGTTTCTGGTGACGCCCGAGGGGGTCATCGTCACCGACCCGATCAACGCCGACGCGGCGCGCTGGCTCAAATCCGAAATCGCCGAGCGTTTTGCAAAGCCCGTGCGCTATGTGATCCTGAGCCATGATCATGTGGACCATAGTTCGGGCGGTGAGGTGTTCGCGGATGACGGCGCCCTTGTGGTCGCCCATGATAATGCGAAACGCACCATCATCGGCGAGAAGCGGCCCACCGCCGTGCCGACAATCACCTTCCATAAATAGATGACCATCGAGCTCGGCAGCAAAACCGTTGAGCTGCGCTATCTCGGCAAGAACCATTCAGACAATATGATCGTGATGAATTTCCCCGCCGAGAGAACCCTCTATGCGGTCGATTTCATTCCCGTGAAGACCGTCGCCTACAAGACCATGTCGGACGCCTATCTGCCGGGCTGGATCAAATCTCTCAAGCGCGTGGAACAGATGGATTTCGATATCCTGTCTCCCGGCCATGGAAACCTCGGCACGAAAGCCGATGTCACGGCGTTCCGGGAGTATATGACCGATCTCTATGAGCAGGTGCTCGCACAGGCTCGCCTGGGTAAAAGCCTGGAAGAAACCAAAGCCGCCGTTGATCTATCGAATTACAAAGACTGGGGCCAGTTCGACGCCTGGTCGCCGCTGAATATCGAAGGCGCCTATACGCGCATCATGCTGCACCGCCGGGGGAACTGACGGCTCTCTCACAGCCCGTGGTAATCGCGGTACCAGGCGATGAACTTAGGAACGCCTTCCTCAATTCGGGTGGTCGGGGCGAAGCCGAACCTGCTCTTGATGGCGTCGATATCGGCGTAGGTTTCCTTCACGTCGCCAGCCTGCATGGGCTTGAACTCAATCTCGGCTTTCTGCTCCAGGGAATCCTCGATCAGACCAATGAAATCCATCAGCTTCTCGGGGCAGTTGTTGCCGATGTTATAGAGCCGGTGCGGCGCATCCATATTGCTCTCTTCGGGCGGACCATCCAACACCGCCAGAACACCGGCGACCACATCGTCGATATAGGTGAAATCGCGCATCATATCGCCGTTGTTGAACACCTGGATCGATTCGCCAGCGAGGATGGCGCGCACAAATAGCCAGGCCGCCATATCGGGCCGGCCCCAGGGCCCATAGACCGTAAAAAAGCGCAGGCCCGTGATCGGCAGGCGATAGAGATGGCTATAGCTGTGGCTCATCAATTCGCCGGCCTTCTTGGTGGCGGCGTAGAGCGAGACCGGCAGATCGACCGGATCGGCTTCGGAGAAGGGCAGCTTCTTGTTGCCGCCATAGACCGAGCTTGAGCTGGCGTAGACAAGATGAGTGCAAGCGTCGAGTCCCCGGCAAAATTCGAGCACCGCGAGATGGCCTTCAAGATTGCTCCGTTGGTAATCGAACGGATGGGTCAGCGAGTGGCGCACCCCGGCCTGTGCCGCGAGATGAACCACCCGATCGATGCCACAATCGCTGCAAGCCTCAGCCAGGGCGCCGCGATCGGCGAGATCGATACGCTGGAATGAAAAATCCGCATGCGCCGTGAGTTTCGCCAGCCGCGCTTCCTTGAGAGCGACATCGTAGTAATCGCTGAGCATATCGACACCGATGACGCGCTCGCCACGGGCGATAAGCGCCGCACTTACATGATAGCCGATGAAACCGGCCGCGCCGGTGACAAGTATCGCCATAGTTTCTCAGTATCCTTCCAGTCTACATATAGGCGGGAATGTGTGAAACCGCTACTTCGTCGGCGGCCGAGAGCAAAGGCGCCGAGACGCTCCACCATGCAGGCTGCTGTTCGGCGATGGCCCGCGCAGCCTCGGCGGCGGCGGCGGCCGTATCGAACAGGCCGAAGCAACTCGCTCCGCTGCCGCTCATACGAGCCAGCAGGCACTCTGGCTGGCGGCCCAGAGCCGTCAATACATCACCCACCGCCGGGCAGAGTTGCTTGGCCGCATCTTCCAAATCATTGGCACGCATCGCCAGTAAGGCTGCCAGCCCGGCAACATCCCCCGGCGCCTCCTCAAAATGGCCAGCCCGCGAAGATCTCTTGGCCCCCAATCCCTTGAACACCGATGCGGTGGAAAGTGCCACGCCGGGATTGACTAACACCACATGGCTCTCAGGCAAGGGAGGCGCCTCATCAAGGTCTTCGCCAATGCCGCCAACAAATGCCGGGCGCCGGGCTAGACAAGCGGGCACATCAGCGCCCAGGAAAATTGCCATGCGGGCAAGATCATCGTCGCCGGGAGAAATATCCCACAGGGCGCAAAGACCACGCAGCACCGCCGCCGCATCGGCGGAACCGCCACCCAGACCGGCAGCGACAGGCAGACGCTTCTCCAGCCGTATAGCGGCGCCGCAATTGTCAGGCAGCCCCGCCTCATGATGGAGCAGACGCGCCGCGCGCATGACCAGATTATCGTCGCTCGCGGTATCGCTAAGCGCAGCCGCGAAACGGCCCGTGACGGCAAGGCGAAAATCGTCAGAGGCAGTCACCTCGATACTGTCGCCGACCGTGGCGAAGACCACCAGGCTGTCGAGCAGATGATAACCGTCGTCGCGGCGGCCGGTTACATGCAGATAGAGATTGAGTTTAGCCGGCGCAGACAGTCGAAAACCAGCGGCGCCCGGCGTATCAGCCTCCGCCATCGGCTACGGGGGAAGGCAACAACCCATGTTCGAGCTTCTGCTTGATGGCTTCGATGATTTCAGCGTCTTCATCGGCACCCAAGGTAAGCGCTCGTTGCCATTGGAAGTTGGCTTCGAAACGGCGGCCTACCCGCCACAAGGCATCGCCCAGGTGATCGTTGATCGTTGAGTCGCCCGGAAGATCCTCGGAGGCCTGTTCGAGATAGTCAACGGCGCGCTGATAATTGCCCAGCCGATAATGGGCCCAGCCCAGGCTGTCGATGATGTAGCCGTCATTGGGCCGCAAGTCGACGGCGCGCTCGATCATTTCCAAGGCGCGCTCAAGATTGATGCCCTGATCGACCCAGGAATAGCCAAGATAGTTGAGGACGAAAGGCTGGTCGGGAACCAAATCGAGAGCTGTTAGAAAATCCCGCTCGGCGCTCGGCCATTCGCGTGCCCGCTCAAGCGAAATACCGCGCGCGTAAAGCGACCGCCAATGCCGCCGCTCAGGCGTTCCGATACGCTCAAAGGCCTCGTCATAAGCGGTGATCGATTCACGCCAACGTTCCTGGCCGCGCAACATATCGCCCATACTGATCAAAGCATCCGAACGCCCGGGCCGCTCAACCGAGAGTCTGCGTAGCAGTGCCACCGCCTCCTCGGTCCGGTCTAATTCGTCGAGGTTTGAGGCGATCTTCAATCTCGCCGTCCAGGACAAGGGTGAATCGGCGGGAATCAATTCGAACGCCGCAATCGCATCTTCGTGTTTGTCAAACACCTCAAGAGTCTCGCCGAGAAGCATATTGCCGGCGTCGAATTCCGGTTTGAGATAAACCGCCAATCGAGAATAGATCAGAGCCGCCTTGCTGGCGTTTTCCTGTAGCAACGCACTCGCCACACCAAACATGGCCTCGGCAGCGCCATCGCGAGCGTCGCGCGTCATAAGTTGAGTGTGGCGCCCCTCGGCAACCCTGGCCAATGCGGCTTCGAACCACACACTATCGGGATTGTTCTCCAGAAAATCCTCATACAGGGCGGTCGCGTCATCGAGCCGGCCGCTGCGCTGGTAGAACCCGCCAAGGGCTGTAACCGTACGATAGCTACCGCCCGACTGTACGTCATGGGCGGCGAGATAAGAGCGCTCGGCGATCTTGTTCTCGCCCGCTAAATCGCTGATCAGCGCGCGGTGAAAATCGCGGAACACGAAAAACGCCTGATTGCTGTCGATGCTGTCGATCTTAGTGTGAGCAACGGCGAACCGGCCTTGCCCAACCGCGACCCAGGCCGAGAGCAGGGGCGCCAGCAGAGCATTGTACCCTTGAAGTGGCAGGATATTCAGCCGCTCTTCCGCTTCGCCGTACTCGCCCCGCATGACGGCATCGATGGCCAGGGTGAGGCCGGCGACCGCCGCGTTTGGTTTGACATCAACAAGCCGGCGAGCCAGCACCACGGCCTCGCTCATGCGTCCCTGATTATGCAAGGCCAGGAAGGCGCTGTTCAGAATATCGGGGTTTTCAGGATCATCGTCCAGCGCCTGGGAAAAATACTTGGACGCCTCGGCGCCATCCAGTTCGCGACG
>Ga0066376_10002051_pt1 | contig 19005 bp, 20 predicted proteins | sample Knorr_S15_td_Bot_FD_77009 | JGI IMG/M metagenome (GOLD analysis project Ga0066376, IMG submission 77009) | Marine microbial communities from Southern Atlantic Ocean transect - Knorr_S15_td_Bottom_ad_5009_LV_A | ecosystem: Environmental > Aquatic > Marine > Oceanic | place: Southern Atlantic... | reverse complement strand
TGCACGGATGTACTGGAACAGTATGTGCGTCGATATCCCGAGTTGTGGCTCTGGATGCACCGACGGTGGCGGGTGGGCGTCGATGCGAGCACGGCGGACGCCCCATCGGCGGAGCCGCGTCTGCGAGCCTCAGAGGGGAAGCGCTAGGCCCCATGCGCGTGCTCGTCCGAACGCCAAACTGGCTTGGCGACATCGTGATGGCGTTGCCGGCGTTCGCGGCGTTGCGGGCTCACTTCGACGAGGACGAGTTGGCACTGGCCGGGCCGCGGGCGTTCAGCCCGCTCCTGGCGGCGGTGGCCGGCGTAGACCAGGTCGTGCCAGTGCGTCGAGACCTGCGCGGCGGACGCGCACGCCACGCGGACGTGGCGCAGCTGCGCGAGGGCCGGTTCGATCTGGCTGTGCTGCTTCCGAATTCGCTCGGCGCTGCCTGGGTCGCCAGAGGGGCCGGCATCCCAGAACGGTGGGGGTTCGCCGGACGCTGGCGTGGCCGGCTGCTGACCCGCGCGGTTGCCCGGCCGACCTCCCGGACCCACCAGGTTGACGAGTATCTGGCCCTCGTTCGCGGCCTCGACATCGACCCCGTCGGGTCCGAGCCCCAGCTGCAGGCTCCTCCCGAGATGTTGGCGTCGGCTCGGCGTCTGCTCGACGCGACCGGTGTGGCCGCCGACCGACCGCTGGTCGGGATGGCCCCAGGCGCCGCCTATGGGTATGCCAAACGGTGGCGTCCGGAGCGCTATGCGGGTGTCGCGACACGACTGGCGGAGCAGTCCGGGGCCGTCGTCGTGCTGGTCGGTAGCGGACACGACCGCGATGCGGGCTATGCGATAGAATCCTCGCTCGCGTCGCCAGGGACACGCAGACGAGGCGCGTCGGTCGTGAACCTGATCGGTCGCACCGATCTGGCTCAGCTCGTCGGTCTCCTCGCGTCCTGCCAGGCGTTCGTCTCCAGTGACTCGGGCCCCATGCATCTGGCGGCGGCGCTGAGGGTGCCTGTCACGGCGCTCTTTGGTCCGACCGATGAGGGGTTGACCGCGCCCGTGGGGCGCCACGAGGTGCTGACCCACGATGTCTGGTGCCGGCCGTGTTTCTTCCGAGACTGCCCTATCGACCACCGCTGCATGACTCGTATCTCCGAAGACCGAGTGTTTGAGGCGGTGGCGAGGCAGATGTCAACCCCGTTGACTTCGAGCCAGGACGCTGACGCATGAGGCCGGCCGTGTTCCTGGATCGTGACGGGACCATCAACGAGGATGTCGGTCATCTCGACCGGCGTGAGCGACTCACGCTGTTTCCCTTTGCCATCGACGCCGTCCGGTTGTTGAATCAGGCCGGTTTCCCGGTCGTGGTGGTGACGAACCAGGGAGGGGTGGCCGCCGGTTTAGTGGACGAGCGGTTCGTCGTCGAGCTGCACGAGTGGCTCCAGCGGCGATTCGAGGCCGGGGGCGCCGCGATCGAGCGAATCTACTACTGTCCCCACGACCCGCACGCGGCCCGTGGTGCCTACCGTCAGACCTGTGACTGTCGAAAGCCGGCGCCCGGGATGCTGCGGCAGGCCGCGGCTGACCTCGACCTCGACCTGGCCCGGTCCTACATGGTCGGTGACAAGTGGAGCGACATGGTGGTGGCCGCTCAGGTCGGCGCGACCGGTCTGCTCGTGCGCACCGGATACGGGGTCACGCAGGCGGCTCGACCCGACCCGCCCGCAGACGCGATCATCGTGGACGATCTCATGGCTGCCACCGTGCGGATTCTGGAACATCAGATCTCTGAAGGTACCCAATGATTCACGCGTCCGTGCACCCCGGGCCAGGCGACCACGAGCTGTTGGTTCGGCTGACCCGCCTGATCGAGTCGTTCCGTCGCCCCCGCATCGCCGTCGTCGGGGATCTCATCGCTGACGAGTTCATTTACGGACGGATCGATCGGGTGTCGCGAGAAGCGCCGGTGCTCATTCTCAAGTACGACTCGACCGAGGTCACGCCCGGTGGCGCCGGGAACGCGGCTCACAACGTCGCGGCGCTTGGCGGGGTGGCGTGCCTCGTCGGTCTGCTCGGGACCGATGAGACCGGGCGTCGGCTGGCTCGGCGCTTCCCACGGCAGGTGGTCAGGACCGGGCTGGTCAGGCCGGCCGGCTATCACACGCCGACCAAGACCCGCATTCTGGCCGGTGGCGTCCATTCAGCGCGCCAGCAGGTCGTTCGGATCGACCGCGATAGCCAGCCGGTGACCCGTGAGATGCGGGCGCAGGTCACTGAGGCGGCGGTGGCGGCCGTGGCTGGCTGCGATGCGGTCATCGTGTCGGACTATGGCACCGGTCTGGTCACCCCGTCTCTGGTGGCCGCCCTGAAGCGTCGACTCCCGCGGCGGGGACGGCGTCCGGCCGCACCGATCCTCCTCGACTCCCGATACGCGCTGCTGAAATACCGTCGGTTGACGATCGCCGCGCCCAACGAATCCGAGGTGGAGCAGACGCTCGGCGTCACCTTGGGAGACGATGCCCACGCGCTGGAGCGGGCGGGGCGCGAGCTTCTGAAGCGCACCCAGATGCGGGCCATGCTGGTGACGCGGGGCAGTCGCGGGATGGCGCTGTTCGAGCCGGGCCGGCCGACCCAGCACATCTCCATCTTCGGGACGGATGAGGTGGCCGACGTGACCGGCGCCGGCGATACGGTGATTGCGACGATGGCGATGGCGCTGAGTGTGGGCGCGTCGGCCACCGAGGCGGCGCTGCTTGCCAACTACGCCGGTGGCCTCGTCGTGATGAAACGGGGCACGGCGACGCTGAGTGCCGACGAGTTGCAGCAGGCCGTCGCGATGGATCTTGGGTCTGGACAACGCGGGTGATGGCGATAACGACGCCCGGTGCATCGGTCATGTCGGAGGCGGAACTCAGCGCCCGCGTGCGCGCCGACCGGGCCGCCGGCCTCACCTGCTCGTTTGCGAACGGTTGTTTCGACGTCCTGCACGTCGGGCATGTGCGGTATCTGACCGGCGCGGCGGCCCAGGCCGACCGGCTCATTGTGGCGATCAACGACGATGCGTCGGTCGCCGCGATCAAAGGGGCGGGACGCCCCGTCCAGGCCGCCGCCGACCGCGCCGATCTCATCGCGGCATTCCGGGTCGTGGACTATGTCGTGGTGTTCCCCGACCTGACGGTCGAGCGACTGCTGACGACGCTGCGTCCCGAGGTGCATTGCAAAGGGTGCGACTACACGGTCGAGACGGTGCCGGAACGCGGTGTCGTGCTCGCGTATGGCGGGCGGACCGTCATCATCGGCGACGAGAAGGACCATTCGACACGCGACGTCATTGCCCGTATTCGAGAGCAGCCCGGCTAGTCGACGATGCGCGCGATTCTCATCGTTCGGCTTGGCGCGCTTGGCGACATCATCCACGCGCTGCCAATGGCAGCGGCCCTGCGGGCCCGGTTCCCGGAGGCCCGGATGGACTGGGTCGTTGACGAGCGATACCGGGACGTGCTCGATCTGGTCCCGATTCTCGACCGCCGCATCGTCCTGCGCACCCGGTCTGCCGCCCTGGTCGCGCGTCTGACCGAACTGCGTCGTGTCCTGGCCCTCGAGCGATACGACGTTGCGATTGACGCCCAGGGACTCCTGAAATCATCCGTGGTCGCGAGGCTCAGTGGCGCCACTCGGGTGCTCGGTTTCAGTGCCGCGCATCTGCGCGAGCGGTCCGCGGGTGTCTTCTACACCGAGCGCCACCAGCCGGCGGATCCGGCGGCGCACGTCATTCACAAGAATCTGTCCCTGGCCGGCGCGCTCGGGTCGGACGTGTCGCGCATCAGCTTCCCCTTGGAGGCGCCGTTGCCAGAATCGGTGGAGACCGTGTCTCCCGATGCGTCGAACACCGGGTTCGTGGTGCTGAATCCCGGCGCTGGCTGGCCCAACAAGCGGTGGCCGCCGGAATGTTTCTCGGCGGTGGCTCGTTGGCTGCGCGACACACTCGGGCTCCGGGCGGTGATCGCCTGGGGACCGGGCGACGAGGCACTGGCACGCGCGGTCGTCGATGGCGCGGACGGCGCCGCCGAGTTGAGCCGGCCCACGACCATCCCGACCCTGGCAAGCATGTTGCGGCAAGCCCGGCTGATGGTGGCTGGTGACACGGGCCCGGCGCATCTGGCGGCGGCCCTCGGCACGCCGGTTGTCGGCCTCTATGGCCCCACCGACCCGGACCGCAACGGGCCGTGGTTACCGGAGGATGTCACCGTCTCGCGGTTCTCGAGGTGCCGGTGTCGCTACCGGCGGCGATGTCGCATGGCGGGATGGTGTCTCGGGGAGGCTACCGTCGATGATGTGACGGCCGCGATCAGAGAGCGACTCGGAACATGACTCCATCGAAACCGAGGGCGCCGATCGAGACCGGTCTGGCCGCCGACGATACCCCGGTACGGGTGTCACCCTGGCTCATCCAGGTGGCTCGCGTCCGTGTCACGGCCGGGTTTGTCGTGGCGGTCGCCGCATTTTGGTTCGCTCGCCCGTCCTGGGTGTCGCTGGGGGTCGGGGCCGTCGTCGGCCTTGCCGGGGAGGCGGTTCGGTGCTGGGCCTCCGGGCATCTCGAGAAAGGGCTCGAGGTGACCAACTCCGGCCCCTATCGTTTTTCGCGACATCCGCTCTACGTCGGGTCATCGTTGCTAGGGCTCGGTTTTGCGGTGGCCTCGCGTCAGCCGCTGGTGGCGGCCCTTGTGGTGTTGTATCTGAGTGTGTGGCTCTCGGTCGCCGCGCGGTTGGAGGAGGCCACCTTGCGGGCGAAGTTCGGGGACGCATACGACCGATATGCCGGCGGGGTTGCGACCCCGACGCCACGACGGTTTTCATTCGACCGCGCCCGCCGCAATGGTGAGCTACAGGCCGTGCTCGGGTTGGTGGCGGCGTTGGCGCTGCTGGCGGTGAAGATTGTGACCCGCGATTGACCTGAGTCCCGCCCGTGCACGTATAATGCACCGTTTGGTGCGCGGGCCGTACAGGAGCTGTGAGCCGGGCGGTTAGCTCAGCTGGTAGAGCACCGGCTTTACACGCCGGGTGTCACAGGTTCGAGTCCTGTACCGCCCACCAGCCATCGCCCGAGAGAGCCTCGGCGACCGAGGATTTGCGCACCAGGCACGTCAAAAACCTACGACGCGGGGTCGTAGTTCAGTTGGTTAGAACGCCGGCCTGTCACGCCGGAGGTCGCGAGTTCGAGTCTCGTCGACCCCGCCATTCAAGTCGCACGAAGCCCGTATCCTGGGTTCCTCAGGATACGGGCTTTGTGTTTTGTTCGGAGCCACTCGCCAGGACCACCGGATCCGGTGCGCGGTCGGAATGGCAGCACGCTCGGCGGTCAACGTGATTTTGGGTCTGTGGCTGGCGAGGGCCGCCCGCGGGCCGGAACTGCCGGATGGACGAAGAACGACCATCTCTCACGATGACTCTGCGTAACATCACGGGACATGCGTCGATTCGTCAACTGATCGCGCGGGCCGTCATGCGTGACACCTTGCCGCCGTGTCTCGTCTTTACGGGACCTGATGGCGTCGGCAAACGTCGGCTGGCGCTCGCGGTGGCCGAGTTACTCAACTGTGAGGCGTTGGCAGGCGGGGGCGAGGAGACGACCTCGGACGCGTGCGGCGAGTGTCGGTCGTGTCAACGGATTCAGCGAGGCGTCCATACCGATGTGCTACTGATCGAGCCTGGCGAGACCGGGGCGATCAAGGTGGATGCGATCCGGGCCGTGGTCGATCAGGCGGCCTTCAGGCCATTCGAAGGGCGCCGCCGCGTGGTCATCATCGATGATGCTGACCGCCTGGTCCCCGCAGCGCAAAACGCGTTGCTCAAGACCTTGGAGGAGCCACCGGACGGCTCGGTGTTCCTGCTCGTGACCAGTCGGCCGCACATGTTGTTGCCAACGGTCCGTTCCCGGTGTCCCGATCTGCGGTTTGGAGCCCTGTCGACCACCGACATCGTCGAACTGCTGGTCGAACGACACGAGTTCGACGCGGCCGCAGCGCAGGCGGCGGCCGCGTCCGCGGACGGCAGCCTGTCGCGGGCGCTTGAGACCGGTTCCGCCGACTATCTGCAGGCCCGACAGAGCGCCGCGGCCGTGTTACGCATGCTGGCGCCATCGCCGAACCCGAAGCGGCGTCTGGAGGCCGGCAAAGAGCTGACAGGCGGGCGTCGAGGCGGCAAGTCGAGCGCGGCCGCGGATCGTGAGACACTGACACGACGGCTCCGCGCGCTGGGTACACTGTTTCGGGACTTGCACGTCGTGTCGTCACGAGGCGAGCCCGCGTGGTTGTCGAATACGGACCTCGCGGACGAGTTGAACGAGTTGGCGCGGTCCTACGCTGGCGATCGCGCGCGGCGGGGGTACGCCAGCGTCGACCGCGCCGTGCAAGCGTTGGCCCGGAACGCCAGTCCGAAGGTGGTGGTGGACTGGTTGACGTTGCAGTTCTAGGCCACCTTTCCGTCATCTTCATCACGGGCTGTCAGGAGGAGCGAATCTATGGACGACCAGGCCAGTCGGGACGCGGCGCCTCGGTACGTCAGCGTCAAGTTCGATCCCGTTGGCCGAGCCCGCACGTTCCTACTGCCGGACGTGGACTTCGATCCGCCGCTAACCCCCGGTGAGCCGGTGGTGGTGCAGGTGGGCGATCGGAAGGCCTACGGCGCGGCGGCGGCGACCATCTCGACCATCGCCGAGCGGACAGCACCGCGCGGCGGCCGACCGATGAGTGTGTTGCGCCGGGCGTCTCGCGACGATGTGTTGCGTCGGCTACGGCACGAGCAACGAGAACGCGAGGCGAAGCGGATCGGCTTGTTGAAGATTCGTGAGCGCGGGCTCCCGATGAAGTTGGTGAAGGTAGAGCAGCTGTTCGACGGTTCCAAGCTGGTGTTCTTTTTCACGGCTGAAGGCCGTGTCGACTTTCGTGAGTTGGTCAGGGAGCTCGCGAGCGAATTCAGGGTGCGGATCGAGATGCGGCAGATCGGGTCGCGCGATGAAGCCAAGCTGCTCGGCGGCTACGGCACATGTGGCCGTCCGTTGTGCTGTACGACCTGGCTCCAGTCATTTGAGCCAATCTCGATCAAAATGGCGAAACGCCAGAACCTCAGCTTGAATCCGTCGAGGCTCTCAGGTGCCTGTGGTCGGCTGAAATGCTGTCTCCGCTACGAACTGCCGAATGCGAAAGGAGAGCAGCATGCGGGTTGCGCTCACGAGAGCAGCTGTGAGCGGTCTGCCGGGGGGTGCGGCGCTGGTTCCACCGGTGGCTGCGGCGCCGACGGCGGTGCGTGCAGCGATGGCGGGTGCGGTTCGTGTGGGAGCCGCTGAGGACGACGAAGCGCCTCAGGTGCGGCACGCCGGCGCGATCGGCACCCTCAGGACACGGATCCCCAATACGTGCTCCGTCCTGGTCTCGGAAGAGTCATGAACGCGCGCATCCGTGTCGGGATCACGGTGGGAGACCCGGCCGGTATCGGTCCGGAAATTGCGCGCAAGACCGTGATCGATCCGCGGGTCACCGCGGTCTGCGAGCCCGTGCTCTACGGCCCGGCCACCGATGAAGCGAGTCGATTCGCTCCCGGGGTCCTGTCGGCGGAGGCGGGGCGTGTCGCCTATGACGCGGTTGTGCGGGCCACGGCCGACGCCATGGCCGGCCGGATTGATGCCGTGACCACCGGACCGATCCACAAGGAGGCGTTCGCGCTGGCCGGGTTGGAGTGGCGCGGACACACGGAGCTGCTCGCCCATCTGACCGGAGCCGAGGAGGTCGCGATGATGTTTTACTCCTCTCGTCTCTGTGTCGTGTTGATCACGGTCCATGTCCCGCTGGCGGCCGTGCCGCGGCTGCTGACCCGTCGGCGGGTGGACGCCACACTGGCGCTTACGGCGGCCGAGCTGCCCCGGTTCGGTATTGCCACGCCGCGGCTGGCACTGGCCGGGGTGAATCCCCACGCTGGCGAAGGGGGGTTGTTGGGTACCGAGGATCGAGACATCCTGGCCCCCGCGGTTGCCCACGCCAGGGAATGTGGAGCAGACGTCACCGGGCCGCTTCCGGCCGACACCGTGTTTCGGCAGGCCGTCGACGGCCGTTTCGACGCGGTGGTCGCGTGCTATCACGACCAGGGGTTGATTCCGGTGAAGCTCGTGTCGTTCGGCGAGGCGGTCAACGTGACGTTGGGCCTGCCGATCATCCGGACGTCGGTCGACCACGGCACCGCGTTCGACATTGCTGGCCAGGGCGTCGCGGACACGTCGAGCCTCGTGCATGCCGTGCTGCTCGCCGCGCGACTCGCCGGCGGCCGGGAACGGCTGAGCGGTCAACTCCCACGGGTGAAGACCCAATCCGAGTCATGACCGCCGAGACCTCTGATTCCGAGAAACTGATTTCCGACAACCGGAAGGCTCGGCATGATTACAAGCTGTTTGATACCTACGAGGCGGGGATCGTGCTGCTCGGCACCGAGGTGAAGGCGATCCGTGAAGGTCGAGTCAATCTTCGCGACAGCTACGGCCGCCTCGAGAAGGGCGAACTGTTTCTCTACAATGTGCACATCAGTCCGTACAGCCATCGCGGCTACGCTGATCATGAGCCGATGCGGCGGCGGAAACTGCTGCTGAACAAGCGCGAGATCCGGAAGCTGGTCGGCAAGGTCGTCGAGCGGGGGATGACGCTCGTGCCGGTGCGCATGTACTTCAAGCGGGGGCGGGTGAAGGTGGCCATCAGCTTGGCCAAGGGCAAACGTGACTACGACAAGCGGGAGACGGTGCGAGCCCGCGAGGCGGATCGCGAAGCGCGGGCGGCCATCAAGAATCAATGAAGGCACTGGTGACCGGCGCCGCCGGCCAGCTCGGGCTCGAGATCAGTCGTTGCTTCGCTCGGGATGCCGAGGTGGTTGCCCTGACTCGGGCGGAGTTGGATGTCGTCGACCACGCTGCGGTCCTCGCGGCGATCCGAAGCGCGCGTCCCGATGTGGTGGTGAACTGTGCCGCCTACAACGATGTGGACGGGGCGGAGACCGACCCGGTGACGGCGATGGCGGTGAACGGCTTTGCGGTGCGCTCGTTGGCCACCGCGGCCCGTGAGACCGGCGCGACACTGGTGCACTACGGCACCGATTTCGTGTTCGACGGACAGACGGACCGGCCATACGACGAGTCGGCCGAGCCGGCCCCACAAAGCGTGTACGCCACCTCAAAGCTCGTCGGGGAGTGGTTCGCGGTCGGTGCGCCACGGCACTACATTCTTCGGGTTGAGAGCTTGTTCGGAGGCGGGGCCGAGACACCACGCCCCGGGGGGCGGGGACTCGGCAGTACGTTGGACAAGATCGTCGATGCGATGTTGGATGGGCGTCCGGTGCGAGGGTTTACGGATCGGACCGTCTCACCGAGTTACGTGCCTGACGTGGCTGCGGCAACCAAGACGATCGTGTCCAGACCCGCGCCCTCCGGTCTGTATCATTGTGTCAACGGCGGTCTGGCCACCTGGTTCGACGTGGTGCGCGTCGCGGCGATCCAGCTTGGGTGCGAGTCGCTGTTGTCACCGATCACCACCGATGACGTCGAAATGCGCGCCACCCGCCCCAAGTTCTGCGCCTTGTCCAACGCCAAAATCGTGGCTGCAGGCGCCCGTCTGCCGACATGGGAAGACGCGGTGGGTCGCTACCTCACGGCTCGCTCCCGCTGATCCCCGGAAAACCTAGTTTAGGATTTCATCGACGAGCGTTGAGACCAGCCGCGCGATCGCGAGACAGGCCGTCAGCCCGGGCGAGTCGATGCCTGCGGCGTGGACCAGCCGCGGCTGTGCGGCATCACGTTCGATCAGGAAGTCAGAGAACGCGGTGGCTTCTGGACTGAGTTTGGGACGAATGCCGGTGCCGCCCAGACGCACATCGCCGGGCCGGACCGCCGGGAGGAGTTGGCGGGTCGGTTCGACGAACGCCGCCGCGGGGAGCCGGTTCTGTTCGTGGTCGCGCTTGTCCTGCTGGTACCGGGTCGTGGGTCCCACCATGACGCTGCCCCAGGTCGTGGGTGTCAGGTGGACGCCAAGGTGTTCGCCGGCCCGGGCCGGTAGCGGGTACACCGGTCGCGTGACGAGCCCGCGACTGGTGCCGCCCAGTTCGGCATACTCGCCGCGACACGGATAAATGGTGAAGGCTCGGCCCCCGAGAGCGGACGACACGTCGTCGGCGTACAGGCCGGCCGCGTTGACGACCGCGCGTGCCCTGATCGTTTCCGCCGGCGTCCGTAGCTCCAGCCACTCGCCGCCCCCGCCGGTATCGCCATGGACATGAGCATCGATGAGTGGCATCGCGAGCAGCGTGATCGCGTCGCGCGCGCCGGCGTCCCGGTGCAGCGCGCGCACCAGGCCTTCCGTTTCCACGATGCCGGTCGACGGCGACCATATCGCGGCGTGCGCGGCGACGTGCGGTTCCATCCGGCGGACAAAACTCCGATCGACGAGTTCCAGATCGTCGACCGCGTTGGCCAGGCCATGCGCCAGCAGATCCTGTAGCCGTGCGTCGTCGTCTTCGGATCCCGCGACGATCAGCTTGCCGCACCGACGGTGTGGCACGTCATGGGTCTCACAGAATCGGTACAGGGCGTCGCGACCTTCCACACACAGACGCGCCTTCAGCGAGTCACGCGGATAGTAGATGCCCGCATGCACCACGCCGCTATTGTGCGTGCTGGTTTCAGTGCCCAAGCGGGGATGACGCTCGAGCAGGCAGACCGTGCGACCGGGGCGAGCCGTTTCTCGCGCGCACGCCAGCCCGACGACACCGCCGCCTACAATCACCAGATCGACTTCTTCCATGCGGTTTGCAGCGACCGAACCCTACCATGGCCGCATGCTATATTGAGCGGCTTGCGTGCGAGCCGTTCGCACCACGGTTGGAGTGATGCCAAGACTTCGCGAGGATCTCATCGGACGCTTGCGCGCGCGGAAAGCGCGCGTCGGCGTGATCGGACTTGGGTATGTCGGTCTTCCACTGGCTGTCGAGTTCGCCAAGGCCGGGTTCGAGACCGTCGGGATCGATCTCGACGACGCGAAGGTTCGCCGGATTGCGTCCGGAGACCCATGCGACGCCGATGTGTCGCGGGCCGACGTCGAAGCGATGACGGCGTCCGGGCGGTTCACGGCAACCAGCGACGTCGCCCAATTGAAGGGTCTCGATAGCGTCAATATCTGTGTGCCGACCCCCCTCAGGAAGACAAAGGATCCTGACCTGTCGCATGTTGTGTCCGCGGTGAAGGCGATCGCTGCGCATCTGCATGCGGGACAGTTGGTGGTTCTCGAATCAACCACCTATCCCGGCACCGTCGATGAAGTGGTGCGCCCGATCCTCGAAGAGACCGGACTACGGGGCGGCGACGATTTTTTTCTCGCGTTTTCGCCCGAGCGCGTGGATCCGGGCAACACCCAGTGGAACACCGCCAACATTCCCAAGGTCGTGGGTGGCATCGATGCCGACTCAACGGCCGTGGCGCAGGCGTTGTACGAGCAGGTGGTCGACACCGTCGTGCCGGTGTCGTCGCCGCGCGTAGCCGAGATGGTGAAGCTGCTGGAGAACACGTTCCGCGCGGTGAATATCGGGCTAGTCAACGAATTGGCTCTGATGAGCCATCGGCTCGATGTCGACGTCTGGGAGGTGATAGACGCTGCCAGCACCAAGCCGTTCGGATTCATGCCGTTCTACCCCGGGCCTGGGCTGGGGGGGCACTGCATTCCGATTGATCCGTATTACCTGAGCTGGAAAGCCCGGCAGAACGGCTTCGAGAGCCGTTTCATCGACTTGGCCGGTCACATCAACTCGAGTATGCCCGGGTTTGTCGTGGAACTCGTGGTCGCGGCGTTGAGCGAGCAGCGCAAACCGCTGCTCGATGCCCGGGTGCATCTGTTCGGGGTGGCGTACAAGCCCGGCGTCGGCGACGTCCGCGAGTCGCCCGCGATTGACATCGCCCATCTGTTGCAGCGCGGTGGGGCTGTGGTGTCGTACAGCGACCCGCATGTACCGCGGGTGAACCATGCCGGCCTCGAACTCGAGGCCATTCCGTGCGAGGTCGCCCTCGAACAGGGGTTCGATTGTGGCGTCATCACGACCGGGCACCCCGAGTTCGACTATGCCGCAATTGCGGAGCGGTCCGTCTGTTTGGTGGATACCTGCAACGCGCTCCGCGGGCTCTCGGGGGACCACATTCGCCGGTTGTAGGCGCGTGCGCCCTTAGCTGATTTTCCCGAACGACTGAGTTATTCTTCCACCGACGATGTCCAAACGCGCGATCATTACCGGAATTACCGGGCAAGACGGGTCGTATCTTGCCGAATTGCTGCTCGAAAAGGGGTATGAGGTGGTTGGGGTCACCCGCCGCCTGAGCACGCCGAACACCGGGCGCATCGAGCATCTCCTCGGACGTATCGAACTCAGACCGGCCGATCTGCTTGATCAGCTCTCGTTGATGAAAGTCGTCGATGAAGTGCGTCCGCACGAGTTCTACAACCTGGCCGCCATGTCGTTCGTGCCGGCGTCCTGGGATCAGCCGCTGCTGACGGGCGAGTTCAACGCCCAGGGGGTGACCCGGGTGCTCGAGGCCATCCGTCGGATCGACACATCGATCCGGTTGTACCAAGCGTCATCCAGTGAGATGTTCGGAAAGGTGCGAGAGACACCGCAAACCGAGGACACCCCGTTCTATCCGCGCAGTCCGTATGGCGTCTCGAAGGTGTTCGCGCACTACATCACCGTGAACTACCGCGAGAGCTACGATCTCTTTGCGGCGTCCGGCATCCTCTTCAATCACGAATCGCCTCGGAGGGGTCTCGAATTCGTGACCCGCAAGGTCACGGATGGGGTGGCCCGCATCAAGCTCGGTCTCGCTCAGCATCTGTCCCTGGGCAATCTCGACGCGCACCGCGATTGGGGATTCGCCGGAGACTACGTGCGTGCGATGTGGTCGATGTTGCAACAGGAGACGCCCGGCGATTTCGTGATTGCGACCGGCGTCAGTCACTCGGTCCAGGACCTGGTGCAGACGGCGTTCAGCCATGTCGGATTGGAATGGCAGGAGTACGTCCGGACCGACCCCCGTTTTCTGCGCCCGGCCGAGGTCGACCATCTGATCGGCGACTCATCGAGGGCGCGGGCGGAGTTGGGCTGGCAACCGAACGTCGACTTCAAGACTCTCATCACGATGATGGTCGATGCGGACCTTGAACGGCACCGGTCCGCGCGTGTTCCCATCTCCGTCTAGGACAGAGGGCACTAGCACCGCTGGCTGTAGTCCCGTTCAGAGATACGGCCCACGAAGTGCCGCTCCCCGTTGCTTTGCGGACCGGACCACACCCACGGCAGCATCAATAGGGGCCAGACGCAGGCCCACCCTCCATGCCACGAGCGTTGATCACGGCGGTGCCGTTCGGCGAAGTCGACCGGTCTTCGCTGAACCTGCTGGACGCGGCCGGCGTGTCCTTCGATCTCAATCCGCTCGGCCGGAGGTTGAAGGCGGAGGAACTGGTGTCGTTGATTCCCGGCTACGACGTGCTCATTGCCGGCACCGAACCGATTACCGACCGGGCCCTCGACGCCGCCGACAGTTTGCGGTTGATTTCCCGAGTGGGAGTTGGCCTCGATAGCGTCGATCTCGCTGCCGCTCGCCGGCGGGCGATTGCGGTCGCCTACACACCGGAAGCGCCGGCCGACGCGGTGGCGGAGCTCACGATTGGGATGGCCCTGTCGCTCCTGCGCGGCATACATCTGGCCAACCAGGCGATTCGGCACGGCGTCTGGCGACGGCTGCAGGGCCGGCGCCTGGCCCGGGTCACGGTTGGGGTGGTTGGGGTCGGGCGTATCGGTGGTCGCGTGATCAAGCTCCTGTCCGCGTTTGGCGGTCGGATTCTGGGTAATGACCTGACACGGGCGCCGGTGGATGAGCTGAACCGTCGGGGTGCCAATGTCGAGTGGGTCGAGTTTGACACGTTGCTTCGCGAGTCGGACATCGTCACGTTGCATGTGCCACTGACGCGTGGGACCCGCCATCTCGTCGGTGCCGGTGAGCTGGCGGTGATGCGCCGCGATGCGCTGTTGATCAATACCTGCCGGGGCGGGGTCGTTGACGAGGCTGCACTGGCGACAGCCTTGCGGGCTGGACGACTCGGGGGCGCCGCCGTCGACACGTTCAGTCACGAACCGTACGACGGCGAGCTTGTCGGCGTCGAGACCTGTCTCATGACCCCCCACATGGGATCGATGGCGGCAGACTGTCGCCTGCGCATGGAACAGGGCGCGGCTCAGAACGCCGTCGCGTTTCTTCGTGGTGATCCACTCGATGAACTGGTGCCGGAGTCGGAGTACGAACTTCAGCAGGACGGGCCGTCGACAGTGCGCTGAAGACCGCCGCGGCGCGGTTTTCGAGCGCGGCGGGATGCCTCGCCCTGGACTCACCGAGGAGGAAGCAACACCGCCAGACGGGCGCCTCGTCAGAAAACCTAGCCCACCGGCGTCGTCATTCCTGACAGCACGATCCGATGCAGGTCCACCAGCGGGGGGACCGCCCGCCAGTCGAAGTCAAGCCTCCGGATCCCATCCTCGATCTGTCTGTCTGGCGCGTCACGCAGGCCCCAATCCTCACGGTTGTCGTAGATGACCTCGTGATTGTGCCAGGTTCGGCCCCAGCGACTCTCTGCTTCCTGGCGGCTGGCGGTGTGCTTCGAGGTTTGGTAGCTCGCCAGATGGGCGACGTGGTAAATCGGCGGTCCGATGTCCGCGATCGGCACGCCGCTGGATCGCGCCTTCACGAGGAAATTGTGGTCAATGCCGATCCGAGCCATTCGATATTGCTCGTTGAATCCGCGTAGTCGGTGAAACGTCTCCCGGTCAAGCAGGGTGAAGTCGCCGGCCGCGCCGGCATACAGCGGGGGCGTGATCCGCGGCCTCGGCATGTGGTTGTCTGGATTGTCGAGCAGCTCGTGGTGCAGCGTACTGTCGTCGATCCCCAGTTTGAGGTCGATGCGGTTGGCACGGTAGACACAATGGGGTTCCAGGGTCCCTGATGCCAGCGCTCGGCCCATCGCCGCGCTCAGGATCAGGTCGGTGTTCGTCGTGAGCACGTATCGCCCCGTGGCGCGGCGTACCCCAACGTTCTTGGCCACGAACTCGAGATACTCGAGCCTGGGGTTCAAACTCAGGGCGGCCTGATACCGGCCGTCGACCACGTAGGTGGTCACGTACTCCCGGAATGGTGGTGGGAGGGATTCCTGGAGGCGCTTGGCAAGCAGCGGGCGTCCAGGGGTGGGGCACCACTCGACAAGGATCACCTCCGTCGACAGCTTCAGGTTGGCCAGGAGCTCGAGGTTGAAGGTGAGCACCCGGAAGAACCGGCTGACGAAGTTGCCCCCGTAGTCGTCGTTGCGCCCGGTGAGCACCAGGCTCAGGAACGGAGGCGCGCTCACGATGGTTTGGCGGTGACCGGTGGTTCGCGGGACGGTTCCGTGGTCCCATGCTCGAGGTGATCCCTCGTGCGTCGATCCAGCACGGTGATTGCCCCCTCGAGCACGTCGAGCTTGGTTTCCATCGTCAGCAGGTGTCCGCGCGTCAGCGCGATGATCTGTTCTGCCTGCTGCAGGCGCTGGAACTTGTCTCGCAGGGTGGCCAACTCGTCGAGATGACCCGCGTCCTTGCCCTTCCACCGCTCGGCTTCACGCATCGCCGCGGCAGCCTGCGTGTTCACCTGGGCGGCCTGCTGTTTCCACTGGGCCGCCTCGTCCAGCGCCGCGTGGAGCCGCTGTTTGAGGGCGGCCGTGCGGCCCTTGAATTTGTCGGCACGGGCAGTGGCGGCACGCAGATGGGCGGCGCGCGCGAGACCAAATCGCCCGAGGATTCCTGAAGGCATGGGGAAAGGGCGTTTGTAGCCAAAGTCTACGATAGTCGGGTCACTGCTCCCGCGCAACAATTCCACCTCCGGGCGTCACCGGCCAGGGGTATCATGACGCCTCACGGTCGCCAGCCGAGGCCGTTCGGCGGCGTGGGCGCTATGGGGAACATCACGTCCGAGCAACTCGTGCGGCGACTGGCCGACATTGACCGTCGACTGCGCCATGTTGCCGGTCTGCTCCGGCCCGTCGGGACGTCGGGAGGAAACGCGGGTGGCATGCTGCCGGAGTCTGATGGCGCCCCTGAGCCTTCGATCGATGTGCTGCTGGAACGGATCGGACGCACGACGGCTACCCTTGAAGCATCAAGCGTGCAGGACGCCGCGGCCGTCTTGATCATGCGCACGCTGCTGGCTGACGTCTCGCTGGTCACGGGAGCGTTTCGGGGCGCTGCGACCCTGGGCGCGCGACGTCTCGACGAGGTGCGCGCTCTGGTCGAGGAGGCCAGACCGCCGGCGACCGAGGGGTGGGAAAGGGACAGGACATCGACGTCGTGACGACCGAAGACCTCGCCGCCAAGGCGGTGCGCATCGAGAAGAAGTTGCTCGACGAAGTCCGGCTGCGACGGAAGATGTTGACCGACATCAGCGAACGTCTCACCCGTCTCGAGACGGAGCAGGCGGCCATGGGTACCATCGTCAGTAAGGTCTTCAAGAGGGTCGTGCACCTGGAGCCCGATCTCCACGCGGTCATGCGGACGTTGCGTCTCGACCACACGGTTTTGCCATACCCGCAACGGCTCATGGCTCAACGGTACCGCTTGTTGTCCCAGAACGAGGAGGACGGTATCACGCTCGCCCTGCTTGACGAGATCGGCGCGACGAATCAGCGGTTTGTCGAGATCGGGTCAGGGCTGAGCGGCGGCAATTCGGCGTGCCTGGCATCGGAGCTCGGATGGACCGGGCTCATGGTCGACGGCGACCCTGGACACATGACGCAAGTGCGTCGCCGGTTTCCCGGTGTTACCGCGGTGGCGGCCTGGATTACCCGCGAGAACATCAACGAGTTGATCGCAGATGCCGGTCTTGCCGGTGAGGTCGATTTGCTCAGTATTGACCTCGATGGCAACGACTACTGGGTCTGGGAAGCGATGACCGTCTGTTCCCCGCGCATCGTGGTGATTGAGTACAACTCCACGTTCGGGGCAGACCGCGCCGTGACCATCCCCTACGATCCCAAGTTCAACCGGCAGAATCATCGCTTTTGCTACTACGGTGCATCGCTGGCGGCACTGGCCCGGCTCGGCGAGAAAAAGGGATATCGGCTCGTGACCACGGAACCGACCGGCGTCAACGCCTATTTCCTCCGTAACGACGTCGGACCCTCTATTCCAGCCTCTAGCCCTGAGGCTGCGTTCCGGCTTTTCAGACGCTACGATGTGTGGATGAAGCAGAAGCAGGAAGACGTCTATTCCTACGTGGCTAAGGCCAAGCTTCCGCTCATTGACATTGAGTGAGCAGGGGACCGCAGTCCCCAAGTTCGCTTTAGGTCATGAGATCGACGAGACGTTTTCAGCGCCGACCAGTTTGTTGATCGCGATCCCCGCATGTTGTACACTTCGCGCAACTTGGCCGCTGTTCAGCCCCGCGTTCTTGTTTCATTTTTTCGCTTGCCCACAAGCATCTCCACGAAAGCGCGCCGCGTGCGCCGGTAAGTCGTTGCCGGTACGGGGCAGCGCCCGCTGTGGCATCAGGCGAGCGGTGGATCCGGCGGGGGTGAAGCCTCGTTTGTCGTCAGGCGGATGCTGGTCGACGACCGGCGACCGAAGGTTCGGTTGAGGGTCCATGGGCGCCGGCTCGCGGGCTCATGACCACAGAGACGCCCATACAGCCCGACGGATTCGTCTATCTCTGTCGGGACTGAGAGGGCGGAGTTGTATCAAAAACCTATCTACGGCCTCGATGATGCCGATCACGCTACTCACGGCTGAACATCTCCGGCAGGTCACGCTTGTGGTGTTCGATTTCGATGGGGTGTTCACGGACAACCGGGTGCTGGTCGACCAAGACGGTAAGGAGGCGGTGTTCTGCTCGCGAGCCGACGGGCTCGGACTCCAGGCGTTACGCCGCCTCGGCGTCGGGTCGCTCGTTCTGTCGACCGAGACCAATCCCGTGGTCTCGGCCCGAGCGGCGAAGCTGGGTATCGAATGCGTCCAGGGGTTGGGGGATACCAAGTGGCCCACACTGCGCCAGATTCTCAGTGACCGAGGCCTCGAGGCTGACCGCGTGGCCTATGTCGGCAACGACATCAATGACCTGGACTGTCTGCGCCATGTGCCGGTGTCCATCTGCGTGGCCGATGCGTATCCGGCGGCACTGGACGTGGCCCGCTACGTGACACAGCGGTCTGGCGGCTTGGGTGCGGTGCGTGAGGTGTGCGACCTGATGGTGGAGTCGCGCGAGGGCGCGGAGGCATGAGCGCGGCGTCGAACGCGGCGCAGCGCGCGTCACTGAGCCCGGCGTCGAACCCGGTCTCAGGTATGGTCTCACCCGTCCGAGCTCACGCCGAGGATCACCGCCCGCCTCGCAGCGCCGACACCACGGGCCCGCCGACGGGATCGCGCACCTTGTTTCTCTCCGTGCCAGCCGGCCACCACGTGGCCGACCTCGCACGTGGGCCGTTCCTACGAACGTTGCTCGATGCGAGACCGCGACCCCAGGTCGTCGTGCTGTCTCCGTTTGCCGCCGATCCGCACCTGGTGTCCGAGCTCGAGCGACAGAATGTGCGCTGCGTCCCGGTGTTTGCGGCGCCACCCGGTCTGGGAGCCCGGGTGGTCGATTCGATTCTGAGCGAGCGGTTTCTTCTTGACTCCGGCTTGCGGGCGGTTCGGATTCAGCGCGACCGCGCGCGGTTGATGGCAACGTGGCGGGGACGTCGCGCGCTCATCGCGCTCAAGGCGGCGGTGTGTCAATTGCCGGTGTCCAGACGCGCTTGGTTTCAGGTGGCGCAGCGGATCGCCGACGTGTCCGCGTATCGGACGCTGTTCGAGACCCATCGTCCCGATCTGCTGGTGACCGCGACCGCCGGTGTTCTGCCAATCGAAATGCCGCTCATCTATGCGGCCAAACGTTTCGGTGTGTCGC
>Ga0066376_10002046_pt1 | contig 19049 bp, 17 predicted proteins | sample Knorr_S15_td_Bot_FD_77009 | JGI IMG/M metagenome (GOLD analysis project Ga0066376, IMG submission 77009) | Marine microbial communities from Southern Atlantic Ocean transect - Knorr_S15_td_Bottom_ad_5009_LV_A | ecosystem: Environmental > Aquatic > Marine > Oceanic | place: Southern Atlantic... | reverse complement strand
TGGGCGGCGTGATGGAGGCGATCAGCAGAGGCGCAAAATCAGCTGGCGGCGTGACCGCTGGAATACTACCTGGCAATGAACCTAACGACGGCAACCCCTGGATAGACATCCCCATTCTGACCGGCATGGGCTACGCCCGAAATGCCATTGTAGCCAAGACAGGTATGGCCGTGATAGCGGTTGGAGGGGCATACGGCACGCTGTCGGAAATAGGTCACGCCTTAGGGGACGGCATTCCGGTCATTGGTCTACGAACCTGGACTCTCGCTAGAAACGGCGACACCGATACCTCAATTATCGATGCATCTGATCCTTCCGACGCGGTGCACAAGGCGATCGAGGCCGCTCAAATCAGGGAGGAATCCCTTAGACTCCAGGCCCACTGAACCCTAGTTGAATATTCAAAAGCAGGCATATGAGTAAAGTAAGCAAGGTACACGCCAGGGAAGTTCTGGACTCCCGAGGCAATCCGACGATTGAAGTAGACGTCACATTGGACGACGGAACAGTCGGCAGCGCCCTTGTGCCATCTGGAGCCAGCACAGGCAAGTTCGAGGCGCTGGAGTTGCGGGACAACGACTCCTCCCGCTACATGGGCAAGGGCGTTCTCAAGGCTGTCTCCGTCGTCAACGATCGAATAGGCCCGCAAATCGTTGGCCAGGTCGCCACAGACCAGCGGGCAATCGACGACCTGATGCTGAAGCTGGACGGGACCGAGAACAAGACTGAACTGGGCGCAAACGCCACCTTGGGCGTATCAATAGCTGTGGCCAAAGCGGCAGCAGCCAGCGAGAAGACCCCTTTGTACGCACATCTGTACGCACATCTTGGCGGTGGCAGGGACGTAACGCTGCCGGTGCCAATGCTCAACATCATCAACGGTGGCAGGCACGCGGCAAACTCCACCGATTTCCAGGAGTTCATGGTTATACCAGCCGGGTTCGACACGTTTTCAGAGTCGCTACGAGCGGGCGTGGAGATCTACCACACGCTAGCCAAGATGCTCAGCGACAAGGGCCTCAGCACTGGCGTGGGCGACGAAGGCGGCTTTGCCCCTGCGCTGAAGAACAATCGCGAAGGCGCAGAGCTAATCGTGCAGGCTATCGAGAAGGCCGGTTACCAACCTGGAGTACAGTGCTTCATCGGCTTGGACGTGGCCGCTTCGGAGCTTTATTCCAGCGAAGGCGATGGCAAGTACACCCTTCCCCTAGAGAAGGCCGAGCACTCGACGAACGCCCTCATTGATATGTACGAGAACTGGCTTCAGGACTATCCCATCGTCAGTATCGAAGACGGCATTGCGGAGGACGACTGGGACGGTTGGCGCGCCATGATGGACCGGTTTGGCAACAAGGTCCAATCGGTGGGTGACGACCTTTATACCACCAGCCCTAGCCGCATTAAGAAGGGCATCGATCTCAATGCCTCTAACGCAGTTCTCATCAAGCTGAACCAGATTGGCACCGTAACCGAGACTCTGGATGCCATAAGGCTCACCCAGGAGACCGGCTGGAACGTGGTCATTAGCCACAGGTCTGGCGAAACAGAGGACACGACTATCGCAGACCTCGCCGTGGGAACCAGCGCTGGCCAGATCAAGACTGGTGCGCCGGCCCGGGGAGAGCGCACGGCCAAGTACAACCGGCTGTTGCGCATCGAAGAGGAGCTGGGAAGCAAGGCCAGATTCGCCGGTAGAGATGTCTTCAGCAAGTTCCTGAGCAACTGATAAAATAGGGGCCACGTCTAACACACCCGCAAAAGCTGCACCGTAGGTGACATTAGTGGCTACGTTTTACCCCTCTATTACCGACGAGCAGGCAGACCTCATACGAAACGCTCCCCTGTTCTTCGTCGCCAGCGTCGAGCCGGCTTTAGGTCATGGACCAGACGGCCAGGGACCCGTTAACGTCTCCCCCAAGGGCGGCGTTCCCCTGCACATTCTCGACAAGAACCGGGTAGCCTTTCTGGACTATGTCGGCAGCGGCAACGAGACAGCCCGGCACTCGTCCCTGGGAGGCCCCATCACCGTGATGATCGGCTCCTACGACGCTGAGAACGCCGCCATCGTCAGACTATATGGCCATGCCACCGTCACGCCGCTGGACGAATCGCCAATCGCAGACCTGCTTCTTGGCAGTCAGGCCGACGATATTGCCCTGCCGCAGCGTCAGGCAATCGAGATCACCATCGACCAGACGGTCACCAGTTGCGGGTACGGAGTGCCAGTCATGGACTTCGTCAAAGACCGCACGACATCAGAGCGAGGCCGCAAGCATAAGGACGGCACACCGCCTACGGGCCAAAATCTCCTAAGCAGCTCTTGTCAGCCTACCTCTAAGATAACGGGTTAAAAATGACGACAATTTACACCATCGCTAACGACTTCGTGGAGCGATATGCTTCCCAGAATCCAGTAAGCGCCACAGGCATGGGCGTGCCCGGCCACGACGACCGCATGTCCGATTATTCGCCGGACGGTTCTGACGCCAACGCAGGCCTAGCTCGCGACACTGTCGCCGCTTTAGAGGTCACCGAGCCGGAGAACGAGCGCGACCGCATCGCCAAGGACGTCATGCTGGACGACCTGCGCACCGATCTCGACTCCTACGACGCTGGCGAGCATCTGCGCAACCTGCGTGTGCTGGGTAGCCCTCTCCAGGGCCTACGCATGACCTTCGACCTGATGCCGCGAGACACAGAAGAGCAGTGGCGCAACATCGCCTCACGCCTGAACCTGGTGCCCGAGGGACTGGCTGGATACCGTCGCACGCTGGACGAAGGCCTCAGCAAGGGCACTGCAAGTAGCAAGCGTCAGGCCACGGTGTGCGCCAAGCAGGCCCAGACGTGGATCGGAGCCAACGGCAAGCCATCTTTCTTCCACGGCCTCCTAGATAATTTTGAATCGTCTGGCATCTCAAATTCTGCGTTGCAAAAGGACATTGAGACGGGTGCCAAGGCGGCGGCGCAGGCCTTTTCCGAGATGGGCGTGTATTTAAAAAGCGAGTACCTGCCAAAGGCTGATGCCCGCGACCCCGTTGGCAAAGAGCGGTACGCCCTGTCGTCCCGGGCCTTCAACGGCATCGCACTCGATTTAGAGGAGACCTACGCCTAGGGCTGGGAGCAGCTTCGTTGGGTCGAGAGCGAAATGGCCAAAACTTCGGACAAGATCCTGCCCGGCGGCTCGGTTGAGGACGCCAAGGCCCTGCTGGAGAGCGACCCTGACCGCGCCATCGAAGGCGTAGACCAGTTCCAGCAGTGGATGCAGGACCTGCAGGACCGAACTATCGAGGAGCTCAACGGCACTCACTTCGACATCGCCGAGCCTATCAAGAAGATCGAGGCCATGATCGCGCCACCGGGCGGAGCGTTGGCTATGTACTACACAGGCCCCTCTGAAGACTTCAGTCGGCCTGGGCGCACCTGGTACCCGACTGGGGGCAAGACGCGCTTCCCTCTGTGGGGCGAGGTTTCCATCGCGTACCACGAGGGTGTGCCGGGGCACCACTTCGAGCGAGCTACGGCCAAGTACCTGACTTCTGAGCTATCGCGATTCCAGTCTGTCATGGGCTGCACGTCGGGCTACGTCGAGGGCTGGGGGCTGTACGCCGAGCGCCTAATGGCAGAGCTAGGCTACATGGAGAACCCGGACTACTATCTCGGAATGCTGAGGGCACAGGCCCTGCGCAGCGTCCGCGTCATCATCGACATTGGCATGCACCTGGAGCTGCCAATTCCCGCCGATTCGGACTTTCATCCCGGCGAGGTCTGGAATCCGGACTTAGGCCTAACCTTCATACAGCAGCGCAGCCACTTCCCGCCGGACTTTGTGGCCAGCGAGATAGACCGCTACCTGGGCATGCCTGGCCAGGCTATCTCGTATAAGGTCGGCGAACGTGAGTGGCTATCAGCGCGCAGCGACGCCGAACGCCGAAAAGGCTCCGACTTCGTACTGAAGGACTTCCACACTCGCGCCCTGAGCCTCGGTCCCATGGGCCTGGGCCAAATGCGAAAAGAGATGGCGCGGATTTAGTATGTGGTTACCGGCTCGATAATCTCTGGGCCGCACCATATACTCCCTTTGGAATAACGAACCGAAATGAAATCGGAAATAAAGTCTGAATCTCCTATTCAAAATGGGGAGGGTGTTCCAAGTTTGGGACGCGTCCACCTCGGCAAATCAAAAATATGTTGGAGGAGGGATTCACATGCCTCTTCGAATTCGGTGTCGATTCTGAAGTCTAAGTACATTTTTCCCAGCATATATGTTGGCATCGCTTCCACCTCACTCCCTTCTCTCAACACGGGAACGAATTTTCCATCTGGTACCGACGCTATGAAATGCTGACTAGTTATTGCCCTGTAGTCTAAGCCGACTCCTCCATCCCTGGAATTGGCTTTGGACGCATAAGTTGGCGTACATATAAGCAGAACGTAATTCGAATCCATAATCCCCGATTCCATATAATTCAACAGATCAATTCCTGGATAGGCGTCCCACTGATCCAATAATGTTCTCACGCCATTGTTTTGCAGCTGTTCGGCCAACTCCCGCACCCACGTTTTATGCTCATCGCTATCCCAGGAATAATTAACAAAGCAAATAGGTGGCTTATTTATGTAATTTTGAATGTTATCCTTCGGGGGAGATAATCCATCTACATCGCTCCGAGGCGGCCCGTCTTCATGCCCTTGATTATATTCTCGCTGTCTCTCCTCCTGATCGACGGCAGACGATATCTCTTCGGAAGACAAGGTCTGAATTAATTGCTCAGCTGACCAGTCGGGATTCCACCTTGAGTAAGAGCCATACAGCCTGACCAGCAAAGGCGAAAAACCGAATCGCTGTTCTACGAATTCCAATTCCCGATCAATTATTCGTCGATGTTCGGACACACCGGAAAGGAGTATTCGAGCCTCTGCGGCATTCAATGGCCCCAGTTCTAATGTATGTGCTGACGGAATGCGAAGATTATTTCGGGAAGTGACGATAGCGGCGCAATTTGTCGCTGGGATAAGCCTGGCAACTTGGGCAGCGTCCTCAGCATCTTCAAATATGATTAATGCGCGTTTATCTAACAGAATTCTATGGTATTGGCCAACAATGAAGTCAAGATCATCCTCGTCCGGATTCTGCGGTTGATAATCAGGTTCAAGTGCTTGAATCACCTCAGTTATGACTGTTGCAAAGATTGCCGGGTTAATCGAGGATCCCGCCATATTAACTACTATTTGAGCGTCTGGATATCTTGCAGAGACCAGATGACCAACATGAATTGCCAACGCAGATTTGCCAATGCCGGCTACACCATATATGACCGATACTGATGAGTTTCCATTGCTCCGTTCCAAGAAATCAATTAGCTGTCTGGTCTCATTTTCACGGCCTATAAAATCTGGCAAGTCATGCGGCAACTCGTGAAGTCTGAAGCGTGGACTGTACATCACAACCTCCGATCCACCAGGCAACCTGATAGTAAATTTAAACCAGCCCAGCTTCTTGCCAAAGAGCACGAATATAAATCCGAGAACCAGCAGCCCTATAATCGCTATGGTCGCATTATTGATTTCCACATTGTCACCTTGATGATTGCGTGTAATCACCACACGATAGTCACCCAAGTACAACTCAAATCTTACAGTCTGCCAAGAATCCACCCGTCGACCGAGCCTCTGCATAAACTCGGTTAGAATGTGTTCTAGACCTCTAGACTGCTTTCGCATCAGTGGACTGAGGCAAACCGCCGCCTATATAATGGCTTGCACCCTTACGCCTCATATACCTACAGATTATTTTGATATGTAGCACTTAATCTCTGGAGGAGGTCTTCCCTTATCATGGCAACTCGTGTTGGTATTAATGGATTCGGACGCATTGGCAGGCAGGTGCTGCGCGCGATTATGGAGCGCCACCCGGATACGCTAGAGGTTGTCGCTGTCAACGACCCGGCGGACACCAAGACCAATGCGCACCTGTTCAAGTACGACTCCAGCTACGGTCGCTACCCCGGCACCGTGGAGGCTAAGGAACACTCTCTGGTCATCGACGGCCACGAGGTTTTGGTCCACTCGGAGCGCGATCCGGCCAACCTGCCCTGGGGCGACGACGGGGCCGACATCGTCATAGAGTGCACCGGCATCTTCACAGACGCGGGCAAGGCTGCCGGCCACCTGGAGGGCGGAGCAAAGAAGGTCATCATCTCAGCACCGGCCAGCGGCGAGGATCTAACGATTATCTTGGGCGTCAACGAGGACAAGTACGATCCCCAGAATCACCGCATCCTCTCCAACGCGTCATGCACCACCAACTGCCTTGCAACCATGGTCAAGGTGCTGCACGACAACTTTGGTGTCGAGCAGGGCCTCATGACGACAATCCACGCCTACACCAACGATCAGAACCTCCTGGACCAGGGCCACTCAGATCTGCGCAGGGCACGAGCCGCTGCCGCTAACATCATCCCGACATCCACAGGCGCTGCACGAGCGGTGAGCCTGGTGCTTCCCGAGCTTGCAGGAAAGCTTAACGGCATGGCCATGCGTGTGCCGGTCCCAACTGGCTCTGTGACGGACTTCGTTGCCAACATCAAGAAGTGCGCAACTGCCGATGAGATCAATGCTGCTTACAAGCATGCAGCCGAAAACGGACTCAAGGGCATCATGGAGTACAGCGAGGACCCGCTGGTTAGCAGCGACATCGTCAAGAACCCTCACAGCAGCATTATCGACGCGCTGTCCACTATGATGGTGGGCGACAACATGGTTAAGGTTGTGGGCTGGTACGATAATGAGTGGGGATATAGCTGCCGGACCGCCGACCTGGCCGCCTTCCTAGTAGACAAAGGACTTTAATCGCAGACTATATGACAGACATCCAATTAGTAGAAGATCGTATTCAGCTAGTTCGAGCTCTATCCAATGAACTAGCTGGGTACCTACACACCTTGCCTGAGGCCATCTGGCGAAACGCCGACGACTACCCCAGTCCCTGCGAGGACTGGAAGGTTGCCGATGTCGTAACGCATCTTATTATGGGGGCTAACTTCTTGAGCCAGAGCGTTGAGAACGCTCTTCAAGGGGCGTCGACGCCACCCATGGGCTACACACCGTTCATAGGCAAGGCGGCCCTTGATATGCTGGTGCAGACTCGTGAGGCCTTTTTTGAGGATCTCTTCTACGAATTCAACGCCAGTTGCTTGCGTCTGAATTCCACGCTGGTCTCGATGGAGTCAGAGGCTTACGAGAATGAGGCTTGGCACCCCTTGTTCATAACAACCATAGCTAAGCTGGTGGACATACGCGCGTCCGAGCTGGCTGTGCACGGCTGGGACATTCGCTACCCCATGGACCGCTCATCCACGCTCAGCGAAAAGGCTGTTCCATTCCTAAGGGACGACTTTCTTTGGCGCTTTCTCTACAGTGGCTTCCAGAAAAGTGAAGATTTACCTGAACCCATCAGGTTCCGCTTCCAGCTAACTGACGGTGACGACAACGAAAGCTACGACATCACAGTAACAGGGAGCAAATTTCGTTTAGCGTCTTCGGATGGCTCCGACGCCACTGTAACTTTCGTCTGCGACACCGACACGTACATACTCTTCTGCATGGGTAGGCTATCCCTCAACAGATCAGTCCGTCGAGGGCGAATTGTGCTTGAAGGGGACTCCGAAGTGTCAAAACAGTTTGCCGAATGGTTCAAAGGAGTATGAATCAACGAAGGGCATAATCATCAATCAAATATGCTGTAATTTTCGTGCATTTCGATACTGTAATCCTTCATCTTAAAGCTCTCTTAAATACCGCTACACCCCATGGTCACCACCGGCATAGCGCTCAGGACTGAAGCCCCAATTAGGCTAATTTATGTCCTTCCCCAGGGTTTGCGCCTGTGCTATACTGATGTTAGTTCTACACAACCGTCTCCATGAAATTTCCCTACAAGGCAAACATCCTGGCGATCGTCTGTAGTCCAATATATTTCCCAAAGAGGAGTCCAAAAGGTGTCTTTTTCAGATAGAGATCTAGCATGCGTGGAGTGCAACCAGACGTTCGTATTTACTGCTGACGACCAGCAATATCATGCCGAGAAGGGATACACAAACGAGCCCAAGCGCTGCCCATCTTGCCGAGCAGCCCGCCGGACGAACCGAGGCTTCGGTGACGGAGGAGGCGGAGGCGGAGGATTCAACTCCGGCCCCCGAGAGATGCATCCAGCCGTTTGCGCCCAGTGCGGCAAGGACACAGAAGTTCCTTTCCGACCTCGTGGCGACCGACCCGTATACTGCAGTGACTGCTTCAGCCAGCAGCGCTCAGGTTCTGGCGGCGGATCCTACGGCAGGTACTAGGCCTTACGACGGCGTAGAAGCCGCCTAACAGCCGAATATTTGAAAGCCCCACACCTATGTAGGTGTGGGGCTTTCTGCGTTAATGCCATCATGCCCTGCTCCAATGAATTTACTTAGACTGGATTCAGAGTTAACATGTAATATATTTAATGACTGATAGTTCACCCAGCTCTTCGGATTCAGGGAATTCAGATAACACACAACATTCCACCACTTCGGCAACACCGGTAGGCCAAGACGACAGCCAATCCGGCGCCGCAGTCATAGAACCTCGTGAAATTCCCGTAGAGCCCGATCCTGCATCGAACCAACGGCCTCCTCCCACTGCAGCCTGGCGTCAGACCTTCAGCTCTCTATCCAACCGAAATTTCCTGTTCCTTTGGCTTGGCATGCTGGCCCTCATGGCGGGAATGCAGATGCAGATGCTGGCCAGGGGCTACCTGGTTTTTGAGATCACTGGATCGGCATCTCTTCTGGGTGTCGTGAATGCGGGGATGGCGATTCCCATGCTCAGCCTCTCGCTATTCGGCGGCGCCTTTGCCGACCGCATTGAGCGAAAACGCATTATCCAGATGGGACAGGCAGGCAGCTTTGTTATTGCCCTGGTGGTGGGGCTGTTCATCGTCACCGGTTACATTACGTGGCAATACCTGTTTATCGCGTCGATAATTCAGGGAACAATGTTCTCCTTTATGATGCCGGCGCGACAGGCCATCATTCCCCAACTGGTCGGTTCCGAAAAGCTCTCCAATGCCATGGCGCTAAACGCCGCCGCTATGAGTTCGATGACCTTGATCGCACCAGGCATTGCTGGCGTGCTTTACGCCTACGCAGGCGCGCACTACGTCTACTTCGTTATCGCGGGGTTGGCGGCCATATCCTTCATATGCACCAGCCAAATTCCCAAGACCGGAGCTGCCAGAAAGTCCACAGGACCTATGGGCAAGGAGATATGGGCCGGCCTCGTATATATCCGGAATAGCCACATGGTACTGGTGTTGCTCGTCATGGGACTGGCTACGACGCTCTTTGCCATGCCGTTCCGAATGCTGATGCCCGTGTTCGTGGTTGACGTATACCACCTGGGCCCTGAATCCATGGGACTGCTGACAGCCATAATGGGTGGAGGATCGCTAGTAGGCGCACTGTTTATCGCAGCGATCGGTAACTGGCGTCGCGGCCTGCTGCTAATAATAGGGAGCTTCGCGTCAGGCATTGCCCTGCTGCTGCTTGCTATATTCCCTATATACACAGCCGCCGCCGTCTTTATGATCCTTCTGGGACTGGGTGACGCAGGTCGTCGAAGCCTGAACCAGTCACTCATAATGGAAGAGGTCGAAGACCAGTATCGCGGGCGGGTCATGAGCGTATTCATGATGAATTTCGGCCTGATGCCGCTGGGAGTACTCCCCACAGGCTTGCTGGCCGACTACATTGGCGCGCAGCCAGCGATTGGTCTGCTAGGCATACTCATGCTTATCACCGCCACAGCCGTAATATTGACTCAAAAGCGCCTCAGAGAGCTTAATTGACGAAGCTATTTCCGGCTGCGATAGCCTCACCGTTCATACACCGGGTTCCATGACGATTGAAGGCAACGATCCGGGTCAGGGCAATGGCCAACGCTTTTACATGGCTGGGTGATAGTAGCTGTGATGGCATCTGCCAGTGCCGTAAGCATGGCCATGGGCTCGCTGAACTATGGCCTGTTCATCAGGCCCATGGGCGACGAGCTAGGCATAGGCAGAGCGACTTTCGGCTGGGCACAGACAGCGCGGCATTTCGCCAGTTCAGGCACCAGCCCGGGTGTCGGATGGCTGCTCGACCGCTACGGCTCACGAGTAATGCTACCCGTAGCGGCGCACATGACCCAGGGCTGGCATCTGATAGTGCTGTTCTCCCTCATGGGACTGGTGGGCATGAGCGGACCCGGAGCGCTAGTGACCTCCGTCCCCGTGCTGAAGTGGTTCGTGAGGAACCGGGGCAAGGCCATCTCCTTCAGGGGCCTGGGCATTCCCATCGGAGCCCTGCTCTTCGTGCCGCTCACGCAGGTCTTCATAGTCACCCTGGGTTGGAGGAATACCTGGTTCCTTCTGACCATCATTGGCATGGCGGTCATAGTGCCGCTGGCCGCGATCTTTGTCCGACGCCATTCGGACGCCAGCCCTGTGGAAGCTGGTCGTCGTCTTCAGTATGGTGTCTCTGGCCATCGGCATAGTCGGGGTCCACCGTATACCAGCTTTCATGGACCGCGGCCTGGACGCAACACTCATCTCCTTCGCAACAGCCTTTGACGCAGTATGCGCAGGGCTGGCTACCTTCACCTTCGACATGCTGGTCCGAAAGGTAACCGTTCGCGCATTGGGCGCCGTTGGATTCTTGCTATTGGCATTGGCCAGCGTGATGACCATCTTCGCCTTTGGAGTTCCCATGATGGCCTCATCCATGGCGGTCTTCGGCCTGGGCATCGGCGGAATGATTTTTCTGCAAAACTTCATCTGGGCCGACTACTTTGGTCGTGAGCACGTCGGCAGCATCCGGGGCCTGGTGACTCCGATAAACCTTGTCATAGGAGGCATAGGCGCGCCCATCGCAGGCTACGTTCGGGACTCCACTGGCACCTACGACACGGTCTGGTGGGCTGGCGTCGTCTTGATGATCATGGCCGCGTTTCTGCTCTTATTCACAGGTCGTCCCTCCCGAGAGCCTGCTCGTCCAGAGACATCCGCATCTGCCTGATTTGCCCTTGGCTTACAACTATTTAAGGTCTAAGATTAGCCCGCTCAACCCCTGTTAGTTGATTCAGTAATCAACAAACAGGCCCGCCGTTGCGCAGTAATGGGAGCAGGAGTATAATTACGCTACATTCTCACGCCGATTCAAACTGTCAATTTAATTTATGGAGGCGAAGCCATGGCCGTTGATGTTAATGCCGAGACCGGCACTTTTAGAGTAAAAGCGGGACTTGCCCAAATGCTGAAGGGCGGCGTCATCATGGACGTTGTCAACGCAGAGCAGGCAAAGATTGCAGAGGACGCTGGAGCGGTCGCAGTAATGGCCTTGGAGCGCGTGCCTTCAGACATTCGCAAGGATGGTGGCGTTTCCCGCATGTCCGACCCGCGGATGATTCAGTCGATCATAAACGCCGTAACAATACCCGTGATGGCAAAGGCCCGCATAGGCCACTTCGTAGAGGCGCAGGTCCTCCAGGCGATGGGCGTGGACTACATTGATGAGTCCGAAGTCCTTACGCCTGCTGACGAGAACTACCACATCAACAAAGAGGACTTCAAAGTACCCTTCGTTTGCGGCTGCCGCAACCTGGGTGAAGCTCTAAGGCGCATCGGCGAGGGCGCTGCCATGATCAGGACCAAGGGCGAGGCCGGCACTGGCAATATCGTCGAGGCCGTACGTCATGCTAGGTCAGTCCTAGGCGAGATCAGCCGAATCCAGGCGATGGACGATGCAGAGCTTATGTCCACGGCCAGAGACCTTCAGGCTCCTTTCGACCTGGTCAGAGAGATCCACGAAACCGGCAAGCTGCCAGTAGTGAACTTCGCAGCCGGCGGAATCGCGACCCCTTCGGATGCAGCTCTGATGATGCAGATTGGTGTAGAAGGCGTATTTGTAGGCTCTGGAATATTCAAGTCTTCAAACCCGTCGCTGATGGCCAACGCCATCGTCAAGGCCACCCTGCACTACCAGGACCCGGGTATCATTGCTGAGGTCTCCAAGGGCCTGGGCGATGCCATGCCTGGTCTGGATGTCAGGACCATGCCGGAAGAAGAACAGTTGGCTAAACGGGGCTGGTAATTTGCCGATAGTCGGCGTTCTAGCCATACAGGGAGACTTCCAGGAACACAGACAGATGCTTGAAAAACTGGGGGTGGAGGTGTCGGAAATACGCCTCCCCCACCAGCTAGACGGCATTGATGGTCTCATCATCCCTGGCGGCGAAAGCACAACAATCGTTCAGCTGATCGACATCTACAACTTTCGCGATGTTCTTCGGGAAAAGATCAAGGGCGGCTTGCCCGTATGGGGTACTTGCGCTGGCCTGATCGTCATCTCCGACAAGCTATCAGACCACCGCCCGGAACCTCTACATATTATGGACATTGAGGTCAGTCGCAACGCCTTTGGGCGGCAGCTGGACAGCTTTGAAGCGGACATTGAGTTCGATGAGATCGAAGGACCACCTTTCCACTGTGTTTTCATACGCGCACCGGGCGTAGACAAGATGGGCAAGGACGTTAGGGTGCTGGCCAAGCTAGACGATGGCAGACCCATAGCCGTTCGACAGGGAAACATGCTAGCGACGTCCTTCCACCCGGAGCTTACTGACGATACGAGAATCCACGATCTGTTCATTAAGATCATCCAGGGTACTGCCTAAGTTGGGCAAAAGGGTATAGAATTTAAAGATAGGCTAGTTTTCAGTCGCGCCGTTTCTGAAGCCTTGTGGCACAGGAGGCTACCGTACCTAACGCAAGCCTGCTTAACCCAAAAGAGGCCGTAATAAGGCCGCTCAACCCTCTGGACCCTGTGCGTTGCACAATAATGGACAGTCCGGATAGGTCAAACAGGGCCTGTTCGCTGGACAGCCTCATCGGAATAAACTCCTACTCTGCCTCTATAGTCAAAGCCACGCGTATCGGCTTGTCCGTCAGAGGACGAGGCTCGGCTGCGGTGGTTTCGGCTGGCAATCGAGTCCTGGCGCTGGCCTCAGCTCAACCCCGCTCCGGCCCAGGAAGCTGGGACATTACACACCTTTACGTCTCACCCGCAGGAGAGGAACACGTTGCTGTTCTTCTCAGCGCGATCACACAGGCTGCCATAGAACAGCGATGCCAAAGGATATTTCTCCGGCTACGGCAGGACGACCCACTGGTGGATATTGCTCGGCAGGGCGGCTTCTTCCCACGAGTTCCCGAGACGCTTTTTATCGGTCGGCCTTCGTCGGCATCAGAACGGAGTGGCAGTCCAAACCGCAATGAGCCGCTAAGTGAAGAATATCCAGTGGATGGCCACGACCTTTTCAGGCTGTTTAATGCAGCTACGCCATCCGAGATCCGACAGGCCATCGGCATGACCATGGACCAGTGGACCTCGTCGAGAGAACGACTCAACCGGAGGTCCGGCGCATATGTCATGCGAAGACAGGACTCCGCTGTTGGCTCCGTGAGGACTTCCCGTAAGTTCTCGAAGGGCTGGCTGGAGGCGTCGGCACACCCAAATAACCAGCAATGCATGCCCACAATGGTGAAGTTCGGCTTGGAAAAACTTGAGTCTTGCAAGGCGGTGTACTGCATGATGCCGGACTATCAGGTCGACCTCAGGTGCATCCTGGTTGACAGCGGATTCGAGCAGGCTTCTGAATACATTACGCTGGTGAATTCGATGACCGTAAAGGCGATTGATGATATTAGGCTGAGGTCTGCAGTGCCAATAACATAGGACTCGATCTACTAGGTTTTCCTTGCTCTGGAACCTGGAACGTTTCACTGGTATGCTAGGGGCGAATACAATATCTCGGAGGTAATAAAGGCCAATTGCAAGAGCGGATTGATACGGATCTTCACGTACTAATCGAAACCCTACCTTCTAAAATCAGCGGACCTCTTTTGGAACGCGATGACATTGCTGAACTCCTGGAAGTCGTCTTGGATTTGGGCAGAGTGCCAGAGGCCCGATTTCTCAGTGGAAGCTTCGTCATAGGCGACGACGAGGTAACCGCTAGCGATATTCAGCATGCAACTGATAACCTGGGCGCTTTTGGCGAGGATAATCGCGCTGGCATAGAGCGCACCCTGCACAGGATTTCCGCAATCCGTAATAGGAGCGGCAAGGTTGTCGGCCTTACCCTGCGAGTCGGAAGAGCCGTGTACGGGACCATCCACATAATAGAAGACCTGGTCCTCAGTGGGAAAAGCGTGCTGCTACTCGGCAAGCCCGGCGTTGGCAAGACAACGATGCTTCGAGAGGTTGCCCGTGTTCTGGCTGACGACGCGCTAAAACGTGTCATTGTTGTCGACACCTCTAACGAGATTGCAGGCGACGGCGACATACCTCATCCAGGCATTGGTCGGTCCCGCCGAATGCAGGTGCCCACTCCTATAATGCAACACGCCGTGATGATCGAGGCTGTGGAGAATCACATGCCTGAGGTCATTGTCATCGACGAGATAGGCACTTCGGCCGATGCGGACGCCGCTCGCACCATTGCTGAGCGCGGAGTGCAGCTTGTGGCCACCGCCCACGGCAACACACTGGATAATCTCATCATGAATCCCACGCTGTCCGATCTGGTAGGTGGAGTTCAGACGGTCACGCTGGGTGACATGGAAGCTCGTCGGCGCGGCTCACAGAAGTCTGTACGAGAGCGCAGAGCACCTCCTACCTTCGATATCCTGGTGGAGATCCAGGGATGGAACGAGGTTGTGGTACATGATGACGTCACCGAGGTAGTCGACCGCATGTTGCGCGGCTATCCCATCAGGCCTAACGTCCGCAGAGTGGACGAAGACGGCATGGTCCACCGCTCACGAAGTGTGTCCGTAATACCTTCGATATTCGGCATGAAGGCCAACGTCCCACGTCAACCGGAACCGAGGCGTGAACCAGAGCCTGAGATTCTTCCAGAAGAGCCCATAATCGAAGAGGTGCCCCAAAAGATCACCTACATCCTGCCCTACGGCGTTAACAAGGGCCGGCTAATTCAGGCTGTTGAGAGCACCAGGGCTCCAGTGGAAATCGTCGACGAGATGTCCAAGGCAGACCTTCTGCTGACGACGAAGAATTTCTATCGCCGACGCACGCAGGCACTAAAAACGGCTGAGCAGCGAGGGAAGCCGGTTTACGTTCTGCGAAAGAATACGCTGGGGCAGATCGAGCAGTTTGTGAAGGCCATATCACGCAAGCAGCAAGAGGAAGCGCGCTCAGAAGAGACCTACTCGGACGCCCTGCAAGAGGCTGAGACTGCTGTGAACCGGGTTGACGAAGGCGAAGACCAGGTGGGGTTAAATCCACAGGGTTCATATGTCAGGCGTCTCCAGCACAAGATCGCCGATAAGTACGGCATGTCCTCAACCAGCGCAGGCCGCGACCCCGAGCGCCGCGTCGTAATCTACCGGCGCTAGCGTCGTACACCTCGAAAGGAGCCCGTCCCTATGGGGCTTTTCATAGTCTTCGAAGGGGTTGAGGGTTCCGGTAAGAGTACGCAGAGTCACGAGCTACACCGACGCCTCCAGCAAGCTGATGTCGACTCGATTCTAGTCCGCGAGCCCGGCGGCACGCCCACTGCGGAATACGTCCGCGACTGGCTGATTGGCGGCCACGGCATAAGCCCACTCACAGAGCTGCTGCTTTTCTCCTCCGCTCGCGCCTCCCTGGTCGATTCGGTGATAAATCCCGCCTTAGCTGAGGGTCGACCAGTTGTATGCGACCGGTACATTTATTCAACGCTTGCATACCAGGGATATGGTCGTGCCATGGACATGACCTCAATCAACAACCTGAACTCCATTGCCACTGGAGGGCTAGTGCCGGACCTTGTTGTCCTGCTTGATGTGCCACCGGAAACGGGCTTCCTGCGAAAACAGGGCGGCGACCCCAGTGACCGATTTGAACGCGAAGGCGCGGCCTTTCACCAACGGGTTCACAAGGGCTATCGGGCGCTTGCCAAAAATGACCCTGAGCGCTGGCTGGTCCTGGATGGCAGCCTGAACCAGAGAGAATTATCCGATGCGGTCTGGAAAAGGGTGTCAGATATAAGAAAAGAGGAAGACTAAGTGGCAGACCTAAACATCGAAGAATACTTAGCCCGGCCACTACTAGCAGACCTTGCTACAGTGAAGGCGGACGGCTCGCCGCACGTTGCGCCGGTCTGGTTTCAGTATCAGAATGGCCAGATTCGAATCGTTACACAGACCAATTCAGTCAAGAGTCGCAACATTCAGCATGAACCCAGGGTTTCGCTATCCGTTGCCATCCATGAAAGGCCCTACAAGTACGTTCTAGTCAACGGCACTGCTGAACTTTCAAAGGAAGGCATACCAGAGCTTACAAGGGCCTTGGCCATCCACTATCAAGGAGGACAAGAAGGCAACGAGTATGCGGACAGGGTGCTAGTAGAAATGGACTTCTACCTCATCACCATCACGCCAACCAAGATTATCAGCTGGGATGGAGAAGATTAGATTGGTCAGACCCATTCCACGGGTAGACGGGCGTCTTTAGCCTCGTCAACGGGCACTAACTCTGGAAAGGTAATTGTGACCGTTGTGCCCTCGCCCTGATCCCTGGCAATTTCTTTGTCGGCAAAGTTGGCCACGATCCAGGGCATCTGTTTACTTAGGTGAGTTAACCGTGTCTCCCAAAACCATGCCATTGCTTTCAAAGTCGCGATTCGGCGCTGGATTGCAGTGCCTCAAGCGACTTCATCTCGAATGCTATTCACGTGAACTAGCGGATCCCATTGACCCCGCACAACAAGCGATATTTGACACCGGGACTAGAGTCGGGGAACTGGCCAGAGAGCGATTCCCCGGTGGGCTACTCATCCGTGAACCTTATTACGAGCACGTCCTTGCGGAGGAGAGCACGTTAAAGGCTATGTCTAATGATCTCATCCCGGCCATCTACGAAGCAGCTTTTACCTTCGAGGGAATTCGGGTCAGGGTGGACATTCTTAGTCGGAACGAGGACGACACCTTCGATATCGTTGAGGTCAAATCGAGCACCAGCGTAAAGCCGGAACATGTAGCCGATGCCGCGATTCAGTTGCACGTCGTTGAAGGAACAGGTGCATCCGTCAAGAATATCTTCTTGCTACACATAAATAACACCTACGTGTATGAAGGAGGCTCTTACGACCTAACTGGCCTTTTCCAGTTAGAGGAAATCACTCAGAGGGCTAGAAAGTACTTGTCGTCCATACCTAGGTCATTGGGTGGCATGTGGGAGGCATTGGGTGAGGACGACGCGCCAGTCGTGGAGATTGGTTCACACTGCACAAAACCCTATACGTGCAGTTTTTATTCTTATTGTCGCCAGGACGCCCCGAAACATCATATCGAGCAGCTTCCTAGGGTTAACGCCAAGCTCTTGGAAGAACTGCGCGCTTCAGGATTTCGCGACATCCGGGACATTCCTGACGTGTTTGAATCTCTGTCGGATAATCAGCAGAGAGTAAGGGACTCGGTCGTTACTGGACGACCATACGTCAATCCAGAACTATCCGATGCGCTTAATATTGCAACGCATCCCTTGAATTTCTTGGACTTTGAGACATTTAATCCGGCTCTTCCCGCCTACCCCGGAACTCGCCCATATCAGATCATACCGTTTCAGTGGTCCTTACACTCGCAGGGAGCTGAGCATTCTGCCTTCCTGCACGAGGGGCAGGGAGACCCAAGAGAGGCGTTTGCTTACAGCCTCATTGACGCCCTTGGGCCTGAAGGTTCTATTGTGGTGTATTCAAGCTACGAGCGAACAATCATTAGGCACTTGGCGGAAGAGTTTCCTCATCTGGCGGAGCGCCTTTTCGCCTTGAGCGACCGGCTTTTTGACCTTCTAAAAGTGATTCGAGAGAGTTACTATCATCCCGAATTCCACGGCAGCTATTCCATTAAGTCAGTGCTACCAGTTCTTGTCCAAGGTCTTAGTTATGTTGATCTAGGCATACAAGGGGGAATGGCAGCATCATTCGCCTACCCACAGATGCTTGCTACCGACACGCCCGTATCTGAGAAAGCCAATATAAAACAATCATTGCTCACCTATTGCCAAAGAGATACAGAAGCGATGGTTAAAATCTTTGAAGCACTTTTGGCAGAGTCCAGTGACACAGGTGGATAGCATAGTACGACCCAAATCAGAAAACTGTATTCAACACTGCCGGAGGATTTATAGGCTATGACGATTCTGGGAATAGAAAATAGGACCGAGAATTGGAAAACAGCATTGCATTTCTCGCCACTATTCGGCGGGAATGGCGTTCGCCTTATTGAGCGACTGGGAGAGTCACCTAAGCCCCAGCCAGATGATGTCAAGCTTGAGTTGTTCTGGAAGGGAATGCGGGATTTCCTACATAGGGATTCTGAGAAGAAAGAGCCAGCCAGAGGACAATTAAAAGAGGCGGCAAGAGGTCAATTTGTAGACCTATACTTGCGTCTATTTCCGGACCTTCGTACAGACATAGAAAAGTTTGGCGCATTCCGGAATTTGAAACCGCACAACTACGATGTGTCCACTGATGAGCGAATGGCCAAATTGTTTGACAACCTCTTCAATACAGAGATTGACGTTGTTCTAGAGACACCAGACAAACTCTTCATTGGAGAAGCCAAGCATGAGATGGGATTTGGAGCTAACAGCAATCTAATTCTTGTGCATCAGTTAATGCGCCAGTATGTGACGGCAACTATCCTGATTGAATTCTCAAATAATCAGAAAGAGGTAGTTCCCTTCGTCGTCTGTGATAGCGTCAAGAAATTTTTGAAGACCTCTCAAGTGAGATTCATGATCTCTCAGGGCTGGCTGAAAGAAAACAATGTTCTTGGCTGGGACAAGGTTAACCCTTCTGCCTCTTGACCATTCGTGTCAGCAAATCGGCTCTGCCACGTACCTGATATGACTGCCCAGGGAACGAGCATAGCTCGTCCTTTTTTCAGTCATAGCTTCAGTCGGCAATCCGCTCAGGCTCGC
>Ga0066376_10002045_pt1 | contig 19055 bp, 16 predicted proteins | sample Knorr_S15_td_Bot_FD_77009 | JGI IMG/M metagenome (GOLD analysis project Ga0066376, IMG submission 77009) | Marine microbial communities from Southern Atlantic Ocean transect - Knorr_S15_td_Bottom_ad_5009_LV_A | ecosystem: Environmental > Aquatic > Marine > Oceanic | place: Southern Atlantic... | reverse complement strand
GCGGTCAGGACATCGCCGCCGTCCAATCCGGCCGCCGCCTGGTCCAGGTCTCCCTGGCTGCGGTCAACCAGCATGACCTTCGCCCCTTCGCTGAGCAGCAACGCCGCACTGGCCAATCCGATACTGCCGGCCCCGCCGGTGATGATGCAGCATTTTCCATCCATCAACGCCATGTCTATTCTCCCGAGAATAATGTCGATCGCCGCTGATACTATCCGGTGACAATGCCGCCGTCAGGCCAATTCGGACGCCGAAAAATCACCCGCGCCGGTATTATGGAAAATCCTGATCGATTTATATGCAATTGTCTAAATACCTCGACATCTATCTACCTTTTGACTCAAAAGGACTGAGGACCCGCGCGCCAATGCAGTCCAAGGGCGGCTCGGATTGCAAATGCTTTTGTCCGCCATCCCGGTAAAGATTTACCCGCTGAAACTGTCAGAAAAGCCTCTATTCACGATGTCAAAGAGCAAACAGGCACTTAGAACAAATACGGAACGCAAAGGCGGGATGTCAAGAGCAAGACTTAGTCGCATTTTCCTAGAGTCCCAAATGTCCGCTTTCGGGGTAAGAGCGGACATTTTTTGTTACCACCCAAAGAGTCTGTAATAGCCAGAAGCGGACATTTTCATTTTAGATAAAGGGGGCAAGAAACTGGGCTAGAGATGTTTTTTTCTCTTCATGCTTTCCCTATTTGGCCGCTGCCTGGACAAGCGAATATTGCTTGTGTTGTTGCCTTCCCTCATTTGCGCTTGCACGCTTCACCTAAATATTGTCGCAAATCCTATTTTCTCCGCTCTTTTTTTAACTTTCATCCTGTTGATCGGAACTTTCATTGGCGGGGGCATCGAGAAACGGATCGCGAACAATGGTCTTGTCCACGTAAAGGCGGGCAATTTCTTCGTCGGTCAGAGACAAAATGTCTCGCAGCACCTCTTCATTGTGCTCACCGAGGCGGTCCGCAACGACATCTTCTGGACACTCCCAACGAGAGAACTTTGCCGCCATTCCAGGGATATCGAATTCACCAATAATTTTATCCTTGACCCTGCGAACTGTACCTCGTTCGCGTAAGTGCGGGTGGGACATCGCTTCGTGAAGAGACAGCACGGGAGCGCAAGGAACACGCTCTGCTTCCAGTGCCGCAATGGCGGCATCACGACTTTCAAAACCACCGAGCCATCTTTCAATGATGTCTTTCAGTGCCTCATTGTTGTCCCGCCTCGCCCGTGGGTTATTGAAGCGCTGGTCATCCGCCAATTCGGGCATGTTCATTATTTTTATCAATTGCTGCCATTGGTGCGGCATGACCATGATTGCAATGAAGTCTTCGCCTTTGCACCTGAAGACACCTGTTGGACCTCCATCGGGATGGAGGGAACCCATTCTCTTTGGATGAAACGAAGATCCTCGAAGCGACAATTTTGGAATATTGACTTCATGCATATTGAAGTAGGTATCAACAAGCGAGCACTCGATATATTGCCCTTCACCCGTGCGTTCGCGGTGAAGCAGAGCGAAGCCAATGGACATCGCAGCAGTTACTCCCGTCGCACTGTCTCCTATCGCCATCGGGAGCTGTGCCGGGCCACGATCACCCTCACCAATGGCAGATGTAATCCCCGCATAGGCCGCACCCATATAATCAAAGCCCGGCTTGTTGCTAAGCGGTCCGGTTTGCCCGGCCAGCGAAATGGAGCACATGATCAATTTGGGATTTATTTGGCTGAGATCGTCAAAACTTAAGCCTGCGCGAGCCATTACCCCTGGTGAAAAATTTTCAACCAGCACATCACTTTTTAAAACCAGAGCCTTAACGAGTTCAAGCCCCCGCTGTTGCTTGATGTCAACGCCGAAGCTCTTCTTCGAATGATTATGTTGGAAATAATACGTGCTTTGCGAAGTCCCTCTCAACGACTTGTCACGCGGCTTGTCCCCTGCAACGCGACCTCTATCTCCAAAAGGCGCAAGTTCCAGCTTAATGACCTCAGCGCCGGACTCCGCGAGAATACGCGTGCATGTTGGGCCGGCGACGAACTGCGTGAAGTCAAGAACGCGGTAGCCTTTAAGCATTGGCAGTTTGCTATTCATCAGTCTTTTTCACCGCCCAAGTTATTAAAGCAAAGTATTGAGACCCGCCGCTAATGCAGCCGGGTCTATCGTTCCTTGAATTGTGTGCTGCCGAACAGAACATCCCAAGCCTCACCCGACGGCTTTTTCCGGTTCCTGTCCACCTTGTCCTGCAAAACCGCCAAACCTTTCTGGACAGCAGGGCGCTCACGCACAGCGCTGTACCAGCGTTGCAGGTTCGGCCACGCCGCAATGTCCTGACCCTGCCATTTGTAGGGCCGCAGCCAGGGATAGACAGCCATATCGGCGATGGAATACTCGCCAGCCAGATAATCGATTTCACCCAACCGCTTGTCGAGTACGCGGTAGAGCCTCTTTGCCTCACTGGTGTAGCGCTCTATGGCGTAGGGGATCTGTTTCTTAGTGTAGCGACGGAAATGGTGCGCCTGACCCAGCATGGGTCCGATGCCGCCCATCTGGAACATCAGCCACTCTACGATCCTATAGCGGTTGCGCATATCAGCCGGCATGAATCTCCCCCCGCTCTTCTCAGCGAGGTACATCATGATGGCGCCAGACTCAAAGAGTGCAATCGGCTTGCCGTCCGCCGCCTTATGATCGACCATTGCTGGGATCTTGTTGTTCGGACTGATCTTGAGAAATTCTGGATTGAACTGCTCGCCCTTCCCGATATGCACAGGGATGACGTTGTAATCCCAGCCCAGCTCTTCAAGCAGGATGGTGACCTTGTAACCATTTGGCGTGGTCCAAAAATAAATGTCGATATCTGCCATGTCTACGTCATGCCACCAGTGTCATACTGCCTGCTTCACCGACGAGTCGCGCTTAAGACCCGCTTCAGTCAGCCGGAGCTCTAGCAGGCCCATGCGGTCGTAGCCCCAGAACATCTCATTTTCGAAATAGAACATTGGCACACCAAATACCTGATCTGTAACGGCGTCATCCTGCGCGCTTTCGTAGTCCGCAGACCCCTCACCGGTCAGAAAATCGCGATAGTCCTGTTCGGATAGCCCAATACTCGCAAGCGCCAGCGCGATTGCATCGGCTTCATCGGCAGCGAGTTCACGCTTGAAGAATTGCTCGAACACCAAATTGCCGTATTTGCGAAGCTTGCCGTGCTTCTCTGCGAACAAACCGCCAATCAACGCCGGTGTGGTATCGAAGATTTTAAGCGGGCCGCGCAACATCAGACCTCCGCGATCCAGGTTCGACCAGCGCCGCGCATCCATGTAGGAGTATTTCACTTTATATTCAGAATACTGGCTGCGCTGACCTTTGCCCTTCAGGCGCAACTGGAACGGTTTCCATTTAAGCCGAACGCGGTATTTATCTTCGAGTTCAAACGCAGGCTCGAAGGCGAGATAGGCATACGGACTTTTGAAGTCCGAATACATTTTAACTTCCGGCCGCTCTTCTTCCTTCATAATTTTCCTCCCGAAGATATTATGTATCTCCAGTGACCTAATGCCGGTCAGGGAGAAGATCACATTTATCCTAATATGGTAGCCGCTTCACGGCAGGCGTGACCATGCCCAGGTCCGTTAAATGAAATGTCCGCTTTGGGTTGCCACCTCAACCGGTCGATGCAACACATGCGTTAAATCTTTCTGCCGGCAACCGCCAAACCACGTAATTGAAGATAACAATATTTAGCACTGAAAAAAAACCGAGGAGACAGAAGATGGAATTAGTCGTTCCCCTGGAACAAGTCACCGTTGCCGTCGAGGGTACCGACGCCCGCTTTCCGGTTCGCCGGATTTACTGCGTCGGCAGGAATTACCTGGACCATATCCGCGAAACGGCGGGTGCGGATGAGCGCGAACCTCCATTTTTCTTCCAGAAACCGACGGACGCGATCTTGCGTCCCGGCGAAGACTTCCCCTATCCGTCGGTGACCGAAAAACTTCACCACGAAATCGAATTGGTGGTGGCGATCAACAAGGGTGGCGCCAATATCAAGGCCGAGGACGCGCTGGACCATATCTACGGCTACGCCGTGGGCATCGACATGACGCGCCGCGATCTCCAAGGCATCGCCAAGGAAATGCGCCGCCCGTGGGAAGCCGGCAAGTCCTTTGACCACGCCGCACCATGCTCGAAAATCGTGCCGGCGGAGAAGATCGGCCATCCGGACAAGGGAAGAATTTGGCTTGCGGTGAATGGTGATGTGAAACAGGACGGCGACCTAGAACATCAGATCTGGCCGGTAACGGACGCCATTGCCCATCTGACAACGTTGTTCGAGCTCCAACCCGGCGACCTGATCATGACCGGCACGCCGGCCGGTGTCGGCCCCCTGGTTGCCGGTGATACAGTAACCGGCGGCATCGACGGAATCGGTGAGATATCCGTCAACGTCATCTAGGGACGAAATTCTGCTATACATTTGCGAGGCAATGCATCACCGCTTAGCGTCGCAATGAAAAGAACGATTGTTACTATTTCTTTGGCTTTGGCACTCTGGTTGGGTGCCGGTGCGCTCCCCGTCGCCCATGCCGCTTCCGAGGGGATTCAGCTTGCCGATTATCACGATACGGCCCAGCGCCGAGAGTTACAGCGATTGCAGGATGAACGCCAAAAAGCGCTGGATAAGGCCGCCCAATCCCGCAAGCGTCAAACCCGGCGAAGCCGGAGGCGTGTCCAACAAACCAGCCAGCCCCAGCAACGCCTGACCCTGTCGCTGCCGCCGGGATGGTCGAGTGGTGAGGCGCATGGGGGATTAAAAGATGCCGCCATCGGCGATGCGCCGGCCTTTGCCAAGGCCCGGACCGAAAAGACGGCATACATCCCTGGCGGCACTCCTGGAAGGTCACCGGAGGTCATCGTTTACCAATCGAAAACAAAAAAGAAAAAGGTCGTGCAAAAGGAAGAGCCGATTTCATGGATGTTGTGGGGCGCTGTCGGCGGCTTGGTTCTGATCGTGGCCGGCGGGGGTGTTTTCTTCCTTCGTCGCCGGAAGGCCAGTGCCAAAAAGGGCGACGACGAGGACGAGGATGAGGACGAAGATGAAGAAACAGACGATTTGGACGATACCGGCGAGGATGAGGAAGACGGTGACAAAAAGCCGAAAAAATCCAAATTTAGCCTCGGCGGGCTGTTCAAGCGCAAAAAGAAGAAAAAGAAAAGCAAGGACGCCGAGGACGATAACGGTGAAGAGGACGACAGCGACGCCGATAAATAAAGCCGGATCCCCCTTACGCTTCCCTAAAAAAGAAAAAAATTGTTAATTGCCACGGATGTGAAACCGTGGGTTAAATCCAGCCATGACCACAGACCGCTACGGCAACACCCACACGCCCGGCCTGCCTTATGCCCATGGCGACATCATCCGCGACAGCCGCGATGATCACGCCAAGCTGCGCAATGCCTGGCGGTTCATCAATGCCCGCACCCAGGAAATGGGACTGGACAGAATCTATAACCTATCGGGGTTGGAGCGGGGCTATCAGGCCCCGGCAGACGATCCCACCCCCATGGATGACGAATTGGCCCCGGCATTGATGTCGGGACGGCTGACGGAACTGGCGCTGGATCATCTGGGGGGTGACCCGGATGTCCATGACATCATGCCCATGAACCGTCAGACGGCGGCGGTGATGGCGGCGATGCGGGTGCTGACCGAGCCGGGCTGTTCGGTGATTGGGATTTCCGCGACCGGCAGTCATCCCTGTGTCCTCCGCGGCGCGTCCTATGCCGGGACGAAATTTATCGACACCTTGACCCTTAGCGATTTTGAACGCGCCCTGAAGGATACCGAAAACGTCCAGGTGGTGGCCCTGACCCGCCTCGCGGTGAGCTATGAAATTCTCAACATCAAGGATATCGAGCGCGTCGTCCGCCTTGCCCATGACCAAGGCGCCAAGGTGGTGGTCGATGACGCCGGTGGCGCGCGTGTCGGCCCGGCCATCTTCGGCCAACCGAAAACGCTGGAACTCGGCGTTGATGTCGGCTCTACCGGGCTGGATAAATACGGCACCGTCGGCCCCCGCATCGGCTTGTTAGGTGGGATAAAATCTATTGTCGAGAAAATCCGTGCCCTGGCGTTCGAGATCGGCGCCGAAGCGCGGCCGATGATTTATCCAGGCATTGTCCAGTCGTTGGAACAATATGACCCGGCACGGGTCGTTGAACTGGTCGACACCACCAAACAGGTCACCGGTGCGCTCAAGGCGCGGCTCGGCAACAGGGTTTCGGAAACCCCGGTCATCGGCAAGCTGGACGGCGAGGATATCATGGAAATCGCCATGGAGAGGGCCGGGTTGACGGATAACCCCGTGGTCCCCATTGAGGCCCTGGCCGGTCTGGCCATGCTGCTGCTTCGGGATTTCGGCATCATGACGGTGCATTTCGCCGGCCTGCCGCCGGGCACTTCGGCGATGCTGATTAAATTCATGCCGCCGGAAACCCTGGACCGCTTCGGCGGGCCTGAAAAATTCGCCGACGCGGTCAATCAATGCCTCGACCGTTTGGCCGACATCATCGCCTCCCCGGCGGCGATGCGAGAATTGCTGTACGGCCCGGAGGCGGATTAGCTTTTTTTCTGCGCCTTGGCCCAACTGTCGCGCAGGCCGACGGTACGGTTGAACACCGGCGCCGCGGGGGTGGCGTCAGGATCGAGGCAGAAATAGCCCTGGCGTTCGAATTGGACCGTTTCCCCCAACGCCAAATCGGCCAGTCCCGGTTCCAGCTTGCAACCGGTGAGCACCTTAAGTGAATACGGGTTGAGATCGTCGAGAAAATCGCCGTTGCCGGCGCCAGGGTCTGCCACCGTGAACAGGGGTTCGTACAGCCGCACCTCGGCGTTCAACGCATGGGCGGCGGAAACCCAATGAATGGTCCCCTTAACCTTGCGGCCGTCAGGCGCGTTACCGCCACGGGTTTCGGGGTCATAGGTGCAGCGTAGCTCGGTGACGTTGCCGTCGGCGTCTTTGATAAAATCGGTGCAAGTAATGAAAAAGGCGAACCGCAGCCGGACCTCACGGCCGGGGCCGAGGCGGAAGAACTTCTTCGGCGGGTCCTCCATGAAGTCTGAGCGTTCGATATAGATTTCCCGGGAAAACGGCACCGGTCGCGTGCCTTGGGCGTCGTCATTGGGATTGTTGACCGCCGTCAACTCTTCGCCGTCACCCTCCGGGTAATTTTCAATCACTACCTTCAGGGGGTCTAGCACCGCCATCCGGCGGCGCGCGGTTTTATTGAGGAGTTCACGCGTGCAATGGTCCAGGTACGCCGTCTCCGCCGTGCTGGCGGCCTTGGTGACGCCGATGCGGGTGCAGAAATCACGGATGGCGGCGGCGGGGATGCCGCGCCGCCGGAAACCGGAAATGGTCGCCATGCGGGGATCGTCCCAGCCGTTGACGTGGCCTGCGTCGACCAATTGGGTCAACCGGCGTTTCGACAGAACCGTATTGGTCAAGTTAAGGCGGGCGAATTCATACTGACGGGGCGTCGCCGGCACCGGCAGGTGTTCCACCAGCCAGTCATAAAGGGGGCGATGGTCCTCGAACTCCAACGTGCACAGGGAATGGGTGACGCCTTCGATGGCGTCCGATTGGCCGTGGGCAAAATCATAGGTCGGATACAGGCACCAGTCCGTGCCGGTGCGCGGATGCTCGGCACGTAAAATACGATACAGCACCGGGTCGCGCATGTTGATGTTGCCCGACGCCATGTCGATCTTGGCGCGCAGCACACGGGCGCCGTCGTCGAAGTCGCCTGCGGCCATGCGGCGGAACAGGTCCAGGTTTTCTTCGGGGGTGCGATCCCGGTGCGGGCTGGGCTTGCCCGGTTCGGTCAGGGTGCCGCGGTATTCGCGAATCTGGTCCGCCGATAGGTCATCCACGTAGGCATTGCCGTTTTCAATCAGGTATTCGGCCCAGTCATATAGCTGCTGGAAATTATCCGACGCGAAATACAGATGTTCGCCCCAATCGAAACCGAGCCAGCGGACGTCTTCCTTGATGGCGTCGATGAATTCGATTTCTTCCTTAACCGGATTGGTGTCGTCGAAGCGCAAGTGACAGCGCCCGGAAAAATCATCGGCAATGCCGAAATTCAAGCAGATCGATTTTGCGTGGCCTAGGTGGAGATAGCCATTGGGTTCGGGCGGGAACCGGGTGACGACATCCGCAATGCGGCCCTGGTTAACGTCATCGGCGACGATGTCACGGATAAAGTTACCGGCGGTCTCAATTTCGGTGTCGGTTTCCGGGGTGCTCATGCCGCTTCCGTCAAATGAGGTTTATTTGACCTTACAGGCTTTGCCGATGGCCTTAAAGGCGGCGGAGAAACCCTTCAGGGAATAGGTATCGGTGGTTTTGGTGCCGCGCGACGACGTTCCCTTGACCACCAACCGGGCGCCCCGGATCATGGCGTCGACGAGGGCTTTGTCGGTTTTCTGGTCAACGGCGAAGGCATGTCCCAGTTTGGTAAACAGCTTGAAGGTCTTGGCGCCGATGATGACGTCCGTTTCCGATGTCTTCTGGTACGTATACCCGGCCTTGAGGCTGACCACGCCGAAACTTTTTTCCGCTGGGCGGTGGGTGATCAGGATATAGGTATCGCCGCGTATTTTGTATTTGCCAGTGGCCTTTTTCGGCTGCGAGCCGATGTAGCAAACCGACTTGCCGCCGTCGGTTACCCGGTAGGCCTCCCAATCGCCGAAATTGCCCAGTGACACCTCTTTCTGGGCGTACACGGGAGCCGAGAAGGCCAGGGAAAAGGCCATCACCATCAGCGTGGCGGGGCTAATTTTGCAAAACCTTGGTTTCATGACGACATACATAATCCGGGATGCCCCACTTGCCAACCACCGGGGTCAATGGCACTGATAAAGGATGAGCTCTAACAATCCGTTAACCGTTGAGGTCACCCGCGGCGATATGGTCGAAAGCCGCCATATGGGCGCCTGCGTGGTCGTCGACGCCGATGGCGGCATCCTGCATGCCTGGGGGGATCAGGACCGCGTCGTCTATCCGCGCTCGGCGATCAAACCGTTGCAGACCTTGGTGTTGATCGAAACCGGCGCCGCCGATGCCTATCAGCTTACCGATGCGGAATTGGCGCTGGCGTCGGCGTCGCACGGGGCGACATCGGAACACGTGGACGGTATCGGGGCGTGGCTGAAAAGAATAGGCCTGGGCCCGGAAGACCTGGAATGCGGCGGCCATGACCCCACTGATGCAGACGCGGCCAAGGCGTTGTTCCGGGCCGGCAAGGAACCGGGGCGGATCCACAACAATTGTTCGGGTAAACACACTGGATTTTTGTGCACGGCGCTGCATATGGGAGAGCCGACCAAAGGCTACCTCAATCCCGGCCATCCGGTGCAGGACCGGCTGTTCGCTATGTTGGGCGAAATGGGCGGCGCCGATTTGTCGCAAGCCCCGCGTGGTGTCGACGGCTGCGGCATTCCCGTCTTCGGCATGCCGCTCAAGGCAATGGCGCAGGCCCTGGCCCGCATGGCCGATCCGAAAGGCCTTAGTGCTAATCGCGCCGCAGCGGCGAAGCGGGTATTCCAGGCGATGACGGCGCACCCGCGCCTGGTCGCCGGGCCGGGGCGTTTCGATACCCTGGCCATGGAGGCGGCAAAGGGGGCAGTTGTCATCAAAACAGGCGCGGAAGGCATGTACGCGGGCATTGTGCCGGGCTTAGGGCTCGGCATAGCGCTGAAGATCGACGACGGCGCCAAACGGGCGGCGGAAATCGCCATGGCGGCGGTGCTGAAATTGCTGGGCGTCTTGGACCCCAATTCGGAAACCCCGGTACTCAACGCCGCCGGGGATGGTGTGGGTGTGGTCCGCATGGCGGAGGATTGGCCGGGTTAAGGTGTATCTTCCCCCTCCGGCGGGGCATCCCGGAACTTTTCCATCTTCTTGCGAATTTTGGGATCACCGAAGACGTGTTCGGGGCGTTGTTCCGTCGGCCCGCCGGGGCTTATCGGTCGGCGCGGGTAATGTCCCAGCGACGTAATCCGGTCGTACATGACGATGGCGCCGGCGATGCCGACATTGACGCAAAACCGGGTCGGGATTTTAACCACAAACGCGCATTGTTCGGCCATGGCGGGACTGAGTTCACCGCGTTCCGGCCCCATCACATAGGCCGCTTGGGTGGGGTGACGAAAGCTGGGAAGCTCGATGGCGTCGTCGGTCAGCTCGACGCCGACCAGCGAACAATCCTTAGGCAGCACCAGGGAGCCGATATCGGGGAAGCTGTAAAACGGGATATGGCCGGGGGCATCGGAGGTATCGGATTTCCCCCCTTCGCCGCGTTCGTAGGTGGCGGCGACAGTGAACACAAATCCGGCGCCGAAGGCATGGGCGGTGCGGAACAGGCTGCCGACATTCATGGCCTTGGAAATGCCCTCAACCCCTATGGCGAAATAGCCGCGCATGAAATCCATCCGAAACCGCCTAGGGGACTTGGGTGATCGGCCGGAGCGGTTTTTCCGTGATCGGCAGATGCAGGAAGCCGGCCATGATGCCGAGCGCAACAGACGCGACCCACATTTGATCATAAGACCCGGTGGTATCGTAGATGTGGCCGCCCCACCAAACGCCGATGAAGCTGCCGATCTGGTGTGAAAAGAACACCACGCCGAAAAGGGTCGACATGTAGCGGATGCCGAAAATATGCGCCACCAGGCCACTGGTTAACGGCACCGTGCCAAGCCATAACACGCCCATGGCTGATGCGAACACCAGAACCGATAATTCACTCGGCGGCACTATCAAAAACACGGCGACCACCGCGGCGCGCAGGAAATAGAGGCCGGCCAACAGAATTTTCTTGGAATACCGCCCGCCCAGAACCCCGCAGGCATAGGTGCCGGCGACATTGAATAACCCGATCAACGCAATCGCCGTCGCCCCGGTGGTGGCGTCGAAGCCCAGGTCCCCAATGTAGGCAGGAAGATGCACGGCAATGAAAGCAACCTGGAACCCGCAAACAAAGAAGCCCGACGACAACAGCCAATAACTCCGGTCGCCGCCGGCTTCACGGACCGCCTCGCTCAAGGTTTGAGACGGATCGCCTTCATTGGCGTCGGCCGCATTGCCGGTCAAGGCGGTGGCCAGGGCGACCATTATCAAGGCCAACCCGGCGATATATAAAAGTGCCGTTGACCAGCCGGTGGCCTCGATCAAGCCCAGGCTGACCGGCGCCATGTAGAACTGTCCGAACGAGCCGCCAGCGGTGACGATGCCGAGCGCGACGGAGCGCTTTTCCGGGGGCACCTGCCGGGCGACGGCCCCCAACAGGACGGCAAACCCGACGCCGGCCTGTCCGATCCCGATCAACAACCCGGTGCCCATGTTAAGCCCAAACACGCCGTCGGCATTGGCCATGATATAAAGCCCGAAGGCGTAGGCGATCCCGCCCAGCGCGATCATTTTGCCGGAACCGTATTTGTCAGCCAGGGCGCCGACGATAGGCGTGCCGATTCCCCAAACGATATTCTGCAATGCCATGGCGAAGGCGAAGGCCTCACGGCCTAGCTCCAGGTCCCGGGTCATATCGGTCAGGAACAGGCCGAAATTCTGGCGGATGCCCAAACCGAGGCTGCCGATAAGGGCGGCGGAGATGGTGATGGTCCAGAAGATGCGTTTGGCGTTGGCGGTCATAGATGTGATCCTCTTTGACCCGTTTTCTATAGAGGCATCCCCGGGCTGTCCAGGAAGGCTTTTGAGTGGATTCTATCCCTTCAGCGCATCCAAACCCCGGTAAAGGTCCAGGGCTTCCGGGTTGGCCAGGGCCTCGGCGTTTTTAATTTGGCGGCCGTGGACGATGTCGCGGACCGCCAATTCGGTAATTTTCCCCGATTTCGTCCGCGGGATGTCGGTTACCGGGATGACGACCTGGGGGACATGGCGGGGCGTGCAATGGGCGCGGATTTGATCCTTGATCTTCTGGCTTAGGGCGTCGGTCAATTCCAGGCCGTCTTTCAACACCACGAACAGGACGATGCGGACATCGTTGTCCCAATCCTGGCCGATGACGATGGATTCCGTGACCTCGTCCAGCTTTTCCACCTGGCGGTAGATTTCCGCTGTGCCGATGCGCACCCCGCCCGGATTGAGCGTCGCATCGGACCGGCCATAGATAATAATGCCGCCGTGCGGGGTCATTTCGATGTAATCGCCGTGGGTCCACACATTGGGAAAAACATCGAAATAGGCGGCGTGGTAGCGGCTGCCGTCATCATCGTTCCAAAACCCGACGGGCATGGACGGGAATGCCTGGGTGCAGACCAATTCGCCCTTTTCGCCACGCAGCGGGTTGCCGTCATCATCGAAAACGTCCAGCGCCATACCCAGCATCGGTCCTTGAATCTCACCGCGCCATACCGGCTTGGTCGGATCGCCGCCGCAGAAACATCCCATAATGTCGGTGCCGCCGGAAAATGAGACCAGGTGGACGTCGCTTTTGACTTTTTCGTAGACGTAATCAAAGCTTTCCGCCACCAGCGTCGACCCGGAGGAACAGATCATCCGAACGGTGGAAAGATCATGGCTGTCCCTCGGTTCCACCCCGGCCTTGGCGATGGCGTCGATGAACTTGGCCGAGGTGCCGAAGTGGGTCATCTTCTCGGCGTCGGCAAAATCGAACAAGATGCCCGGCGACGGCGAAAACGGCGATCCGTCGTACAACAACAGCGTCGCCCCCGTCACCATCCCCGTCACCAGCCAGTTCCACATCATCCAGCCGCAGGTGGTGAAAAAAAACATCCGGTCGCCGGGGCTGATGTCGCAGTGGAGCACATGTTCCGACGCGTGTTTTAACAGCGCGCCGCCCTGGGAATGGACGATGCACTTTGGCGCGCCGGTGGTGCCGGAGGAAAACAAAATATAGAGCGGATGATCGAAGGGAAGCGGGGCGAAGGTGATGTCGCCGGGCTGAAAATCACCGGTGAAGTCGTCCAAGGTGATGGCCCCTGGGAACGATCCCAGGTCGACGGTCTCGTCGCCATAGGGGATGATCACCGTCGCCGCCAGGCCCTTCAGCTCGGCGGCAATGGCGGCGGTCTTGGCCAAACAATCGTGGCGCTTGGCGTTGTAATAATAGCCGTCGGCGGCAAACAGGACTTTTGGTTCGATCTGGCCGAACCGGTCGAGCACCCCCTGGACGCCGAAATCCGGCGAAGTTGAGGACCACACCGCGCCGAGACTGCTGGCCGCCAGCATGGCGGTGATGGCTTCCGGCATATTAGGAAGATAGCCGCAGACCCGGTCGCCGGGTTCCACGCCCAGGCGTCTCAGCGCCCGCGCCAGGACCGAGACTTTTTCATGGGTTTCGCGGAATGTGAGCCGGCGTTTGACCTTGTCTTCGCCCCAAAACACCATGGCATCGTCCTGGCTTTGGCGGCGCAGCATGTTTTCGGCAAAATTCAGACGGGCGTCGGGGAACCAGGCGGCGCCGGGCATTTTGTCGCCGTCAACGAGAACACGTTCGCCCCAGGTCTCAGCCTTGATATCGGCGAAGGCGATGACGCTTTGCCAGAATTGTTCCCGTTCCTTGACGGAAAACGCAAAGAGCGCATCGGTATCGGAGATATCGATTTGCCAGCGGCCCGACACCGCCGCCATGAAGGCGGTCACGTTGGCGCCGCGGATTTGGTCCTCCGTCGGCTGCCACAGCGGTTGGGGTACGGGTTCTGTCATTACCGCAGTATGGAATCACCGCCTTAGGGGCGCAACCTTATGCGGCGGCGTCCATAAATTTCGCCAGTTCAATATCCAACCCGGTAACGCCGCCGGCGTCGTGGGTTGCTAACGTGACCTTGACGGTGGAATAGACGTTGAACCATTCGGGATGGTGATCCATGGCGTCGGCCTTCGCCGCGACCTCGGTCATGAAGGCGAAGGCGGCGCCGAAGTCGGCGAATTTGAAGGTCTTTTCGATGGCGTCGCGGCCGTCGACCTTAGTCCAGCCGTCCAATCCCCCGACGGCGTCGTTCAGTTCTTCCGATGTCAGTTTTGTTGCCATGGGTGTCACATAGGTGCGCCGGGCTGCGGGGTCAAGTATGCTGTTGATATGAGCGACGGCCATTCCCCGAGCCTGGACGATATTAACGTCATCGCCAAGGCCGCGCTTAAGACCCTGCCGGTTGAACTTGGCTGCCATGTCGTCGACGTGGTCATCCGCATCGCCGAATTTCCCGACGCCGACATCGAACGGGAGATGGGCTTGCAAAGCCCCTATGACCTGTTGGGGCTGTATCAGGGCGTATCGCTCGACCGCAAAAGCGTCGCCTTCGCGGATCAGGACGTCGATATGATCTTCCTTTATCGGGGCCCGATCCTGCAATATTGCGCCGATACGGGAGAGGATTTCCGCCACGTCGTCCGCCACGTGCTGATCCACGAAGTCGGCCACCACTTTGGCCTGTCGGACGCCGACATGGATCGGATCGAACGCCAATATTAAAGGGGATGTGTTTAAAAGCCCGATCTGTTGATAATCGGGGATTGGCATGCTTTCCTAGGACCTGATGTAGGGTATTGATTGTATTGGCATGCCTGATCGTCGCAAAAAACCGCCCCGTCCGGAGGCGGAAGGGGTCCTAAAGGGTTACAACCCAGAGGAATACTATTGCGAGATGATCGGGCGGCGTGACTTGGGGCACACCAAGCGCATTTGCCAACGGCTGGAACGGCTTGACCTGGCGGCGCTGCGCCGCCGGTCGCGAGACGCGGGGCGTAAACTCTTTAATCTCGGCATCACGTTTACGGTCTATACTGACCGCAATGCCATCGACCGTATCCTGCCGTTCGACGTCATTCCGCGGGTGCTCTCGGTAAAGGACTGGCAGCAGATCGAATCCGGTGTGCGCCAGCGGATTGCCGCGATCAACCTGTTCTTGCATGATATCTATCACGACCAAAAGATATTGAAAGACGGTGTAGTGCCGGCGGACCTGGTGCTTGGCAACGCCAACTACCGGCCCGAGATGCAAGGCTTTACACCGCTCCAGGGAATACGTTCACCTTTGCGGCACTGATATCGTCCGCGACCACAAAGGCCGTTTTCAGGTCCTGGAAGATAATGCACGCAAACCATCCATCGCCTGGCGCTTCCACGTGCTCACTGGTTCTGGTGAACCTTGTGTCTGGCCGCTATCTCCTGGATCGTCCTGTCACCACGCAGCGCCTCAAGCGCGACCTTGGCCTTAAAATCCGGCGTAAACCGGCGTCGTATCGTCATTTTCATATTCCTCCATCAAATGGTGGAATACACCTTAAACAATTGTCCGATTTTCTGGGACCACCTCAAATTGAGACCTTTCATTTCAACCTCCAAGGACTAAATTTATTAGGTTTTCCGCTTTCCTAATGATCCATTGGTAGATGTTTTTGCAGAAAGAAGATTTGACATAGGTTAAGTTGATAAAAAAATGAACCGCGCTTTGAACTGATTGGTCTGGATAACAAAATAAAATTTTGATAGAATTCATTTATCAAAATTTTATAGGATGTATCTATCAGAATGCACCTATAATAGGATTTGTGTCGGATTATCGGGGTAGCGATGTTTTTCAGGCAACTTCAGTATCTTCTCGCCTTGTCGAAAGAAGAGCATTTCGGACGGGCGGCGGAGCGCTGCAATGTCTCGCAACCGAGTTTGTCGACCGCTATCAAGCAGTTGGAGTTGGCCCTCGGTGGACCCGTGGTCAGGCGTGGGCGCCGCTTCTTAGGATTCACCGAAGAAGGCCATCGCGTCATTGAGTGGGCCGAGCGTATCATTTCCCAGCGCGATGCAATGCTGATCGAACTGTCCGGCATGCGTGAAAACTTTCAGGGTCAATTGCGTCTCGGTGCGATGCCAAACAGTTCGCCAATTTTGCCGCTTTTCAGCCATCTTATCTCTAAAAAACACCCCGGTGTTAAAGTCGATATCCATTTTCTCGGAATTGAACAAACAAAGATCGGACTCAATAACTTCTCCCTAGACGTCGGCATCACCTATCTGAACCATGCTGAACTAACCGGCTTGAACACCCTGCCCATCTACGACGAGGTTCTTAGCCTTCTGGTCCCCAACACGAAGGAATACAAAGGCCTTACGACCATTTCTTGGAAAGATGCTGCCGAACTGCCACTGTGTCTCCTGGACAAAAAAATGCACGAGCGCAAGATCGTCGACGAGGCCTTCGCCAGGGTGGGCGTCGAGCCCAGGCTCACCGTCACCGTGTCGGATTCCATCCTTAATTTGATTTTCCACGTCATGTTTGCGGAGCAGGTAACCGTAATCCCCAAGCATTTTATCCGTATGCCGGGGCAGTTTCCCGGGGTCAGAATCTTAGACCTAGTCGAGCCGGAGGTCAGCCAGGAGGTCGGGCTGGTGTGGTCGCCCAGCGAGCCGATGATGCCGCTGGCCGGCGTAATGGTTTCGATCGTCAAGGAACTCAAGGATTCGGGCGAACTGGAAAGACGCCTGGGCGACCTGTCGGCACCTTAGGAGGCGTGGCGCCTGCGGCGTCGCAGAACCGCGACCACCATCCCCCATATACCCACTAGCATTGGCACCGCCACAAGGTTTATCAGAGTCAGCCGGCGGCCCAGGCTGTCGACCTCGTTCCGTATTTGCCTGCGCACGGAACGAAGCTCTTTGCGGGCTGGCAGCAGTTCCATGCGGAATTTCTTCAAATCATTCTTGATCCGCTTGGCCAGCGGGCCGCTTTTCCCCGCACCGGCCGTTTCCAAATACCGAGAAATCTGGCCTTCGATTTCGGAAACTCGCCCGGCCAGCACCGCTTCATGTTCCCGGTATTTCCGTTCCGCGGCCTGGAACAGTTTGCCGACACGGGTGAACGGCCGTTTAAGTTTGCCCCGCGAACGGATGGAGATGAGCGCCTCGTCGCCGCTGGCGTATTCGATGATGTTCAGCAGAAAAGCGAGGTTGTCATTTAGCGGCCGCACAACCACATGTCCGCCGACATTCGATTGTTGCAGAGAAAAGGGATCGAACAGCCAATCAATGTCGGCAATTACGAACACCGGCGCTCCCGGCCCGGTGGATTGCCTTAAATGGCCTGTCGTTTTGGCGCCCTTGGGCGGTGAGGCGAAGGCACTGTCATAAGGGCCAAAAAGCTGGGCGGCGATGATGCGGCGGCGGCGGTCGGGTTCGAAGGCTTGCGCTAGTTCACGCGGGGTCTTGTCTGTGAAATTTTTCAGCGCCAAGGTCCCGCTGTTTTCCGTGGTCGTGATCAACGCCGTGCCGCGCCCGTTTTGAAGCAACTCCAAGGCTCCCGCCTCAACCATGAAGACCTCGTTTAAATCCGCCGTCGCTGGATGGAATTCCGACAGGCCCTTCTTGGAAACCCGCATCCAAAAGGGAAAGCTCATCCGGCCGTGGCTTTTTTCGGCAACCACGGAGGCTAATTCACCATCGCCAACAACGGATTCTCCCAAGTATCTAACGCCGTATTTTTGCAGGATATCGGAAATATCATTGATGTCGTTTGAAGGTGACGGATTAACGGTATTGCTGGCTCGGTTGAAACGAAGATAGGGATCCATCATGACGATCAGTCCGCCTCCCTTCATCACAAACTGGTCGATGGCGTAAAGCATTTCCCGCCTGAGAATGGTCGCATCAATCAGCACCAAGACATCCAGTCCATCGGGAAGGGTATCCTTGAAATGGGGAATGACAGCTAAGTCATAGGCGCGCTTGAGCTCGGCCATGAACGACATGCCCTCCCGGTTGCCGGTCGCAGCCGTTGACGGGATAAGGGGGCTCAAGATGCCAATTTTTGGGGTCCGGGTGCGGACCAGCCCATTCAACCCCAAGGCCATATCGTATTCGAGGTGCCGGTCGCGCCGGATGTCCAGGTAAGGAACGGTTCCGACCCGCCCGCCTTGTTGAAAGGTCATGCCGAGATAAAAATGATCGCCTGACGACATGGGAATGCGTTTGATGCCGAACCCCTGCGCTTTCAGTTCCTCGTCTGTATCGGGCAAGGGGTCGACGACTCGCACCGACAACCGGCCGCCTGAGCGGGTGGCCAGCGTATCCAGAAGGTTCCTGGCGCGCCGGGCGTGGGATTTGATCTGCGTCGGAACGCTGGGTTCATGGGCGCTCCAATAAAAGGTGATTTCGGTGTTCGCCGGTAATTTTCCGAGTATGTCAAGAGTACCCTGGTGAGGGGTGAATTCGCTTTCCGCCGTTAGGTCCAGGCCCCCAGGGACGCGGGCGGACAAGGGAATCAATAGCACAAGAACGCCGGCGCCTAGCAAAATTCTGGCCCATACCCCGGCCGCCCCAGCCGTGGCGGAGGAACTTTGGTAACGTGAGCGGATGATTACACCGGTGCCGGCGAGGGCGGCTGCCGTTACGGAGACGGCATAAAAAATTCCGGGGAAATCGATCAGGCCCCTGGCTAGCCGAACAAGCCAAGTCTTGGGGCTGTAAAGGGCTAGGACCTCGATGGCCGTGGGTGATATCTGGCCATGAAGCAGGCGCCCGAACACATCCCAACCAAAAAGCAGCAGTACAAAAAGAAATCCCAGGCTGATGACAAAGGCGCCGACCTGATCCCGTGATAGGGCGGCGGCGAACAACGAAACCGCGTAATAGACCGCGAGCAAGAGCGCGGACGCGAGATATCCCGCGAATAACACGCCAGGATCAGGCTCGCCCAGGTAATAGGCGCTAGCCGCCAAGGGCAAGGTGAACAGAAGCGTAACCAACAAAACCACATACCCGGACAAGAACTTGCCGGTCACGACCGCGCCCAGCCTGACGGGAAGCGTCATCGTCAATTCGACGCTGCGGTCGTTGTGCTCATCAATCCAGGACCGCATCGCCAGGGCGGGCACCAGGATCAAGGACACCCACGGCAAGAACGTCAGCATGGGCCGGATCGAGGCCTCGTCGGTGGCGTAGAAATCGGCAATCAGGAAGACGCAGGCAGACAACGCCAGCAAAAAACCCAGTTGAAAGAGGTAGCTCAAGGGCGC
>Ga0066376_10002044_pt1 | contig 19076 bp, 12 predicted proteins | sample Knorr_S15_td_Bot_FD_77009 | JGI IMG/M metagenome (GOLD analysis project Ga0066376, IMG submission 77009) | Marine microbial communities from Southern Atlantic Ocean transect - Knorr_S15_td_Bottom_ad_5009_LV_A | ecosystem: Environmental > Aquatic > Marine > Oceanic | place: Southern Atlantic... | reverse complement strand
CTGGCCGAAATGCATGGAATGATCCCTGGCAATCCCGATGGGTCCGCTCCACCGATGAGAGAATCTCAGGCCGGCCCGCTGGGGGAAGACCGTGCAAAAATACGAGGCAATGGCTTCAAATCTTGCAGGATCGTCCCGGCCGGTGAATGACTTCGGTTCATTCAAGAAGTAACCAGGGGCACCGCCTCCGATCATGATCCGATTGTCAGACGTCAACCGATAGTAATGAAAGAAGTTTTCCACGCCGGATAATCCCTGGCGCCTCGCCCAGCCTATGGAGGCCATCTGCGCCGCGCTCAGGGGCTCGGTGGCCAGTGCATATTCCCAGACCGGCGCCATCAGGGTCCGTCTATTATTTGCTATGAGGTTGGGAAAAGTGTTGGTGGCGAGGAAGACTTTCCTGGCTCGAATCTCTCCGCCCGCGGAGCGAAGCAACAGCTCTGTTCCAGCGCCAGCGGTCGCCAATTCGGTTAGCGGAGTGTTCTCGTAAAGACGGACGCCGAGTCCGCACGCCACCTCTCGAAGACCATCGACCAGTCGGCCGGGATGCAATACGCCCAGGCGGCCCACCTTGGTCCAATGTCCGGCCAGAAAGGCAGAAGAAGCCACTTCTTTCTGCACTGCTTCCCGGTCCAGCCATGTTGAGTCCGCGCCGCTCTTCTGGTCGGCCTCATACAGGGCACGGAGTGCATCCACATGATGGGGTTGGATGGCCATGTGCAGAAAACCGGTGGGCTCGAAATCAACGTTCATATCGTAGCGTTCGAAGGTATCGAGAAAGCCCCGGGCGTTGTCGCGGCCGAGGCTCTCCATAGTCGGTTCGTTCTCAGGTAGTCCCAGCTGACGGTCGGTCTGGTATTGGGTAAGGGTGTCGCTAACAAATCCCCCGTTCCGGCCCGATGCCCCAACTCCCACTGAACCGGATTCTATCACGATCACGTCAAGATCGGGATGGGCTTCCTTGGCAAGAATGGAAGCCCATAACCCGGTAAATCCCGCGCCCACAATGGCCAATTCGGTCTCCACGTTTCCGGAAAGGGAGGAGGCTACTTTGGGGCGGTCCGGCCGGTCCAACCACATGGGCATGTGTTTGGATCCATCCAGCGCTTCTTTCAGGTCGGGGTGCATATACGTAGACGTCCTTTTGTAACTGTTGTTCTGGTGTTTGCATAGTTTCCGTCGTACAAGCGGATCCGCAAAACCTTCGCCTGTGGCCTAATCTGATCGGCTCCTTGTTGCCGCCAGCAAGTTAGTTCTTTTCCATGGGAATGTCAATTACCGCCGAATTCTCATGCTGAAATGCGATAGATCCGTTGGGACATAAAATGTCCCCGAACCGTCATCCCCGCTGACTTTAAGCGGGAACCTCATAGTGCTCGAAGTCGCCCCGAAGGGGAACTTCCATCCAGCCTATCCTAGCTATGGATCCCCGCTTAAAGCCTGCGGGGATGACCCCCTTTTTAGCTTTTGTCGTGGACTATGATATGACACTGTATTTGCGAATCGGGGCACTTAGGCCTACAATGGTGGCAGAAGGTAACCGACGGTTTGGGGGTGGCCGGTCCAGCCGATGTCGATTTCCAGAGCTTCGATCATGATGACACCTTCGATAGATCTGTCAGGCCGTGAGAAGGTGAGGCCGAGTTCGTTGTCTCCCTGGAAAGGCGGGCATATGGACAGGTCGATTTCGTAGGCGATGTGCGGGGGAATGTGCATTCCGGGACATCGGCGTTCGGCTGCAACGTGGATGTTGGTTTTGCGGCGTTCAATGATTGCGTCTACGGGGATAGGAGCATCGTTAATATCCAGATCGAGCCCCTCGGAATCGTGGAGATTGTAGACGCGGAAGCGGAGTCGGCCATCGAGGGGTTGGCCGTTGCGTCCGTCTGCCATTCGGAATGGGATGGCCGCTCTCATGTTATCGTATCGCGTGATACGAACCGTTCGCCGGGTTTGGTCCCCTCCGGAGTGCGATCGGTCGCGCCGCCAGATCGGAAGAAAGAAATAGGAAGCTTTTTTCTCACTACGATCAGAAGCTGGTTCGGTGGCCACGTCGTGCGTCTGACAAACCCAGTCGGGATTGTCGATCGTTTCGCAGCAGAAGTTGAAAGAGTAGATGCCGTCGGCGCCCCACGAGTGGTAGTTCTTCATCAGGCCACGGATATGTTCTTCAGAGAAGAAGACACGCCGGTTGAAGTTGACCGGGTTGGTGGCATAGCCATTGATTGCGCGATGATCGACCCACTCGGCAGCGAACGGGTTCAGACATGGATATACGCCGCATTCGGTTCCCTCGCATAGTGCGGCGAAGTCTTCAACGTGGGTTCCATAGTCGAGCCACATGAAATCCGATGGCGCTACATAGTCGATCCAGCCGGCCTTGATCCAGGCAGCGGGATCCAGACCCAGTCCGGGGGACTCGACAAGAGCTGGGGGTGTTCGCACGCCGAGGATAAAGGGGTTACGTCCGCGTTCCAGGGCGACACGATCCAGCATTTTCCGTATCCGACCAACGAAGTCCGTCAGGATGCCGCAGTTTGCCTCTGCCCGGTCCGGCGCGAAGTAACGGCACGACCGCATGAAGTCGAGTTCGAGCCCGTCGATGTCGTATTTCTCGGCGAGTTCGGTGAAGATTGCCAGCCGGTGGGACCGCACGCCTTCGTGTGCATAGTCCATTGCAACGTCAGGCGTCCCATCGGGCTGTTGGATTCGCCATTCGGGATGGTCTCGCATGAACTGCGGCGTCAGGAAATCGTAGAGACCACTTGAGTGGTGGACATCGGACATGCGTACGGAGGCGAGAACGCGTTTATCGCGTTTGTGAACCTGGTTGGTGACGACACGAAGAATGTCGGTCCCGGAATCGCGAAATTCGTCCAGGATCTTTTTGTAGTGCAGCTGGGATTGCGCCGGTGCGACATCCAGCCTTGTGAAGTCGCGTTCACCAACGGCCGTCTCGTGGTGCGTTTTGTCGGGCCGTGCGGTACAGAATGCGAAGATGTCTACGTGGCAATCCTGGATGAAGAAGTCGACCCAATCCCGGACAGCCTGCTCTGCGCCTCCAATGGGACAGCTATGGATCATCTGGATGCCGTCGTCGTTGCAGATGAGGAGTGGGGTTTTCATTGGGTCTTTCTGCTCCAGAGGCGAAGGGCGCGTTTTCTAACCTGCCGATCCAGTTTGGTGTTGCCTGCAAGGTATACATCGCCCATGCTGCCTTTGCCACGCGATTGGAGGATCGTGTAATGTCCTAGTATATTTCCTAATGTCCAACGGTCATCGCCTGATCCCTACGCTGCGCTCACCGATCAGGCGATTCTGGCAGTGGTTAAGCAGATTCTCATTGGACCTACGAGGATGGTGTCTCCTGGGATTCGAGGTCCAACCGTCGCGGAGGTAAACGCACATATTCCCGTTTTGATGCCTTTTTCTGCTTCTGGAGATCATCGCAGATTGATTCGAGATTATAATTTAACTTTCCTACACGCTTCACACTTCACACTTCACTTGTTTTAAATCCCCTTCGGCGCCCTCGCCACCGTCGCTTCCCGCGCCAATAGTTTCGCATGCGCCTTTTTAAACGATGAACTCCGGTCGTCTTCTATTATTTCCAAATGGACGCCTCGCTCGAATCCGGGGAGATTGCCCTTATAGAATTCCGGCTGATAGATGTTTTCAGATGTGAATTCCCACACCCGTGTTTTCTTACCTACGCCGGGCCATACAACCCGCAAGATACGTTTCTTCGCTCTGTAGCGATCGCCGGAAGTGGGTTCATCCGGATCGACCCTATATTTTTCAATGGCCTTCAGGTCGACCTCTACGCCCAGACCCGGTTTGTCCGGCACCGGCATATAGCCGTCAACCACATTGATCCGTTTCTTCAAGAGGTCGGTCTTCCAGAGTTCGTGACATGTGATATACGGCAGTTGTGCATGGGACAACACCGAACCGATATGAGCCGCAAAAGTGGTCGTCATGCCGCTGCCGACCATTTGGAGCCAGAAGGGTTTGTTGAGCGCCGCACACATGATCGCCTGACGTGTGGTGCCCGAGGCCCCGCCGCCAACCACGAAACCATCACTCACCTGATCCACCCACAATTCCTCCCGAAAATGGTCGACAATGGGCTTCTGGATGCGTTCCCGTAACATCTGAGCCCCTTTTCTATCTTTAAACAGATAGTAAGGGCTTTCATATATGCCTACATTAATCCGCTGATCAAGCTGTGTCAGGATCTGTTCCGCTCTAGCCTGGGTGAGCAGAAATCCGTTAAAGTCCACATCAAACTTATAATCGGCCGGTACGACTTCACTCACGGTATCTATCTGTTCGAGAATATCCCACCAGGGGCGGGCTTTCATTTTAAAGGAAGTATATCCGCGCTTAAGAGATTCTTTGGCCTCTTTAACCCAATTTTCGGGCGACATATCAATATCCCACCAGGAAAGCGGGCAGCGATCTCTTAGCTTATTGCCCAACAACACATGGATTGGCACCCCGGCGTCTTGACCGCACAGATCGAATACCGCCACCTGCGGACCAAAACCAATGTCGTCATTCCATAGAAGCGACCAGGGATTTTTACCGATCAACCCCTCCGTGTCACTGGCGCCATGCCCGTCGGTGATGCTCACCATCCCGTTATCCGTTTCCAACCGATACACCCAGACCCGTTCATTATGCGTATTCGCCCGTGCCATGGCATGATCAACATGTTTGGCATAAAAAGGAATGTTGAGCGCAATACGTTCTGCATGTGTTATTTTCATGTCGTACTCTCCATCCAATTAGTGAATTGCGATTGGTGATTGGTGATTGAAAACCTTATTGTTTTCAGTCAGTTATATAAATTCATACATGACCTTTCATTTCACAATTGGTATTATTATGGATCCTCGCTTAAAACTTGCGGGGATGACCGATCTATGACTTGATTATACCAATCAAAGTGATTATGTCATTCTCAGAATGAAACCCCCTGATCCCTAATCCCTATTCCCTATTCCCTACAGTTTCATCTTTGTCGCCATTTTCTCCGCCACCCAGTTGATGGCTTCGTTGATCATCACCCGACCTTTATGCGCCATAGCCAGGTCGCGGGATTCGGCGAAGGCCGCCGGGTCTTCTTTGGCATAGCTCTCGCTTTTTATCTTTAGATCCGCTTTCTCATAATCGACTTCTTCCCAATGTGCATTTTCAGGGAATGCGGCATAACCGAACGATGTTTCGAATTCAGCCGCATGGGCGACCCCTTTGCCGGAGTCGACGATGCGGTCCATATATTCTTTGGAATAGGCCTCCCAGTAGCAACAGAACTCGATATCAATACCCAGCTTTTCATTGAAATCCGCCATCTCATGACGCAACGGGCCGTTACCGGCGTGTCCATTGACGATCAGGATATGTTCAATGCCGTGCCGTTTCAAACTATCGCAAATGTCGTAAACAACGGCGATAAATGTTTCAGGCTTGAGGGTCAACGATCCCGGAAAGTCCATCCAATGTTCGGATAGTCCGACCGGCACCGGCGGCGTGACCAGAACATGAGGATACAGGTCGATTGCTGCATGGTAAGCGATATGGAGGGCACTTGCCGTGTCGTGTTCCATGGCTAGATATTCATTATGCTGTTCCGTACTTCCAGTGGGTATGATGGCCCCTTTAAAATGGCCTGCTGACATGGCTTCTCTTGCCATCCTGCGTGTCAGCTTCCAGAGTCTCACTTCACCTATTTTCACATGGCCTCCTTAGATTGTTATATCGTGTGGTATTCGAAATACTAATTTGGGCTGAATGATGGATGAGTATAAACTAACAGAATGAAAATGCAACAGATGATTTAAGAAACAGTCAATAAAGCCGCTAAGGTCGGGTTTATCATTGGTCTCATGGATAAAACCTTGCGCCTGAAATCGGGGTTTTATATACTCGGTAGACATCATGTCCATACTGATTTTCACATAATCAACTTTACGCTCAAAGGAATAAGTATATTATGGCTCAAATTGAACTTTGGATCACGGCCTTCAGAGATGCATTATGGAGCCCGTATTTTCTGGTTATTTTACTGGTCGGCACCGGTCTGCTCATGACCATCCGTTTACGATTTATACAGGCTCGAAAATTGGGTCATTCCTTTAATCTGACCCGAGGTATTTATGACCATCCTGATGATCCCGGCGAGGTTACTCACTTTCAGGCCTTGAGCGCCGCTTTGTCGTCGACGGTCGGCACCGGTAACATAGCCGGGGTAGCGACCGCCATCGCAGCAGGCGGTCCTGGGGCTATCTTCTGGATGTGGATTACCGGTCTGTTCGGTATGGCTACTAAAATGGGAGAATGTACGCTTGCCATAAAATATAGAGAAATCAGGCCTGACGGGGTTGTTCGCGGCGGTCCCATGTACTACATCCTCAAAGGCTTGGGGGAGTCAAAAAACCAACTGGTCGCCAGTCTTGCAAGTCCCTTTGCCTATTTCTTTGCCTTCTGTATGACCCTCGCCCCTATGATCGCGGGTAATATGACCCAGGCTAACTCAGCGGCGGATGTCCTGGAGGCCAATTTCGGGATTCCGCCCCTGGCTACCGGGCTTGTGATGGCCTCATTGATCGGTATTGTTTTACTCGGTGGTATTAAACGTATCGGAGGCGTAGCCGGCAGGTTGGTCCCCTTCATGGTGGTGGTATATGCCATCGGGGTTCTCACTTTGCTGTTCATGTATATCGACGCATTGCCTTCTGTTATACAATTAATATTTACATCTGCTTTTAATCCACAGGCCGCCATAGGTGGTTTTGCCGGCGCCTCCGTTTCCGATGCGATCTCCTTTGGCGCGTCGCGCGGGGTCTTTTCCAACGAAGCCGGCCTGGGGTCCGCCCCGATCGCGCATGCCGCGGCTAAAACCAATGAGCCCGTTCGTGAAGGCCTCGTGGCCATGATGGAACCCTTGATCGATACCTTATGCATCAACACCATGACCGCTTTCGCCATTCTGGTGACCGGCGCCTGGACTACAGGTGAGAGCGGTGCTGAGTTAACCTCTATTGCCTTTGGACGCGGCATGCCGGGCGTGGGCGGTATCTTAGTCGCTATTGCCATAACCATGTTTGCCTTTTCAACGACCCTAACACAGGGGTATTACGGCAACCGTGCCGTTGATTTCTTATGGGGGGAAAAAGCGGCCTCCATCTACAGATGGATCTTCGTCGGCATGCATGTTGTAGGCGCAGTGATTACCTTGCAACTGGTGTGGACCCTCGCTGACATAGCGAATGGCCTGTTGGCCCTGCCCAATCTGCTCACCCTGATCATAATGAGCGGCAGCATCGCACTATTGGTAAAGGAATATTTCTCTCGTCCACAGATACCATATGCCGAATTAAAAAAACAGGAAGAAACGGCAGGAAGTAATGGATAAAATATTTGCGATATCGGGTGCAATATCAGCCCTTATCGGGGTAGCTGCCGGCGCATTCGGCGCCCACGCGCTTAAAGACCGGTTGTCTGATGATATGCTGGCCGTTTTCGAAGTCGGTATAAAGTATCAGATGTATCACGCTTTCGGTCTCCTCGCGGTAGCCTGGGCATTGTCCCGATGGCCGGAAGGGGTCTCTCCTCTGGCCGGCTGGTTTTTTATCCTGGGTACGGTCCTCTTCTCAGGTAGTCTCTATGCACTCAGCCTGAGCGGCATCCGATGGCTCGGCGCCATCACGCCCCTGGGCGGTTTGGCTTTTATCCTTGGATGGGCGATGTTGGCGTGGGGAATTTATCGGGCTTAGGATATGGTCAAGGTGAAGGATGCGAAATTTAGGAAACAACGAAATAACGAAACTCTCAGAAGATAACCTGATTCACTGATTCGTTGTTTCGTTGTTTCGCTTCATCAGGAGAAACCGTTCTATGCGCATTGTGACGGGAGCTATTGTTCATGAGACAAGTACCTTCACGCCTGTTCCTACTACGAAGGCCAGTTTTTATGCGCGTTTAGGGGTTTTGAGTCCTGATGAGATCATCACTAAGCTGCGTGGCGTAAACACGCCTACAGGTGGTTTCATAGAAGGGGCAGATGTACACGGATTCGAATTGATTCCTACCATTATGGCGGATGCGTATCCAAGTGGTCCGGCCACGCGCGACGTATTTGATGCTATTCTTGAAGAGTTGTTGGAAGGGATTCGAAATGCCGGTGACATCGATGGCGTGTTGCTTGAATTGCACGGATCCATGGTGATTGAAAACCTGGATGACGGCGAGGGATATATCCTGTCTGCCGTTCGGGATCTGGTCGGACCGAATACACCGGTTGTTGCCCAATTGGATATTCACTCCAACGTTTCCCATCAGATGGTCGAGATGGCGGACGTTTTGATCGGCAGAGAGTCTTATCCAGAGGTTGATATGGCTCCACGGGGGCGAGAATGTGCCGATGTGCTCGTCCGAATCATCCGGGAGGGTCTGAGACCAACGATGGCACTGCATCAGATCCCTATGATGTGGGGGATGAATCAGGTGACAGCCCATTCTCCCATGAAAGAAGCCATCGAAGAGCTGCATCGGATTGAATCGTTGCCCGGTGTCGTTTGTGGATCGATAGCCACCTGCTTTCCCCTGGCCGATGTCCCTGATCTGGGTGCATCCGTTTATATCGTTACAGAAAACGATCAGGCCTTAGCCCAACAATACGCCGATGAATTAGGCGCCTGGCTGTTTCACCGAAAAGCATCCTGGCATTTTCATATGCTGTCTACCAGAGAAGCATTGGCAACGATTCATACAGATGAGAAAATGCCCGTCATATTCGCCGACCGGGATGATAATACCGGCGGCGGATCGCCTGGGGACAGCACGGGGATGCTCAAAACCTTTATTGAGGCTGAACTGGAAGACGCCTGTATCCTGTATATTGTAGATACGGAAGCGGTAAATCAGTGTATGGAAGCAGGCATCGGCGCAACTATTACCGTGGAAGTCGGGGGAAAATCATCTCCATTACAAGGGCATCCCATCTCCATGACCGTAGAGATCATGGCATTATCGGATGGTCGTTTCCGGTACCACGGTCCGATGCTGGATGGTCTGGAAGGGGATATGGGCCCCTCAGCACATATTCGAGAGGAAGGGATACACGTTCTGCTCGTCAGCGAACGAGAACAACCGTTCGACACCGCTTTTTCGGAGACCCTTGGATTAGATCCCCGTCAGATGCGATACATCGGCGTTAAATCTTCCGCCCATTTTCGAGCCGGTTTCGAATCCTGGGCCGGTGCTATCCATGTAGTGACCGAGCCCGGTGTCCATGATGCGTCGCATGTATCGTTTCATCGCCTGAGCCGAAAGATTTATCCCATCGATGACCTATAAAATAAGCGATGCATGCATCAAGATACACGTTTCAACTTTCACCCGTTCAACTTTCAAATAGGAATTCTAATCCCCGGAGGCTCTTATGAACCGACGAACCTTCCTTACGTCAACCGGTGCGGCGGCATTGGCTTTACCAGCGTTAAGCCATCTATCGGAAGCAGCCCCACAGTCCCTTTCTCCCCCCGATATTTCTAAAAGTTTTGAACCCTGGCTTGATATCAAGCTCGATGCATTTACATGGAATGTAGAACAATTGTCTGCTCGGGCAGGTAATCGGCCGGTGATGGCCGTATTAAAAGATAATGCCTACGGACATGGTCTTGTCGGTGTAGCCAGCCATCTGGATACCGTGCCACAGGTTAACAGTTTCGCCGTGGTAAAAATACAGGAGGCTATTGATATTAAAAACAGCAGTGCCCGGAAGCCGGTGGTTCTGCTTGGTCCGACGACAGATGAAGAGCTGGAATATGTCGTCGCGCACGATATTATCCCTTCTGTCTATCATGACAGAAGCCGGTTCATGCAATCCCTATCAGTAAAGTATCAGAAAAAAATAAAAACACACCTCTATTTAGATACCGGCATGGGGCGCGTGGGGGTGCCGTATTATCAAGCCATGCCCGTGATCGAGGCTCTGGCCGGCCAGAACGGCATCGTCTTCGACGGCGTGCTGACCGAACTTATGGAAATAGATGAATACGATATCGAACAGGTACAACATCTTAATGAGGTATATGAACAGGCTCGCAGCAAGGGTATCAACCTGGGCATGCGCCATGCCGCATCGAGCGGCGGTATTTTCCATGTCCCTGAGGCCTATCTGGATATGGTGCGGCCAGGGATCAGTCTGTATGGATGCTATCCCACCGACCGCTCAACAAAAACGCGGGATATTCCGCTCAAGTCCACCTTTGATTTTAAGACGCGGGTGATGTATGTAAAACAACTCCGTGCTGGTGATTCATTGCAATACGGCAGACATTATGTCGCAGAAAAGCCGATCTGGATCGCGACCCTGCCGGTCGGACATTCTGATGGATGGCCAAGAACCACCGTCGGTAATTGCGAAGTTTTGATTAAAGGGCGGAGATATCCCCTCGTGGCTTCTTTGTCCGCCAATCATTGTCTGGTGGAAATAGGGGATGAGCCGACGGTAAGCATGGGAGACGAAGTGCTGCTCATTGGAGAATCCGGTGGCGAGACCATAGAAGCACACACCGTTGCCGAGCAAAGCGGTGTGGGAGTATATACATTGACAATGCATCTTAACCCCTGGTTGCCAAGGAGATATGTCGGCTGATGCCCGGCATCAGTGTGTTTTGTGCTTTGTACTTTGTTTCCCCAGAACGAAGCACAAAACACAAAGTACAAAGTACCTGTTATGACCAAGAATCAACCCGACTCAAATGTCACAGGCGTATGGTACGATCATCAAACCTTGATGCGTGATGTCAACATACTTCTGGCAGTCTATGATCAGGCCGCACAGGGTGTGCTTGATCTGGCTGCGACTGAAGGCTATTTCGAGGGGATAGATCCGGATCTCCTGAAATGGCCGCCGGGACAAACGCCGGAAGGGCCAATAGGGTTGGAAGGACTCGCCTACAGGGCGCAACTGGTCGGTGCGATATATAAAGGGGTGCCCGGGCTGAGAGATCAACGTTTAGCCGATGCCCATGAACAATTTACGGCGGTAGCCCCTGCCTACCATGAAGCCACGCAAATTTATTCTCAGATCCATCAGCAATTTTCAGATCAGGATGTCGAATCCTCGCAGGACTTCTTGACCTATTACCAGACCATTTATGTAGAAGTTCTACGCGCGAGTCACCTCTTCACGCCGGATGAGGGGGAGGCCGCTGTGGCGGGTGCCCGGTTATCCCGACTTCCTTTGTCGCATGCGCAACCTGTAGCTGAGAAGCTGAAGGCGACGATAGATAACGATGATCCTCAATGGGATACCGTGTATCATTATACCATTGGTGGAGAAAAGATGCTGGGGGCTTTACGGGATATTTTTCGAAATATAGCCCGTAGAACTCTGGATTATCTGGCCGCCGGTGAACTGATAGCGGTTCACTACAATACCTATACCAATCTGGCCTGGTTCGGCACAGCCATATGGCGCATACTCAGTGCGGCGGAATACCACCTGGAAGTGTGCCGTCGATATGTATCGGAAAACATGGTTCAACACCAACTTGATGGGCTTAAAGACCGCCTGTTGCTCGGCCAGAGTATGATGGTAGAGTTCTTCCAGGCCCACCAGGAAAACCCGGGCAACCTCAAACCGACCGGCTACTGGTATGGCCATCATTATACGGCCCTTACGCGAGATATGATCGACCTGGCCATGGAGGTGATTGATCAGAGCAACCACCTGGTCCAGAAATTCCAGCAACATATGGGCGACACATCGGATAAAGATCCTGCGATGCAGACCATTATAAAAACCATGCAGATCATGCAGACGCCCGAATTATTTACCCGTACGGCCCGAGGGCGATTTATGGAATATCCTCATGTAGGCCGCAATGGACGATATTCCAATGTCCAGAGAGCCATTAAATTGGCTAGATGGATAGGGGCTTCATGGCGATATGTGCGGCACAAGCAGATCATTGAAGAAGAGGGGCTATCAGAAAAGGAAATACTGGCGGCTGCCTGGGATAACAGTCTCCACTGGGCAGAAAAAACGCTGAGAATCTTTGGTATTGAGGTTCAGATAAAAATCGATCCGCTGTTTAAGGCTATGGCTCAAACCTTACAACTCGCCCATGGCAGGTACAAAATACTATTTTTCCCCTCCCATCAGAGTGTTTTTGATCATCCGGTCATGTACCATGTGCTGCAAACCCCGGAATTTCTGGACGCGATGGGGTGGGACGACACGCGTCCCTGTACCATTCTTTCCCGCTCGGGTTTAACAGAATACGTCGAGATCAGAATGGGGTCCTGGAATACCACCATGTTCGGCGTTAAATCCGTTGAATTTGACCGACTGTTGGAAGATGTGGACGGCTATGTGGTCCTTCCCCGTTCCGGCGACACCAACAATGCGACCCAACGGTTTGCCAATAGCTTAGAAGATCGACCGGGGATAATCTATGCCGCAGGAACCACGGCGGCTTTCGACATCCAATCGATTCATTTACAGCATGGATTGTTCAGCAAAATCCCCTCTGATGTGGTCATCATTCCTATGGCGTTTCGAGGGATTCATTCGATCTGGCCAAAATGCCCCAAACGAAATATTCGGATTAATCCTGGATTAGTCGAAGTCATCGTTGCGCCACCGATGCTGGGTGAAACCACCTTATTTCCCAAACGGCGATCATTACGCCCCCAGATAGAACCGGCCGCTCTGTTCCAGGCCGTCCAAATTGTAAACCTCCTGAATCCGGATTACCAGGGAGATGAATAAATCGGAGAAACGAAGTATGCCCATCGATGTACATGAAGGTAAATCAGTTTTTGACCGGAATGGTTTCGCTATTTTAGAAAGCTTCATTTCCCCCGACGAAGTGGTTGATATCACAGATCACCTGGACGAGTATATCAAGAAAATCGTCCCGACACTTTCAGTGAATGAGGCCCTGTATGAAGATAAGAATGCCCCGGCCACCTTATTTCGATTGGAGAACATGGGGAAACACGATTCATATTTCAACGCCATCCTCACCAGCCCACGTTTTATGGAGATGGCCGCGTTGTATCTCGAGGATGAGATAGATGCGGGTGGCATGGAGTTATTTGCCAAAGCCCCCCGCATCGGCAATCCCACACCGCCTCATCAGGATGGCTATTATATTATGCGTAATCCACCCGTAGCCATGACCTTCTGGATTGCTATCGACCGTGCAGACGAAGACAACGGATGTTTGTGTTATGTTAAGGGATCTCAGCGAACGGGTATGCGTCCACACAATATGAGTAATACGCTGGGGTTCTCGCAGGGTATCATTGATTATAATGAGCAGGACACCGCACTGGAAGCAAAGGCGGTCATAAATCCCGGCGATGTGATCGCACACCACTGTATGGTCGTTCATCGAACGGGCGCTAACCGAACCGACCGCCCAAGGCGTGCCCTCGGTTGTGTCTATTTCGGCAAAAGCGCCAAACTTGATATCGAGGGTCAGACGGCCTATCGAAAGGTCTTGTTCGAGAAATGGGAAAATGAGGGCAAGATATAATACAGACATCTTGCCCGCCTGCCCACCAGCGCACCTGCCGTCCCTCTACCTTGGCCTCAATCCCACAAACAACATAGTATCCACATCGAGCAAGGGGTCTGAATCCTCATTTGCCGCTGCACGTGCGAATACAATGCCGGGGGATTTCGACCCCTTCGCTCTGGCCAGGGTTGTATTGGCCTTCGTTGATTTTTCGTCCCGGAGTTGTTTCCCGAATGCTGCCGTGTCGTCATAGATACGGCGATAACCCTCAGTAAATCGCCGTATCGACCTACCAATGCTTTGAAAGCGACCGCATCGCGTTGGTGAATGGCGGCCATTAAATCCTGGTCAGATAGGGACATGGGCCTCCTTTGGTGTTTAACCATGGAGCGCACGGAAAAGACACGGAGCGCAAGAGAATTATGATATCTGTCTCTAAATCAGGCCTGATTTCATGCCGTCTCGTGCATCGTTCTATTACTCATGACCGAATGGAAGGGAGGGAAGTTCATTTGAGGGAATACTTTTGTTGGTGTAACAATCCAAACTTCTCGGACAGCCTCTTATATCTCAAGGGCATCCAGGTGAGGATATCTACCCCAGCCCTGCCATGGTGAGGTATCAATCCAGGGGGAGGGGAGACGGTTAGAGGTTTCATTGAAAAACGGTTTGACGATTTCATCAATTAATTGCCTTACCGTCGCCGGCTCGTCGTCCCTTAAGTTTTTCAACTCTTCCGGATCACGCGCCAGGTCGAACAACGCCTGCACATTCATTTTAATCTGATCCTGAAAGATTAGTTTATACTGTCGAGTTTGGATCATGAACGTATTTCCTACCTGTGAATGCGCCACCTCGCGATGTATATGCAGCGGGGCCTTGCCGTTCAGGATAGGCAGTAAGGAATGGCCGCAATCTTCCGGCAACTCTCCACCGGCGATATCTCGAATGGTTGAGGCAATATCGATGAACTCGGATAGCGCATCTGAATACTCACCACGAGGCGCGCCTTTTAAAGACACAGGTGGTTTGATGACCAGTGGGATGCGATCGGCCTGCCAATGGAAATGTCCCTTTGTCGTCAAATGAAAATCTCCGGCAAACTCACCATGATCAGCAGTAAAAATAATCCATGTGTCATCATACAACCCCCGGTCTTTCAGATCCTGGACCTGTTGTCCAATTTTGTGATCAATAAATGAAATTCCGCCGTAATAAAGGGCTCGCATCTCCTGAATCTGTGCGTCGGATGCGTCTTTGACTCGCATATTTTCAGCTCGCGCTCTGGCGAGCGGATTCTCACTGAACCGCCGTAATCCAGGGTCAATAGTCTTCGGATTATACATATGAGCCCAATCTCCCGGTGGATCAAACGGGTCATGCGGCCCCGGTGGACCGACCCAGAGAAACCAGGGCTGCTCATCAGCTGTGTGGACGTCTATAAAACTCCTTCCCTGATCCATGAGCCATGCGTCGATATGATCGGCCTCATTTTCGAGAATGGACTTACCGTAGGTTACGCCCAGTGACCTTTCTTTGACCCGCTGCCATAAGTCAGCCCAGAAGTCGTCCAACAGACCCTTATTACGGAGATGTTCACTATAGGCGCTTGCACGAAACCGCCCCTCCGAACATTTACCGGTTGTTTCGAGAGGATCATTAAAACCGAATTGTTTGAGGATGGGACTGCTCATCAATAATTCATTATCATGCCGCCAGAACAGGTGCAGCTTCCCCCGGTTGGCCGTGTAATATCCGGCATTCTGAATAGCACGGATGAAATTCGGCGTTTCAGGCCACAACGACATCCAGTTCCGATCACAGCCATGCTGATGGACGTAACGGCCGCTTAAAAAAGACATCCGTGAAGGACAGCACAACGGACTCTGAGTGACCACATTTCGAAAGGTCACCCCATCAGAGGCCAGGGCATCGATATGGGGGGTTTTGACATCAGCATGACCAAGCAAAGAAAGGGCGTCTGCCCGCCACTGGTCACACATGATAAGCAGAATGTTGGGTCGTGAAGACATAGTCGCTCCAGATTCATTTCGGATTACAGATTACAGATTGCAGATTGTGCATGGCGGATTCTATACGGACGGTTGATTGATATAGAGCTGTGTGAACGTAATGTGTAGCGTGTTACAAAGCCTCTAATTTTTTCAACATCTTCTCATGGATGCTGTCAAAGCCGCCATTGCTCATGAAGACGAGATGGTCGCCCGGTTGAACGTGGGCGATGAGATGGTTGACAATACGATCAACGTCCGGTAAAGCCAGAGCATCAAGACCTCGGGTGTGCAGTCCGTCTATCAACTCTTCCAGTGAAAACCGATTGCCCTCAGGGGCTTTATTGGGCAGGTAGATGGGCGCGAAGAGGATGTAATCCGCAGCATCAAAGGCGATAGAATAGCCTGCCTGGAAAATGCGGCGGATGGTGGTCGCTGTTCGGGGTTCGAATATGGCCCAAATACGTTTGTCGGGATAGGCGCTTCGGAGGCCGCACAAGGTGGCTTCTACGGCGGTTGGATGATGGGCGAAATCATCATATACATGGATGCCGTTGATTACCCCTCGCAGTTCCAGACGGCGTTTGACACCGGGAAAGGAACCGAGACCAGTGACTGTCTTCTCCCAAGGAACCCCGACCTGATCGGCAGCAGCTACAACGGCCAGCGCATTCTGTACATTGTGGGCGCCATACATGGGAATCGTCAGTTGATCCCGATATGATCCTTCCTCATACAAATTGAATGTGGTCCCTTCCGGGGTGATGTTGACTTGGCGTGCTGCCCATCGAGCGTGGCTTCCCTCACCAAATGTCTGGATGGTACAAGGTGCACCTGGCATTAATGCCTGTATGTGTTCATCATCTGCTGAGCCGATCAAGAGACCATTTTCAGGGATTATATTGACCAACCGCCGGAAGGCCAGGATAATCTCATCCAGATTATTGTAGATATCTGCATGGTCGAATTCGATATTATTAATGATGACGATATCGGGTAGATAGTGTAAGAATTTAGCACGTTTATCAAAGAAGGCGCTATCATATTCATCTCCCTCCAGAATAAACACATCACCCGCCCCAAGCTTAGCCCCTGTTGCCCATCCTATGGGGATACCGCCGATGATATAACTCGGATCGAAACCGGCTTGTTCCATAACCCAGGCCAGCATACTCGTGGTCGTTGTTTTTCCGTGTGTACCTGTAACAACGATCGAGGTTTTTTTCCAGAGGAAGAAGGTTTTCAGCGTTTCGGGCATCGACGCATATCGAATTTTACGCGACAGAACCGCCTCGGCTTCAGGATTACCTCGGGATACGGCATTTCCAATGACGACAAGGTCTGGCTGCGGAGCCAGGTGGGCCACGGTAAATCCCTTATAAACGGGAATATTCTGCTCCGACAGAACGGTACTCATGGGAGGATAGACATCTTTATCACTACCAGTCACATGGTGGCCCTGTGCTTTGAGCATCACAGCAAGGGCACCCATGCCTGTGCCGCAGATGGCGATAAGATGAATATGAAGCGGGGGAGCAGTCGTCACGGTTGTGGTGGGTGATTCAAGGTCAAATCACGTACTCTCCGGCGAATGGCGTCGTTTTTAAAATGGTCAGGGTAGTTGATCAGGATCGTTTCGTATTCCGTTATGGCTTGTGGGATATCCATTAATCGGTGTTCATATATCTCAGCTATATGGTGTTGGGCGTTTATCCCGAGCCGGCTTTCGGGATATCGATCAATTAAATCCCGAAAGGCTGCGATTGCCTCATGGGGTTTCTGCATTTCATCGAGCAACACGCCGATTTCCAAAATACCCAGATCGCCGATAGGACTGTTGGCATGATCGCTTAAGAATTGTTTATAGGCATCCAGAGAATTATCCGGCTTATATTGTCTTTTTAACAGGTGGGCATTTATAAAGGCCTTGACGGAGTCTCCACCACCTCGTCGGCTTTCACTAAGGAAAATCGACCATTGTAATGCATCGTTCGCATAGGCATTACCGGTAAAACCATCCGCCACTTCATTGAATTTTTCCAGGGCGCTATCTAACTCTCCTCTAAACAGATCCATCTCGGCCAGGTGAAATTTAGCACGAGCGAATACATGAGGCCCCTCCAGTTTTGAAGAAGGGTCTAATATGCGGTTATACTGTGTGATGGCATCCCTGATACTTCCACGTGAAAGATGACAATCAGCTATACGGAACATCGTTTCCGCTCGAAATGAAGATCCCGGTGCGGCCGCCAATAACGTTCGAAATGCAATCAACGCCTTTGAAGGATCGTGAAGATAGGTCAGGTGCAGCTCCGCGATATGGAACATCGCCTCTTCACTTTGTGCGGTCCTGGGATACTGGGACAGGGTCTGTTGATAGGCTGTCATCGCTTCATCGCGTCGCCCGAGAAATCGGTATGCTTCGGCAAGACCGACGGATGCCTGGGATTTAATTGATTGAGCTGAGGCGGTATCCATTAAATCCTTATAGGCGCTGATGGCTTCCTCGTGATGTGTTTCGCGCATAGCCCATGACGCAAACTCGAGTAGATATACGCCTCTGGATCCATCAAGCCGGTCTGCTTTTCTATATTGTTCCAGGGCTTCGACAGGTTGATTATGCCTTAGATAAAAATTTCCGAATAGTTTATGAACATCTTTGTTGTCTGCGTGTTCGGACGTCGTTCCACGGAGCGCTTTTTCCATAAGTTTCGGATCCATCAATCCGGTCAACTGATCAATACGATCATCTACGACCGGAAACTGCCTGGGTTGAATGGTTAACCATCGAGCATATTCCGCCGTGGCATTGGGCACATCTACCAGCGTGGTATAGATGTCGGCCAGAGGAAGGGCAAACATACCAGGGTTTCCTATGGTCCGGCGGCCCTCTACATAGGCCTGGACGGCTTCCTGATAGTGCGCATACGTGATATAAAGCGCAGCGATCAGCCGTATGACCGATTCATCCTTAGGGTAGATTTCGATCAAAGCTGCACATTGTTCGCGGGCTTTATCAAGCCGACCGGCTCGTAAAAACACATCTGCCAGGCTCCGTCGAAATACGATACTGCGCGGGGAGCGTTCTATCTGATTTCCGAGTAGACCAATCGCTTTGTCGTACTGTTGCAAATTAATATACAGCCGGGGCAGGGCGTTCAGCGCCGGGGCATTGAGAGGTGATTTTCTCAGCACCATCTCATATTGGGCGGCCGCCCGTTCGAGCTGCCCCATCTCTTCCAACAACCTGGCCTGATCGATATCCTGAGCCGGTGTGGATCGTTGGCCAAAGATAGATCTCTGATCAGCTTGAAGCGATAGGGGGAAATAGGCAAGAAAAAACATCTGGCAGCCTAATAGCATGAAAAGCCGGATAAATGATAACATGGGTTGTACTTTGTGCTTTGTACTTTGCACTTTGTTATTTTTGTTCATCGTGGAGCCTATCCTCATTTTTTCTATAGACACTTAGCCTTGACAAAGCACTATGAACGAAGGACAGATATTTAATTTTCTCTTG